>Ga0182030_10005034_pt1 | contig 28094 bp, 35 predicted proteins | sample 812S3MmetaG_FD_121299 | JGI IMG/M metagenome (GOLD analysis project Ga0182030, IMG submission 121299) | Permafrost microbial communities from Stordalen Mire, Sweden - 812S3M metaG (Illumina Assembly) | ecosystem: Environmental > Terrestrial > Soil > Wetlands > Permafrost | place: Sweden... | reverse complement strand
TCGGTGACGGAATATTGGTTGCTGGCGGTGCCGCGTAAACCGAGCGTGTGCCAGATATCCTGCATTTTGGCGGAGGATTTCGGGAACAGGAAGCTGCGGAGTTCGCCGGTGCCTTTGACGCGGATGTGGGCGCCCAGATAGGTCGCATTTTGAGAACCGCTGGCGAATCGCCAGGTGCCGGTGATTTTGTAGCCGCCCTCGACCGGGATGGCTTCGTATGGGCCGGGCGGGCCCCAGGCGAGAATGCCGTTCGGCGGGCCGAACATCTCATTGGCGACTTTTGGGTCGAGGTAAGCGGCTGACGTGGAGCACCCATTGCTCTGACACACCACCCATCCCGTGGAGCCATCCGCCTGGGCGATCGCCTCGGTCACCTGGCAGAAGATGGACGGTTTGAGTTCCATGCCGCCGTAGGCTTTCGGTTTGAGCATGTGGAAGAAGCCGTTGTCGATCAGGGCTTTGACCACCGGCTGCGTGAGTTCACGGATTTCGTCGTTGGTGTCGCCGGCGGCCGCGAACATCGGCGCGAGGTCTCGGGCCTTTTGGACCTGGGGATGGACAATTGGCATCGGTGGGGCTCCGGGTTGGGCGGCGGTTGGGGAGGATTACGCGACTGAGTGGGAGGGCGGGTCAAGCGAGGGGAATGGGTGCGGTGGAACGAGCCCCCGGAAGGTTGGCCCGCCGTCGCCACTATCATCGCATTTCACAATTAGGACCTTGATTACACGGGCTTATAGACAAAACTATCGATCAGCGCTGCTCTCATGGACCAAATGATTTGCTCAAAGGCCCCTTCCGGCTCAACAACGTTATACCACGGTTGCGCGTAGATCCATTGTAAAAGCCGTGGATAATTATCTGCATTAGCAAGAATCCTTGCTGCTTCGGGGAGCCCTGTTAACTAAGACAGCATAGGCGCCGAGCCGCCGTTTACGGACATACCCATATCGGGGCGAGCGAGAGCGATTAGGCGTGTAGCTATAGCGGGTCCGAAACCCTGTAGCTGCGTTATGCTACTTATCGTCTGTGACGCTGCACGACGAAACTCGTCCTGATTGTTGGCATCAATCACCGGCTGCAGTGTTGCCCTAATTTGCTTACGAATCGAACGATCTGAATAGAATAAGCCACGGGCTCTTGCCGCTCCATTCATGTTGCCCAAGAGCCCCCACGCGCCGGGTGCATCTTTGGTCTCAATTCCCAGAAGGATCCTTTTTTCTTCCAGTGATAGATTATCCCAGCTGCTGCGCCTCGCTAAATTACCCCCGTGAGCAATAGTGTCAGCCCAGCTCCATTCGTCGCCGAGGACGGAAAAATTAGTAGGAAAATTCTCTTCGCTTTCGGCCCGCCAATATGCATCGCATTTACGGAGTGCATCGACGTATTGGTTCCAGTTTGCAGCGCCTGTAAGAAGTTCAGGACGATCACCTTGCCAAAGCTGAGTTGCCTCGTCACTCACGCGTGCCTTCGGCGGCGGACGTACCCAGTTTTTTTCGTAAATATCGATTGATTCTTTTGAATCGGATGGGAGTCTCGCCCACACGCTCTCGAACCACCGCAAACCGACCCCATCGTCAATGAATTCATGAATTAATTCGAAATTGTCAGAGAATCCGCCCAGGGTAAGATTTGCGCTTCCAATCCAACAGACATTTCGATGCGGTCCTCGAAAGAGATAGAACTTGGGATGAAAGACGCCTGTTGGATGATCGCCAACCCTCAGCTGAGCCTTCGCACCTTGCAGTGATCGCAGCGCGATGGGGCTGGTGGCATTCCCATAAAGGCTGACCGCGACGCGAGTTTGTAGTGTTCCGTCCGCTGTCTTGCTGGCAAGCATATCTAGTGCCCTCGACGGCCCCAACCAAGCGACGGCCACGTCTACCTTAGTGGACGCCGCAACGTGACTGGTGAACATTCGAAGTAATTCCGGTGTCGTTAACAGCGCCATCCCACCTCTCCACTTGTAACGCGGTTTGAACCAACTTATGCCGTTGCGCTTTCCTTGGGTAGGGGGTTTCGGCTCGCTCGCGCCCTCCGGGACCGTGCGTGGGTGAAATGTGACCAGGCGCGAATTTGGGAAGGGAGTGCCCCGACGGTGTTGTTTCCATTTTTCGTATTGATTTCGCTCGACAGATTTCCGGCAGGGCAGCGTTCCGGCCCAGCAATCCGCGCCTAAACACTCGACTTTACTGCCAGGAACGCCCGTCCCTCGGCAGTCTTTGATCGTCGTCGATCACCCGGACCTGATGCGGCGGGACCGGCGCCCAATTCCAGAACACGACGTTGATGTCCGCGGCCACCGCTCCCTTGGCGAAGCTGGGCACGACGACGCCCGCCGTTCCGTCCGCCGCCAGGCGCTCGGCGAGAGCCCAGGAGGGCGGTTTGATCCCGCGGGTCGATAGAGCCTTCCAGGGGCACGCGAGGTCCGCCGCGGTGATCCCATTCGCCGCCATGACGGCCGTATCAGTCAGGTCGAGGACGTCTTCGCAGTCCACCTCATAGGCGCACAATGTCATGGGTTGTGCCTTGAACGGAAACGCCTGCTGCGCCTCCAGCCACGCGGTCTCAAACCTCAGGGCGGTGTAGAGCGCCGGCACGCCCACGGGGTTGAAGCGGCCGCCGGCGATGGCGGCTCCTTGTCCGGAAACCGGTGCGAAAGCCCAGAGTGGATTGTGCGCCCGGTAAACGAAGCCGGTCAGCCTCACGCGTATCCGCCGACCGCGATCCCGGCGAGGTAGCTCTTCAGGTGCTCCGAACGCCCGGCGCGAACCAGGTCCTCGGCGGTCTGGTCGCCGAAGGCGGGGATCGGCTGCGACCGGTACCACGCGAACGCCTGCGGCACCGAGCCGCACCAGGGCAGGATGCGGTTGATGATCTCGGTCACCTCGCGCAACCGAGCCTGGGTCGCCGGAGCCTGGAGCCGTCGCGCCTTCGACACGGCATCCCGGGACAGCCCGGATGCCGCGGCCAGTTCGCCTTTGGTGATCCGCAACGCTTTGCTGAGTTGGTCTGGCTCGACCACGCCGTCATGATTGATGACCTGGTCCAGGAAGGTAGGTTCTATGGCTGCCGACATGCGCCTCACCCTTTGACCTGATTTCGGGGCAGAACATGCGCGCGGCGACGCGTGCTTTCAAGTCAAGAACGGTCGAGGCACCCGTTAAGGCCGCCGCTGGAAACTGGAGAAACTCCTGGCAATAGTAATGTGATCGCCTTACATTGAAGCGCTCAGGAGGCTCCCATGGTCGTCGAGGAAATCCGCACCATCACCGCCAAAGGTCAGACCACGATCCCGAAAACCGTGCGCCAGGCGCTGGGCGTCGGCTATGGCGCGCGTATCGCGTTCAGAATCGAGAACGGCACCGTCACCGTCCATCCAGCCGACGACGAGGCGGCGGACCCCGCGCTGGCGCCATTTCTCGACCTGCTGGCCCGCGACATCGCGAGCCGGCCTGAAGCGCTTGTCCCGCTGACCGAGGCACTCATCGCCCAGGCCGAGCGATTGACCGCGGGCGTCACCGTCGATCTCGATGCGCCGATCAAGGGCGACGTCGAACTGTAGCGTCATGCTACAACGCCACGGCTGGACACTGTTCGCGCATCCCTTGTTTCTCGACCAATTTGAGAAGCTGATCGCGGCCGCCGTCCGCGCACGGCGAGCCGATCCCGACGGTTCGCCGGGCAACGCCAACGTCAGGCTGTTGGCAGCGGTATTGGCGCTCATGCTGGACCGGGTACCACGCGACCCGCTCTCCGCCGAATATCGCCATGGCAATACTCTGGGCGCACAAAATCGGCACTGGTTTCGTGCGAAGTTCGGGGCAAACCGTTTCCGCCTGTTCTTCCGGGCTGACTCCGCCTCTCGAATTATTGTCTACACCTGGTTCAACGATCGTGACACGCTCAGAAAGGCCGGTGCCTCGACCGATCCTTACGTGGTTTTTTCCGGTATGCTGGCCCGAGGCAACCCACCCGGCGATTGGGCCGCCTTGCTCGCCTCGGCGAGCGCGCCGGAAGCGGCGGAACGTCTCCGCGCGGTCACGAGCGATCCGGACGCCTGATTCCGTTCAAGCGTGCACCCCCACATTGCCCCGCTCAGCAATCCCCAACAAACTCCGCCACCCAAGATCGTCGGAGACTCCCTGATGCGGATTTGTGTGTTCGGTGCCGGATCGGTTGGCGGCTATCTCGCCGGCACGTTGTCGCGCGGCGGCTCCGAGGTGTCCGTCGTCGCCCGCGGCGCCCATCTCGCCGCCATTCGCGCCAACGGGCTGACCGTCGAGATGCCGGACGACAGGCTGACCGTCCGCATCCCCGCCAGCGACAATCCCGCCGATCTTGGCCCCCAGGACGTCGTTCTCGTCACCGTCAAAGCGCCCGCGCTGCCGGAGGTCGCCGCGACCATCGCGCCGCTGCTCGGCCCCGACACGGCGGTCGCCTTCATCATGAACGGCATCCCCTGGTGGTATTTCCACGCCCATGGCGGCCCCCAGGATGGCCGCGCGCTACCGTTACTCGACCCCAACGGCGCTCTCGGAAAAACGGTCACGCCGGACCGGGCGATCGGCGGCGTGTTCTGGCCGGCCTGCTCGGTCCCCTCGCCCGGCGTCGTGCGGCTGCTGACGGGCGCCGGATCGGGCACGGTGTTCGGGGAGCCATCGCATGCCATCACACCAAGGCTCGAGGCGCTGGCGGCCGCCTTCCGCGCCGCCGCGCTGCCCGTCACCCTGACCGAGGACATTCGCGCCCTGATCTGGCGTAAGCTCGCGTTCAATCTCAGCGCCGGCCCGATGTGCGTGCTGACTGAAACGCCGGTGCTGGACACACACACCGAGGACGCCCTGATCGCCTGTTCCGGTCAGGTCCTGCGCGAGGCGATCGCCATCGCCGCCGCCATGGGCATCACGCTGGACCTCGACATTCCCGCCATCGCCGAGACCAACAAAAACCTCGCGCACCGCCCCAGTATCTTACAGGATCTGAGCGCGAACCGGCCGATGGAGATCGAAGCGTTATACGGCGTGCCGCTGGAAATGGCGCGCATGGCGGGGGTTCCGACGCCGATGCTCGATGTTCTGGTGGGGCTGATAAAAGTCAAGGCCCGCGCGAGAGGACTTTACGGCCCGGTTTGACCGATGCCCTCTTGAAGCCGGGTTTCGCGTCACCAAATCGGGGTTGTTCGGAATGCCCCTCGGGGGTTCCGGACGCGACCACACCGGACCGGCCCACATGGGCGGTTCAAATACAGACAGTTTGCTCCTTTGGAGGTTTTGTCATGACGACGTTCGACTTCGCACCCTTGTTCCGTACCGCGATCGGTTTCGACCGCCTCGCTCGTCTCGCGGACACCGCGTCCGCCACCGAGACAACCGGCTATCCCCCCTACAACATCGAAAAACTGGGCGATGAGTCCTATCGCCTGACCATGGCGGTCGCCGGCTTCCGGCCCGAGGAACTCGACCTCGTGGTCAAGGAAAACACCCTGGTGATTTCCGGCCGTCCCGCCCCTGACACGCAGAAGAATGAGGTGCTGTATCGCGGCATCGCCGGCCGCGCGTTTGAGCGGCGGTTCGTTCTCGCAGACCATATCGTGGTCGATGGCGCGGACCTGAACAACGGCCTGCTGCATGTCGGCCTGAAGCGCGTCGTGCCCGAGGCGCTGAAACCCCGCCGCATCGAGGTGAACGCTGGTGCGCCGCAAGCGCGGCCCGCGATCGCCAACGACACGGCGGAGGCCGCGAAAGCGGCGTAACGGCTGATCCCGTTGCATCTCCGGGGGGACACCCCCCGGAGGTCGGGTTCTCGCGTTTTGTGATTGCCTTGCGATTCCCCATTTTGTCCGGGGATCCGGCGCGCCCGCCGTCGAGTGGCGGCCGCACCCGGTCCACTCGCGGTCATTCAGCGGCGATATTCCAGGCACGGTCGTTTACTCAACCCCGCTCGTGACGTCGTGATCTGGCTTCGCCAGGTGCCTGATCAGGGCTTGCGAAAGAACGCGTCGGCGGCGGTCTTGTGACTGTTCTTCCTCCCGATGTCGGCTTCGACCCGCGCGATCTCGTCGCGCAGTTCGCCGATGTAATCCCGTAATTCTTCAATCCCCAAGGTATCGAGCACCAGCTTTTCCAGCCGGGTCCGTTTGCGAACCGGGACGTCTTCCTCTTCCGCCATGTTGGGCCTCCTTTGCCTCGCCGGATCTTATAACCGACCCAGGGACAAACGGCACGACGCCGTCGCTGCCCGCCGACGGACATTCCGGAGTCCCATCCTGGCCGGACCCAACATCTGCCGAAAATGGCCTCGGCACCGCCGGGAGGCGGGACGACCCGCATTGTATACGAAATTGAGTGAACGCGACCGCTTTCGTATGGATGCATTGCGTTCTCCTGGCGAATCAGCCATGATGACGGTCGGAAATCGCCCATTCCGCCGCTCGATTTGGTTTTTTGTATACGCTTGTTTTGCCGGAGTCCGTCTCACGTGACCGCTTCAGTCGACTCTCTGGTCCGAACGCGAACCGCCCCTCCAGAGGCCCGCGACCGCCTCGGCGCCATGCATTCGCCACTGCGCGACAAGGTGCCGAGGAAATCCGCGCGGCGATCCTGGCCGGCCAGTTCAAACCGGGCGACCGTCTGATCGAGGACCGCCTGGCCGAGGAATTCGGCGTCTCCCGCAATCCCATTCGCGAAGCCATCCGCACCCTGGCCTCGGAAGGCCTGATCGAGGTGACCGCCCGCCGCGGCGCCGTCGTCGCCTCACTCTCGCCGCGCGAGGCCGAGGAATTGCTGGAGGTACGCGCGACATTGGAAGCCGCCAACGCCCGTCTGGCGGCGCGCCGCCGCGACCCGACCGTCCTGGCCCAACTACAGGCCGTCCTCGACGAGGGCACCGCCGCCGTCGAAACCGAGAGCATCGCGGAGGTGCAACGCCTCAACGACCTGTTTCACGGCAATTTGGCCCAGGCCGGACATAATCGGGTGCTGGCGGATTTGATGCGGACGCTGCGGGACCGCTCAGCCCCCCTGTTTCGTGGCGTCGGACTCGAATTCGCCCGCGTCTCCTGGGCCGAGCACGCCAGCATCCTGCGCGCGGTCATCGCGGGAGACGCCGAAATGGCGTCGCTGCTGGCGTATCGCCACGTCATCAACGCCGGCTCTCTGCACGACCGTCTGGCGGGCTTACCCGCCGCGACGGCGTGAGGCCGCCACGACGAGAACGTCGCTTGACACGGCCCCAGGATTGTATACAAAATCCGACCACCGACCGGCGCCGAAACAAAACAGGAGTTCCCCCATGCCCGAACTGATGGACCAGGTTACCTTCCGAGCCGCCCTGGAAAACGCCATCAAGGGCAAAAGCGCCAACAAATCGCCGTTCAGCATCGCCTGGGCCGAGGGCCGCCTCAGCCACACGCACCTCGCGCGCTGGGCAGAAAATCATTACCACTACGTCGGCCCCTTCGCCGAATACCTCGCTTACGTCTACGCGCGTCTGCCGGCGCACCTGACCGAAGCCAAGGACTTCATGCTCAGCAACATGTATGAGGAAGAGATCGGCGGCGACCGCCATACCGATCTGCTCATCCGTTTCGCGGAATCCTGCGGCACCACCGGGGCCCGCGTGAAGGATCCGGACAACATGTCGCCGACGACCCGCGGCCTGCAAAGCTGGTGCTATGCCGTCGCGATGCGCGAAGATCCGATCGTCGCCATCGCCGGCCTGGTCGTCGGGCTGGAATCGCAGGTCCCCTCGATCTACCGCCGCCAGACGCCGACGTTACGCGAGAAGTACAAGTTCACCGATGAAGAAGTCGAGTTCTTCGATCTGCATATTGTGTCCGACGAAATCCACGGGGAGCGCGGCTACCAGATCGTGCTGGCGCACGCCGACACGCCGGACCTGCAACAGCGCTGCCTGAAAATCTGCGAGGTCGGCGCGCAAATGCGGCTGCTCTACACGACCGCGCTGTATCACGACTACGTCGAGGCCGACCTGCCGTTGCGAGAACTCGATCTCGCCGCCTGACGCGACCTCGCCTTCAGACCGCGATCGTCCGAGGACCTGAACGCCTGGACGATCGCCTTCCCATTCGCGGAGACGAAGCATGCCCCGCGTGGTGTTCCACAAACTCGGCCAGACGTTCAGCGACGATGTCGCGGAGAACAGCAACCTGGTCGTTCGCGCCGGCATCCGGAAATTCCCGTTTCCGCATCTGACGTTCGGCTGCGGCATGGGCAAGTGCGGCAAATGCGCCTGCCAGGTGTTGGCGGGTGGCGACAATCTCCCCGCGCCCAACTGGAAAGAAACCAAACGTCTGGGCCGGCGGATCGATGGCGGATTTCGCCTGATGTGCCAGTTGTGGATCACCCACGACATCGAGTTGACGCAGGACAACGCCCTGAACGCCGCCGCCACCACCGGTGAGACTTAGATGTTCGTCATCCTCACCAGCCGTCCGGGCCAATATCGCACCGAACCCGGCGACGGGCTGCGATCGTGCGAGGCGTATGAATACAGTTTCGGGGGTCAAACGAAAGCCAGCTTCGTCATCGCCGAGCTGCTGCGCGAGGTGAAAATCCGCGTGATCGATGAGACGCCGCCCGAACGGATCAACGACATCCCGTCGAAGTTCCTCGAACATTTCGCTTCCGTGGAGGCGGCGCGCGCGCGGCTGCGGTCGCTGACCCGCTTCGGCGGCCTGGATACGACGCTGCGGAAGGTCGCATGAGCGACGCGGAAACGCCGCCAGCCCGGATCACGGTCACGTTCGTCACCAACGGAATGAAGACCGTGACGGCGCCGGAGAACAGCAATCTCCTGCGGCTGTCGTTGCGGGAGCAGGGCGGTATTCCGTTCAAGTGCGGCGGCGGATTGTGCGGCACCTGCAAATGCCGGATCGAAAGCGGCCTGGAGCACACCGACGCGATCAAGCCGAAGGAACGCCGGCATTTGACCGAGGCGGACTTCGCCAACGGCTACCGCATGGCATGCCAGACCTTCGTCAACGGCGACGTTAGCGTGTCGTGGCTGCCGCGCGCGAGCACCCCGGGGAGATAAGCGCATGAAACCGGCGATCCGGCTGGAACTGGAGGAGGCGCGCCTGATGGCTCGGGCGGCGCTGGCGAAGGCGGCGGAACTCGGCGTGCCGGAGACAGTGTGCATCGTCGATGAAGGCGGACACCCGCTGCTGCTGGAGCGCATGGACGGCGCTCGCATCACCGGCCCGCAGATCGCCTGGAACAAGGCGTTCACGGCGGCCGGGCACAAACGGTCCACGCATCTGTTCAACCGCTCCCCCGGTGGGCCGGCGCTGCCGGGGAATGAGGCGTTCGGTATCCAGTGGAGCTTCGACGGGAAATTCGCGGTGTTCGTCGGCGGCTTCCCGGTCGTGGTCGATGGCGAGGTCGTCGGCGGCGTCGGGCTGAGCGGCGGTAACGGCGAACAGGATACGGCGTGCGGTCTGGCCGCGCTCGCGGCGCTGCGGGACGCGGTGGCGAGCACGGGCCATGCGGTGACGGTCGAGGCGGATATCAGGCTCTGAGGCCGGTGTTTCGGGTGGTCGGAAGGCGATGGGGCTCCGCCCCACAGGCATCAGGACAGGAGCCGGCGAAGGCGAAAACCTTCGCCGGAACGTCATCGTCGGGCTCGATCCGGGTATCGGCCAGCCCGGACAGGTTGTCCGACTTTCGACATCCAGGGCGTGTCGAGAGATCCTCGGGGCAGGCCCGAGGATGACGGGAGAGGCGAACCTTCGCTTCCCGGTAGCTTATCCTGGTGCCTGTCGGGGCGCGCCTCTCGCGGGGTCCGGGCAAACCCCGGCGGCTGCCGAATACTCCCGAAATACGCGCTTCTGGCCTTGACCCACCCCTGACAGCTTGCCATATCCCCCGGCTCCGCCGGGTTCCGGGTATACCTCCGCCCCGGCCGGTCCAGGAAAGTGATCCGCAATGACCCTGCCGCTGATGCCCAAGGCCACCGCCGTGTGGCTGATCGAAAAGACCGCCCTGACCTTCACGCAGATCGCCGACTTCTGCGGCATGCATCCGCTGGAGATCCAGGCGATCGCCGATGGTGAGGTCGCGCAAGGCATTGTCGGCTACGACCCCATCGCCAACGGTCAGGTCACCGCCGAGAATATTCGCCTGTGCGAGGCTGACCCGAACGGGCGCCTGAAACTGGCCCCGACGGCGTTGCCGGTGCCGAAGCGCGCCAAAGGCTCGCGTTACACGCCGGTGGCCAAGCGCAACGACCGGCCCGACGGCATCGCCTTCCTGCTGCGCAATTTTCCGCAATTGACCGAGGCGCAGGTCGGCAAGCTTCTGGGCACCACCAAGGAGACGATTGAGAAGGTACGCGGCAAAACCCACTGGAACAGTACCAACATCAAGCCGCGGGATCCAGTGATTCTGGGTCTGTGCAGCCAGACCGATCTGAATGCCGCCGTGCTCTCCGCCAATGAGCGGCTGGAGCGCGAGGGTCGGGCCGTGCCGCTCCCGCCGCCTCCCGAGGAAGACGAAGCCGCCTGAGCGGCCCCAGGGGGAATGGGCGGGAGAACGGGTCCGGGAACGGCCTTTGGCGACCGTTCAGTGCAACGAGGAGCGTATTCGCTCCATCTCGTCCTTGATCTGTAGTTTTTCGACCTTCAACCTGGCGACGGTTTCCGTGTCAGGAAGTGGCCGGTGGTCTTCGTCGAACAGACGATTTTCAAGCGAAGCGTGGCGCTCTTTCAAAGCGTCCAGTCGGGAATACAGGCTCATGGGCGATTTCTCTCCGATCAGTGTCGGTTGCTTCGCCGCCATCCACACGATCAACGCCGTATCGTTGACGGCAACCCACGGTAGCGCCGCCGCCACGCCGGGCGCCAGTGAAATCTCCTTCAAAGACCCTCTGTCGCCGGGTTTTTTTCGTGTTAAACCATGGCCATGTTAGTTGACAGAGACTCCCTGCTGCGCAAGCTCCACGAACTGCGGAGCGAGCATCGCGACCTGGACACCGTGATCGCCCGGTTGGCCGAACAGGGCGCGGTGGATCAGTTGCATTTGCAGCGCCTGAAGAAGCGCAAGCTGATGCTGCGCGATGAGGTCGGCTGGCTGGAAAGCCGGCTGATCCCGGACAACATCGCCTGACCGGGCCGCTGGTGTCTCCGACCGACGTCCCCGCCGCGGGGGTTCCCTCCACGATCGCGCCCTCCGGTATCGCGCTGGCGCGGGTTGGCGTCATCATGGGCAGCCAGTCGGACTGGACCACGATGTCGCACGCGGCGGCGACGCTGACCGCCCTGGGCGTGCCGCATGAGTGCCGCGTCGTCTCGGCGCACCGCACGCCGGACCGGCTGCGGGAGTATGCCCGGACCGCGCGCGACCGCGGGCTGCGGGTGATCATCGCCGGGGCCGGAGGGGCCGCGCATCTGCCGGGGATGGCGGCGGCGTGGACTCCGTTGCCGGTGCTCGGCGTGCCGGTCGAGTCGCACGCGCTGAAGGGCATGGACAGCCTGCTGTCGATCGTTCAGATGCCGGCGGGCATTCCGGTTGCCACTCTGGCGATCGGGCGGGCGGGCGCGGTGAACGCGGCGTTGCTGGCGGCGGCGATCCTGGCGGGGAACGATCCGGCTTTGGCCGTCCGCCTGGATGCCTGGCGCGCGCGGCAGACCGAAGCGGTGGCGACCGAACCGGCCGTCGAGCCAACCGGCGGATCCTGACGGTTGAGCCGGTTTCCCCTGCCGCCCAACGCGACCATCGGCCTTGTCGGCGGCGGGCAGCTTGGGCGTATGTCGGCCTTGGCGGCCGCTCGTCTGGGCTATCGCTGCCACATTCTGACGCGGGAGCACGACAGCCCGGCGGCTCAGGTGTCGCAGGGGGTGACGATCAGCGATTATACGGATCCGGGGTCGCTGCGGGCGTTCGCGGACGCGGTCGATGTCATCAGCTTCGAGTTTGAGAACGTCAGCGCCGAGGGGCTGGATTTGCTGGCCTCTCTGAAGCCGGTGCGTCCGGCGCCTTCCATCCTGCGGGTCAGCCAGGACCGTATCGTCGAGAAGAGCTTCGTCAATCGTCTGGGCGTCGCGACGGCGCCGTGGCGGGCGGTGGCGTCTTTGGCGGAGCTTGAGGCGGCGGTCGTGGAGTTGGGCCTGCCGTCGGTGCTGAAGACGACCCGGGAAGGCTATGACGGCAAGGGCCAGGCGATGCTGCGGTCGGTTGACGATCTGGCGCCGGCGTTCGAGCGGTTGATGCCGAAGCCGCTGATCCTGGAGGGGTTCATCGATTACGCGATGGAAATCAGCGTGATCGTCGGGCGTGGCGATGATGGCGCGCTGTCGGCGTTCGATACGGTGGAGAACCGGCATCGCGATCACATTCTGGATGTGACTCTGGCGCCGGCTCGGGTGCCGGTGACGATCAGCGAGACGGCGCAAGGGATCGCCGCGCGGATCGCGGAGGGGCTGGATCTGGTCGGGCTGTTGGCGGTGGAGATGTTCGTCGGCGCCGACGGCAAGGTGATGGTGAATGAGATCGCGCCCAGGCCGCATAACTCGGGACATTGGACGATCGACGCGTGTCCGATGAGTCAGTTCGAGTTGCATATTCGGGCGATCGCGGGGTTGCCTCTGCCGCCGGCGACGCGGCACTCGGACGCGGTGATGAAGAATTTGGTGGGGCCGGAGGAGACGGCGTTGTGGCCTCGGGTTCTGGCGACGCCGGGGTTCATTCCGCATCTGTACGGCAAAGCCGAGGCACGGCCTGGGCGAAAGATGGGGCACGTGACGCGGCTGTTTCCGAAGGGGGGGCTGCCGGGGGATTTTGGGGTGGCGGACGCGTTGGGTTTTTTGGGGGATGGGGGCCGGAATTAACCGGATGGAAAGCGGGCGGCTTTACAGAGCGGGCGTCGCAACGCGAGATCGGCAAGGCGCATTTGAGCGATCAGGTAACGTTATTCCCGCTGGAATTCTTCCTCGAGGGCGCTCCGGTATCGCATCAGGCGAGTGCGCGCTCCAAGGAGCGTTGGAAAGCGACAGTAAAGGCCTCCGCACACAGTCGCGTTCAGGAAACTGTCGATTGGTCGTTTCTGGACAACCGGCCTGTGGCGGTGACCATCTTCTATTTTCCCCCGTGACATGGCGGGCGATGTGGGCAATATCGTGAAACCGATACTGGATGGCATGACCAATGTCGCCTATCCTGACGATCAGGTCGTCGAGCGGGTGCTGGTGCAAAAGTTCGAACCGGGGATTCAGCGGTCGTCCGCCAATGCCTCAGATATACTGGAAGACGCCTTGCGGACAACGGCGCCGGTCGTCTACATCCGTGTCGATGACGATTTAAGCTTGAGGAACCTGTAAGTGGCATCCCCGCGCGAGGACGGCAACGTGGCGACCAGGTCCGGCATACTGGACCGGCTGCGGGCCGCCTATGAAGAGCGTGGCTTCTCCTTCGTCGTCAAGCCTGGGCCAGAAACCTTGCCGGATTTCCTGGGCTCTTACCGTCCAGACGCGATCGCCCAAAAGGACGGCGAGAACGTTATCATCGAAATCATACATCGACAGCGTTCGCTTGGGGAACAACCGCTCGCGAATGTTCACGAAATGATCGCCGGTCATAAAGACTGGAATCTCAATATCATTTACGCGGTGGAAAAGCCGGAGGACCTGATCGTCATTCCAGTTCCGCGCCTGGAGACCTTGAAACAGCAAGTCGTCGAAGTTGAGTAACTGGCGGCGACCGGCCATCATCGCGCGGCGTTTGTCTTGTCCTGGTCAATTCTCGAGGCAGTGCTGAATCGCGTCAAGGAGGCGGGGCCCCATAAGATCAGAACTCCTGGTCAGGTTGTCCAGAAGTTGGAGATGGAAGGGCTTCTTGGCCCCGAGACCGGACGGAAGCTGCGGGGACTGTCGGAGCTTCGAAATCGAATTGTCCACGGCGATTTCGATGCCGATGCGTCCGGGGAGGACGTGAAACAGGTTCTGGCGGCGATCAATGAGGTTTTGGTCGAGGAAGTTCAGTAAGGATCGTCCGATCATCTTGAGCGCCGCCTGCATTTGGCGGGTTCGTAAACTCTGGCCAAACGCTGGGCTAGCCGAGGAGTTGCTGCCGTGACCGACGTTCGCGATCTGCATAAGCGCTGGATGAAAGAGCCGGATTATCGGCGGGACCATGAGGCGCTTGAGGGCGAGTTCGCGCTCGCCGCGGCGTTGATCCAGGTTCGGGCAAATGCTGGGCTGACCAAGGAGGAACTGGCTGTCCGGATGGGGACGAAGCAGTAGGTTGTCGCGCGCTGGGAGGGCGAAAAGGTGATGCCGTCAACGCGGACGCTGACACGGCTGGCGAAGGATAAGGACGCGACTTCGGATTGACTCCGCAATGCTGTGCGCCCTTGCAAAGCTCAGAATGCGATAGCTGAATGTGCTGCTTAACGTATCCCTGTATATCTGGAAAGCATTGGAGGACGACAGTGGTGCAGCCTATATCCTCGATGCGTAGGTGTCTTCTTCTGTGTGCACTGTTCAGTGCAGGCGTTGCCTTGCCAAAGGATGCGGTTTCGCAGAGCAGTTCAGCACCGGTTAACGGGGTGCACTCAGACTCTGCTGGACACGCAATTCCATCTCAGCCTCCAGGTATATCTAGTCCATCACCAGTTCAAGCCACTCCGGGCTTAACGCCGGCTGAGCAATTCAAGTCCGCCGGTCTTGACCAGGAAAAAAAGGACAAGGAACTCGACAAGCTCAAACTCGAGATTGAGAAACTAAAGCAAGACACCAGCAAAGCACGGGTAGACACATGGGTTGGTTGGATTACTCCCGTGGTCAGTCTTGGCACGTTGGCCATCCTGGTTTTTACCCTGCGAAGCCAGCGAAAGACAGCACTCAAGGTTCAAGAAAAACAGGCAGAGGACGCTTTGAAACTACAACTTAAGCAAGGTGAGGCAGCATTGAAGTTGCAGCATCAACAGGGAGCGGATGGGCTCAAACTTGCACAAAAACAATCAGACCAGGCCTTATTTAATAAACTGGCAGACATAGTAGTAGACAGTCGTACGCCGGATATGGCCAGAGATCGAGCCGAGTTACTCAAGTATTTGTACAACGATAACATGGGTCCTCAATTCCTTACGCGTGTGCAAACAATGGTCGATAAAGGTCGCTTCCCTGGTTCACTCCGTGCGGAACTCAATAAGGCGGTTTTTGAGCAAATTGCATCGAAGTGCGCTAACCCCGAGGATGTTGCCAATCTGGCTCGTTCCATCTGGCCCAACGATGATTGGCTGAAAAATCTAGAAATTCAGCCGCACCGCGATCATTCACAAAGCCCCCCAACCCAGAACCCGGCAACCGGAAATACCGATACGGATCATTAACATTAATTTGGCACTTTTCGTGCCGCGCGATCCGGAGTTTCATCAATGGATAACCGGGGCATAGCGATGGAAACGTCAAACTTCTGCTGCTCCCCGGTAGAGCCGGGGGCACTCCCAATGTATCGTCAACTTTGACGAGTTCGAGCATGGGAAGATGGTAGCAGCCCGCGTTCGGACACGAAAGAGTACACGGCTTCCTCCTAAAACCTCCCCCGCCCACCCTTGCCTCCCTCGCCCCCGCGGCCCACCTTCCCCTCCCCGCTCCAGCCCCCCACCGAGTCTCCCCATGCCCCGCCCATGACCGCCGCCCCGCGGACTCCCGCCCGCCCGAAGCGGCCCCGCGCCGCCGCCGCGCGCACCACGGAAACGAATGACCCGCCCGCCTTCACCCCCCTGAAGACCGAGCGCCTCACCCTGCGCCCGTTCCGCCCCGAGGACGCCGCCGCCCTCCACCGCCTGATCAACCACTTCGACATTGCCCGCATGCTGGAGCTCGTGCGTTTCCCCTACCACCGTGAACTGGCCGACGAATTCATCGAATCATCGACGAAAAACCTCGCCACGGGCGCCGCCGTCCAGCTCGCCATCACCGGGCACGAGAACGACCACGAAACCCTGGTCGGCGGCGTGGGCATCTCCATCGACCGAGCCGCCCGCACCGGCCGCCTCGGCTACTGGGTGGGGCAAAAATACTGGGGCCACGGCGTCGCCACCGAGGCCGCCGCGCGCCTGACCAGCTACGCCTTCGCCAACCTGGAAATCGACCGCATCACCGCCGGCGTGGCCACCGACAACCCCGCCTCCGCCGCCGTGCTGCGCCGCATCGGCTTCCGCCAGACCGGCACTGGAAACCAGCACTTCGCCTCGCGCTCCGCCGACGTCCCCACGATCCTGTTCGAGGCCACAAGAGACGACATCTTCGGCCACACCACCGTCGAAACCACCGACCCCGGCGGCCCCAAACCGCTGTTGCTCGTCGCCGCCTGCGCGCTGGTGGACGTCGATGGACGGGTCTTGCTCGCGCGCCGTCCCGAGGGCAAAAAAATGGCCGGCCTGTGGGAGTTCCCGGGAGGCAAGCTCAACCCCGGCGAGACTCCCGAACAGGCCCTCATCCGCGAACTCAAAGAAGAACTGGGCATTGACGTCACCGCCGCCTGCCTCGCACCGTTCGCCTTCGCCTCGCACGCCTATGAGGGGTTTCATCTGCTGATGCCGCTGTTCCTGTGCCGCCGCTGGAAAGGCATCCCGACACCGCGGGAGAAGCAGACCCTGGCCTGGGTGCACGCGCGAAAGCTGACGGAGTACGAGATGCCCCCGGCCGACAAACCGCTGATCCCGTTATTGCGCGATTTCCTGTAAAGGACCGACACCCATGCCAGCCAACAATCCCACCGCCTGCGTGCTGGTCATCGGCAACGAGGTCCTGTCCGGCCGCACCCAGGACGCCAACATCCGCTTCCTCGCCACCAAACTGGGCGACCTCGGCATCCCGCTGCGCGAGGTCCGCGTCATCCCCGACATCGCCGAAACGATCGTCGCCACGGTGAATGAAGTGCGCAAAAAATTCACCTATGTGTTCACCACCGGCGGCATCGGCCCCACCCACGACGACATCACCAGCGAGTGCGTCTCCGCCGCTTTCGGCGTCCCCTGGGAACCCCACCCCGTCGCCTGGGCGCGCATGGAGAAAGCCTACAAGCCCGGAGAATTCAACGCCGCGCGGCAACGCATGGGCACCATGCCGCGCGGTGCGAAACTCATCGATAACGCCATGTCGGTGGCGCCCGGTTTCCAGATGGAGAACGTCTACGTGATGGCCGGCGTGCCCCGCGTGATGCAGTCGATGTTCGAGTGGCTGGCGCCCCAACTGGAAGGCGGCCAGAAGATCGAGCAACGCGCCGTGCACGCGCTCGCTTTGCCCGAGGGCGTCATCGCCGACGGCCTGACCGCCATTCAGAACCGTTATCCCACCATCGATCTGGGCTCGTATCCATTCTATCGCCCCACCGGCAACGGCGTGACCCTGGTCGCCAAGGGCACCAACGCGGCCGAGGCGGAGGCGGTCATCGCCGAAGTCACCGATCTGATCCGCTCTCTGGGCCGCACCCCGATCCCGGGCGAGTCGCCGGAATAAACCCCCTTGGCCTCGGTCTTCTTCATCACCCATCCCGACGTCGCGATCGATCCGGCGACGCCGGTGCCGGAATGGCCGCTCAACCCGCGAGGCCTCGCCAGGATGCGCGCCATGCTCGGTCAACCCTGGGTGTCAGGAATCGTGCATGTCGCCAGCAGTACCGAACGCAAGGCGATCGACGGTGGCGAGATGCTGGCTTCGCATCTCAGGTTGGCGCTGGTGACGCATCCTGGCCTCGGCGAGAACGACCGGTCGGCGACAGGCTATTTGCCGAAGCATGAATTCGAGACCGTGGCGGACGCGTTCTTCGCGCGCGCCAACGAAAGCGTGCGAGGCTGGGAAACCGCGGTGGCCGCCCAGTCGCGGATTGTCGCGGCGATGCGGGATGTTTTACGGGCGGCGCCGGAGGGGGACGTCGCGGTTGTCTCCCACGGTGGGGTGGGCGCTTTGCTGCTGTGCCACCTGCGCGGCGAGCCGATCACACGCGCGGCGGATCAGCCGGCGGGGTCCGGCGGTCATTTTCTGCGCTTCGATCGCACCGATTGGACGTTACGGCATTCGTGGCGATCGATCGACCCGTAACGGCGCGGCCTCGCGGAGGTGGGATCAGTCCGCCGCGATCCCCTTGCGTTTCAGGAAGTCGGGAGATGATCGGCGGCGATCGTCGTCACCAGTTCCATCGTCTTCGCCTTCAATCGCGCGCGCGGAACGAGGTGGTTCAGCAGCCCGATGCGATACGCTTCCTCACGCTTAACCGCTTAATTTTCGCTTGTTGCAAATCAGGCTACCTTTTCAGAAAGCCATTGCTGAAACTCAATCAGGTCATGTGACCAGAACACGAATATGCCTGCATCCGAGAGGCGTTGTACGTCTTTGGGCGCGATGACACCTTGCAGAAGCGCGGCGGTCATGACGAAACTGCCCCAGTGGTTTCTCCACGCCGTGGCTTTTTTCAGCACATCATTTATCCGCTTTACGGAGTTCGTTTCGTCATTCGTTACCTTGCACTCCATCGCCAGAACATACGAACCAGCAAGGCCACAAGCAATATCGACCTCCTGAGACGCAGCCGTATTTGTCGCGAAACGCGTCTTGTGCATGTAGTGAAGCGTCGGAACAGCAGCGCGAGTATCAATGAGCTTGCTCGGGAGTTTTGTCCATCCGTGCTCTTCGAGCATTTTGATTGTTGCGTACTCCTGCTCAAAGGCTAATCTCGTGCGTCTTGCGGTCGAAACGCGCTGCAAGGCCATCAAAGTAGACGCAACACGAAGCAAAGTGGCCACGTGTCGAGCTCTCCGCGGTCGGGTACCAATAGCCCACCTGACAATTCCATGGTTGAGACGCTCCCGAATAACGGCCGAAGCCGCGCTGGCAACATTTGGAAGAACAGGCTTCGCATCATTTTCTGAAGATTTGTTCCACTTGGGACAGATGAGTTTAAATTGATCCTGGCTCATTGGGGGTGCGAGTAGCTGCCTGAATACCAGAGTGTGGACACCATTTGAGCAGAGCGCCGCTTTAATATCTGAAAGATAATCAGAGGCACGCAAGGCGTTTGCCACCGCCTTTCGAGCCTCCCTGACTGCGAAATACCAGTCGTCCGAACTGGCTTTCGGATTCAGATTGTCCAAATAAAGTGCGCGCGCCCTGGCGGAATTCTCGATGTGCTTCGGATCGATGGTCACGCCAGCTCTACATCCACAAAAGCCTTGGCTAACCGCGAGTTTCTTCGCCTTGGCGCCTCACGACGGGATTGTCCGTTCGAAACTTCTTCTTTCAACGTATATTGGACATGGTAGGCAAGCAATGATGGAAGCGGGAGCGGTTCAGCCAGGTCCGGTGAAGACGGTACATCCTCGATATGTATGTGGCGAAGCAAAGCCTCGCCAATCGCCTTTGCGAGTAGCGGTGGGACTGCATTACCTATGAGACGATATTGAACGGCTGCATTTCCACGAAACACCCATTGACCTGGAAAGCTCTGGATAGCGGCACACTCCCGAGGGCACAGACGACGCAACCCAAGCACTGGGTCGCGGATCCAGTCCTGCTGGGCATTAGCGGTGACAGTCCGTGCACTTTGTTCAAGATCCGCCACAAAGGCTCCCTGCTTGTAACCCCAATGCCCGCCAGGCCTTGTTCGTTCGGACTTTCCAGGACTCTTTAACCCGCCGCCAGGCGCCACTTCAGCCAGCTCGACGGCCAATTTTCCCGTGGGTCGAATGATTTCGCCCGGGTGGAGACTGGCGACCGAGGCCACTGCATGCCCGAGCGCCAACCACCGAGGCAGGTTATCGGGCCCTTGTACTTTGGAATGTGAAGGGAGAGGAAACGGAGGAGCGTCGCCGGCTCGAAAGCCGATGATAAACAACCTGACCCGACGTTGGGGGACACCGAAGTCGGCGCTGTTCAACAAGGCAACAGTTGTTTGAAAGCCAGCCCTGAGGAGATTGAGCCTGATATGAGTCAAAGCCGACCCGGGTTGCCCATCAGGCCCCCTCGCGGTGAGTAGCCCTCTCACATTCTCCAGAAGCAGCCAGCGTGCATCCAACCCATTCGCGACGCGGACAAAGTCGTCGAAAAGGCGTCCTCGCGGGTCTCTGAATCCTAATTGGTGCCCCGCGCTACTCCATGACTGACAAGGTGGCCCCCCCGAAACGAGAGGTATATCGCCCTTCGCGAGACCAGATCTTTTCAGGATGATATCGGCATCGAGATGCCTGATGTCAGCCTGTTCTATATGGGTCCCTTCGAATGCCCGGCGGTCTCGATCGATCTTAATACCAGCGTTCTTCCTGAGGGTTTCCACCGCGAAGGGGTCGTTGTCGGTTGCGTAAGCGGTTCGCCATCCAGCCATCTCAAGGCCGATATCCATTCCCCCGGCGCCGGAAAACAGAGAAATATAGGCTCTATCACGGTCGTCCATTTTACGCTCCAGCGACTCGGGCGGTACGAGCGCAACGTTGCTGATAACCGATTTCTCCATACCCGCACCCTGCCTCATGCACGTGTCGCAGATTACCAAACCCCGTCCGATTCCCGGAACGTCGCCATCAAACTTCCTCTTTGCAAAATCATACCCGATTCTTCGAACAAATCAAGAACATATTACCGCATGTTAATCTCTCTCTGTTGGTTTGCATTTCGAATCACATCACGAACATCAAGATCAGTCCGCCGCGATCCCCTTGCGCTTCAGGAAGTCCGGGAACGCATCCTTCGCCTTGGCGCCGCGCATTACCTTGGTGGTGTACTCGGCCTCGGCCGCCCATTGCGCTTCCTGGCTCTCGCCTTTCTGCTTCAGCAGCAGCGCCTTTACCCCCATCACCGCGCCGCGATGATTGCCGGCGATCGTCTTCGCCAGTTCCATCGTCTTCGCCTTCAATTGCGCGCGCGGAACGAGGTGGTTGAGCAGGCCGATGCGATACGCTTCCTCGGCGCCGACGATCCGCGCGGAGAACAGCAGTTCCTTCGCCATCGGCCAACCGATCTGGCAGCCCAACGACCAGGTGGAGTTGATGCGGCCGTACGCGGCGGCGAGGAAACGAAATTTCGTGCCCTCGCAGCCAATGCGCATGTCCAGCGACGAGGCCAGCACCGCGGCACCACCATACGCGAGACCGTTCATCATGCCGATCGTCGGCTTCGGCGACGCGGCGATGTCGTAGCTACGCCGCGGCGTGGCCATCCGGTCCTGCTCTTCCTGGGTGTAGCGCTTGTCGTCGGCGAGTTGCTCCTTGATATCGCCGCCGGCCGAGAAGGCTTTCTCGCCCGCGCCGGTGATGACGATGCAGCCGATCGTCTCGTCCCCGTTCAATTCTTTCATCGCGTCGGCCAGTTCGGCGCCGAGCTTGCGGCTCATCGCGTTGAGACTCTCCGGGCGGTTGAGGGTGACGATTCCCACCCCGTCCTCATGTTCCAGCAAAATGGTTTCGTAGGTCATGGCTTCCTCCGTTTCTGATCGCCCCCTGGCGGCGGGCGGGGTCTGCCGATAATCTGCGCCCAATCGCATGTTTGGGGAAACGCCAATGCCTGACCTGTCTCGCCGTTCCGTCTTCGCCGCGCTGGCCGCCAGCCCAGTGGCGATGGAGTTGATCAGAAGCACGATGGCGAAGGCGGCGGATTTGGCGGCGTCGGGCCTGGTGGGGGAGTTGCAGGGCCCCACGATGATCACCGATCCCGCGCAATGGCCGAAGACGTTCAAAGAAGCGCCGATGCTGGCGGAGCTGGTGAAGGCCGGCAAATTACCGCCCGTCGAGCAGCGCGTTCCGGCCGAGCCGATGGTGTGGAAGCCATTGAACGAAATCGGCAAATACGGCGGCAGCTGGCGGCGCGCGTTCACCGGCCCCGGCGACGGGGAGAACGGCAACCGCATCCAGTCGTCCGACAAGCCGCTGCACTGGAGCGCGGACGGCAGCAAGATCGTGCCGTGCATCGCCAAGGGATACGACCTCAGCGACGACGGCAAGACGTACACGTTGCATCTGCGCAAGGGCATGAAGTGGTCCGACGGCGCCCCGTTCACCGCCGACGATTTCGTGTTCTGGTTCGAGGATATCTACAACAATCCCGAAATCGTCCCGACGCCCACGCCCGAGATGCGGCCGAACGGCAAGCCCGGCAAGATGGTCAAGGTGGACGAAACGACCGTCCGCTGGGACTGGGAAGTGCCGTATTTCCTGTTCGAGGAAATCATGGCCGGCGATACCGCGATGGGCGGCGGCCAGGCCGTCCGTCAGGCCGGAAAAATCAGTTTCGGCGCCTACGCTCCCGGACATTACCTGAAACAGTTCATGCCGAAATATTCTTCGCTGGACGCGGTGAACGCCCGTGCGAAACAGGAGGGTTTCGAGAACTGGGTGCAGATGCTGCACTTCAAGAAGGACTGGGAACTGAACACCGAGCTGCCGGTGCTCGGGCCGTGGCGGACGGTGCGCCCGATCAACAATCCGATCTGGCTGCTGGAGCGCAATCCGTTTTATTACGCGGTGGACACGGCCGGCAACCAGTTGCCATATTTCGACAAGGTGCAGTTCACGCTTGGCGAAAACCTGGAAGTCATCAACCTGCGCGCGATGGCCGGCGATTACGACGAACAGGAACGCCACATCGATCTGGGCAAGCTGCCCGTGCTGTTGGAGAACGAGAGCAAGGGGAATTACAAAGTTCATTTGGATCTGGGGTTCGCCGGCGCGGACTTCCTGTTGCAGTGCAATCAGAGTTACGTCGCAGACCCGGAAATCCGCAAATGGCTGACCAACGCCGATTTCCGCCGCGCGTTGTCGCTTGGCATCGACCGCGATCAATTGAACGAAACGTTCTGGCTGGGCGTCGGCACGCCCGGCTCTCCCGCGCCCGGCGAAAGCATGCCGCAAAATCCTGGGCCGGAATGGCGGAAGAAGTGGTCCGTGCTGGATGTGGCTCAGGCGAACAAGATGCTGGACGCGATCGGACTGTCGAAGAAAGACTCCGATGGGTTCCGGGTTCGCACCGATAACGGGGAGCGGTTGCGCATCCAGATCATCGCCATCCAGGCCTTCCTTCCCTATCCGAAACTGTCCGAGATGGTCGCCGATCAATGGCGCAAGATTGGCATCCAGGCCGACGTGAAGGAGATGGAGCGCAATCTGGGCATGTCCACGACGCGCAACAACGCGCACCATATTTTCATCTGGAACAACGGCGGCACCGAATTGCTGTACCTGTTCCCTCGGCACGCGATCCCGGTCGATCCGACCGAGGCATACATGGGACCGCTGTACGGGACGTATTACGCGTCCGGCGGCACGCAGGGCGTCAAACCGGACGATCCCAATTTGCTGAAAATCTGGGACCTGTTCACCGAAGCCTCCGGCCTGAAGGTCGATGGGCGCAACAAAAACGCGCAGGAGATCTGGAAAATCCTGGTGGATCAGCAATACGGCATCGGAACGGTGGGACAATCTCCGGCGGGCCTCGGCGTGCGGCTTGTGTCCAACAAACTGGGAAATATCGCCGCGCGGGTTTGTAACGCCCAGCATTGCCGGACGCCGGGAAATTCGCACCCGGAGACGTGGTATTTCAAGGCCTGATCGATGTTGCCTTATATCCTACGGCGACTGGGACTGGCGCTGATCACCATCTGGGCTATCACGGTGGTGACCTTCATCATTCTGCAGTTGCCGCCTGGAGACTTTGTCGATGCCTATGTGGCGCAGGCGTCCGCGTCGGGATCGGCGATTTCGGCCGCCGAGGCGGACGCGTTGCGCGTCGCGTACGGATTGAACCAACCGTTGTGGTTTCAATACGTCAAGTGGCTGGGTCACGTGGTGACCGGGGATTTCGGCCGGTCGTTCGAATACGGGCGGCCGGTGACCGAGGTGATCGGCGACCGGCTGTGGCTGACGGTGTTGTTGTCTTTGGGAGCCATCGTCGTGACCTGGGGACTGGCGCTGCCGATCGGAATTTACTCGGCGGTGCGGCAATATTCCATTGGCGATTACGTGTTCACGTTGATCGGATTCATCGGCCTGGCGACACCGAACTTTCTGTTGGCGCTGATCGTGATGTATTTCGGCCTGCACTGGTTCAACATCAGCTTCGGCGGACTGTTTTCGTCCGACCAGCAGCTCGCGCCGTGGTCATGGGCGAAAGTTTTGGATCTGGCCTGGCATTTGCCGGTGCCGATGCTGATTCTGGCCCTGCCGGGAACGGCGCAACTGGTGCGGATCATGCGGGCGAATTTGCTCGATGAACTGCGGCGGCCTTACGTGGTGACGGCACGCGCTCGCGGGCTGCCGGAGCGGCAGGTCATCTTCCGCTATCCGGTGCGGGCGGCGTTGAACCCGTTCGCGTCCACCATCGGTTATCTGCTGCCGTTCACGGTGTCGGGCAGCATCATCATCTCCGTCGTACTGAGCCTGCCGACCGTCGGACCACTGCTGTTGAGCTCCCTGCTGTCGCAGGACATGCTGCTGGCATCGACGATTATTCTCATGCTGGGCGTGCTGACGGTGATCGGCACCTTGCTGTCGGATTTGCTGCTGATGTGGATCGACCCGCGCATCCGGCTCGGCCAGTTGAAATGAGCGGACTGGCCGTGGAAGGCGGGATCGTGGAAGCGCCCGCCGCCGAAAACCGCGTCGCCGTCGCCTCGCAACGGCAACTGATCTGGTGGCGATTCCGAAAACACAAGCTGGCGATGGTCAGCGCGGTGATCGTCGCGCTGTTTTATTTCGTGGCGCTGTTCGCCGACACGCTGGCCTGCACGGAGCCGTTCGATACCCAGGCGACACGAGGCTACGTGCCGCCGCAGCCGATCCATTGGTTCGACGCTTCGGGACATTTTCATCCTCAGGTGTCCGCGCTGAAAGGCAAACGCGATCCGCGGACGTTTAAATTGAGCTACGCGCCGGATGCCAGCGAGCCACGCGACGTGGTGTTGTTCGGCCACGGCTATCCGTATCATTTGTTCGGGGTAATCCCGATGGACTGGCATTTGTTCGCGGTCAGCGACGGACGGCCGCAGGATTCGTTGTTTCTGTTGGGCACCGACCAACTGGGACGCGATGTTTATTCGCGGCTGGTGATCGCGACGCGGACCTCGCTGACGATCGGCCTCGTCGGGGTGAGTCTCAGCCTGATCCTGGGAGTTTTGCTCGGCGGCATTTCCGGGTTGTACGGCGGCGTGGCGGATTTGGTGATCCAGCGGGTGATCGAGATCCTGCGGTCGATCCCGACGATTCCGCTGTGGATGGGGTTAGCCGCCGCGGTGCCGGCGTCGTGGTCGCCTGGAAGAGTCTATTTCGCCATCACCATCATCATCTCGCTGATCGGCTGGACCGAGCTGGCGCGTGTGGTGCGCGGCCGCTTTCTGGCGCTGCGGCATGAGGATTTCATCACCGCCGCGGAACTCGCCGGCGCGTCGCGCATGCGCATCATCTTCAGGCACATGGTGCCGTCGTTCCTGTCGCACATCATCGCCGCGGTCAGCCTGGCGCTGCCGGCGATGATCATCAGCGAGACGACCTTGTCGTTTCTGGGTCTGGGCTTGCGGCCGCCGGCGATTTCCTGGGGCGTTCTGCTGCAGGACGCGCAGAACCTGCAAACATTGGGCCTGGCGCCGTGGCTGCTGGTGGTGGCGCTGCCGGTGATCGTTGTCATTCTGGCGTTCAATTTCCTCGGCGACGGCTTGCGTGACGCGGCGGACCCTTATGGCTGAGCCAATTCTGCGAGTCCGAGACCTGTCCACGTATTTCTTCGCCGACGAGGGCGTCGTGCGCGCGGTCGATGGCGCGTCGTTCGACCTTTACGCGGGCCGCACGCTTGGCATCGTGGGCGAGTCCGGCTGCGGCAAAAGCGTCACCGCGCGCTCGATTCTCCGAATTGTCGAACGGCCGGGCCGCATCGTCGGCGGCGAAATTCTGTTACGCCGGCCGAGCGGTCAGGTGGTCGATCTGGTCGGTCTGCCCTCCGACGGCCAGCAGATGCGGCAAATCCGCGGCGGCGAAATCGGCCTGGTGTTTCAGGAGCCGATGAGCTCCTTGTCGGCGTTTCATACCGTCGGCGTGCAGTTGATCGAGGCGATCCGGCTGCATTCCGGGCTGTCGAAAAAGGCCGCGCGCGACCGGGCGATCGAATTGTTGGCGCTGGTGGGGATCCCCCGGCCGGCGCAGCGGGTCGATGCGTATTCGTTCGAATTGTCCGGCGGATTGCGCCAGCGCGTGATGGTGGCGTTGGCATTGGCGGCGGAACCGCATGTGCTGATCGCCGATGAGCCGACGACGGCGCTGGACGTGACCACGCAGGCGCAGATTCTGGAGTTGATCGCGCGGCTGCAACGGGAACGCGATCTGGCGGTGATTTTGATCACCCACGACATGGGCGTGATCGCGGAAATGGCTGACGATGTCGTGGTGATGTATCTGGGGAAAGAGGTGGAGAAAGGTCCGGTCGATGCGATCTTCCACGCGCCGCGGCATCCTTATACACAGTCGCTGTTGCGCTCGATCCCCAGCGTGCTGGCCGAACCGCGGGCGCGGCTGGCGACGATTTCCGGTTCGATCCCGCATCCTTTGGCGCGGCCCGCCGGCTGCCCGTTCCATCCGCGCTGTCCCGACGCGATGCCCGGACGTTGCGATGTCGATACGCCGGTGGAGGTGACGATCGGCGACAACCACGTGACCGCGTGCCATCTGTACCCCGAGCCCGTCGCATGACCACGCCGGTGCTGGAAGTGCAAGGTCTGCGCAAGCATTTTCCCATCAAACAGGGGCTGCTGGGACGTGTCGCCGGCCATGTGCGCGCGGTCGATGACGTGTCGTTCAGCATCGCGCACGGGGAGACATTGTCGTTGGTGGGCGAGTCGGGGTGCGGCAAGACCACGACCTCGCGCTGCATCCTGCGAGCGATCACGCCGACGTCGGGCCGGATTTTGTTTCGCGACGAGAAAGGCGACGCGATCGATGTGGCGACGCTGGACCGGAAGGGATTGAAGCCGTTACGGCGGCGGATGCAGATGATTTTTCAGGACCCGTTCTCCTCGTTGAACCCGCGCATGACGATCGCGGAAATCATCGGCGAACCGTTGCTGGTGCAGGGCATGAGCGATGCGCGCGAACGTCAGGCGAGGGTCAGCGAATTGTTGCGCCTGGTCCAGTTGCCATCGGCGTATCTGAACCGGTTTCCGCATGCGTTTTCCGGCGGCCAGCGGCAGCGGATCGGGATCGCCCGGGCATTGGCGTTGAACCCGTCGCTGATCGTGGCGGATGAACCGGTGTCCGCGCTGGATGTCTCGGTGCAAGCGCAGATCGTCAATTTGATGCTGGATTTGCAGGACCAGTTGGGCCTGACGTATCTGTTCGTCGCGCACGATCTTTCGGTGGTGAAACATGTCAGCCATCGCGTCGCGGTGATGTACGCCGGCCGCATCGTGGAAACCGCGCCAACCACGCGGCTGTTCACGGCGCCGAGACATCCATACACCGAGGCGTTGCTGTCCGCCGTGCCGGTGCCCGATCCGCGCCGCCGCGCGCAACGCATCGTGTTGCAAGGCGACGTCGCCGATCCGTCGAACCCTCCGCCGGGTTGCCATTTTCATCCGCGCTGCGAATACGCGACGGAACAATGCCGGATCGAAACGCCGGAGTTGACGGAAATCGAACCCGGTCATGAGGTGCGGTGTTTGCGCGCCGCTGAATTGTCCCTGCGAGGTGTCGCCTCACAATGAACGGAGAAGTCCCAATGCCAGTCTGGAAACTTCGAAAAGTCGGCCGCACCGCGCTGCGGGTGACGGAAATCGGTCTCGGCACCGCGACGTTGGCGGGACGGCGGTTCAATATCAGCCAGGCGACCGGCCAGGCGATCGTGCGCGCGGCGTGGGAGACCGGGATCCGTTATGTCGATACCGCGCCGTTTTACGGCGTCGGCGCGGCGGAACATCGGGTGGGCGACGCGCTGCGCGAAGAAAACCGGGAATCCTGGGTGTTATCCACCAAGGTCGGGCGTTTGCTGAAGCCACATCCCGGCGCGCGGCAGACCAGCGATGGCGGGCTGTCGCACTTTCCCTTCGATGTGGTCTACGATTATTCATATGATGGGATCATGCGCTCGGTCGAGGACAGTTTTCAGCGTCTCG
>Ga0182030_10005033_pt1 | contig 28105 bp, 11 predicted proteins | sample 812S3MmetaG_FD_121299 | JGI IMG/M metagenome (GOLD analysis project Ga0182030, IMG submission 121299) | Permafrost microbial communities from Stordalen Mire, Sweden - 812S3M metaG (Illumina Assembly) | ecosystem: Environmental > Terrestrial > Soil > Wetlands > Permafrost | place: Sweden... | reverse complement strand
TTTCTTTTGAGGACATTAATAAACCGATGTACCCGTTTTTCCGCAACCACGTTAATTATGCGGCTATTGTTTCTATCTTTTTTCCGTTTTTGTTATTAGCGCGCACCTGGTATAAAAAGGGGATCTATACCCGCTACCTGCTTAATTTTTCTATCCTGTTTTACGTTGTGGCTATTTACCTTTCTTATACACGCACCTGTTACCTGGCATTGTTGCTTATTTACCCGCTTTATTTAGTCATCAGGCACAAATGGATGAAACAGGTACTGCTGGTTTTATCGCTTGGTTTATCGCTTTTTGTGGTGCATCTTTTTCAGCACAACAATTTTATGAAGTACGCGCCTACGTTTGAAGAAACCATTTATCATGATGATTTCGGGCAGCATCTTTCTTCAACCTTTGAAGGGAAAGATGTTTCGAGTATGGAGCGTGTTTACCGTTGGGTGGCTATTACCCGTATGTTCCAGGACCATCCGTGGATGGGCTTTGGGCCGGGTAATTTTTATCCTTATTACCAGCGGTATACCCTGTCGGATTTTGAAACTTATGTAAGCGACAATCCTGAACGTTCTACTGCGCATGATTACCTGCTTTTGCTTTTGGCAGAACAAGGCACCATCGGGCTGGCCATTTTCCTTTTTCTAACTGCCGTTATTTTTATTTATGGACAAGGCATTTACCACCGCATGGTAAATGAAGACGATAAAAGGATTGTGCTTACGTTGCTGCTGGTGATTGCAACGGTTTACGTAAACCTTTTGCTGAGCGATTTGCTGGATTCGGATAAAGTGGGGCCCTTTTATTTTATAAGTATTGCTTTGCTGGTGGCCTGGGATATTAAAAGCCGCAATTCCTCCACATCACTTAATGCGCAGAGTCAATAAGGTAATATCATCATCAAAATCGGTATCCTGTTTGTAGGCTATTACAGTATCGAGTAATTGCGTATTGAAATCTTTCAATTCAAGAGTACTATGCCCTTCCAGATAGGCAACCAGGCCCTCTACTTCAAACAGTTTGCCTTCGTTATTTGCAGCTTCTGAAAGTCCATCGGTATAAAGCACTATCATAGATTCGGGCTCTATTTTCACCTCGCCGAAATTTACATAAGGTAGGGTATCGAACATGCCCAAAATGGTGCAACCAAGGTCAAGCAACTGAACTTCGCCATTGCTGTAAAGTATACATGGATTGTGGCCTGCATTTACATAAGTAAGAATGCGGGTTTTGTAGTTATAGGTAGCTATAAAAAGGGTAATAAACTTTTCGCCCTTTGTAATTTCAAGCACCTTGGTATTTAAAATATCAATGAATTGCGGCAAAGGATATTTGCGTGTAATTAAGGTGCGCAGGTTAGCCTGAAAGTTGGCCATTAAAAGGGCAGCCGGAATTCCTTTGCCCGAAATATCACTGATACAAAAAGCAACTTCATCTTCCGATATATTTACAAAATCGTAGTAATCGCCGCCAATGTTTTTGTGGGGCTTGTAATAGGCTGCTGCCTCAATTTTTTCGTTGCTGGGTAAAGACGAAGGCACCAGCATATTTTGCATATCTGCCGCCAGCTTTAACTCTTTCTGCATTACCATCTGGTCCAGCTGGCTTTTGAAGAGTTTTTTGTTCTCGTTGGCAACAACAATAATGTTTGTAATGGTTTGTATAAACTTCAGTTTCTCCTCTTTGGTATCGCTTTGGTCGTTGCCAAAAGGCCCTATCAATACATATCCAATGGGCTCTTTTTTATGTGTTACCGGTATCAGGTATTCAAAGCCTGTTAGGGCCTCATCTTTTATACTGGCAACAGTTACAATGAAGGAGAATTTCGAAAAGCTGCCATGCACGTTATAGTTCAGGATATTATCAGGAAGGTCAGAAGGAGTGATACACACCCAACTGCTATCATTTTCATTAATAAAAAGGGCAATTTTAGAAACCCCTAACTGTGCGTGCAGAATGTTTTCGTATATACGGGCAAGGGCCGTAATAGGCATGTTGTTATTAACCGCCCGTGTAATTTCGAGCAGCGAATCAATTTGCTGTTGCTTTACAGCAAGCAAACGCTCGGTTTGGCCAAGCCGTTTCTTAAAAAAGTCAAATTCAGAGAATTGCTGGGTAGACACAAATCCAATTTAATAAGGTAACGGCAAAAAACAAAACTTCCTTAACTACAACGGAACAAGCTACTGAATGTTACAGACTAAAGTATAACATCGGCTTTTACTCCAACTGCCCCTTTACATCAAGCGCATCGCGCAGCCCGTTCCCCACCAGATTAAATGCCAGCACCAAAAGCATAATGGCCAAACCCGGAAACAGTGCAAGATAGGCTTTGTTTGAATCAATAAAGTCTTTATACTCGTTAAGCATGCTCCCCCAGCTTGGCGCAGGTGGCTGTATACCCAGACCAATATAACTAAGCCCCGATTCAACCAAAATGGCATTGGCAAAATTGGCGCAGGCAACCACAATAATAGGCCCCCAGATATTGGGTACAATATGCCGGAAGATAATACGCAGGTTGCTAAACCCGAGGCTTTTAGCGGCGGCCACAAATTCCATTTCGCGCAGTACTATAAACTGGCCGCGCACTATACGGGCGGTATCAACCCACATGGTCATACCCACGGCAATAAATATCATCACCAGTTTATTTTCTATCAAACTGCCGGCACTGATATACAGGCCCATGGCCAGCAATATGGTGGGTATGCTCCAGAAAACGTTGATAACAAACATAATAGCCTCGTCTACCCAACCCCGGAAGTAACCTGCAACTGCCCCCAAAAAAATGCCGATAATGAGGGAGATGCCTACGGATATAAGGCCTACCGAAAGCGACACCCGAACGCCAATCAGTAAACGTGAGAGAATATCGCGGCCAAACTTATCTGTTCCCAGCCAGTACGTTCTTTTTTCTATCAGGTGGTGCTCAATAAAGTCCTTTTGTTCGGCTAATGAACGTTTCAGTCCATCACTCCCCAGTAATTCGCTGAATGCCATGTGCCCCCCCTCAGGTTTAAACGACTTGCCCATGTATTCGGTAAATAACAACGAATCGCCTTTAAATGAGTAGTCAGTAATTGGCAGCGGCTCGTAATCTTTATTAAAACCGTTCCAAAGTCCGCTTATCAGATTTGACTTTTGTGCACCTTCTCTTGGTCGCTTTAAAATTTTGATGCTAAAGCCCGGAGGATGCGTTTCAAGCTGAAGTATCTGCTCATTTGCTGAAGGGGAATTATCAGGAGCAAGGGCATATGCAAAAAAGGCCAGTAATACCGAAATAACGATAATAACCAGGCCAAACATAGCGCTGCGGTTACGCTTTAACCGTTTCCAGGCTTTGGCGTTTAGAGACTGGCTCTGTATTTCAGTTGCAGGTAAGTTTATTTTATCAACCGATCCTTCCATCTATATCTGCCACTCAGGCTCAGCGCACCGATGATAACCACATAAAGCACATGGAAAATTTCGATGACGGGTAAAAGTAGCAACAAAATCATTTTATGGAAGAAGTAGGTTAACGGGAGGTCAAAAAGCAGGTCGGCCAGTAATTTACTGCCTCCTGCAACCGCCAGTGGCAACCAGCTTTGTTCCTCCGGCTGAAAACTCATTAAGGCAGCAACAATAATAAACAGGTTAAAAAACCATGCAAACACCAGGATAAGAGCCGTCTTCCAATCGCTGAAGCGTTTTGATTTAGACACCCACCTTACCCGCTGGGCAATAAAACCGCCAAAAGTATTTTCAGGTTTGGTAAAAACGCAGGCCTCAAAACTTTTTACGTAGCCAATTGAATCCGGGTAGTGCTCATCAATTTTGTGCATCAAAAAAATGTCATCGCCGGTGGGTACCTCGTGATTGCCCTTAAACCCTTCTACTTCAACAAAAACTTTTTTCGAATACATCAGGTTTGCCCCATTGCACATGGTAGGAAATCCGTTGCGGATGGTGGCGCCCGTTATACCCGCCATATTAATAACGTCCAGTTGCTGAAACCACGCCAGCGGGTTTTTAGCTGGCTTTATCATTACAGGCCCGGTAACCAGTTTAAAAGAGTTGCCCAGGTAATAGTCCGTCATGGTGCGCAGCCATTGTTCACTCATATAACAATCGCCATCGGTAGTTAAAATAAGGGGGCCGCGGGCATTTTTTACACCCAGCGAAATGGCTTTTTTCTTGTTCGGCGAATACTCTCCGGGCCTGCCCAGGTATTGTTGAAGGTCGAGCACTAACAAATTGCGCTGGTTAACCTCACGGGCCACGCTAAGGGTGTTATCAGTAGAGTAATCGTCTATTACAATTACCTCGAAAAGGTGTGCGGGGTATTGTTGTTTAAATGCAGCCTCCAAACAAGCCTTAATATGCTCTTCTTCATTACGGACAGGGATAAGGATGGATACAAAGGGCAGTCGGTTATCACTCGCACCTTCCATCTTTTCAGTGGCCTTTTTAAGCCGTAGCCAGCCCACAAAGAAGTACAGCACCATAACCAGGTATAGTGCCGAAAGGGTGATGGAAATAATCAGTAGCGGACTTATAATTAACACGGAGCGAATTTGGGTATTTGCTATTGAGTGAGAAGGGGTAAATACTAACAGGGGGGTGGGGAAAGAAAGATTAGATGACAGAATTGTAGGAGTAATACGATAAACGTTGTAATGAACCGATACATGTGATAAAATGTTGTTAGCTTTAAACTTTTAGTTGCGCTATTAATTAAAAGAATAAATTAGTGGATAAATTTTAGCAAAATCAAATTGAATGATTACAAAGATTGCCATAAAGAATTTTAAGAAGTTTAGCGAAGCTGAGGTAGAATTAGGTGATAGAGTTGTTTTTATTGGCCCTAACAACGCAGGCAAAACAACCTGTCTACAAGCATTGGCCTTGTGGTCTTCTGGGTTAGTTTCTTGGTTAGGTAAAAAGTCTGGAAAAAATATAAGTAAAAGAACTGGAGTCGCCATCAATAGAAAGGATTTAATTCATATCCCCCTTCCAGAATCTAAATTGCTTTGGAAAAACAAACACGTTAAGAATTCAGAATATATTGATGGAAAACAGACAAATGAGAACGTAAAAATTGAAATAGTTGTTGAAGGGGTTGATTTTGGCAGACCCTGGAAACAAGGCCTTGAATTTGATTACGCGAATTCCGAATCAATTTATTGCAGGCCCATTGGTAATTTTGACTTAACAGAAGATATTGTTGAAGTTCTATTAAAAACACAAATAGCATTTCTGCAACCAATGTCTGGTCTGGCACCAATTGAGCCTAAGCTTGAAATGGGTAGAATAAATGTTCTACTCGGTGAGGGGCAAACCGCGCAGGTTTTAAGAAATCTTTCATACCATATTTATAGTAATCTGCCACAAAAATGGGAGGAGTTAAATAACCATATTGAAAAATTGTTTGGGGCAAGGTTGAATAATCCTGAATATATTGTTTCCCGTGGCGAAATAACATTGACATTTTCCGATAGAAGTGGTGTAGAGTTGGATCTTATTTCAGCCGGAAGAGGTTTTCAACAGACATTGCTATTACTCTCTTACCTTTTTAGTAATCCAAATTCTGTTTTATTATTGGACGAACCTGATGCCCACCTTGAAATTTTACGACAACAGCAGATATATCAGGTATTATCCGATATATCGAGGCAGCAACAGTCCCAAATTATTATTGCAAGTCATTCGGAAGTTTTATTAAATGAAGCGGCAGACCGCGATATTGTCGTTGCTTTTGTTGGCAAACCACATCGAATTGATGATAGGTCAGCAAAGAGCCAAGTGCTAAAATCACTCAAGGAAATTGGATTTGATCAATATTACCTTGCTGAACAGACTGGCTGGGTCTTATATTTAGAGGGTTCAACTGATTTGGCAATACTTAGAAAATTAGCTGAGAAGTTAAACCATGAGGCCAAATCTTTTTTAGAGCGTCCATTTATACATTATGTTTTGAATCAACCTGCCTTGGCGGAAAAGCACTTTTTTAGTTTGCGAGAAGCGAAAGAGAGTTTAGTAGGAATAGCTATTTATGACCGTTTAAAATCTAACCCTAATTCGTTGGATTTCTTTATCCAGGCGACTTGGAAAAAACGGGAGCTTGAAAATTACTTTATTGATAAAAACGTTTTGATTAGGTATGCCCGATTTGGCTTTACCAATGATTTATTTGGGACTCAGGAGGCCAACAGAAGGGAGCGTATAATGAACGATTCTATTGACAAAATTACAGAGGCCTTAAAGATATTAAGGCAGCCTCTACCATGGACAGATGAGATTAAAATAACGGATGATTTTTTAGATAAGGTTTTTGAGTCTTATTTCGAGGAACTTCAAATGCCCAATCTTCTAAGAAAAACTGATTACCACTCATTAATTGACTTCTTTGATATTACCAATATTGATAGCGAAGTGGTTGAAAAGTTGGACTTAATAGTGTCAATAGCGAAACAAGCTAAGCCAGAAACTGAATAGCTTCTATTAATTTCTTTGAGTAATTAGCTTTTTACGCCGATTTCAATTTTATAATTTCCAACTCGGTACCAGTATTAAATCTTTCATCGGCGATTTCCAAAAGCTTGCGGGTAGTGGCCTGGTCGATCACGTAATTACCACAGATGTCGCATACCTCTGCTTCCACATCCCGGATTAAAATAATCGCATCTCCTCGCTCTGGTTTCACCGTTACTTTGCCGGGTACGTAGGTTCCGTGTCTACAGATTAAGCAGTTCATTATTCAAATTATATGGAAACGAAGGTAAATGATAAAGTGGCCGACACCCGAAAGGGGTGAGAGAAACCCCTTTCGGGCAGTCGTATTTACTCCGCCGCCTTAATCAAAGCGGGAATAGACAAATCCTCATCTACATCCGGCCAGTGGATACCATAACCGGAAGGAGAAACCACAAAATTTTCGCGGGAAGCCTTAGAAGCAGAGGCTAAGCGCTTTGAAATAGCAGACAACTGAAAAACATAATCTTTCCCTTTAAGCGTTATTGTAAGCTTATCATTTACCACCTCTACTTTAGAGGGCTTTACGATTATTTGTTTTTCTGAAACTGGTTCCATTCTTTTACAAAGTAGTCAAAATGATCAAAAATTATTTTCCTAACCTCTCTGGTCTCTTTAGAATTCATGTTATAGCTATAAGCCTCCTCAACATCATAAATATCCTCTTTCAACCAAAACTTGCACTCCATTTCAGCTTTTTGAACATGAATATGCACGGGTTCATTATTCTCATTAGCATAAAAATAAAACCGCCAGCCATTGAGTAAAAGTATAGTAGGCATTCTTTTTATCAAAAATACGAAGTTTTAAAGGCACGTCAAAATGTATTCCTTCCTGCTATTGGCCTGCGGGAAGGGTCCAGTTCAGATTTGACAACTTTTTAAAAGTTGTCAAATCTCCCTCCCCCAAACCACAAAATATGAACATACCATTAACGTATCGTCAAAATTGGGTGCATTTTCTATCTTCGCACGAATTTTTCGAGGACATCCCATAACTCTCTGCATGCCACGCGACACATCCATCAACTCGGTACTGATTATTGGAAGCGGTCCTATTATCATCGGACAAGCTTGTGAATTTGATTACTCCGGCTCGCAGGCTGCCCGCAGTTTACGTGAAGAAGGGATAGAAGTAACCCTCCTTAACAGCAACCCCGCCACTATTATGACAGACCCCGTGGTGGCCGACAACGTTTATTTAATGCCGATAACGATAGATTCTATCGTAAAAATACTGGAAGAGAGAAAGATAGATGCCGTGCTGCCTACCATGGGCGGACAAACAGCCCTGAACTTGTGCATGGAAGCTTACGAACTGGGCCTTTGGGAAAAATACGGTGTAAAAGTTTTAGGCGCAGACTTTAAAGCGATTGAAACTACCGAGAACCGCGAAGCCTTCCGCAAATTTATGGGTGAGCTGGGTATTATGGTGGCCCCTTCGTTTGTGGCTAACTCATTTTTGGAAGGAAAAGAGGCCGCCCAGAAAATCGGTTATCCTTTGGTTATCCGCCCATCGTATACTTTGGGTGGAACAGGCGGTTCGTTCGTTCACAACAAAGAGGAATTTGACGAAAAACTACAACGCGGACTTGCCGCATCACCTACGCATGAGGTGTTGATTGAAAAAGCGGTTTTGGGTTGGAAAGAATACGAGTTGGAAGTAATGCGTGACATGAACGACAACTTTGTGGTGATATGCACGGTAGAGAACTTCGACCCCATGGGCATTCATACGGGCGACTCGATAACTGTTGCACCTGCCATGACTTTAAGCGATACTTCGTATCAGAAGATGCGCGAGTATGCTAAAGACATGATTCAAAAGATAGGAACCTTTGCCGGCGGTTGTAATGTGCAATTTGCCATTGACCCGGTAACTGAAGATATTATATCAGTAGAAATGAACCCGCGTGTTTCGCGCTCATCGGCCCTGGCTTCCAAGGCCACCGGTTATCCTATTGCAAAAATAGCTGCCAAGCTGGCTATTGGGTACACGCTGGATGAGCTGAATAACCAGATAACAAAAACCACCTCGGCATTTTTTGAACCGGCGCTTGATTACGTTATTGTAAAAATACCGCGCTGGAACTTTGATAAATTTCAAGGCTGTGATGACACTTTAGGCTTGCAGATGAAAGCGGTTGGTGAGGTAATGGCCATAGGCAGAAGTTTCCAGGAGGCATTGCAGAAGGCTTGCCAGAGCCTGGAGAACAACCGGATTGGTTTGGGTGCCGATGGTAAAACATGGGTAAGCACCGATGATATGCTGCAGGGTATAAAAACGCCTTCATGGGATAGAATTTTCAGGATTTACGATGCCCTGAAATTGGGAGTGCCATTGAAGACGATACAGGATATTACCCGTATTGACCCCTGGTTTTTGAACCAGATTATGGAATTGGTAGAAACGGAAAGAAAGACCAGGAAGCTGAATTTGAAGGACATTGACCACGATTCTATGCTCGACCTGAAAGAGAAGGGTTACAGCGATTTGCAAATTGCCTGGATGACCCAGACCACTGAGGATGACGTTTATTTCTACCGAACCAAAGAGTTGAACATCCGCCGGGTTTACAAGCTGGTTGATACCTGCGCTGCGGAGTTTGAAGCAAAAACGCCTTACTATTATTCGACTTTTGAAGCAACAGGTAAGGGTACGGATATACCGGCTTCAGAAAGCAAAGTAAGCGAGAAGAAGAAGGTAATTGTGCTGGGTAGCGGCCCTAACCGGATAGGACAGGGAATAGAGTTTGATTACTGTTGTGTGCATGGCGTACTGGCCATCCGCGAAGCTGGCTTTGAGGCTATTATGATGAACTGCAATCCCGAAACAGTTTCAACTGACCCGGATATTGCGGATAAGCTTTATTTCGAGCCGGTGTTTTGGGAACATTTGCGCGAGTTGATTGAATATGAAAAACCGATGGGCGTTATTGTTCAATTAGGCGGACAAACTGCGCTAAAGCTTTCGAAGAATTTGCATGATACAGGTATCCCGATTATCGGTTCTTCGTACGATTCCATGGATATTGCCGAAGACCGCGAACGTTTTTCTGATATGCTGAAGAGCCTGGGCATTCCATACCCTGAATATGGCGCGGCAAAAAGTGCTGAGGAGGCCATAGAAGTTGCGAAGAAAGTGGGCTACCCGGTTTTGGTGCGCCCGAGTTATGTTTTAGGCGGACAAAGAATGCGTATTGTAATCAACGATGAGGAACTGACAAAAGCCGTTATCAAGATTCTGAAATTCTTCCCCGATAATAATATCCTGGTTGACCATTTCCTGGACAGGGCTGAAGAGGCAGAAGTGGATGCTATTTTTGATGGCGACCAGGTAGAGATAATGGGTATTATGGAGCACATTGAACCCGCCGGTATCCATAGTGGTGATTCAAACGCTGTATTACCACCATATAATTTATCCGAAAATGTGATTTCGCAAATGCGGGAATACACCGAGAAGATTGCCCGGGCACTGGATATACGTGGATTGATAAACATACAATTTGCTATTAAAAAAGGGCAGGTGTATGTAATTGAGGCAAACCCGCGCGCAAGCCGTACTACACCTTTTATCTGCAAGGCATATAACATACCTTACCTTAACTACGCCACCAAAGTAATGCTGGGTGTAAATAAGCTGAAAGACTTTACCTACTACAAGCGCCTGTTGGGCTATGCCATTAAAGAACCGGTTTTCAGTTTCGATAAATTTCCTGGCGTAAGCCGCGAGTTGGGGCCTGAAATGAAATCAACCGGCGAATCAATCCGCTTTATCAAAGATCTTTACGACCCTACTTTCAGAGAGCTGTTTAAGATGAAGAGCATGTATTTGTCGAGGTAAATAAAGCCCACGCCTTGCATCCCTTAAATGGGCACTTATAAAACGGAGTAAATATATTATAGATAATTTAAGCAAGTCTGGTTTTGTCAAAGCCCTGTTCGCCCGCTGTTCTGCTACTTTGCTATTAATTTTATTTACATCAATCCCGTGCTCTAACGCTCTAATCTTATTCTCCCGTTAACATGGTAATTGGTTGGAATTAATTAAACTCTAACTTTCACCCCGCATTGGAACTTTCGAATCCCTACTTCTGGTTTCAAATGGCATTTTAACAAATGGGGTGTTAAACTATTTTAAAATCAGCATGTCTGATTCTGTTTAAAATTTTTAGGGAAAGCAATATTTTTTACGCTGAGCAGGTAAGAAAGCAAAAAGAAATTTGAGCGCAGAATTTTCTGTTATTTAACTTTAGACCATTGACCCTAACCGATATATACATTTAAAAATAAATCAATATTCGCAAAAATATAATTACTGACTAAAACCAAGTGTTATGAAAAAAAGCCTGACCCTGATATCAGCTTTGGTGTTATCGATTAGCAGTTTGTTTGCACAAGTGCCCCTGCCATCGTTCACCAGTTCTCCCACCTGCCCGGTTGCGGGAGGCACAGTTAGTTTTACCAATACCAGCACCAACTACATTTTTGATGTATGGCGGTTCGGAGACCCTACTTCAGGTACCAGGGATACCAGCACATCCGTTAATGCAACGCATGTTTTTCAAATAGCAGGTACTTATACCGTTACCTTATATATATCTAACGGCGGTGTTATAGACTCGGTAAAAAAGCAGGTAACTGTTTTAACGCCGCTGGCAATAACACCTGCGGCAGATACCATTTGCGGAACCCCTACCCCCACAACCCTTACTGCAAGTGGTGGGCTTACTTATGTTTGGAGCACGGGGGCGATAACTGGGGCAATTAATGTTACACCTACCGCTTCTACCACATATACCGTTACGGCAACTTACCTGGGCGGTTGCAGAGTTACTGACAGCATCAGAGTGGTTGTAAATGCCGCCCCTACAGTTACTATCAATCCTCCTACTGCAAGAATTTGCAGCGGCACAAGCACATTGCTCACCGCAACGGGCACCGGCACCGGCCTTAGCTATGCCTGGAGCGATGGTAAAGATTCGGCTGCGATTACAGTTAGCCCTGCAATTACAACGCCTTATACGGTTACTGTTACCAACGCAAGCGGTTGCACTGCAACGGCAAGCAGAACAGTTACTGTTACCGCGGCGCCAAACGCTGGCATTACACCGGCAACGGATACTATTTGCGCTGGCACCAACACAACACTAACCGGAACCGGTGGCGCTGGAATTGGGCCCGGGGGATATGCCTGGAGCACCGGAGCAGTGACCGCGGCTATTACGGTAGCGCCGGATAGCACCACTACCTATACCGTGACGGTTTCTGCCGGCGGCGGCGGTGGCGGCGCTTGCACTGCAAGTGCAAGCAGAACTGTGGTTGTAAAAGCAGCGCCTGTAGCAGGCATAACCCCTCCAAATGCTTCCATATGCATAGGAGGCAGCGCAACCCTTACTGCTGCGCAGGGTTCTGGAAATAGATATGCATGGAGTAATTTAACTACCGGCAATTCAATAACTGTTAGCCCGGTGGTAACAACGCCTTATACCTTAACCGTTACCGGCGCTGACGGATGTACGGCTACTGCAAGTGCCACGGTTACAGTAAATCTTGCCCTGGTAGTTACAATTGCCCCCCCCCATCCTTCAGTTTGCCCGGGCAATACAGATACTTTAGTGGCAACTTCGGGTAATACATATATATGGAGTACCGGTGCTACAACGCGCTTTATCACCTCAACTCCTACGGTTGCAACTACATATACCGTAACTGTAAGTGACGGCGGAACCTGTACCGGTTCTGCAACGGCACTGGTTACTATAAATCCGGTTCCGGTTGCGGCTATTACTCCTTTAACCGATACGGTATGTAGCGGCGGTGCTGCAAGACTTACCGCCACCGGTGGCGCAACTTATGCATGGAGTACGGGTGCTGCCACTGCGGTGGTTACGGTCAATCCTGCTATTACTACTTCTTATACGGTTACCGTTAGCAACGTTACAGGTTGTACTGCTACTGCGGCGGCAACTGTGGTGGTTAGGGGTGCCCTAAGTGCAGCTATAACCCCGGTAAGCGATACTGTTTGCGGGGGGACCACCGTAACACTTACAGCAACAGGAGGTGGAACTTATGTCTGGAACAGCGGACAGGCCAGCCCGGCAATAAATGTTACCCCAACAACAACAACAACTTATACAGTTACCGTATCGGCACAGGGAGGCTGCACGGCTACGGCCAGTGCGGTAATTACCGTTAATCCTGCCCCGGCAGCTGCAATTGCCCCGGCTGGTGGTGCAACCATTTGCAATGGCCAAAGTGTAACCCTGGTAGCCAGCGGAATTGGCACTTATGTATGGAACACCGGTGTTGATAGCTTCAGGATTACAGTTTCGCCCGCAGTTACTTCGGTTTATACTGTAACGGTAACAGGGCCCAATGGCTGTACCGCATCGGCCACTGAAAGGGTTACAGTAAATGCTACTCCAACAGCAACTATTAATCCGTCTTCTGCGGCTATTTGCGAAGGCCAGAGCCAAACCCTTACCGCCGGCGGTGGAGGTGCAGGAAACACATATACGTGGAGCAATGGAGGTGCGGCGCCTGCTATTACCGTAACGCCTAATGCCACTACCACATATACATTAACAGTAACAAGTTTTGGAGGCTGCTCAGCAACTGCAAGTTCTGTAGTTACTGTGAATAGTGTGCCCGTGGCAAGCATTGTGCCTGCTGCTGATAGCATTTGCAGCGGACAAACTGCTACACTGATAGCTTCTGCAACCGGAGCAACAGGATATAGCTGGAGCAACGGTAGTGCTACCCAGGCCATATTTGTAACTCCAATTGCTAATACTAACTATACTGTAACAGTAACCAATGCTAACAACTGCACAGCCACTGCAAGCGCATCGGTAGTTGTAAATGCATTGCCTGTGGTTGCTATAGCACCCGGCAATACTGCTATTTGCGTTGGCAACTCCGCAAATTTAACTGCCAGCGGCGGTGCAAATTATGTTTGGAGTAATGGCAGCACAACTGCGGCTATTACAGTTAGCCCTACAGCCACAACTACTTATTATGTAACTGCAACCGGCCCAACAGGCTGCACTGCAACCGACAGCGTTGTAGTGATAGCGAACCCGCTTTTAACACCGGTTATTACCCCGTCAAATCCGGTGGTGTGTCCTGGCGATTCAATTTCTTTATCTGTAACGGCAGGTGCATCTTATGCATGGAGCACCGGAGCTACTACCCAAAATATCAAAGTTTCCCCTTCATTAAATACTACTTATACGGTTACTGCAACTAATGGCAATGGATGCAGCGGCTCGGCTACGGTAAACCTTACTGTTGCCGGTAATCCGGTTGCCGCTATTAACCCTCCGGTTGACAGCATTTGTACCGGAGGCACTACTTCATTAATTGCCAGTGGCGGAACATCATATGTATGGAGCACCGGAAGTGATAGCGCCACTATAAATGTTAGCCCGGCAGCAACTGCAACTTATAATGTAACAGTAACCAATGGTAATGGCTGTTCAGCAACCGACAGTGTGATTGTTAAGGTAAATGCTAAACCTGCTGTAACTATTAACCCGCCTTTTGTAACTGTATGCAGTGGTTCAAGTACTACACTTACAACCACAGTTACAGGTGTTACCGGAACTTCAACCTTTGGCTGGAGCAGTGGAAGCGATTCTGCATCAACCACTGTCAGCCCCGTTATAAGTACAACATATACAGTAACGGTTACCAGTGCCAGCGGGTGTACCGCCACGGCAAGCAGAAATGTAACTGTAAATCCAACTCCGGTTGTTATTATTACCCCTGCAACAGATACAATTTGTGCAGGAACAAATACCACTTTAACAGCCAGTGGCGGCGCCGGTGGCCCGGGTGGTTACAGATGGAGCGTTGGTGGCCCTCCGGGAGGAGCGTCAATTACTGTTGCACCTGCAACAACTACAACTTATTATGTTACCGTTACCAATGGTGGCGGGCCGGGTGCATGTTCTGCAACCGATAGTGTAGTAGTAGTAGTTAAACCTGCACCAACAGTGGCAATAACTCCGGCAACAGTTACTGTTTGTGCCGGAACAAGCGCAACCCTTACCGCCAGCGGCGGCGGAACCTACGCCTGGAACACGGGCAGCACAATTGATTCAATAGTGGTTACCCCAACAGTCACAACAACATATACCGTAACCGTTACAAGTGCAAACGGATGTACCGCAACTGCCAACAGAACGGTTAATGTTAATCCTGCCCCTGTTGTTACTGTAAACCCGGCCACTTCATCTATTTGTATTGGCAACCCCGTTACTTTAACCGCTACCGTTGCCGGACCAGGTTTTGGTAACAGGTATGTATGGAGCAATGCCGCTATTACAGCCGCTATTACAGTAAGCCCCACTGCTACTACTACTTATGTAGTTACGGTAACCGGCACCAACACCTGCACCGCAACTGCCAGTGCAGAGGTTGTTGTTAACAGTAGCCTTGTCCCAATCATTACACCTTCTAATCCTACAAGTTGCGCAGGAAGCCCGGTAACACTTACCGTTACTCCCGGTACCACATACGCCTGGAGCAATGGTGCCGGAACACGGGTTATAAATGTTGCACCCGCAACCTCTACTACCTATACGGTAACTGTAACCAACGGGGTTGGCTGTAGTGGTACCGCTTCGGTTAATGTTAGCGTTAACCCCGCTGTAACAGCTGCGGTTAATCCTGCTTCGGCTACGATTTGCGCCGGGGCAAGTGCTTCTTTATCTGCGAGTGGAGGAACCTCTTATGTCTGGAGTACAGGAAACGACTCTGCCACCATAACGGTAATTCCAGCGATAACAACCATCTATAGGGTAACTGTTTCTGATTCTGCGGGCTGCTCGGCAACGGCCAGTGCAACCGTTACGGTTAACCGGGCACCGGTGGCTGGTATTACACCACCAACAGCAGCAGTTTGCGCCGGTTCAGGCATTACGCTTACAGCGGCTTCAGTTGGAGGTGGCGGCGGACCCGTTACCTACGCATGGAGTACCGGCAGTACTACTGCGGCTATTACAGTAAACCCTGTTGCCACAGCAACTTACACAGTAACAATAACCAATACTACCGGATGCCCTGCCGCAGCCAGCAGAACCGTAACAGTTAATCCTTTACCTGCTGCAACAATAACCCCTGTGGCTGATACCATTTGCGCGGGAAGCTCTGCTACACTTACTGCCAGCGGCGCTGCCGGTGGCGGAGCAGGCGGCTACAGATGGAGCAATGGCGGATTCGGGGCAGCCATCACTGTAGCACCAACAGCAACTACCACTTATACTGTAACCGTAACCGGTGCCGGTGGCTGTACTGCCATAGCTACCAGCACAGTGCTTGTTAAACCTGCGCCTGCTGCAACTGTAACGCCGGCTAAAGACACCATTTGCGGTGGTAGCAGCACGGTGCTTATCGCCAGCGGCGGAGGAACTTATGCATGGAGCAATAGCGTATCTACCGCAATTAATGCGGTTTCGCCAGCGGCAACTACTACCTATACGGTTACTGTTACCGGTAGTGACGGTTGTTCGGCTACCGCAGCCGGAACTGTTACGGTTAATACTGTAAGTGCGGCGATTACACCTGCGGTGTCTTCATTATGCACCGGCCAAAGCGATACTTTGGTGGCCAGCGGCGGAACTACTTATTTATGGAGCAACGGCAGTAGTTCTTCTTCAATTACAATTACGCCTTCTGCCAGCACCACATATAGCGTAACTGTTTCGGCAGGTAATAACTGCAGCGCGTCAGCTACTGCATCGGTAAGTGTAAATGCAACGCTTGTACCGGTTATTACGCCTGCTACATCCAACATATGTTATGGAGGAGTGGCAACACTTACTGTATCTGCGGGCAATTCGTATCAATGGAGCAATAACTTAACTACTCAATCTATTGTGGTTGCACCTTCAGCCACTACAACTTATACCGTTACCGTAAGTAACGGCGCAGGATGTAGCGGAACGGCCAATGTTACGGTTAACGTAAACGCTAATCCAACAGCAACTATAACTCCCGCCACTGTGGCAATATGCCGCGGTCAAAGCACTGTTATTACCGCTGCCGGTGGCACTGCTTATGTATGGAGCACAGGCAATGATTCAGCAAGTATAACTGTAAGCCCTGCGGCAACAACTGCTTATAAAGTAACGGTTTCAAATGCAGCGGGTTGTTCTGCAACGGCTACACGCACTGTTACGGTTAATCCTTTACCAATTGCAACTATTAATCCTCCGGTATCTAATATCTGTACGGGTGGAAACGCAACCCTTACGGCAATAGGTGGAACCTCTTACCTGTGGAGTACAGGAGCAACCACTGCGGCAATTACAGTATCGCCTTCGGTTACAACGCCATATACAGTAACTGTAACCAACGCAACAGGTTGCACAGTTACGGCAACAAGAACAGTTACCATTACACCGGTTACTGCAACTATCACCCCAACAAGTGATACAGTTTGCAGTGGCACTAATGTTACCTTTACTGCCACCGGTGGCGGTGGTGGGCCAGGCGGTTACAGGTGGAGTACCGGAGCGGGTGCAGCAACTATTACTGTGGCGCCAACGGCAACAACAACCTATACGGTAACGGTAACTAACGGTACCGGCTGTACTGCCACCGCAAGTAGTGTTGTTACTATTCTGCCTGTAACTGCCAGTATTACGCCTGCAATTGATTCTGTTTGCAGTGGAAGCAGCACAACATTAACTGCCAACGCAGGTAATTCTTATTCATGGAGCAGCGGTGTTCATACCCAAACTACTACAGTTAGCCCTACGGCTACAACTACTTACACGGTAACAGTAACCAACAGTCACGGCTGCAGTGCAACAGCCAGCAGAACGGTTGTAGTTAAAGTTAAACCAACAGTATCGCTTGCGCCTGGTGTTGATACCATATGCGGTGGCCATTCGGTTACCATTACAGCCGTTGGAACCGGCACTTTTAGCTGGAGCAGCGGGGCTACAACGGCCGTTATTAATGTGTCGCCAACAGTTACAACCAACTACGTTGTAACACTGACCGCAGCTAATGGATGTACAGCTTCTTCAACTTCAGATATTGTAGTAAGGCCTGTAAATGCCGTTGTAAATCCGGCCATCAGTTCATTATGCACCGGGCAAAGCGATACTTTATCTGCCAGCGGCGGTGGCACCTATGCATGGAGCAATGGAAGCACCGCAACAACTATTATAGTTAGCCCTTCAAATACTACCACCTACACGGTAACAGTAACGGCAACCAACGGTTGCAGTGCTACTGCCAGTGGTGTAGTTAATATAAACGGAACGCTTTCGCCGGTTATAACACCAACCAATCCTGCTATTTGTCCGGGTGGCCAGGTTACTTTAATAGTAACGGCCGGCGGGTCTTATAGCTGGAGTAATACCGATAATACACAAAGTGTTACGGTCTCTCCAACATCGTCAACTACTTACACCGTTACAGTTACCAATGGAGGAACATGTAACGGAACTGCTTCTGTAAACGTTACCGTTAACAGCAATCCTGTTGCCGCGGTTAACCCTTCAAATGGCAGCATATGCAGCGGCCTCGGTGCCACATTAACTGCAAGCGGTGGTATCAGCTACCAGTGGAGCAATGCTGACACCGGTGCGGTAATTTCAGTAAGCCCATTAGCCACTACCTCTTACATAGTTACCGTCACCAACAACAACGGTTGCACCGCAACGGCAAATGGAACAGTAAATGTGTTGAGCAATCCGAATGCAGGCATCAACCCTAATGCTATTGCTATTTGCAGTGGCAGTAATACTACTTTGACTGCTTCAGGCGGCGGCACTTATAATTGGAGTAACAGTTCAACTGCAACTTCTGTTACAGTTAGTCCTCTGTCAACTACTACTTATTTTGTAACGGTAACTGGCAATGGCAATTGTACTGCAACAGCCAGTGCCGTTGTAACGGTAAACAGCGCTCCTATAGCTACTATTAATATAAACACTAATCCAATCTGTAATGGCCAAAGCGATACGCTGAATGCCACTGGTGGCGTAAGCTATGTATGGAGCAGCGGCAGCAATGCGGATACTATTTCAGTAACTCCAACTGCTACTACTACTTATTCTGTAACTGTGACCGGAGCCAACTCGTGCACGGCCACAGCATCTGCTTCGCTTACGGTTAACTCATTACCAAGTGCTTCAGTAACTCCGTCAACAGCTACAATTTGTCTTGGTTCAGGAACAACACTAACAGCATCTGGTGGTGCAAGCTATAACTGGAGTAACAACAATGCTGTTGCTGTGAATAACGTAAATCCAACTATCACTACTTTATATACAGTTACGGTTACCAGCGCCAATGGTTGCTCGGCAACTGCAAGCGGTAATGTGGTAGTTAACAATACGCCTTCCATATTTATTAATCCTGCATCTGCTTCAATTTGTGCGGGTGGTAGCACTACCCTTGATGCGATTGGCGGTGTATCTTATAGCTGGAGCAATTTAAGTACTGCTGATTCTATTATAGTAAGCCCGGCTGCCAATGCAACTTATACTGTTACCGGTACCGATGCTAATGGTTGCTCAGCAACTGCAACTGTAGCAGTAACTGTTAACAGTAACCCGGTTGCATCGGTAAGTCCTGCAACGGATACTATTTGCAGGGGAAGCGGAGTTACACTTACTGCTACCGGTGTTGGTTCTTTTGCCTGGAGTAACAGCGCTACCGCAAGCGTAATTATTGACAGCCCATCAGTATCTGCCGTTTATACAGTAACTGTTACCAACACTATAACCGGTTGTTCGGCTACTTCATCATCAACGGTTGTTGTTGACAGCGTGGCTGCTACAATTAACCCTGCTATAAGTTCGATATGCACCAACCAAAGCGCAACCATTACAGCCGGCGGCGGTGGAACTTATGCCTGGAGTAATGGCAGCACTTCCGCTTCTATTACAGTTACGCCTTTAACTACAACTCCATATACCGTAACCATTACGGCGGCTAATCATTGTGTGGCAACTGAATCTTCAACTGTGAACGTAAATTCGGTGCTGATACCGGTTATTAGCCCATCTACTCCGGCTGTGTGTGCGGGTAATTCGATAACGCTGAGTGTAACCGCAGCCAGTACCTATCACTGGAGTACAGGGGCAACTACTCAAACAATTTCACCTTCGCCTGCAACAAGCGGGCCTTATTCAGTAACGGTATCTAATCTGGTGGGCTGTTCAGGCACTGCCAGTGTAAATGTTACTGTTAATACACCACCTACTACAGCCATTACCCCTAATGCCATTAGTTTATGCGCAGGGCAAAGCACAGTATTGTCTGCTTCGGGCACAGGATTGAATTATGCATGGAGTAACAGTGCCGGTGATACTTCTGCAATTACGGTAAGCCCTTTAGCTACAACCACATATTCTGTAACAGCTACTGACATTAACAGTTGCACTGCTACAGCCAGTGCGCTGGTAACGGTTAACAGTATACCGGTTGCTGCTATTAACCCGGCTAACGTTACTATATGCGCAGGCCAGCAAACCAGCCTTACAGCAAGTGCCGGTGTTGGTGCTGCTTTTGCATGGAGCACCGGTGCTACTACAGGCACAATCACCGGACAACCAGCCATAACTACCCCTTATACGGTAACGGCCAGCCTGCTTGGTTGTACCGCTACTGCCAGTGCTTTGGTAACGGTTAATGCCGTGCCATCGGCGGCCATTAGCCCCGATACAATTTCAATATGCAATACGCAAAGCGCAACATTTACAGCTTACGACTCTACCGGCCTTGGTAATGACGTATACAGCTGGAGTAACAGCAGTACAACTTCTTCAATTACAATAAGCCCATCGAACAATACTACTTATACCGTTACTATAACTTCCAATAACTGCACGGCAACAGCAAGCAGCGTATTAATAGTTAACAGTATCCCGGTTGCCGGTATCAATCCATCATCAACATCTGTTTGCAGCGGTTTAAGTACTACGCTTACTTCAAGTGTTGGCACCGGCGGTTATGCCTGGAGCAATGGCGAAACTACGGGCTCAATTTCCGTTAGCCCTGCCTCAGCCACCGCTTATACCGTAACTGTTACCAATGCCAGCGGTTGCTCGGCAACTGCCAGCGCTTTAGTTACGGTAAATACACCTCCTACTGCCTCCGTGGACCCTTCGTCTATTTTAGCGTGCAGTGGAGGTTCAACTACTATTTCTGCTAACGGTGCAGCCGGATTTGTGTGGAGCAACGGTAGCACTACAGAGAGTATTATCGTAACCCCAACTATAACTACCGTTTATGACGTAACTGTTACGGATGGAAACGGCTGTACCGGCAGCGCTGCTGCAACTGTTAACGTAGATGTTTTTGTTACTTCCATTAACCCGGCAGGTAGCACTGTTTGTTTTGGTTCGGTTGATTCATTGACGGCCTCGGGTGGCCTCAATTACCAATGGAGTACGGGCGATATTACGGCCGTTATAGGGGTGTCTCCATTAGCTATTAATACAATTTATACAGTAACTGCTACAGATGCCAACGGATGCACCTCAACTGCAAGCGCGAGCGTAAATGTTATTGCAGCCCCGCAAGTAAGTATTGACCCATCTGTAAGTTCAATATGTTCAGGGCAAAGCACAACCCTTAGCGCACTGGGGGGTGGTACCTATGCATGGAGCAACGGGGCTACTACCACCAACATTTTAGTTTCTCCTTTAACTACTACTACTTACGTTGTAACCGTAACCGGCAGTAATAATTGTATTGCAACCGCACAATCTGTAGTAAATGTAAATACGAATCTAGTGCCCATAATAACCCCGGCTAATCCTTCGGTTTGTTTGGGTAGCACAGTTAATATAAGTGTTACCGCAGGTACTACTTATACATGGAGCAACGGTGCAACAGTTCAAACCATTGGTGTTTCGCCTGTAACCAATACTGCTTACACGGTAACAGTATCATCAGGTGGTAACTGCAGTGGAACCGCCTCGGTAAACGTGACTATTAACAGCCTTCCTGTAGTTAACTTTACACCTGTCTCATCATTTACCATTTGCTCCGGTGAGGATGTTAATGTTACAGCCAATGGCGGGGTTAGCTATGTTTGGAGCACAGGCTCAAATTTACCGGTGCTAAATATTCATCCGTCTGCCAGCCTTACAGATACTGTGGTAATAACTGATGCCAACGGATGCACGGCTTCAGGACAAGTAGATATAATTGCTATCCAGCCGGTGGTAAAAAACATATCAGCAGGTGTTTGTTTGGGCGGCAGTTATAATTTTAATGGCCGCAGCTTAACCGCAGCAGGGACTTATACCGATACATTAACCAGTGCCAATGGCTGCGATAGCGTTGTAGTGTTGACGTTGCAAATAAGCGGTGTAGTTACCACTACGTTAAACGAAAGCATTTGCCAGGGTAGTTCTTATCCTTTCAAAGGGCAGAACCTTACAAATGCGGGAACATACGTTGATAGTTTAACAGCGGCAGGTGGCTGCGATAGTATTGTTACACTTCACCTTGCAGTGGGCGTGCCTTCAACAGGTACTGTTACAGCAAGCTTCTGCGGAGATACCGGATATACTTACCATGGCCATGTTTATACCACCGGTGGAACCTATCTTGATACCCTGGTGAATGCCGGTAGTTGCGACAGTATAGTAACCCTGAACCTTACTGCCCTTGCAGCACCGGTTATTACCTGGAATGTGCGCGATACTATCTGCAACACGGCGGGTATAACATCTGTAGCTATTCCATCAGCTACACCTGCCGGAGGGGTTTACTCAGGAACAGGAGTGTCAGGCGATAACCTGAATGTGGGTGCCGGAGGCTCAGGTACCTTTAATGTTACTTATACCGTGCAAGGCACCGGTAGTTGTAACGGAGTTGCTACCAAAACTTTTGTAGTTGAAATTTGCTTAGGCGTAGATGAGTTAAGCCTTGAAAACGCTGTTCAGTTATATCCAAACCCGGCTAATGAAGTGCTTACTATGCAAAGTGAGTTGTTCACCTCCGATAACCAGGTGCCTGTAATACATGATATAACCGGCAAAGTTATTGAGGTGGGATATAACCGCTCAGCCAATAAATTTATCTTCAATACCGAAAAGCTTGCTGCTGGTGTTTACTTTGTTGAAATAAGTATACAGGGAACTACTGTAAGCAAGAAGTTTGTGAAAGTAGATTAAGGTTGTAGCAACATAGTTACTTAAAAACAGAAAGGGCGGCTATTATGGCTGCCCTTTCTGTTTTTGGGGATGCGCTTTGTTTAGATGCATTTTGATTTGGCAGAAATATTCCGCATCGTAGTGTCGAATACCAACTTCGAACTTAGAATAGTCGTTTGAGACTAGGTAAATTCATATCCAGCCATATCGTTGTGGTAGAATTTATTTTGGCAATTGCGGCCCGGGGAGTTGTATTTTTATTTTACTTTAGGGTGATGTGATAAGTTGGTGCTTCTAAATGGCGGCTATCACCAACCCCAGGATTGTCGGCTGAAGGGTTAAACTATAAAAAGATCAAAATGAGGCTAAAAGAAATCGAGCTTACGTACAAGAATCATTTTGTGGGAATGGAATATTACTTTCTGATATTAAACCGAACATTCCTTATTTTGAAGTCAAGCGGTTTTTTAATAGGAATACAGGGGAATGGTTCCGTTAGTGTTGAAGGTGGAAGAGATATCCTTACGCGGCAAATTACTTCGTCTTTAGCAATTAAGGGCGATTTAAATAACCCATATTCTTACATTAAAAATAAGTACATAGAAAAAATCGACAATACAGACCTGCTTGACGGGAGCCTTACTAAATTAAACCAGACAAACTTTGTGATAAAACTTACCGACATTACAGATGTGAAGTATAATGCAAACAAAAAGTTTGGAATGGGGCCTTATCCGCACGATGGAACAGTAACTATCAATACATTTGATAATAAAAAAAGAGAATTTATTATTCTTGGGAATCAATCGGGTCAGGAGATCGCAAATTGGATTTTATAAATTAAATAGCTTCTTCCTCGCAGAGTCGCGCTTCCGAAGGTTGGAGACTCTGCGAGGAAGTTTGTTGTTTTTGATAGTTATATGCAGGAACCGCTTGCTCGCCCGTTGATTTTACTTCTTCGAAGCCAGCAACTCATTATACTCCGTCGGATTGCCAATTAACTCAATGGCTTTAGCCACTTCGCTATCGTTCTGATTTCCCTTTTTAACACGGCCGTAGGCGTAATAATAGCGGCCTGCAATTTCATTTTCAAGCAGGGTAAGTATTTCTTTTTTGTTTTTGGCCAGGTCCTGTTCCTTATCGTGGGCCAGTTTCTTTTTTATTATTTCGTATTGCTCTTTTAAAGCATCAAAATACTTTTCATCGGTCGAGGCCTCTTTCAGGGCATCCAGTTTTTCTTCGCTTTCGGTTTTATAACTCAGGTCTTTCGATTTTACGAAGGCCACAAAATCATCAAAGTCTTTATCGGTTAAGTGAAACTTAGCAGGGTCATCAATTGTGCTATGCAAAATGGTATAGGTAGTGGCAAAATCAAAAATGTAATCTTTTGAAACCAGTGCATCAACCAGCTTGCTGTCTTCGGGCTTTGGTAATTGAAGGTCGGGGTCAATACCGCCGCCATCATAAACAGTCCTTCCTTTATTCAGGGTTTTAAACGCCACTTTTAAAGAGTCGGGTACGTGTTTTACACTTCCATCGGCATTGCGTTCGGCATAATTAATAGCTTGTATGCAACGGCCCGTAGGTATATAATATTTAGCGATGGTAACCTTTAGCATGGTGTTATAACTCAGGTTGCGGGTAATTTGCACAAGGCCCTTGCCGTAGGTGCGCTGGCCTATAATAACGCCGCGGTCATAATCCTGTATAGTACCCGAAACAATTTCGGAAGCCGATGCCGAACTTGAATTGGCGATAATAACCAGGGGTATTTTAGCATCGCTGGGTTCGTCCTGGGTTTTAAAAGTGTTGTTCCACTCATCTATTTTGCCTTTAGTGGTTACTACCAGCTCATCCTTGTTTACAAAAATATTTACAATGTTAACGGCTTCAGTAAGCAATCCGCCGGGGTTTCCGCGCAGGTCAAGTACAACGCCCTGCATATCGGGGTTGGCGCGTTTAAGGCTGTCAAAAGCATGTTTTACATCCCGGGCTGCATGTTCATTAAATATCTTCAGTTTTATAAGGCCAACTTCAGGGCTTACCATACCGTAAAAAGGCACATTGGTTTCCTGTATTTCTTCGCGCTCCAGCAGGAAACTTTTTTGCTGGGTATCAAACAACGAAATCCTGCGCTCTATCTGCAGGGTTACTTTTGTTTTGGGTTCTCCTATCAGAATTTTGTTGATTTCTTCTTTATTCCTCTTCTCAGTGGGGTTGCCGTCAATGCCTTTTATAACGTCGCCAACTTTAATCCCGTTTTTATCGGCCGGTTGCCCTTCAGTTACCGAAGTAATTACCGGAAACCCATTCATAATTTCAATATCAACACCCAGGCCTCCGAATTTACCACCTTGTTGTATCCGTGCATTTTCTATCTGCGATTCGGAATAGTAATTGGTAAATGGGTCCAGCGTTTTAAGCATGCCATCAATGCAGGTGCGCATTAATTTTGATGGCTCAACATCATCCACATAAAAAGTATTTACCTCTTTAAACAAAGAGGAAAAAATATCAATGTTCTTCGATATGTCGAAATAGTAATCGGCAAAAGACATGGAGCCGATGGCAACCACCACAAGCACTATCCATACCCGCCCCTTTTTTAAAGCCGATACTATGAAACCTGGTTTATTTTTTAATGAACTCATTTCGTTTTTTTGCCCCCGCACATGCAGAGATTTGTGCTAACGTTTACTTCCTGGCCAATATATCATTCATCTTTGCCGGGTCGTTTAATACTTCCATCGCTTTCTTTAATTCGTTGTCGTTTTTAAACGATGCCTGGATCCTGCCTGGGTTTAAATAAAACCGCGCGGCAATTTCTTCTTCCAGTATGCTTTTTATCTGTACCTTTTCCTTTTCAAGGTCGTTGGCTTTATCATGCATCATGGTTTTTTTCATGGCATCATAATCTTGTTTCACATCGTCGTAATACTTTTCTTTTTCAGCGGCGTCCTTAAATTCATCCAGCAGTTTTTCGCTGCGGGTGGTATAGTCATAATCCTTTTTAGAGACCCACTTTACAAAATCCTCGTATTCGGCATCCGTTAAAACAAAACCGGCCGGGTCGCTTATTTTGTCGTGGTCAATGCGGTATTCAGTAGCATAATCCGATACCAGGTTTTTGGTAATCAGGCTTATGGTTATACGCGCATATTTTTCAGGCTCCAAAACTACATCAGGCTCAATGCCCCCTCCATCCATAACCTTGCGGCCGTTTTTGGTTTTAAAGGCCACTTTTAATGAATCGGGCGTACGCACCGGGCTGCCATCGGCATTGCGTTCGGCATAATTAAGCGCCTGTATGCAGCGGCCCGAAGGGATATAATATTTAGCCGTGGTAATTTTTAGCTTGGCATTAAAAGGCAGTGAGCGGGTAGACTGCACCAGGCCTTTGCCGAAAGTTCTTTGTCCTACAATAACAGCGCGGTCCAAATCCTGTAATGAACCTGAAACGATTTCAGCCGCTGATGCTGAGCCGCCATCTGCCAGCACCACCATCGGTATTTTCAGGTCAACCGGTTCGTTAAGGGTTACAAATGATTTATTCCATTCGTCAATTTTACCCCGGGTTGCCACTATCTGTATGTTCTTATCAACAAAAACATTGGCCACATTAATGGCTTCGTTTAGCAGGCCGCCGGGATTGCCGCGCAGGTCAAACACCAGGCCTTTGATATGGTGGTTTGTTTCCAGTGATTCCAACGCGCTCTTTACTTCAGCACCGGCCCTGTCAGTGAAGCCGCCCAGGCGGATATAGCCGATATGGTCGTTTAACATACCAAAGTACGGCACGTTTTTAATTTTGATTTGCTCGCGAATCATTTTCACCATAAACTCGGTCTCTTTGCCACCCTTCTCCAGCCGCTTTATTTTTACATCTACCTCTGTTCCCGGCTTGCCTTTAAGCATAGCGCTTACCTGGTCGGTTTTGTAGTTTTTGGCGTCTTTGCCATTGATGGAAAGTATCTGGTCGCCGGCCCTTAAACCTGCTTTATCCGCAGGGAAACCTTCGTATGGTTCGCTTACTATTACCCAATCGCCGCGGGTGCCTATTACCGCGCCAATACCGCCATATTGGCCCGTGGTTTGGGTGCGGTAATCCTCCATATCTTCTTCAGGAATAAAGTCGGTATAAGGATCCAGTCCATCCAGCATGGTATTAATGCCGGCGTGCATTAGCTTTTCGGGCTTCAACGTATCAACATAATAGGTGTTCAGCTCTTTATAGAGCGTAGTAAAAATGTCCAGGTTCTTGGTTACCTCGAAATACGAACTTTCGGTAAACGCAACAGGCACAAACGCAATTACCAGTATACAACCTATCAATAAAAACTTTTTCGATTTCTTCATTTCGCTTTATTCAGGAACCGGATTTAAATTTATCCTGGGAAAGTTGGTTCATGCAATTATTATGCTTCTCTGCCCGCAGTATTCGCTGTTTATCTTTGTAAACATAATTTTTAACGCGGAGATAAGGAAATTGTTTGCACAAGGCCATACCCTTTTAGAGGATTTTATGAAATAGGGACTTAAATAAGAAAAATTAACCACCAAGGGTTTAAAAATTAATCCCAATACCGGTTAACACAAAGAGCACAAAGGAAAATGCCAATACAAAGGCCACAAAGAGTATATTTTTGGTGTTCTTTGTATTGAACTTTGTGTGCTTTGTGTTAACCTGCATTTCTTTTCTTTAATTTTCATTTATGAGCAATCGCCAAATCCCCATTATTGATTTCAGTAAGATAGATGACCCAGAAGCCTCTGCCTCAGTGGCCAAACAAATCTCAGAAGTTTGTCGTGAACATGGCTTTTTTTACGTAGCAGGCCATGGGGTAAGCACTGAACTACAAAAGCGTATTGAAACATTAAGCCACGCTTTTTTTGCTTTGCCTGAAGAAGAAAAAATGCAAATAGCCATGCGCAAAGCAGGCAGGGCCTGGCGGGGCTACTTTGCTGTAAACGATGAGCTTACCAGCGGTAAACCCGATAAAAAAGAGGGAATTTATTTTGGATTGGAACTGGGCAAAGACGACCTAAGGGTAAAAGCCGGACTACCCCTTCACGGCGCCAATTTATTTCCTGAACATCCTGAACATTTTAAAGAAACTGTTTTAGAGTATATAGCTGCCGTAACGCAGGTGGGGCATAAGGTAATGCGGGGAATAAGCCTGAGCCTGAACTTGCCGGCTGATTATTTTTATCAGAAATATAACCAGGACCCGTTGATACTGTTCCGTATTTTTCACTATCCGCCGCAGCCTGTTAATACCAGTGATTGGGGCGTAGGTGAGCATACCGATTATGGTTTGCTGACTATTTTGCTGCAGGATGCAGTGGGAGGGTTACAGGTAAAAAGCCGGGGCGAATGGATTGCCGCGCCGCCCATTGAAAACACTTTTATTTGCAACATTGGCGATATGCTTGATAAAATGACCGGCGGCATTT
>Ga0182030_10005032_pt1 | contig 28108 bp, 18 predicted proteins | sample 812S3MmetaG_FD_121299 | JGI IMG/M metagenome (GOLD analysis project Ga0182030, IMG submission 121299) | Permafrost microbial communities from Stordalen Mire, Sweden - 812S3M metaG (Illumina Assembly) | ecosystem: Environmental > Terrestrial > Soil > Wetlands > Permafrost | place: Sweden... | reverse complement strand
CTGATCCGAGACCGAGAGCGTCCCGAAGCCATGTTTCGCCCCGTCGTAGGTGGTGAACAGTTTCATGGCCTGATAATTGGGATGGGGCAGATTGGTGGTGCTTTCAGTAGCCGACGGGCCGCCCCAGCGTGAAGAAAAACTCAACCCCTCGCGCCCCATGACGCCAAAGGCATCCGCGTCAGAGAGAGCTGTCGCGAAATCCCACTCGCTCTGCGGAACCAGGAACGACTCCCACTCGGTGAAAGAGAGTGGCGTTCCCGGATAGATGGCGTTCACCAGAGCCTTGAGGCGCGGAATAAGGAAAGTGACGCCGCGATTGGGTTCGGTTGTGGTCATCCAATCCACGTCGTTTCCTGCGTTGTAGTACGTCGGGTCCCAATAAGTGCGATAGACCCTGCCCGCTGCGGCCCGCAATTGTGAGTTGGTGAAGTTCGTGGTGCTGACATTGTCGCCGACATAGGCATGCACGTCGAAAACATCAAGGCTACGGGCGCCTTTGATCTGGTCCAGCCAATAGATTTGGTTCAGCCACCAGGGCACGTAGTCGATGCCTGCATACGTGCTTCTGCCGTCGGTCGAACTGCCCGCCGACCAGAGGAAATTCCAGCAGCAGGTGATGGGGCCGAAACGAACCGCATTTGGATCCCACGTCTTGAGCGCGGTTCCCTCCGTCTCAAACAGATTCGCCAGCTCGCTGTATCCCGGCGGGGCGGGATGCACGTCCATATGCGAGCCGTTCCAGATCTCCGGCTCGTTGTCCATATCGTAGAAATGGCAACTCGTGATCGCGGAATAGGGAACATTGCAGGTAGCGCTGCCAAAGGCAGTTGCGAGCGCACTGGCCCACTCGTCGCGGTAAAGGCAATTGCCGGTGGTGCAATCGCTTTCGGTATCGACCAGTGGATAGTATGCAGAGGTAGACGCCTGAGTGGTCACAGGCTGGGTACTGGTGTTGCAGTTGCCCGTGGAACCGGCCTTCTGACCGTTGCCGGCATCTGGATTGTAGGGATCGGTAGAACATTGAGGGCCGTAAGTCGCGACTGAAAAACTCCAGTTATGGTTCGTGCCATTCTCCGCTTCCTTGGCCACCCAGCCAAGCATCGGCATGGTGTCAAGCATGTGACTGCCGGAGTTCACCGTGGACTGCGTTAACCCAACCGAGTCGACGCCGCCGAGGCCGAAATCCTCGAAATACCAGTCGCCCCCCGCGTTGTAGGTGAAGAGCTTCCAGTTGTAATTCGAGGTCTCGTTGCCGCCAAAGCGAACAAACTCCGGCGCCAAGTTGGTTATATCGGTAGGTGTCGTGGAATTGATGCCGTAGATGTACGGGCTGATCTGGTGGCGATTGCCTAATGTGTTGATTGTGACTGCGATGTTGGTACTGCCGGGCCCGGTCATGGAAATGCCCGCTGTGCCCGTGGATACGGCGTAAGTGGACGCGCTATTTGAGTCTGGCGTATAGGTGACGGTTAGCGTATCGGCACCCATTGCCAGCGAACCGGGCTGGACGTAAAAGGTGGCCGCGCCACTGCTCAGCGTCACGGACTGTGACGTAAAGCTGCCGCTCGATAGCATCACGCTCCCGGTTGGCTTCGAGCCGCTCCCCGCTACGGCGGCGGTCACAATCAGGTTTTCCGCGTAGGGGTGTGTGGTCTCCTCGGGCGTGACGGTGACGGTCGGCGCGTTGCCGGACTGAGCGACCACAGTGACCGAAGCCGTTCCCGAAGCGCTGCTGTAAGTCCCGGAGCTGGCGCTGTCCGGGGTGTACTTGGAGGTCAATGTATCGGAGCCCGCAGCCAGCGATCCTGCGGGAACCGTAATGGTCGCTGAACCGGCGCTGAGTGTAGCAGAGGCTGAGGTATAACTTCCGCTTGAGAGAATTGCAGAGCCGGTTGGTGTTGCACCCGTACCTGCGACCGCAACGGTAACTCCCAGGCTTTGCGCCGTTGTGATACTGCTGGAGGCGGGTGTGACGGTTACCGTGGGCGCAATTACAGGCACCGTAACGGCGACTGAAGCGGTTCCAGACGCACTGTTATACGACGAGGAGCTAGCGCTGTCCGGGGTGTACTTGGCGGTCAGCGTATCGGAGCCCGCAGCCAGCGATCCTGCGGGAATCGTGATCGCGGCCGAGCCAGCGCCGAGTATGGTGGCGGACGAAGTGTAGCTTCCGCTCGATAGGACCACTGACCCGGTCGGGGTCCCAACGGATCCCGAGATCGCAACAGTGACGGAAAGCGACTGCGCGGTAGTAATGCTGCCGGATGCTGGAGTGACAGCTACCGTGGGGGTAACGGGATTCGACGTTGTTCCCCCACCTCCCTGGCTTCCACCGCCGCATGCCCAAATCGAAAGAATTGTCGCGGAAAAAGGAACCAGGAAACAAAACTTTGCAAACCGATTCATTCAAACCCCTTTTGATAATTCCAGTGAAGCAGCAATCTTCCTAGAGCAGGGTGGAGCTGCCGAGGACGTCCCGAAGGCTCAATATTCTAGTGCGTTAGAGACACTATGCTCCTAAGAAACAGCAGTCAATCGTTCATTGCGTACGGAATCGCACAGCGCTCGCGTGTCCGGTAAGCGCTCCGGAATGAGCATGATTAACACGCCCTGTTTAACATTGAATCCGTGTATTTAACCTCGTGAATCGCTTGAAAATCGGAAAGGTGGCTCCTGCGCGCCGCTTCTCATGCGGTTCTGTGCTTCCCATTCGTTACTGTTGTGACTTCCCGAGACGGACCTGGAAACCCCAGCGCATCTTGAACCTCTTTCTATGTCTCGCCAAAGCTCGGCGCTGGAGCATTTCAAGGCCGGTTCAGCTTGACGAGCACAATGTCGTTACTGTTCATCGGGATCGAAAACTCAACAGTTCCCTCCTGCCCGCTTTGCATTACCATGTCGGTCTCAGGCAGGTCCCGCGTCAACTCGTTCAGGTGGGCTATCTGCGCCGCAGTCAACTCTTTGGGAGAGCCCATTTCGATGTAGGCAGAATAGGCATCGTTCGCGTGAAACCCGGCGCGATGTACTACCAGACTTTAAGCGGTATTAGGAACAAGATGCGTAGCCCGCAATTTGACGGTGGCCGCGGGATGAGAAGCGACTACTTTCGTATAGAAGGATCGATTGCTCAACTTCTGGTCCGGTTGTTCGAAGTCCCAGACTACGGCCGTGACGTTGCCGCCCTTGGTCGACAGCATTGCCTGAGGGTCGCTCGTGGCCACGCTGTCTCCCAGGAGTGCGTTCAAATACTTGTACGCGAAAAATGCGGACTTGCGAATCCCCTGTGGATTCAGGAGCCCGAACCCTCCTTGGAAGGGCGCCGTCGGAGGACCGGGCTCTTCAAACAGATCGGTGTAGGTCCAGTAGCTCATCCCCTGCAACAATCCTTCGCTTGCTCTGAGCTTGGTAAGGATGCAGGGCGCACTGATGTAGGAATCATGAACGGAATCGCGCGGCGTGTAACTTGTGCTCCACTCGGTAAAGTACAACGGAAGTTTCGGAACCGAGGAATCTGAGATTTCCTTACGCACTCGCCGCACATCTCCGATGATCGTGTCGGGGGATGGATCGAGCTTAGTGTCGCCCTTTCCGTCCTCATCGAGGAAGCCACCCTGGACACCATACGTGTGCGTTGTGACAAAGTCCACGCCCGCTCCGCTCTGCTTCACATGGGCCAGGAACTCGGGAACCCATGCGGCGCCGGCAGTGTTCGGTCCGCCGACTCGCAAGGCAGGGTCAATGGACTTGATGGTCTGCGCACTCAGATCGTCGAGCTCGAAATATGCTTTCTGATCGGCACCTTCCCAGAATCCGGAGAGATTGGGTTCATTCCACACTTCGAAATACCACGTGCGTACTTCGTCCTTTCCATAGCGCCCTTCCATGTGCCGAACAAAAGCATCGAGAAGATCGCGCCATGCTTCCGGTTTCGGGTGCGAGGTGTTGCCGTTCCAATAGAAGATGCTGTTCTGAGATGTGGCAAGCGCCTTCGGGATGAAACCCAGCTTAATAAACGGCTTGATATGCCGGGCCAGCAAGTCGTCATAAAGCTGGTCGATTCTCGACCAGTTGTAAACCGTCTTTCCATCTTCGATTCGCACGGTTCCCAGCACGTCGTGAAAAATCGCGTGAAAGCGAATACAGCGGAAGCCAAGCTCGTCCGCGGCGACCTTGAGCTGAGCCTGGCTGTCATCTCGAATCAGCGTGCCGGGATAATCGAATCCAACCGACAAATCGAAGAAACGATCGACCGGCCCTGTAGAGTCTTTGAGATCGGCGACAATGATTCGGGGAGAAGCCGATTGCGATTGAGCAATTACGGGCAAGACAAAGAAGGCAATTAGAGTTCCGACGAAAGCGGGTGCAATTCGGCGGAGAATAGAACTGAACATGGATGATGTGCTCCCCTTAGAAGAATTACAGTCCTCAAACACTCAAGAAGGTTCCGGGCACTTACCGTTGACATTGACTGACGCAGGTGGAAAGATGTCTTAATCATTCGAGACGTCGTGCTGCCGTCAGCTAATCCAGCCGCCGAATGCAAATTGTTGAAATGTTGCTGTGAATACGCGGGGGCCCCGTTCACCAACGACGAAGGTGGATTCGATTCCGCGAAAGAATGCCCCCAGGGACCGCAAGAAATTCAGCGTACGATCGCGGTCAAGAAACTCTGAGCGGCATGCACGGAAAAAGGAAAGCCATTGGACTCGAGAGGGTGTGCTTCCACATGCGGTCTTCTAGCCTCGATGCTTTTGGGACTGGCATCTTCAATCTGCAGTTTTGGCCAGGTAGCAAACTTCGATTCGGCTCTCGCTCCGCCGACGCGAGAGATCGATTTGTCGGCATGGGGCTTCCGCAATCTGGCACCGATCGAGCGGTACCGCTCTCGGGCTAACGTCTCCGTTCATTATCTGGATAACAGCCATCTCCTGTTGACCTTCAATGGGCAGCGAAAGCTGATGCACCGACCTCAGGAATGTCCGACGACTGATCTGTGCCGCTTTATTCATGTGGCGGTTTTTGACCTGGCCAGTTCGAAGGTGGTCGCGGAAGCCGATTGGCACCTGCTGGACTTTCGCCCTTACCTCTGGCCTCTGTCAGCGGGGCACCTTCTATTGCGCAGGTCAAACAGCCTTTATGCGCTCGATTCTGAGCTCCATGAAACGCTGCTGAAGGACTTCCCTAGCGATCTCCTGTGGGTAAACATTACGCCGGATGGAAAACAAATCATCGCGGAAACGGCATTGGAGGGTTCCAGCGGGACGAAGAGCGATGTAACAGGCACAAAAGAACCTGCGGGGAGCAGCCAGCAGGCACGGGTGAAAATCGACTTTCTGAACACCAGTTCTCTGGCGGTGGAGCGTTCTTTTCAGGCGACGGGTGTACTGCAGTTGAATGCAACCAGCACAGGCTATGCCGACTCCACGCGCAATGTGGTAGACAAGACCTCGCTGGTGCGGTTCGGCCCGAGCGCCGAGCAACGGCAGCGCGTGGCCAGGGTGAAGTCGCCCTGTGAACCGGATCTCGTGTTTCCGGCGAACAACGCGGTCATGATTGGCCGCTGCTCCGCCGACAGCCAGGACTATAACGTGAGTGTCTTTACTGTCACTGGACATCCGCTCTGGCGTGAGCGGTGGCCGCAGCTCCAATACTTCCCGGGTTTGGCGCGGAGTGAGGACGGGAGCCGATTCGCGATCGGGACCATCACGGCGTCTCGAGAAGCGAGTCTGCCGCCCGCAACTGACGACGACCACGGATGGCCGGATGTCGAACAGGACATTCGTGTGTTCGAGACCGCGAGTGGAAGGCTGCTCCTGGCCGCCCGAGTGAAGACTCCGGTTATGAAGAACCCTACTTTTGCTATGTCTCCCAATGGAGGCCAATTCGCGCTGCTCGACGGATCGATCTTGAGGATATTCGATCTGCCGGCAGTATCTGCCGACGAACGGGTAAAGTACCTGGCAATGTCGGCCGATGCTCCGGGCCTTGCTCCGCCGACGGGGAATTCTTCCGATCTCATCGACGAGGGTGCCACTAGAGCCGGCGACACTGACAGCGAAGACGTGGCCCATGCAGGAGAATCCGATCTTCGAGCTGCGCTTCGCGCGGCATCGACTGCTCCCGATGGAACGCCCGGCCTTCCGGCAGGCAATTCCACCGCGGCGAATGCACCTGTCTCCACCGACTCTGCTACGCACACAACTGCGACGGAACAGGAACCTACCCCTTCCTTCACTTTCAAAACAAGCACAAAGGAAGTCATAGTGGATGTCCTGGTCGCCGATTCCAAGGGACACCCGGTGAAAGGATTGCCGGTAACCGACTTTCAGATCGAGGAAGACCGAAAGCCCCAGAAGATCAAGTACTTCCATGAATTCATGGGCTCGGCGGCGGCCGCTCCCAGCCCGGTCACCGCCGTCAAGTTGCCCCCGAATGTCTTCAGCAACAACGTGACGCCTCCTGGAGAAAAGCCCCTGGTCGCAGTCGTAATCGACCTTGTCAACACACCCACTCAGGATCAGCAGTTTGCCAAGGAACAACTGCTCAAGTTCCTGCGCAAGAAACCCAGCGATATGCAGTTTGCCATCTTTGCTCTTTCCGATGGCATGCAAATCCTCCATGGCTTCACCGCGGATGAAAACGTGCTGACCGCCACGGTGACCGGCGGAGCCGTCGCAGGTAAAAAGAAGAATTCCTGGCGAGCGTACAGCGACTACGAATCGACCGTGGATATGTCATCCATGGTTCGATCGGCACAAGAAACCTCGGCGATGGATCCGAACTTCCAATCGTCCGCGGTCGAGTTGGTACACATGCAATCGGAGTACCGCGCGAACGATGTCGACTGGCGAGTCCGCCTCACAGTCGAGGGATTCACGCAGTTGGCGCAATATCTGGTCGGACTACCGGGAAGAAAAAACATCGTCTGGATGTCCGCATCGTTTCCGAGCCATTTCTTCGCCGAATTGCAATTGGACCGCGACACGCCAGACCAATCGTCGGATCTGATACGCAACTATAGCCAACAGCTACAAAAGATGACCAATCTGCTTGCGGATGCACACGCTGCCGTCTACCCCGTGGATGTGCGAGGCATTCAGAATGACGCGGCCTATGGCGCAGATAGCGCAGCTGACGTCAGGATGGCTCCCGCTCCTGGGTCGCAAGCGCCGGCAATCGCCTCCACGATGGGGTCGACCGCAGGGACGAACACGGTCGCCAGCGTGCAGCCCCTTTCTCCCATTCAAAAGCAAATGCAGCAGGATCAGGAAAGCAAGGCCGCCGAGGTGGCGACGATGGAGGAGGTTGCGAAAGCAACGGGAGGAAAGGCCTTTTACAACACCAATGGGATCGAGCAGGCCATCGGGACAGCGGTGGAGCAGGGATCAACGTACTATTCAGTTTCCTACACGTCTGACAACGTTGCCTTCGATGGCAAATTCAGGAAGCTTCGCGTGTCGCTGGCGCAAAAGGGATACCACCTTACCTATCGCCCAGGCTACTTCGCCGATTCCCCACAGGCGCCGATCAAGAATCCCAACGAATTGGCTCGAGAAATCGGGCTTCACGCCATGCAGCACGGTGCGCCTGAATCACGCCAGCTTGCCTTTGCGGTGCGCGTGGTACCGGTGGGCAAGCCTGCAAAAGCTTCCGTTACACTGGCATCTGATGCCGTCGCTGGTCAACAGAAAAAAGTCCAACAGCAGCAGTATGCGATCAATTATGCGATCGCGGGACCGCAGTTGGCGCTAACTCCCAACGGCAATATGCAGCGGGCTGTCCTGGACTTCATAGTGACCGCTTTCAACGACGAAGGCGCCATTATTTCTCACTCCGCCTTTCGATCCACAAACGATCTCAAGCCTCCAGCCTATCGGGATATGCTCATTGGCGGCTTCCGGATGCACCAGGATGTGGATGTTCCGGCGAATGCAGTCTCGCTTCGGCTGGGGGTTTTCGATGAGCACTCCCGCCACCTCGGAACCCTGGAACTCCCACTCCCCTTGAAGGCGCCGCCCGATGACGCCGCCGCACAGACGCGCAAGTTGCCCCCGATCGAGCCGGATGATGTCCACTAGCGCCGAGCCCGAAGGGCAGTGCCCTCGCACACCTGCGACAGCGTGCATCTTTAGCGGGAACGAGACAACTCGGAGGCTGATATGCAGAAGGCTTGATTCTGCGCGTCAGCCTTCCTTTCTGGGGCTCTGCATCTGCCAGTAGACGGAGTAGCGCTGAACGCCGACCTCGTACATTGGCATCAGCTTGTATTTCGCGTTTTCGCCGGATGCGGCGAAGCGCAACTCCGACGGGGATTCGACCTGAATCCATTGTATTGCGATCGCATCCGATGCAGCCGCGGCCTTGGGCAACGGAGAAGCCGCGGGCAGGTCTTTGCGCACCGTCTCACCGCTGTGAATGATGCGGAATGGTTCGCCGGATGGAGGTGCTCCAAGATCGGCGGCGAGGACGAGCGGGCCGTACAACGTGGCAACCAAAGAGTCATCGCCAGGCAGCGGCTCCTGTCGCATTTCCATGGGCAGACTGACGTTGATAATGTCACCGTCCTGCCAGGTTCTTCGAATGGCGAGATACGATCCCGGGTCGGCCATCGCGTCGAGCGGGCGGCCATTGCTCAAATTAGCTACTGACATCTTGCTTCAAAACAGAGGTTCTTGCTGAAGAACGGCAGCGGTGATTCTGAGACCGGTGAGCGACGGCGCTGGCATGTGCGCGTGGATCAAGATGGTGCGGGAGGTTCCTCGCTTGAGCGATTCCATAATAGTGCAGCTTTCTCGTTTGCGCCTGGAATCCGGCCGGAGGTATGTCGATTCGAATTGCACTGTGACGCGATAAAGAAGCGTGAATCGATTGCGTAGGATGTTCGCGCCATGGTTGTTCGCGTCGATGCTCCCGTACGCTTGCGCGGCTCAATCGGCGACTCCCGCTCCCGCCGCGACACCCGCGCCAGCCGGGCAGAATTCTGCGGCATCGCGAACCACGGCCGAGTCCGCGCCAGCCAGCGTCTTTCGGGCGGCGCCCTACGGAGAATTGTTTGCGCCAGCAGCGCCAGGCGCGAAGCGAAAACCCGGACTGTTTGGTAGAATGTGAAGCAGGACCGGCAAAGCAAAAGGTCGCTCGCTGCACCTGAAACTCCGGCAGAGGCGCGACGTTGATACCGGAATTGCAATGGATTCAGCGAACGAAGCCGGTAGTGCGGGCTGCATGGGCCCTATTGTTCTTTGCGATTATCTCCATGGGCTCTCCGAAGCCGCCGATGCTGGCATCCGGGGATGGACAGTCCTCCGGCTCCGCGAGCGCCGACGTGGATTCCGGCCGGAGCTTGTGGGCCATCCCCATCGACTATCCCGAGGATGGCTCTATTTTTCCGCCCGGCATCACTCCGCCTACCTTCCTCTGGCGGGATGCGGCAGGAACCTCGTGGGGCATCGATATTTCGTTTGCCGGCAACACTCCTCCCGTTCACGCACACTCCAATGGGGAACATATGCGTATCGGGGCCATCGATCCGGACTGCATCCTCGACCCCGACGATCTGCCGAAGTTGACTTCGCGGCAGGCCGCCACCTGGACCTGGACACCGGACGCAGCCACCTGGGCCGCCATCCAATCGCATTCCGCCGAACGGTCGGCAAAGGTTACAATCACCGGCTATCGCGACGGTAAAACACCTGTCTCCCGCGCCAGCATCTCTTTTTCTACCTCGACAGACCCGGTCGGCGCCCCTATCTTCTACCGCGATGTTCCGCTGATGCCGCACAAGGGCATAGGCGGAATTATTCAACCGCTTGCCCCATCCGCCATCCATCTCATTCATTGGCGTCTGCGCGATATTACCAAGCCCGAGAGCCGAACCCTCCTCAAAGATATGCCCACGTGCGCCAACTGCCATTCCTTCTCTGCCGACGGCAAGACCTTCGGCATGGATATCGACGGACCGGACAACGACAAGGGCCTCTACGCCGTTGTTCCGGTGCAAAAGCATATGTCGATTCTGAGCAAGGATATGGTGCATTGGAACACCGATGGCCGCGTCGGCCAGGTCAGGGTAGGATTCATGTCCCAGGTCTCGCCCAATGGCCGATACGTCGTGAGCACCTTTGCCGGTCCCGATCTCAAGCTGCATGATACTTTTTACGCCACCAATTTTATGGACTACCACTTCCTCCAGGTCTTCTATCCGACGCGCGGCATCCTGGAGTGGTACGACCGCACGACCGGCCTGCGCCAGCCATTGCCGGGAGCCGACGACCCGAGTTTTGTGCAAGCCGATGGGTTCTGGAGCCCGGACGGCAAATACATTGTCTTTGCCCGCGCTGCGGCGCAGGATCCGCACCCTCCCGGACAACAGCCGGCGCTGCACGCAAACGACCCCAACGAGATTCAGATCCAGTACGATCTCTACCGCATCCCTTTCAATGACGGAAAGGGCGGTACGCCGGAGCGCATCGTGGGGGCCTCGCAGAACGGCATGAGCAACAACTTCCCCAAGATCTCCCCGGACGGACGCTGGATTGTCTTCGTGCAGTGTCACAACGGCCAGCTCATGCGTCCCGACAGCCAGCTCTACATCGTTCCATTCGGCGGGGGTAAAGCGCGGCGCATGCGCGCTAACACCACGCTGATGAATTCCTGGCATAGCTTCTCTCCCAACGGACATTGGATGGTTTTCTCCTCCAAGGCCCGGTCGGCTTATACTCAGATGTATCTCACCCATCTGGACGCCGACGGCAACGACAGCCCGGCCATTTTCATCGACAACACCACCGCCGCCAACCGGGCCGTCAACATTCCTGAATTCGCAAACATCGATCCCGACGGAATTGAAGAGATTCAAGTTCATGTTGCGGATCCTCCAAAATAGATCGAGCCCACGGTGCTGCCAGATCGTATGTGCAGCACAAGAATTTTCGAGACCGATGCCTGGGTTGATCCCATCCCCTTTTCGTGAGCCAGCAGTTCGCCGCGCGTTGCGGCGCGCCATTCCACTTGTCCTGCTGCTCTGGCCGGCAGCGGGATCGTTCCTCTTTGCGGCTTCATGCACTCCCCCTGAGTCGATGAAGGCGAAGCTGAAGAACCACCCTGCCGCCGACGTTTACAGGGATCTTGGAATCTGGTACGGCACACAGGAGCAATACAAGTGCGCGGCGGAGGCGTTCGCCACATCTCTTCACATGGACCCACATCAAAAGCATTGGGGCGACGTCGCTTTCATGTACGGGGAGGGCCTTTATCTTACCGGCGATGTGAAGGGATCGATCACCCAATTCCTTAATGCGGAGCGGAGCGGCTTCCAGACCCCCACTCTCCACTTAATGCTTGCCACGGCATACGATCAGTTGCATTGGAACGGCAGCGCGGAGTCAGAATGGCACGCCGTCCTGGCGCTCGACTCGCAGTCGTCGGAAGCCTTGGACAACCTCTCCAACGACCTCATTACTGACAACGACTACGCGGCAACCATCCAGCTGCTGGAGGACCCCGTCGTCAGTGGACAGAGAACCGCGGCGCAAAGTCTCAACCTGGGATTGGCCTATGCCAAAATCGCGAAGCCGGAAGAAGCGGCCAAGGTTCTGCGGGATGGCCTGAATAATTTCCCCGACTCGCTCCCGCTCGCCAAGGAGCTTGCCACAGTCCTCCTGGCACTCGGCCGATCCCAGGAAGCAGCCGCCGTGCACGATCTGGTGATCGCGCAGCAACCTGCAGACTCCGATCCTTCAAGCGAAGGCAGTCAACAGCCTTTTACCAAAGACACTCAACTGCCTTCTCCCCAAGATCTCTACGATCAGGCCGGCAAGGCTCTCGATGCGGGAGACACGGCACAAGCCATCAAGCTGTATGAAGAGCTGCTCCAGCAGCTTCCCGATTCCATCGAAGCCCGCACCAACCTGGGCGCGGCTCTCGCCAAGGAAGGACGCTACGACGAAGCCCAGCGGCAATATCGCCAGGCGCTCGCGCATGATCCCGAGAACGAGACGGTGCTCTTGAACCTTGCCCTCGCGTTCTACAAGCAGGGGGATTTCAGCCACGCGCACGGTGAGTTCGATACGCTGCACAAGCTGCATCCCGCCAATCAACAGGCGTTCTACCTGCTCGCTGACTGCGACCTGCGGCTGGGGATGTTCCGGGACGCGATTGCGCTCGCGGAACCTGCCTATACAGCACACCCGGACGATCAGGTTCTCGAATACATCCTGGGCACCGCATTGATTCAGGACGGTCAATCGCAGAAGGGCGAGGCCGTCATTGACCGCATGATGCGCAACGGGAACTCCGCTGTGGCCGGCGTGCTGATGGGCGCGGCGCAGTGTGCGGCGGGAGACTACAAAACAGCAGTGGCAACGCTGCGCAAGGCGCTGGACACCAATCCGGAGATTCCCGGCGCATGGACGATCTATGGGAGAGCGCTGCTTGACAACGGCCAACACGAAGAAGGCAAGGAGGCCTTGCGGCGGGCGCTGAAAGCGGACCCCAATGATTTCGATGCATGCCTGCATCTGGGCTCAATCCTTCGGCACGACGGCGACGGGGAGGGCGCAGAGCCGTATCTGAAGCGTGCGGTCATGCTGCGTCCAGACTCGGCCGCGGCGCAGTTTCAAGCCAGCTCCCTGGATGCATCCACCGAACATTTGGAGGAAGCCAGGACCGGTTTCGAGAAGCTTGTGAAGCAGTGGCCGGATTTCGTAGAGGCCCACGTTCAGCTCGCGGTGGTCTATGCACGCCTTCATCGGACACCGGACAGCGAGCGGGAGCGCCGCATCGTTGTCGAACTGAATGACAAAGCGCGCGCCAAGGGGCCGCAGCCGGATGCGATTCCGTAAACCGGAACCGGTTCCGCAAATCTGGAAAGGCATTCAGCGGAAGGATCATGGTTCAATGAATCGCTGTTCCATGGATCACCTGCAATTCACCATCTTCGGCTCGCGGCGCGACAAATGTGTAGGTATCACCCTGAACGCACACCGGCATCGTAGGTATCATCCCTTGATCTAACCGAACCAGTTTTAGAACACTCCCGTCGCCTGGATAGATATCATCGATTTCGTCGGGGAAGAAGCCTGCGGCCGGATTGGCCGGCGACCCGCCCACAGAACCTTGCGCTGAGTTCATCGTTTGGTGGCCTACAAGAGCGTGGTATACCCTGTCGCCCGAGGCGACAAGGGCGCCGATGATGGCGCCTTCAGGCAGAACCGCGGTCGTGGAGCGCGCAACTCCACTCTCGTTGACTTCGATCCAGGGCAGTCGCGACTGCCCGGAAGCCAGAAGAAGATTGTCGACAAAAGGCACCCACTCAGCGGAGGCTAGTTTCTGCTTGGGGAGTTCGTTGTTGCCGGTTGAGCTCGTTTTCTCCGCCTTATCGGCAGGTTGCAGCTTCAGCCAGTAGTCCTCGTCAAAGAGCCTGAGCTCTTTGACCGGCCTGCCCGCCAAGTCGAAGATGAGCAGTCGCGTTGTCTGATTCAACTTGTCTAATGACACGGCCAGAACGTCTCCCGAAGGAAACGCCGCAATATTGACGGGATTGAGTCGGGGTTCCAGCCGAACGACGCCGTGGTATTCGCCTTTGTAGTCGTAGATCAAGATCAGGTAGGCGGATCCGAGGTACTTTCTCGGGATCTGCTTCATCGTACATATCGGCTCAGCTCTGCGGTTTCGTTGCGTAATCACTGCGCGCGCACGGCCTGCTGCTCATCCGGTGGCAACGGCAAGCGAACCTCCATCGATCCGATCTGCCCGCTGTGTTCGTCGCAGACCACAAGACGGATGACTGCCGTTTCCGCAGGCACAGAGAACGACTGCATCGCCCGAAAACCATCCTTGCGAATGCTGTCGATCTTCGACGCCGGAATGTCGTCTTTGAGCCGCGTCTTTGTACCCCACAGTGTCTCACCGTCTTGGTTGAAAGCCAATGCCACCATCGAAAAATCCGAATGGTAAACGCCGTCTGCAGATTTTGGGATTTTGAGTTGGCTCACCAGCACGCCATACTGAATCGCGTACTGCTGCATCGGAACCAGAGTCGTCGGCTGAACGAACTTCCTGTGTTCGGCCTTGGCCGCTTGTTCCCGATAGGGCGCAAGTGAGGCCATCTGCTCCGCTGTCGCCAGCGCAGGTGTCCCGATGGCATCCACGCGCGCCGCAAAGACAAGTTGACGGGAAAGCGGCGCGCCAAACTGCGTTGCTGCCGCGATCGATTCAGCTGAGACCGATGCTTGATCCGAGGATGTCGCATTTTGATCTGCGGCTCCCGGCTTGTGTGCGCTTGAAGCAACGTCGTCAGCAATATAACTTCTTCGGTAGGCAAGGTGGTAGCGTCCCTGGCCAAGGTGTACCGAGATGCTGCGCACCGATCCATCGAACTTCATGTTGGTCGGCGCATAGACAAACGAATAGTAAGAACTGCCTTCGTCCGCCGCCGTTTCCAGGGCCTCCTCCAGCGCGTTGGTGCTGTAGAAAGCCTTTCCGCCTGTCTGATCGCCCAGTAGATTCATAGTCGCGAATTCGGTGGACCGGATCACGAAAGGAGGGGCTGGAGGGGAACTGCCCAGCAGCCCGCGCGCATCGACGGGATAGATCGAGACCTCGGCAGTGTTCAGCCGATCGGTGGCCTCTCTTATGCGCTCGCTGTAGTTGGTGGCCGAGTCGTCGCGCTCAAGACCGCCGCGTTCGAAGGAACGTTTCATCTTGTCCGGATCGGCAAAGATGCCGATGGGGAAGGAACCCGAATACCAGATCAGATTCTTGCGGCCTGGAAGGCCTTCTAAAAAGCGGCCGATCTGCACCAGTGCATCCAGCGTCGTCTCCACACGTTGATTCAGCAACTGGCTGGCTTCAGCCTCCTTCGAGTTCTCTTCCCTGGTGGCAACGCGCGATGCGAATGCATCCGCATCGCTCATCCGGACGGTAGATCCCCCAGCGGAACCCGTGTCCACGGGACCGCCCATAGCCATGGCGCCGTTCGTCGGGAAGCCTGTCAGTTCGGCGCAATACCCCATCGGCGATGAAGTGCCGGTTTGATTCACCGCCTGCAGGAGCAGATCGGTGTCCGAGGTAAAACCCTGCAGAAGGCGGAGTCGGTCGCCTATGGCAAAGACGGCGATGCGCCGCCCGGCGCTCTTCTTGAGAAACTTCACCATCTGCGTGCGGGCAGAGAGTTGGTCGCCTATCTGCGTATTCAGAAGGTCGTAGAGCACAACCGTCAGCGGGCCGTGTTCCTGCGCCGTAGGCAGGTTCATGAACGTATGCGGTGGCAGCGGCGGACGCTTCGTGAACGTGGCCTCTGCTTTTTCATCGCTGTGGTATTCGAATTGGCGGATCGCCTGCGACTTTCCGTCCTCGGCAACGCGAAAATCGGATTCCTTCAACCCCGTAACCAGGTGTCCCTGCGCATCGGTGACGACGACATCCACGCGCACGCGCCGCACCGTCTGCCGCAGAACAAATCCCGAGTCTTGGGCTGTGGTCTTCTTCGCCGGCTCTTGAGCAGCCAGGACACCTGTCGAGGCAAGAGCGCCAAAAAGAGCGTTAACGATGAGGCAAGAGCAGAGCCTTGAGAATTCCAATCGGACAGCCTCTTTCTTTTCGCGAAGATTGAAGCGGCCGCTGGTCGAAGGTTCTTGAATTCGGCTTCCATTCAAATTGGCCGTCGTCATGGATTCTTGCTCCTGAAAGCATTCCGGTGAGATCAAGCATTGGACTTCTTCCAGCAGGGTTCGGTTATTGCGCATGCGCATTTTTCGTTTGCCGGGCTGGAGCCGGCTGCGTCTCCAAAACCGTCACGGCACCGAGCGGCTCTTTCACTTGCAATACACGATCGGCGACTATGTTCTTGAGCATCTGCACCGTTCCGGACGGCCAGCGAATCTCGACTTCGTCGGCAACGCGGGCATCTCCCAAGCCGAAGTGGACAGGCACGGCGCTTGAGGAAGCATAGCCGCTTGCTGTCGACATATGGTTGAACTGGACCTTGCCCGCCGCCGTGACTTTGATCCGCGCGCCGATTCCATCGCGGTTGCTCTTGGTCCCCTGGAGCGCAAACTCAATCCAGTGATTTGTCCCTGGACTGTCATTCATCCAGATCTCCGCCGGCGCACTGAGCGCGGTCACCACCAAGTCGAGCTTGCCATCGCCATCGAAATCGGCAACGGCCGCGCCGCGATGCCTGCGCGGCGGCCGTGCGCCAAAGCCTGCTTCTTCGGTAAGAGCAGCCCATTTGCCGTTCAGGTTGCGGAACACGGTGTTGGGCTGGTCGACGCGAATCCGGCCGGCCATGTTCGGAGAAGCAACGTCGCCACGGCTGACAAAAATATCCTTCCAGCCGTCATTGTCGAAATCAGCAATGTTGACGCTATACCCCGACATCGGGTCGCTGAGCACAGTCATCCCGCTGCGTGCCGTGATCTCTTCAAATGCGCCTCCCCGGACGTTCCGATAGATGGGAAACGTCTCCTTCTGGAGCGCAGCCAGGACAATGTCCGGGTATCCGTCGTTATACAGATCGCGGAAATCGCAACCCATCCCCGAGATCAGGTTTCCGTGCTCCGGCAGTGCCACACCTAGCTCGAAACCAACCTCCTCGAATTGATTGTGACCTTTGTTGTGGTAGAGAAAATTGAAGAGCTTGTCGTTCGTGACAAAGATATCGGGCAAGCCGTCGTTGTCGTAATCGGCAATGCACGCGGACATGCCTTTTCCCGGATGGGCGCGGATCCCGGCTTGCTCCGAGATGTCGGTAAATATGCCATTGCCGTTATTGAGGAACAGCTGGCTGGCCGTCTCCTTGTAGAACTTCGGATGGCAATACTCGGGCTTTCTGTTGAATTCGCAGTCCGGCTCTTTGCTGCCGTCCCAGGAAATGTAGTTGACGACAAACAAGTCGAGCAGCCCATCGTTGTTGATGTCGACCCATGCGGCCGCGACAGACCAGAGTGGCCCATATTGCTTGTCGGGGCGAGCCAGGCCCGCCTTTTCGGTCACATCGGTAAACGTGCCATTGCCGTTGTTGTGGTAGAGCGTGTTTCGATAGACCCCGGCAACAAAGATGTCGTCGTACCCGTCGTTGTCGTAGTCTCCGATGGCCACGCCCACATCGAAGCCGGTTCCCTTCAAACCTGCCTTTTCGGTGACGTCGGTAAAGGTGCCGTCGCCGTTGTTGTGAAAGAGGCGATTCCAGTATTTGGGCGAGTCCTTTTTGAGGGTGTTGATATCCGCTCCGTTGGTGAAGAATATGTCGGGCTTGCCATCGCGGTCGTAATCGAAGACAGCCACTCCGCCCGCCATGGTCTCCGGCGCATGCCGCTGCGGAGTCTCGCTGCTGTCGAGCGAGAAGTCGATGGGACGCGACGAAAAATGAATGGGGGACGAGGGTTTCTGCTGCGCCGACGCCCCGCCGAAAAGCACTCCGAGAAGAATCGCCAATGAAAAAGGAATCGCGAAGACGCGATCACGGCGCCGCTTGATTTTGCGGGATGTCTCCGCCTGCGCTGGAACCACTCGGCTGATTGCTGCGGTACAGTTTGTCAATTTCCTGCTTCTCCCGATTTGCGTCTTCTTTGCGCCCAGCGGCGGCGTAGGCGCGCAGCAAATCCCAGTGCGTCTTGATCCCGGCCCGGTCGTCCGTTCGCGCAATTTCCAGTTCCTTTATCCCATCGTCCGATTGGCCCTTGGCCAGCAAGGCTTCTCCTGCCATCATATGTGCCGAGGCGCGCTTGGGCTCAAGTTGGATAGCTTGCTGGGCAAGCGCCAGCGCCCGGTCGAAATCCTGCCGCACGATTAGTTGCTGCGCCAACCGAACGCGTGCGAGCACATGGGAGGGGGAGATATCGAGTTCGCGTTCGAGCTCGGGCACAGCTTCGTTGGGATGCGACTGCATGAGATAGGCGCCATATAGGAAATGGACGCCAGGTTCGTTCGGATACGCGGTTACCAACCTGTGCAATTCCGATTCGGCTTCGTCGTATTGCTGCATCTGCACCGCCAGCACGGCGCGGCCCGCCAGGTCGACCAGATCCCGCCGATCCGGTGGGATCTCAGCGGGCAGAAGTGGCAAGCGCAATCCGGCCAAACCGGCGGGCTCAATCAGCCCCGGCTGCTGGACGCCGGTCGCGAGCATCTTCGTGAGAATGTCCAGGCTGTCGTCGTAGCGCTCGAATCGGGTTAGCAGGCACACCACATCGACGGAGACCGAGTGAATAAGATCCTTGCGGCCCCCCATGCCCGCCGCCATGGCGTGCTGGAGATGATCCAAGGCGCGCGAATAATCTCTGGTCTGGAACTCGCTTAACCCCAAAAATGCCCACCCCGGGCCGGCATCCGGACGAAGCGTCATGAATTGCCGCAGCACGTCGCGGGCTTCCGGATATTGCTCCTTTGCGTAGAGCAGCGTCCCCAGAAACCACAATCCCTGCTCCGATTCCGGCTGCTGCGCCACCGCGCGCCGATACAACCGGATTGCCTCGTCGTCGCGGCTCTCGTCCCGTGCCTTACCGGCGGCCTGGAGCAATTGATCGAAACTCTGCCTGGACTCTGCCGGAGCGCTCTGGGCCGCCGCGATTGGAGCGCAAAAGGCAAAAGCGGAAAGAGTAGCGATGACGAGAACGTTGCGCATCAATGAGCCTTCTCCCGGGTCTTTTCGCCCAGCTTCTCTTGGGCTGACGCCATCACCTGTTCCTTGTCCTTCAGGACGAGAAGGGCGGCGGACTCGGCCTTGGCTTCCTGGGTTCGTCCCAGCCTACTGTAGACCATCGCCAGATGGGATCGGACGGCTGGGCTGCCTGGGGCGAGCCGCTTGGCCGTTTCCAGTTCGCTCACGCTCCCCTGCAGATCGCCCTTCATAAGTAAGACGCGGCCGAGCAGATGATGAGCCTCGGCGTTGCTGGAATCGGCATCGATTGCCCTCCGCGCCAGCACACCGGCCTCGTCCATGTCGGCTTTATCAAGGTCGATCGTCGCCAGCGCGACCAGCACAGGAGCATGGTTCGGGGATATCTTGAGTTCGCTGCGATATTCGCGCTCGGCGTCCACCTTCTTGCCTTCAAATCCGTAGAGGGTACCACGGAAAGAATGCACTTCAGGCTGCTCCGGGTAACGCGCTTCCAGTCTGGCGGCGTACTCATCGGCCCGCCCGAAGTCCTTGGGCGATTGCGCCCCGTATAAGGCAGCCTTGCCCGCCAGCCAAACCTGTTCCCGCTTTTCGGGAGGGTAATTTTCGGGAAGATACTTCATGCGCAGCGAGGCCAAGCCCATGGCCTCGAAGAGTTCGGGAGTGTCGCCCAAACGCGGTGCCACCGAAGCCAGCAAGTAGAGGGAGTCGACAAAGCGGCCATCCCGGATCAGCAACAGCGCGAAATGAAAGTTCGCAACATCGCGGAACTCAAGCGTTCCTCCCCAGCCCGCGCTTGCCCAGGAGCGGAACCGCGCCAAGGCGCTGTCATAGTTGCCTGTTTCGTATTCGCACAGGCCAAGAAATGCGAATGCCGGGCCGCGTTGCCGGTTGCCAGCCAGAAGGTGCTCAAACGCCGCGCCGGCCTCCGAGAATCGATCCTGATCGTAGAGCAGAGTACCTAAAGACCACCATCCTTCGGACCAGGATGGCCGCAGCTTCGTCCCCTCGCGGTACAAGCGAATCGCCTCCGGTAAATGTTCCTGGGAGCGAGCGGTGTCGGCCTGCTTGGCAAGTGTCTCGAAGCGGTCTGGAACGGTGGCAGCGGAAGCAGCCAGAGAGACGCTGATGGTAAAAACGCAGAATAGAAGCCGCATAAGAAGAATTCTAGTTGGGGCGGCCGTTGAGGCCGCCCCAGCTGATTGGTTGAGGGTTAGAAGGAGTACTTGGCCGACAGTTCCAGCGTGCGATGGCCGTAGAACGTAGTCGCATAGCCGAAGGTTTTGGCGTTTTGCAGCGTGCCCAGCGGCGCGCTGCCCGAACCGTTACTGAAATTCAGCTCGAGGTTGGGATCGCTCGGCGCGAACGAGAGCAGGTCGTGGTTCAGGAAGTCCTTCGCGGTAAAGCGGAGTTCCAGATTCTGGTGCTCGGTGACGGCAAAGCTCTTTTGCGTCGCCAGATCGCTGCTCCAGTACATGGGACCGGGGAGGGCCGGCATACGGGTATTGCCGATCCCCGTGCCTTGGAACGGGAAAGCGAAGCAGCTGGGGTTGACGAATTGGTGTTTCTGCAAGCCCTCGTGAGGATTGCAGGTGATGTTCGGAGCAATCGTGGCATCCGGCGTACCAATGCTGTACACCACGCTCGGGCCATTTTGCATGTTGTAGTAATAGCCGTTGACCGCCGACAACATCGCGCCGGACTGGATCTGGGTGATTCCGGAGAGTTGGTAGCCGTTGGCGGCGCCGCTCAGGAACCGGTTGTCTAAATGCACCTTCGGCGTCGAAAAGACGTACGACGCGTTGAAAACATGCTTGCGGTTGTAGTTGATAACGTTCCAGTACTCCTTCTCGCCGTAGTCCTTATAAGCGGCCGTTTGTGTCGGGTTTGTAAAGTTCTTGGACCACGCGTAGTTGAAGCTGGCCGTAGCCCAGGTGGAACTGCGCGTCAGCTTGCCCTGAAGCGAATCGTACTGGCCAATCTGGGCGCTCTCGTCCGCGCTGATGCCCTGGTAATAGGGGTAGGGACGGTACTTTTGCTGGCACTGTGCATCGTTCTGCTGAGCAGCCAACACACCGGCTGGGTCTGTGGTGATATTTGCCGTGTCCAACCCCGCGCAAAGCGTCAATTGGGAAGCGCCACTAATCGTTGAGATATTCGCTGCGCTGGTCATGGTTCCGATCGGAACCGCGTTGAAGTTGATCCCGCTCTGGCCCAGGGCGGAGTGGTTGCCGACGTACGAGATTTCGGCCATGAACTTGTCCGGGAACTGCTGGTCGATGTTCAGACTGTAGGTAACGGTGTACGGCTGATCCTTGTCCCTCGCGTCCAGCACGGTAATGCTGCTGTTGGCCATATTCGTCGCCTTGCCAAAGACGACGGCGGGCGCGCAGTCGCTTGTATGCCCTGCGTCGATTCCGCCAGGTTGGGCAGCCGCGCACGAGCCGCCGACGTTCGCGAACTGATCGACGTCTTCCCAGGTTGCGGCAGCACCCGGACTGCTCCAGCCAACCGACCCGAAGGCGGTGTTTGCGGCGCCCTGATGGTCGTCCTGCAAGTTGACCGCGTAGCGGTACATTCCCCAGCCGCCGCGCACGACGGTCTTGCCGTTACCGTAGACGTCGATGGAGGCTCCGAGACGGGGCGAGTAATCCAGGAAGGCCTGGGTTGAGCCTGAGATGGGAATGCTGGAGTCGAGGCCGTGCCATGAAACGCCCGGGTTTTCCTTGCCGGCCGAGACATCATTGCCATACGTCGTTGGATTGAAGACAGCGGCTCCAATTTGGTTGTCGGAGTTCGGCGCGCCGAAATGCTCAAAACGCATGCCGTAATCGAGCGTCAACCGGCGGTTCAGCTTCCAGTGATCGGTGGCATAGAGGGAGGTTGAAGCCTGTTGCATGTGCGCGATGGGCGGAAGCGCCTGCTCGTAATAGCTCTGGTTGGCACCCATCAGGAGGTCGGCATAGTTGTTGCCGGTGTAGTTGCCCCAGCCGCCGTCGTAGTTACCGTAGACACCCATATACTGGGACCAGGCGTCCTGCGCATTGTAGATGTTCTCCCACAGGAAGCCGAACTTGAAGGTATGGGTTTTGAAGACCTTGGTAAGGTCGGCGCCGCTGCTCGGGATTCCCTTCTCGGCGTAGAATGCCGGGTGGTAGTCGTGTCCGATATCACCGATATTCGGAATATTGCCGCTCCAACTGGTGGCGATCGGCGCATTCGGGTTGCCGAAGACGCCCTTCATCGGGGTCGGGAAGTTCATGTCGGCGCGGAGAACCTTGTCCGGAGACTGAGGCGCGCCCGGCATATAGAGGTGGGTATAGCCGAATCGGGCTTCCACCGTCAAGGACGACGAAAAGGTGTGCAGGAAGTTGACCGTGTAGAGATCGGAAGTGTTTTGGCTGAGGTCCTCGCTCGGGGAAGGAATAACCCAGTCTCCCGAACCCTGCCACAAGCCCAGGGGCTCAATCGCGTTTTCGTGCTGCCGGCTCCAGCTGATGTAGGCCTTGGTGTTGTCAGTGAAGTTCATGTCGAGTTTCGCCATGTTGTGCCAGGAGTTTTGCGACTGCTGCACCGGCGAGACGTAGTTCCACCCTTGCGAATTCGGAGCGGAGAGATTCGCCGGGACGAGGCTGTCCTCCATCCACAACTGCGCATCGGGCGAGATGCAGCCCTGCGTCATCGTGCCGTTGGTGATGCTGCATCCAGGGCGCTCGGCAAGCAATCCCGAGTTGGTTGGGGTCACCGGAACACCCGCGACTCCGCCGCGGCTGGCAATACTGTTATACAGTTGCGGCGCCCCGGACCAGGCAGGAGTCTCCATGTTCGTGTAGGCCGTGGTGCCCAGAGCGCTGAAGTCGCCGGTCTTGATCATGTCCGCGGTTGGCAGAAAAGCGTCGTTGATGCCGCCGTCAATTAACTGATCGTAGTACTCGAAGGCCTCGTGGAAGAACAACTTGGTCTTGGACTTGGAATTGAAACGGGTGTGTGGGATGACCAACGGGCCACCCACGGTGCCGCCGGGGTAGTTGTAATGGCTCGGGATGAAGAGGTAGCCCTTGGCGTAGCCGTTCTGCACCTCTTGCTGCTTGTTGTTGGCTTCTTCCGCGTTGAGCACCGAGTTGCGGGCATAGTAGTGGAGGTCGCCGTGGAACTCGGAGCCGCCAGACTTGCTGAGGGTGTTGATTACCACCGGGCCCTTGGCGTTGTCGGCCCCGTAGTTCGAGGTCATAACCTGGATCTCGGAGATCATGTCTGGGTTGGGGTTGACTGGCGTCGCGCTTCCAGGCGATCCTGGATCTTCGGTGTTCTGACCGTCCTCGTTGATCGAGATTCCCGTGCCAGACTGTCCATTGATGCTCACCGCCGCCATGCCGCCGGCGCTGCCATTCACCGTGAAACCGTTGACACCGATCATCGAGCCGTCAGCGGCCGGGCGGTTGGTGCCGCTGAGCGTGATCTGCGCGGAGCCGGGGATGATCCGGAGGATCTCCGTCGCGTTGCGGCCGATCAGGGGCTGTTTTTCCAGGTCTTCGGAGGTGATGGTTTCGACCTTCGCCCCGGAGTCCGTGATGTCGATCTGGCCGGCGCTGGCGCTGACCTCGACCGTCATGGACTCTGCGCCGACTTTGAGGGGAATGGTAAGGGATCTGACGTCCGAGGCGTTCAGGACGATTCCCTCGCCGTTCCATTTCTCAAAGCCTTTCGCCTCGACCGAGACGCTGTAGGTTCCAACCGGCAACTGGGCCGCCGAGAAGAAACCCTCTTTGTTGCTGACCAGGTGCTGAGCGATATTGCTCGCACCGTTGACAATAGTGACCTTGGCGCCGGGAATCAGGGCTCCATTGGAGTCCGTAATGGTGCCGGAAAGGTTCGCGAAAATGGATTGCGCCAACGCTGCTGGAGAACCTCCCAGTAGCGAGATTGAAAGAGCGACAAGCATGCTCGCCACCCACGTCGCTCTCGGAATTGATCTACGCATTTACTGCCTCCTGAATCTCCCCACAGCCCTGCTGGGGGAGGTAATCCCACTCTTTAAGTGGGAGTTCTCGAATGATGCTGCCCACGAGCGCTCTAAGTTAGCGAAGACTTGGGCCCAATTCCCTTTAGTCTGCGCGTTGGCGTTTTCCGTCAGCAGGGGTAGGCCGGACCACAGTGTGAATGTCTCAATAGACTGCGCCGGCCTTCGCCTCTCGCCATACCTCTTGATGCAGCATCATTCCTGTGAGTTAAAGCGACCTAATACTGCTTACAAGAGAAGACATTTGTGAAGCTCAGATTTGTACATACTTGTACTGCGTGTTAAATGCTGTCCATCTAGTTGAAAACATGTGACATGCGAAATGTTAAGTGACTTGTTAAACCGGTGCGTTATAGGGGAGACGCAAGAACGGCGCAAAGTCGATGGTCCGCACCTGAGAGGAATCGAGAAAATAGCCCGGAAGAGGCTCTTTGCGGGAAAGCTGAACTTGAGTCTGCTGGCCGGGGAATCAGCTACTGTGCCTGCGGCGCGGAGACGCAGGCGGGAACCTCGGCCAGCCAGAGAGGTATGCCGCCGGTCGACGGCACTTCACTTGCGAGATGCACGCTCATTCGCTGCTCATTGTTCATGGCGATCTGAAGCCCGCGAATATCCTGGTCGAAGCAAATGGAACGGTAAAGTTGCTGGACTTCGGGATCGCGAGAACTTCGGGAAGAGGATGACTGTGGGGAAAACGCCAAACTGGGACTGCGCTTCCTGTCGTCCGATTATGCATTGCCGGAGTCGATTCGGAACGGTGAGGTGGGCTTCTCGTCAGATGTCTACTCGCTGGGTGTGATTCTCTACGAAATGCTGTGCGGACAGTTGCCCATTGCCAACAGAAAGCAACCTACGGATGAAAAGGAACAGGACACGCTTCGGATACCCGCAGAGAAGCCATCTCTTGTGGCGAAACGTACTGACTCAGAGGGGGGTGGTGTAGAAGAGGGCGGTGTAACCAGCGTCAGGGCCAGAATCGCGAATTCGATGTGGGATGAACTGGATGTGCTGTGTTTGAAGGCATTGCGCTCGAATCGAACGGAACGATACCTATCGGTTGAGGCACTGCTGCACGACATAGACCATTTTCTCCACGACGAGGAGCTCGACGCGCATCCCAAAAAATTACGGTATAGCAGTTATAAGTTCCTTCAGCGAAATAGCAAGACGGCGTTGGCTACAGCGGCCGTCTTGGTGCTCTTAATTGGTTTGGTGGGCATGTTCATGGTGCGTTTAACTCAAGAACGCAATAGGGCGCTGGCAGGCCATCGCGTTGATCAACGCAAAGGATCCGAAGAACCTTTCGGTGGTTGCGAAGGCCGATTCCACGCTGGGAAGCGTGCTGATGGGCGAGGGAGAGTATGAGGAGGAGAGTCGAATTGCTCAATCACGCCATGGCGGAGCAATCTAAGCAGAGAAGCTGATTGCCTGACCTGTCATAGACGCTCTCTTCTCTCGGCCAGGCGTACATATCTCTTGAGAACTTTGATGAAGCGAATTCCGTGAATCAAAGGCTGTTGGCGCTGGACCGCCAGATTTACGGTGCTGACGATCCTCATTTGACCGATGCGCTTGAGGATTTGGAACAGATTCGGGAAAAACGAGGCAACTATCCCCAAGCCGAACAATATGGTCGGGAGGCTCTTTGGATTGACGAAGCGTGGTACGGCAAAGACCATCCCGAAACTGCGGACATGATGACGGCGCATGCCGGATCGCTTGTCTTCGAGTCGAAATATATTGAGGCAGATCAACTCCTGCAGAATGCCTTAGCGACACAGAAAAGAGTCTACGGGCCACTGAGTACGAAGGTAGCTTTTATCCTCAATGGTATGGAACTCTTGGCTTTAAAGAGGAACGACATGAAAGCCGCGCTGGAGTTGAACAACCAGTGCATTGATAGGCAAGCTGTCGATGGCGAAATTGATTCCGCTCCGCGCAGCAATTTCTTCGAATGTGATCGGTCCGCTCATCGCCGGCTGGGTTGCAGACGCTATCTGCGCGGGAGACAATTCCCGAACCCCTCCGCAGAGCAACACCAGGAGGCAAATTAGTGATGCCCTCCGAAATATGATCGAATAAGCACCATCGAGTCGAATTGCTTTCACTTCAATTGCCTCCAGAGCTCAGTATCTAAATCGCCTAGCTCTGCAACCCGACCCAGCGCATCGTTTCTGGCTTCGGTTACTTGTTAACCAAAAGGCCTGAATCATCCATTTTGAATCCTAAGTACAACAAATGAGACTATAGCGGTCAAGGGTCCAATCGGCCAGGTTAATCACGCACAAGTTTGTTGATTGGCGGAGTGGCACGCAACCCATTGATTCGCGATACCTTAAACATTTGTAACTTTGAAATCTGAAACGTTCCGCAAGAAGTACTAAGGGCTTCACCTGCCGCAAATGGAGTTGTAAGATGAATACCATCATGAGGAGTGTCAATCGTGGCGCAGGCTTCCCCAACTAATTCGGCAGATACGGAACGCGCAGAGTTGGAGATTGTTCTGGACGCCCTTGCGCGCAATCCCCGGCTCGCGAACCTCTTGCGCTACCTCGCGGACCGATACCTGCAGGGCAGATTTGCCGAAATTACTGAATACAATATCGCCACTGAAGTCTTTGGACGTTCAAAAACGTCCTTTGATGGCTCAACTGATTCCATTGCTCGGGTCGAAGCCCATCGGCTAAGAAAATGGCTCAAAGAGTACTACGAAAAGAATGGGAGGGATCACGCGATACAGATTTCGGTTCCACACCGAAGCTATGTTCCGGAATTCATTCGACGAACTGGTATTGCTCAAGCCAATGCAAGTTCCGAATCTCGGGCTGTCGATCCCAACGTGCGCGAGAATCTCTCCTCGGAGGCCGTTCCGAGTATCCAGGTCCCTCAGGGCGTGACCGAAACAAAAGCCGCGAATACGATCCCTGAGGTTCAACCCAGCTTTCGGAGATGGACTCTGGTCTATTCCTTTGTGTCAATCGCCCTATTGATTCTCTTGAGCTTCGGCGTTACGCGTTTTCTCTCGCGAAAAGGGTTTGTAAGTTCGCACGCAACCGGAGACGCGCCTCTGGCGAACACAAACCAGTCGCCTATGCCCGCCAATCCAGTCCATGTCCCATTGAGGTTGCTTGCCGGATATGATGGAAGCCCAAGGGTAGATAGTGCAGGTGACTACTGGGAATCGGATCGCTATTTTAAGGGCGGCGCCTCGTTTTTGCGCCCCAGTGTCCCGGTAACGCGAACCAGCGATCAGATGCTGTTTGAGCATTGGCGAACGGGGGACGTCACGTACGATTTCCCCTTAGCGCCGGGACCTTATGAAGTACACCTCTTCTTCATCGCCCCGGAGTCGGAAACCCCAAGCCTTCAGACCTTTCATATCACCATCAACTATAGAGTGGTAATTCAAGGGTTCAACATCAACTCCGATGCTCTCGGAACCAATGTCGCCGACGAGCGCGTCTTCCGGGATGTATATCCCGACACTGATGGTCATCTTCGTCTGGGCTTCTCCTCTGAGCGATCTTCACCGACAATCAACGCCATCGAGATTTTGCCAGGTTTGCCACATCGACAACTCCCGGTTCGCATTGTGATGCAGCGAGGAGCGATCACGGATCACGATGGAAACGCCTGGCATCCGGACAACTACTTCCTTGGCGGCGCGACATCCGATTTTCCTAAACAGGTGGGTGGTACACTCGAGCCCGATCTCTATGCGCATGAGCGCTATGGTCATTTCACTTACTCGATTCCGGTGGACACCCATGGCAGGTATACACTCATACTCCACTTTGCAGAGTTGTACTGGGGCCCTAAGGCTTCCGGTAGCGGAGGCGCTAGCAGCCGAGTGTTTCGCGTGATCTGCAATGGCTCAACGCTGCTCGACAACTTCAACATCTTCAAAGAAGCCGGCAGTTTGAATGCTCTTACCAAGACATTTCATCACCTGCAACCGTCCGCCGAGGGAAAACTCGATTTGACGTTTGAGCCGATCGTAAACTTTGCCACCGTCTCTGCGATCGAAGTCATCGATGAATCGGAGTGATTGTTCTTGATTGTGGGGATCGACTACCAAAACTGCAAGTGCGGCATTACCCTTTTCGCACGGATGGCACAGCGGGCCTGGGTTCCACATGTCTGGTAGCGATCAGAACCTTGGCGGGCGTCAACTCCGGGCCGCCTGAATCAACTTTGACCGCCTCGATCTGAATTGAGCCGCGCTCCATGGTGCTCTGGACGACCAGCTGCGCCAATCCATTAAAGAGCGAGCGCCGCGGCTCCTTGTCGCTCTCCTGGCAGTTAGGATTTCCGTTGCCCACGCCGATGAGCACGCCATCGCCGGAGACATTGAATCCAATCCTGTGATTAGCCGCCATTTCTCACACGGCTCGATTCTGTGGCGAACCGAGGAGCGCGGCAGTCATGGAGAGTCATTCGACGGCTCGGAATCGGCTTCGCGATCGGGTTGT
>Ga0182030_10005030_pt1 | contig 28125 bp, 16 predicted proteins | sample 812S3MmetaG_FD_121299 | JGI IMG/M metagenome (GOLD analysis project Ga0182030, IMG submission 121299) | Permafrost microbial communities from Stordalen Mire, Sweden - 812S3M metaG (Illumina Assembly) | ecosystem: Environmental > Terrestrial > Soil > Wetlands > Permafrost | place: Sweden... | reverse complement strand
GGCAGTACGGCGAACCGCATTGCGTGAGAATGTTTTCGCATGCGTCCATCTTACCCTGCTCTCGGCGGGGCTGCGTCCAGCCGGAAGGTCGCTTATGCGCCAGAAGAAAAAACGGGCAAACTCCGCGAGGGAGTCCGCCCGTTGCGAGAAGCCGCGTAAATCAGAACGTAAAGCGCGTGCCGAACTGAAACTGACGCGGCGAGTTGACGGTGGATGTGATCTGGCCAAAGACGGCCGCGACCGATGCGTTGCTCTGCACCCCCGTGATGCTGGGAACGTTGGGCATTCCCCACTGCGCGCGGTTGGTGATGTTGTACGACGAAATGTCGAAGCGCAAGTCTCTTTCCTTGCCAAAGGAAAAATGCTTGTACACGGAGAGGTCGACGTCCTTGGCGCCCATGGTGCGCACGTGATCAAGATACGCGGGCGCATTTCCGGCAACGTAAGAACTGCTGGGAATGGCGAAGCAGTTGTAATTGAACCACGTCGCCGTGGTGTGGGGCGCGCCCTTCCTCGGATCGCAAGTCAGGTTGGGCCGCTGATTGAAGTAGGCAGTCGCTGCGCCCACGGTGGGCGATGCGATGGGAATGCCCGTGCTCACGTAAGCAATCGCGTTGCCCGTCCAGCCGCCCAGCACGGCGTTGCCCAAGCCGCTGAGGTTGACAGCGCGCCCTCTGCCCACCGGCAGGTCATAGGAGATATCGCCGGTGAACTGGTACTTAACGTCCTGCGGGCTCACGGAGTGCTCAAGGTTCATGTTCTTCGTATCCTGCGGCGAGCCGTTGTGCGTGCCCACAAAGCCAAGCGGCGGGTTGCCGTCGTCTGTGATGAGCTTGGCCCAGGTGAAGCTGGCCAGCGCCGTGAAGTGGCTGGTGAGCCGCTTCTGCAGCTTGGTCTGCATTGAGCTGTATTCGGAGTCTCCGCCGGGGTAGCCATGCACGTTTACGCCGTTGCCTGACCCGTAGCTGCCGTTGCCGAACTGCGGATACTGCTGCAGCGAAACCCACAAGGGAACTGTGGCCGACCCGTAGTTGGAGTTGGTTGCCGGCTGAATGGAAGCCCACGTATTCGGGACCGTGGAGTTGAGCAATGCCGATTGATATTTGGCAATTGTGCCAAGATCCAGCGTATTCAGATCGATGCTGCCGAGCGGCAGGAACAATCCGCGGCTGCCCACGTAGCCAAGACTCAAAACAACCTGGTGCGGGAACTCAGTCTCCAGGCCGAAGTTGAAGTTATAGGTGGTGGGTGTACGCTGCGAATGCAGCATGGTGCTGAGAGAGATGCCCAGATTGTTGGCCAGACCGGTGGGATTCTGCAAGAGCGGGACGAGCCCGTTGGGGAAGGGATTGTTGAGCGGCGTCAGCAAGGTAGTGTTGCCGGAGTCTCCACAGACCTGGAAGTTATTGCAGTCGTACGCAATCGTATTCGGGTCCTGGTTGTATGCAGTAGCGTTCCAGATGTTGGAAGTGCTGTAGCCATCGCTGTCCAGGCCGGCGCTGCCCACCATCTGCGGGCTGGGCCCGTAGTAGAAGCCCGCGCCGCCGCGCGCGACGACATGCGGGTTGGGTTGCCATGAGACTCCAAGCCGTGGCCCGAAATTCTTCAGATTGGGCGAGAAGGGTGAGCGATTGCCGCTGTTCGCATAGATTTCCGCTCCCGTGTACGGAACGCCGCTCACGGTGCTGGCGGCCGTGGGATTGAAATACTCCAGCCGGTTGTGGCGCTCCGTCTTGCCGCCGAACAGATCCCAGCGAAGGCCCGCAGTAATCGTGAGTGCCTTGGTGGGCCTGTAGGTGTCTTCCACAAAAGCCGCGTAGTAAGGGCTCGATTCAGCGGCAAACAGATCCTGCGTAAAGCTGGGATAGCCGCCTGACTCGCTGCCAGGCGTGGTGCCCATGCCCAGCAGCGCGGATGCAAAGTCGCTGCCGCCAATGGCCGAGCCCACTGTCTGGTCAGTTGCCGAAATGTCGAATGCATAAGCGCCGGAAGCCGCCGGAGGTTGGCCCACGTTGAGGAAGCGCTTCATAAATTCGAAGCCCGTGGAGATTTCATGCTTGCCAACGACCTTGGTAACGCTGGCATCCACATCGCTGTTTTCGCTGGCGTACTGGAAGGTGTTGTAATCGGCCGTACCGCCGACACCGCTGCCGGAGTCGTTGAAGAGCAGGAAGGGCAAGAGCTTGAAGATCTCCTGCGAGGCGAGCGAGGAAGGGAAGCCGAGCGTGGTGATATCGAACCCGACTTGAGACGGATCGCCGCCCTGATTTTCGAAGTGGCGCGTAAAGGAGTAGCGCAGTTGCAAAACAGTGGTTGCGTTCAGCGTATAGTCGTCGGCAACCAGGATGTTGCGGCCGTTGGTCACGTTCTGCGCGTAGTTCAGATCCCACATGTTCCCGAAGGCGTTGTAAGTTGAGTTGAACAGGCGATCGAAAGAGAAACGGCCAAAGACGCGCTGCTTGTCGCTCGCGGTCCAGTCCATGCGCACATCGAAGCGCTGCGCAGTGGTGGGGTCAAGACCGGGCGCGAAGTAGTTGTACGTCACGTCGTCCGATTGCGAATCGCAGGCCGCGCCAGCCACGTTGCTCACATTGCACTTGGGCATCTCGGAAAGAAACTTGAGCGCGGTGGCGTTGGGGCTGGCAATCTTGTTGCCGGCGATAGGTTGCCGCGTGCCTGCAAGCGGGCCTGAGGCAATGTCAGGCTGGGTGGGGTCGAAGATGGTGAAACTGTCGGCGGAGAAATCCCCGCCGCGCTCTGCGGTGGTGGGCACGGTGAAGAAGTTGGAGCCGTCGTACGACTCCTGCTGTGTGGCTTCGTAGTCGCCGAAGAAGAAAAGCTTGTTGTGCAGAATGGGGCCGCCAAAGGCGCCGCCCTCCTGATAGCGATGGAACGAGGGAGAGGTATTGGCAGTACCGGCTTCCACCTGGCTCTGCTTGTTGAAGTACTCGTTCGCTGCCAGCACATCGGGGCGGAAGACGCCGAAGGCGTCGCCGTGGAAGGCGTTGGTGCCTGACTTGGTTACCAGGCTGATGACGCCTGCGCCGCCGCTCAAATAAGAAGCCGGGGTGTTCTGTGTTTCGACGCGCGTCTCCTCCACGCCGTCCTCAGGAATGTCGAGCGCGGGAATAATCGCTGCGGCGTTGTTTTCAGCAATGCCGATCGGACTGCCATCCACCATGTAGTAGACCGAGCCCACAATAGCGCCGTTAATAGTGTACGAAGAGACATCAACGCCGGGCCTGCCGCTGGAGATGTTTTCAATGGCGAATGAGCTTGATGAGTTGGGCGCGCCATTGGCAGGCGTAACGCCCGGGCTCAACTGCACCAGGTCAAACACATTGCGCGTCAGCAGCGGAACACGGTCAATGGTCTCTGCGGAGATCAACTGCCCGACGGTGGAATTGCTGGGTTCTACCAGTTCCACGCCTTCGTTGACGGTGACCACTTCGCTGGTGGTGCCGACGCGCAGTGCGATGGCCACAACTGTGACCTGATCGACACTGACGGCGACATTGTTTTCAGAGATGGTGTCAAAGCCCTTTGCGGTGGCTGTGACTTGGTAGGTCCCGGGATTGAGGGAGACAAAGGTGAACAAGCCGCCGCCCGTGGTCTTAGAGTGCTCCGTCAAGCCGGTGGCGTGATTGCTGAGGGTCACGGTCGCGCCGGGCACCACAGCGCCGTTTGGATCGGTGACGGTTCCGTTGATGCCGCCTCGCCCGGCCTGGGCCCGTGCGAGCGTCCCGGCAGTGAGGATCAACACGGCTATGCAAAGCAAAAGTTGCAGGGTTGCGCACCGGGCTTTACTGACCATTTGGGCGATCTCCTATGAAATTGTTGACATTCAAACGTTTGAATAGTAGAAAGCCAATGTAGGATTATTCTCTTCTGGTGTCAAGCTAAAAATGGGCGCGTGCCGGTTTTCCCCGGATTCACGGACCGCGCTGAATGGACGGATGTGCTGCCCCAAGGCCTGCATCGATCAGGCAGGGCAAAGCACGGGAGGAGCTGCATTGCCACAACGCAGATCAGGACACGTGACCCTGAACGACGTCGCGCGCGCCTGCGGCTGCTCGGTGTCCACGGTCTCCATTGTGCTGAGCGAAGCGCCGCTCTCACAGAACGTGGCGGAGAAGACGCGGCAGCAGATTCGCGCCATGGCGCAGCAGCTTGGTTATCATCCCAACGCGTTTGCACGCTCACTGCGCAGCCGCAGGAGCCAGACCATCGGCGTGCTGGCGTACGACCTCTCCGATCCGTATTGCATGCCGGTTGTGCGCGGCATTCAGGAAGGCCTGCAGCCGGCCAGCTACCTGCCGCTGCTGATGGATGCGCAGACGCAGCGCGGGCTGTTCGACAACTATCTCGAGATGATTCTGGAGCGCCGCGCCGAGGGCGTGATCGTGATTGCGAGCTGGGTCTTCGATGAGACGAATTTGCTCAGCGACATTCGCAAGAACAACGTCCCCATCATCATTGTGAGCCGCGATTTGACCGAGCGCGGCGTGAGCTCCGTGCTGGTGGATAACGAGGCTGGCGGCGCGATGGCCATGCGGCACCTGCATGAGCTGGGGCATCGCAAGATCGCTGTGATTCGCGGGCCCGAAGAGATGTTCGACAGCGAGCCTCGATGGGCCGGAATCCAGGGCGCGGCAGCGGAGGCGGGCATCAAGATCGATCCGCGGCTGGTCTTTCAATTGCCCAACCTGGTTGACCCCATGTCGGGGTTCAAGGGCGGCCTGGACTGCTCACGGCGCTTGCTCGCCATGAATAGGCCCTTTACCGCGGTGATTGCGTTTGACGATTTAACGGCGCTGGGCGTGGTGCGTGGCTTGATGGCTGAAGGCCTGCGCGTGCCTCAGGACTGCACGGTGCTGGGGTTTGACGATGTGCTGCCTGCAGCCGTGGCGACGCCTGCGATCACTACGATTCGGCAGCCGCTGCGCGAGATGGGCCTGATGTCCGCGGAGTGGGTGGTAGAGGCGATCAAGGCGCGCGAGCAGAAGCGCGAGCAGGCGGTGCGGCTGCATCGGGCAGCGCCGGAGCTTGTGGTGCGGATGTCTTCTGCTGCGTCATCTTTGAAATTGAAATCGAAGACGGGCAAAGGGAGAATGAGCACCTGAAATGAGTTTGGGAATTTGAGAACACGGGCTTTTTGCATTGATTGAGAGCGGAGTTTATCAGCGCGATTTCGGAGACATCGGAACGCTGCATAACGAAAGACAGATAACGCGGGTTTGAACAAAGACGGAAGCTTGGTGATCCATGCGCAGAGGGATGTTGGTTACGAGTTTGATGGCAATCGTCGCATCGCCGATGTTGTTGGCGGGGACGGTGACGCCCCTGCATGAGGGCTGGCAATTGCAATCGGCCTGCAAGCTGCAGGGGGCGGGCGACACGATTGCGACCAGCGCGTTTCAGACGGAAGGGTGGCTGAAGACCGCCGTGCCCAGTACGGTGCTAGCTTCGCAGGCGGCGGCGGGCGTGTATCCGGACCCTTATTTCGGCATGAATCTGCGGCAGATTCCGGGCACTACGTATCCGATTGGCGGAATCTTTGCAAACATGCCGATGGCGCAGGATAGCCCCTATCGATGCGGATGGTGGTATCGCACAGAGTTTGCGGCGCCGGCCGCGGCACATGAAGGCGAGCGACAGTGGCTGCACTTTGGCGGCATCAATTATCGCGGCGAGGTCTGGCTCAACGGGCACAAGATCGCCGACTCGACGCAGGTTGCCGGCGCTTACCGGACGTACGATTTCGACGTAACGGAGCTGCTGAATTCGGGAAAGAAGAACGTGCTGGCTGTGGAGACGTTCGCGCCGACGGAGAAGGACCTGGGCATCAACTGGGTGGACTGGAACCCATGCCCGCCGGACAAGGACATGGGCCTTTGGGGCGCCGTGGACCTGGTGAGCACCGGCACGGTCACTCTGCAGTCGCCGCTGGCAGTGACGCACTTTACGGACGACACGCTTGCCACGGCGGAGCTGACGGTTTATGCGGAGCTGCATAACGCGAGCGATCGTGCGGTGAAGGGAATTGTGGAAGGCACGGCTGCGGGCGTGAAGTTTGAGCAGCCTGTGGAGCTGGCAGCACATGAAGACCGCACTGTCTCCTTTGCGCCGGCGCAGTTTGCTCAACTCATCCTGCACAATCCCAAGCCGTGGTGGCCGCGGCAGATGGGCGAGCCGCACTTGGAGCGGTTGACGATGAGCTTTCGCGAGCAGGGCGAAGTGACGGACGAGCAGAGCATCGACTTTGGCGTTCGCGAGATGACCTCTGAACTGACGGCTAATGGCAGCCGCCTGTTCCGCGTGAACGGCAAACAGATCCTGATCCGCGGCGCGGGCTGGTCACAGGATATGCTGCTGCGCACCGATGAACACAGGCTGCGCGATCAGTTTCGCCTTGTGGAAGATATGAATCTCAACACCATTCGCCTGGAAGGAAAGCTGGAGACTGAGGAGTTTTTCCATCTTGCTGACCGGGACGGAATCCTGGTGATGCTGGGCTGGTGCTGTTGCGATCACTGGGAGCACTGGAAGGACTGGACGGCGAACGACCTGAGCATTGCGAGTGAATCGTTGCGCTCGCAGATGCTGCGGCTGAGGTCCCACGCGAGCCTGCTGGTATGGCTGAACGGCAGTGACAATGCGCCTCCGGCGAATGTGGAGCGTGCTTACCTGGATGTGGAGGCGCAGACGCACTGGCCCAACCCGATCATCTCGGCTGCATCATCGCAAGTGACGGCGGGCGGTGGCGCGAACGGCGTGAAGATGACCGGGCCGTATGATTACGTCGCGCCCAGCTACTGGTACGTGGACAAGCAGAACGGCGGTGCATACGGCTTCAACACTGAGACCAGTCCGGGTCCGGCCATTCCATCCCTGGCGAGCCGTGAGAAGTTTTTGCCGGATCCGCAGGCATGGCCGCCGACGGCAAACTGGACTTACCACTACGGCGGCGGCGAATTCTTGAACCTCAAGGTCTTCGACGATGCAATGGACGCAGTGTACGGCAAGCCGCAGTCCGCGGCGGAGTACACGCGCATTGCACAGACCATGGAATACGACTCAGAGCGCGCCATGTATGAGGCCTACAGCAGAAACAAATACTCTTCGACGGGCGTGATCCAGTGGATGCTGAACAACGCGTGGCCGTCGATGATATGGCACTTATATGACTACTATCTCGACGCGGGCGCCGGATACTTCGCCACCAAGAAGGCCTGCGAGCCGGTGCATATTCAGTACTCGTACGACGATCGCTCGGTGGTGGTGGTGAACAGCACCTACGATCGCGTTGCGGGGCTTCATGCAAGCGTCCACGTGCGCAATGTCGACTGGAAGGAACTTTATAGCGAGGAAGCGGCGGTGAGTGCGGGCCTGGACAGCTCACAGATTGTATTCACACTGCCGGACAGCTTGTACTCCGATGCGGAGAGAACATTCTTCATCGATCTATTGCTCACCGACGCCGCGGGAAAAGTGGTAAGCCGCAACTTTTACTGGGTGCCGGGAACGCTGACGACGTTTGATTTTGCAAAGACCGACTACACGCACACGCCCGCGTCGCGGCATGAAGATTTGACGGCGCTGATGAAGCTGCCTCCGGCGAAACTTATTGCGCATGCCGCAGTGGAGAAGACGGCGCGCGGTAGGGAAGTGCACGTGGAGCTTGAAAATCCGAGCGCGGCGCTAGCGTTCCAGGTGAGCACGGCGGTGCGCACCAAGACAGGCGGCCTGATTGCTCCGGTGATCTGGTCGGATAACTGGATTGAGCTTGCTCCGGGCGAGAAGCGTGTGTTGACGGCGCTGCTGCCGGAGAGTGGGGTTGATGCGCCGGTGATCGATATCGACAGTTGGAATGCGGGCTCGCAGACGGTTGCGATTCTGGGGCAATGAGGAATCTCAAGCATGGCTGAAGCTATAACCAACTCGCAGACCAAAGGCGCCAGTCTCAATCGCACGCTGAGTCTCTGGAACCTGATCATCATTGGCATGGTGATCATCCAGCCGACCGCGCCCATGGGTATCTACGGCGTGATTAACAACAAGGCTCATGGGCATGTGGTCACGGCAATCCTCATCGCGATGGTGGCCATGCTGTTTACGGCCATCAGCTATGGGCGCATGGCGCGGATCTATCCGAGCGCGGGTTCGGCGTACACGTACGTTGGCCAGGAGATGCATACCGCGCTTGGCTACGTGGTGGGCTGGGGCATGGTGATGGACTACCTCATCAACCCGCTCATCTGCACGGCGTTCTGCGCGCAGGCGGCGATGAATATTCTGCCCGGCCTCTCTTTCTATGTATGGATTATTTTCTTTGCCGCGTTTTTTACGTGGACCAATCTGCGGGGCATCAAGACATCGGCGCGCATGAATGAGGCGCTCTGCGCAGGCATGGTGGTTGTGGTGGCGTTGTTCCTGGCGGCCGTGGTACGCGCGCTTTGGGGCGTTCATCACGATCCGGGGTTCTTCACGCATCCTTTTTATGAGCCAGGGAAGTTTCATCCCTCCAGCATCTTTGCCGGCACGTCAGTCGCGGTACTCACATATATCGGGTTCGACGCTGTTTCAACATTTTCTGAAGAGGTTGAAAATCCGCGGCGCAACATCATGCTGGCCACGGTGCTGGTTTGCCTCATCACGGGAGTTCTATCGGGGATCGAAGTCTACGCGGCGCAACTCATCTGGGGATCGAAGGAATTTGTCGGCGATGATGTAGTATCCGCGTTTGCGATTATCTCGCGACGGGCCGGCGGCGCCATCCTATTTCAGATCGTGAACTTCACGCTGCTTGTCGCCAACATGGGCTCCGGCATGGGCTCGCAGCTGGCGGCAGGGCGCCTGCTCTATGGCATGGGCCGCGGCAACGCGCTGCCCAAATCGTTCTTCGGCGTGATTGAGCCCAAGCGCCGCATTCCGCGCAACAACATTATCGCCGTGGGCGGTTTTGCACTGGTGGGCGCTGCGCTGCTGCAGTTTTTCTCTGACCGGCTGGGCGGCGGTGCGTATGAGATCGGCGCGGAGTGTCTGAACTTTGGCGCGTTCGTCGCCTTCATGGGCGTGAATGCCGCAGCCTTCGTGCATCATTTGCGCAGTGAGAAAAGCGGCAGCCTTGGCGGCTACATCGTACCCGCGCTGGGCTTTCTGATTTGCGGATTCATCTGGGGAAATCTGAGCCATCCAGCGCTGTGGCTGGGCGCGGTGTGGATGATTGCGGGCATCGCTTACGGCGCGGTGCGCACGCGCGGCTTCCGCTCAGAACTTGTGACTTTCGAAGTTCCATCGGACGTGGCGTAGACCGCGCAGGTCAACAGACATGTCGCGATGCTACGCGCCGGCTTCGCTCTCCACCACTGCCTTGGAAAGATTCCTCGGCCGGTCTACATCCACTCCATGCACCAGCGCCATGAAGTAAGAGAACAACTGCAGCGGAACCACTTCCTCAATGGGCAGCAGGTACTCGGGCGCGTCTTCAACAAAGATGCAGTCGCTGACCAGGCCGCGCACTTGTTCATCGCCCGCGTTGGCAACGGCGATGACCCTGGCGCCCTGCACTTGCATGTCGCGCAGAAGCTGCAGGGTTTTTTCATAGCGGAAGACTGAGGCGTCGAGCGCGCGATCGACGGTAGCCAGCACAACCAGCGGCACCGTATCACTGACAAGCGCGTTCGGTCCGTGCTTCAACTCGCCGGTGGGGTAGCCCTCGGCGTGCACGTAGGAAGCTTCCTTCAACTTCAATGCGCCTTCGCGCGCGATTGCGTAATGGATCCCGCGGCCCAGGTAGAGAAACGTATTGGCGCCTTTGTATTTTCGCGCCAGCGCGGCAGTCTGCTCGCGCCAGCCGTCAAGCTGCGCTTCAATGCGGTCGGGGATCGACGTCAACTCGACGATGTGCATTGCGAGCTCGCCTTCATCCATGCGGCCAAGGCGCACGCTTTCATAAAGCGCCAGCAGATAAAGCACAGCCAACTGGCAGGTGAAACTTTTGGTTGCGGGGATGGCTCGTTCAATGCCGGCGGCAAGAGGCATGGAAACATCTGCCTCACATGCCATGCTCGACGCGGCGGCGTTGGTAATGGCCAGCGTTCTCTGGCCGCGCAGGCGCGCCTCGCGCAGGGCAGCCAGCGTGTCAGACGTTTCGCCGGACTGCGAAAGGACGAGCACGCTGGGATGGCGAAGATCCGCTTTGGCATTCACACCGCGGCAACTGTATTCGCTGGCGTACTCGACATCGACCGCGAGTCCGCACAGGTCTTCCAGCAGAATTTCGGCGGCCAGACCGCTGTGACGGCTGGAGCCCGAAGCGGCAATCAGGATCTCGCCTTCCGGGATGGCCCAGCCAGTAAGCAGTGCCGCAATCTCCGGCTTCAGGGCGCCGTCGGACAGGTACAAGTCCATGGTGTGTCGCAGCGCCAGGGGCTGCTCGTAAATCTCGCGCAGCATTTCGTGATCAAAACCGGGCATATTCGTCTGTACGATCCAGGTGAGGACCGGCTCCAATTACGATCATACAGCGCCAAATCAATCAAAGGAATGATCGGAGGGCGGAAAATATCAGAATAAATTGCAGAAAATCCGACACATGGTTGGAACTTGATGCGGCGTTGCGGTTAGAATCGGGCGGTATGGCTGAATCCATTAATAGACGCGCTGAAGTAATTATCAAGTTCCTGCTGCGCAGCGGAAGCGCAACCATCGAGGAGATATTGGCGGTGGCAGGTTCCTCTGCGCCCAGCATTCGGCGCGATCTGGCGAGGCTGGAGAATCGCGGCCTGATCCGGCGCACCCATGGCGGAGCTACGCTGGTGGAGCCGCTGCTCTACGAGCCCTTCCGCTATGACAGTTCCTTTCTGGCGCGCGAGCAGCGCTTCGCCGAAGAGAAGCGGCGCATTGGCTTGGCCGCAGCTGAACTGGTGCAGCCGAATGAGACAGTGGGGCTGACGGCAGGCACCACCACCACGCATATTGGCCGCAGCCTTCGCCATCGCGACAAGATCCAGGTGGTTACAAACGCCATTAACATTGGCATGGAGCTGTGCAACCAGCCGGGCATTCGCACCTTTCTCACCGGCGGTGTGGTGCCGTGGGCATGGTCGTTTTCGCTCACCGGCAGCGCGGCGCTCAACTTTCTTGACGATGTGTATATGGACAAGGTGTTCCTCAGTGTCACCGGGCTTGACCCGGAGCGTGGCGCCACCACGCTCGAGACTGACGAGGCGCTGGTGATCCGCAAGATGCTCAAGCAATCGAAGCAAGTGATTGTGACGGCCGACTCAAGCAAGCTCGGCAAGGTGAGCCCTGCATTCATTTGTCCCGCGCATGAGATGCACATCCTCATTACAGACACCGGCGCGACGGACGAGATGGTGGCGCCGTTCGAGCGTCACGGCATCCGCATCATTCGTGCTTGAACACAATGTCCACGAGGAGCACTCCTGATGGGCTTGAACACCGCGGATTTGCTGGTGATTGCCGCGTACCTTGTGGGTGTAACGCTGTTCGGCTTGCAGTTCCGCCGCAAGCAGCGAACCTTGCAGGATTACTTCCTGGCTAACAACACGATTCCTTGGTGGGCGATTTCGCTGTCGATTGTTGCCGCTGAGACCAGCACCCTCACGATCATCAGTGTGCCCGGCCTTGCATATGAGAAGGATTTCCGATTTCTGCAACTGGCGATTGGTTACATTGTTGGACGCGTGATTGTCAGCTACATCCTCATTCCGCACTATTTCAGTGGGAAGCTTGTAACTGCCTATCAATTGATCGACCGAAGATTTGGCGGCAAGTTGCGGTCGTTGACTGCGGGGCTGTTTCTGGCAACGCGCGCCGGGGCTGAAGGCGTGCGCGTCTTCGCAGTGGCGATTGTAATTCGCATCGCCATGGGAAGCCTGTTGGCTGGCCTGAGCGACTATCAACGCGACGTCGCCGCGATTGCGGTTGTGATGCTGCTGACGCTGGCTTATACCTTCGAAGGCGGCATGGCAGCGGTTATTTGGACCGATGTTATGCAACTCACGATCTATGTAATTGGGGCACTGGTTGCGGCAATCTCTGTGATCCACCTAGTTCCGGGCGGATGGGAGACGATTCACGCAACACTCAGCGCAGATGGCAAGTTTCGCATGTTCGACTTCAGCTTTAACTTTTCATCCACTTATACATTCTGGTCAGGCCTGATTGGCGGCGCATTCCTCACCACGGCCAGCCATGGCACCGATCAGCTTATTGTGCAGCGGCTGCTTTCTGCCCGTGACCAGGGCCAGGCGAAAGCGGCCTTGATATCGAGCGGCTTCGTTGTATTTTTCCTCTTCACGGTCTTTCTCTTGATAGGCGCCATGCTTTTCGTGTTTTATAGGTTATACCCACCAGCGACAGCTTTCACTCGAACAGACACCATCTTTCCCACTTATGTTGTTTCGCGATTGCCGCATGGAATGAGCGGCCTGTTGATATCAGCCATTCTTGCGGCGGCCATGTCGAACCTGAGCGCGGCGTTGAACTCGCTCTCGTCTACAACGATCATCGATTTCTATTCCCGGATTGCGCCGCGATCAACCGAGGAACATCGCGTCAAGCTCTCGCGCTGGACTACGATTGGCTGGGGCATTGTGCTTTTCGCGCTGGCTCTGCTGGCGCGGCACGGAGGCAAGGTGGTGGAGATGGCGCTCTCCATCGCGTCAGTGGCGTACGGATGTATGCTCGGTGTGTTCCTGCTGGGCGTGCTCACGCGAAGCGCCTCAGAGCGCGGCGCTATCGTGGGGATGGGCGTTGGGTTTCTGCTGAACGTCTATGTGTGGATATTCACGGCGGTACCGTTCACATGGTATGTGGTTATCGGAGCCATCACGACGTTTTCCGTGGGCTACGGCGCGAGCAGATTGATGAAGGATGCGGCGCCAGGGCAGTTGATGGTGCAAGACCGGGCGGGCTGAGCCTGTGTTGGAACGGAATTTATTTTCAAGCGGGAGAATCATGGCAATCACTCGAATCGCCGGCCGGATGCTCTTATGCATTCTTCTCGTTTCATTTTGTCAGTGTGGAACCGCAAAAGCGCAGAGCCTGGGATCGCAAGGGAATGCAGATGATGGGTTCAGCAAGGTGGATGCCGTTATTGAGAAGGCCGTAGCAGAAGGGAATATTCCTGGTGCGGTTCTCATCGTCGGTCACAACGGCATGGTCCTTCATCGCAAGGCATTCGGATCGAGGTCGCTGGAGCCCGTGCGTGAGCCGATGACGCTCGATACTGTCTTTGATCTTGCGTCGCTTACCAAGTGCATTGCCACGGCGCCATCGGTGATGAAGTTAGTCGAGGACGGCCGGTTGCGACTGAATGACTCCGTCGCCACTTACTTGCCGGAGTTTGCCCAGAATGGAAAGAAGGATATCACTGTCCGCGATCTTCTGACGCACTACTCCGGATTACCGCCGGATCTTGACTTGAAGACGCCCTGGTCCGGGCGCCAGGCGGCTTACGAGATGGCCATGCGAGAGAAGCCAGAGAACCCGCCTGGATCGCAGTTTGTGTACAGCGATATTAACTTTGAGACGCTCGGCTTTCTCGTGGAGAAGATCAGCGGCGAGCCGCTGAATGAATTTGCATCGTCAAAAATATATGTGCCGCTGGGGATGAAGGACACGCGCTTTCTGCCGCCACGCGAGTGGGATGCGCGTATCGCGCCAACACAATACGACGAACAGGGCCACATGCTACGCGGAGTGGTGCACGATCCAACGGCGCGGCGGATGAGCGGCGTGGCTGGTCATGCCGGAGTGTTCTCAACCGGCGACGATTTGGCGCGGTTTGCGGAGGACATGCTGAGCGGCTTCACAGTACTTGATCGCATGACCGTTGAAAAGATGTCGACGCCGCAGCAACCGCCCAATGCGCCTGTGCTGCGCGGGCTGGGATGGGACATTGACTCGCCATTCTCTACGAATCGCGGCGAGCTACTGCCGGTTGGTTCGTTTGGTCACACTGGCTTCACGGGAACGTCGTTGTGGATTGATCCGGTGACTGACACTTATATCGTGTTGCTTACGAATGCTGTTCATCCTCGTGGGGGGAAGTCGACAGTTTCATTGCGATCCAAAGTGGCAACGGCGGTGGTGCAGACGCTGGCTCTGTCAGTCAGCGAAGAGGACAAGCTGCGGCTCGCGGATATTACCGGCTACAACGAAGCTATGCCGGCTTCGCGGAGATTGGCGTCCAGGAACGGCGACGTGAAGGCCGGTATTGACGTGCTTGAAGCGCATAACTTCCGGGAACTTCACGCCGAAGAAGGCCATCCGGTGCGTGTGGGCCTGGTCACGAATCAAACCGGAGTGGACGCGCAAGGCCTGCGGACAGTGGATGTGCTGGCTCATGCGCCCGGAGTGCGGCTGGCGGCGATCTTCAGCCCGGAGCATGGCATTGGCGGCGGACTGGATACTACGGACATCGGCAACTCAAAAGACGAAACGACGGGCGTGCCTGTCTACAGCGTCTACGGCGATAGCGATGCAAAGCGCCGGCCTACTGGCGCGGAGCTCTCAAACATCGACGTAATCGTCTTCGACATACAGGATGTCGGGGTGCGGTTTTACACCTATGAGAGCACGCTCGGCTATTTTCTTGAAGCGGCGGCAAAGGCCGGCAAGGAGATTGTTGTTCTTGACCGCCCCAACCCCATCGGTGGCGGATATGTGCAAGGACCGGTGGCGGATGCGGGCAGGGAATCGTTCGTCGGCTACTGGCAGACTCCGGTGCGGCATGGCATGACCATGGGCGAGTTGGCAAAGATGTTCAATGCTGAACGCGGCATTCGTGCGCGGCTTACGGTGGTGCCTATGCAGTGGTGGATGCGCGGCGACTGGTTCGACTCTACGGGCGAGCTATGGGTCAACCCATCGCCGAACATGCGGAGCCTGACGGCTGCTGCGCTCTATCCCGGCATTGGAATGATCGAGGCTTCCAATATCTCAGTGGGTCGGGGAACAGACTCGCCGTTTGAACTGATCGGCGCGCCCTGGGTAAATGCGACAGGGCTGGCAAGTTATCTGAATGCCCGGGTGATCGGAGGCGTGCGATTTGTGCCAGTCGAGTTTACTCCAGACAGTTCGACGTACGCTCACGAGAAGTGCGGCGGCGTCCGGATTGTTGTAACTCAGCGCGACTGGATAGATGCGCCTGAACTTGGTTTGGAAGTTGCGTCCGCGTTGATCTCGCTCTATTCGCACGACTACAAGATTGCAGGGCTGGATACACTGATGATGAATAAGTCTAGTGGCGACGCAATCGCCGGAGGCGAAGATCCACGCCGCGTGGCCGAGCAGTGGCGCGACGGGCTGGATAAGTTCATGGCGCTGCGTGCTAAATACTTAATCTACTGAACCAAGGGATCGATGTGCCGGGCGCGGGACTTAGAAGAACGTTTGCACGATGTCGATCACTTTGAAGTCGCCATTCAGTATGGGCAAGGTTCTCCACTTATCGAACGTGAGGCAGGGATGACAGATGTCAAAAGCGACCATATCCCCCACACGAAGATCGTCCCCGGGACGAATCTCAAGATACGCGTGCTGATCCATCATTTTCGTGACGATCCAATGTTCGGGCGGTGGCTGAGGAGCGCTGGTGCCGGGGCGGAAGTGAAGTGCGGGCACGGGGAAGCCTGAGTCGAAGGCGGCATCGCGCTTGCCCATGCCAATGATGGCGCGACCGGCCTCGGGCAAAGATTGGACATAAGCCCAGACGTGAAGGGCCGGCTTGAGGCCCTCATTCATCTGCTGTGCGATTGGGTTGCTGGCGGCGATTCTGGATTGAGACTGGCGATAGGCACCCACGTCGTGAGTTAGATAGCACCCGGGACGCAGAATTATCTGGACTGCGACCTCAAAATGTGCAGCAGAAAACTCTTCCGCTACAACGTCATACCATGCGGAGCCTGCACCGGAGAGCAGAACTGGATTTCGCAGGGAACGACCTTCCCTTGCAAGTTTGCGGGTAACTTCAACAGCGTGGTGCAGGAGTGTGCGAATGGATGGTTCGTCGTTGAGCACTCCTTCATAGATTTCAACTCCGCAAAGAGCAATGGATTCCTGCCGGGATTCAATCGCAGCGAGAACGGAATCCAGATCGCCGTCATTGCGAACTCCGCTGCGTCCGCCTTCCACGCCCAGTTCAATGAGGACGTTGAGGCGCAAGCCCAGCTTTGAAAAGTAGTCCGCGAGCTGTTCAATGTTTCGCGCGGAATCGACGATGCAATAAAAGTCGAATTCCGGATCAGCGAGCAGTTCGGCAATGATGGCCATGTTTTGTTTGCCGACAAGCTGGTTGGCCATGAGGATGCGGCGCACACCGTGAGCGTAAGCCACTTTTACCTGCTGCGCGGTGGCCAGCGTAATGCCCCACGCACCGGCGTCAAGCTGCATCTGGAAGAGCTTTGGGGCCATTGTGGTCTTGCCGTGCGGCGCCAGTTGCATTCCATAAGCTGCTATGAATCGCCGCATCCAGTCCAGATTATGCTGAAGCTGGTCTTGATAAAGGACGGCGGTTGGCAGGCTGAGATCTTCGTGGAGAAGGTTCCAATCCAGTTGCGCAATTTCACCTGCATTGAGCGCGTGGTCGATTGCGCCCAGGCCCTTGTTGAAGAGGTCAACCGATGTTGGGATGCTCTGCATGATAAGGAGTTCCTCGCTCGCTGAGTGGGTTCTTCGATTCCAGGAATCAAGATGAAAATCTCCCGATCCGCGAAACAGTTATAGTCTATATTCTGGGTCCAAGCCATGTTGAGCTGCGAAATCCTGATAAGAAATGCCACCGTGGTGGACGGCAGCGGGGCGGCAGCAGAGATGCTGGACGTCGCGCTTGGCGACGCGCGCATTGTGGCCTTGGGTGAGCGCCTGGCGTATCGCGCTGCAACAGTGGTCGATGGCGCAGGGCTGGTGCTTGCGCCGGGCTTCATTGACGTTCATACGCACGACGACATCAGTGTGATTCGCGAGCCGGCGATGCTGCCCAAGCTGTCTCAAGGCGTAACGACGGTAATTGTGGGCAACTGCGGCGTCAGTGCGTCGCCGGTCAGCTTGCGGGGAAGTTTGCCGGACCCGATGAATCTTCTGGGGGAGGCTTCAGACTTCTGCTATCCATCGTTTGCTTTGTATCGTGCCGCTGTGGACCAAGCGCGCCCGGCGGTGAATGTGTGTGCGTTGGTTGGACACACAGCGCTGCGCAACAATCAAATGGACAGGCTGGACCGCGCGGCAAACGAAACTGAAATTGAGCGCATGAAGGCGCAGTTGCACGAGGCGCTGGAGCATGGAGCATTGGGGCTTAGCTCCGGTCTCGCTTATCTCTCGGCGAATTCGGCGAGCACGGAGGAAGTCTCGGCGCTGGCAGCGCTGCTTGGCGAGACGGGCGGGGTTTACACGACGCACCTTCGCACCGAGGGCGATGCGATTGTTGATGCGCTGCGGGAGGCCTTCGCGATTGGCGTTTCGGGCAGCTCGCCGGTTGTTGTTTCGCACTTGAAGTGCGCGGGCATTGCGAACTGGGGCAGGAGCGCGGAGGTGCTGGAGTTAGTGGATGCTGCGAGAGCGACGCAGAAGGTTGGATGCGACTGTTATCCTTATGCGGCTTCATCGAGTACGCTCGATCTGCGGCAGGTGGACGAACGGGTCAAGATCACGATCACGTGGAGCACATCGCATCCGGAGCGAGCCGGCTTTACATTGGCGGAAACGGCTGGCGCATGGTACATGTCGCAATTGGAAGCGGCAGAGAGGCTGCAGCCGGCGGGGGCCATTTATCACAGCATGTCTGAGGACGACATGCGGCGCATTCTTGCGCATCCGGCTACGATGATCGGGTCGGATGGATTGCCTCGCGATCCACGCCCGCATCCGCGATTGTGGGGCACGTTTCCGCGCGTTCTGGGCCGCTACTGTCGTGAGGAGCGGTTAGTATCGCTACCGGAAGCGGTGCGGAAGATGACAGGCTTGCCAGCACAAAGATTTGGACTGACTGGACGCGGGTTCATTCGCGAAGGGTACAGCGCGGACCTGGTGCTGTTCGATGCCGACAAGATTATTGACACTGCAACCTTCAGCGATCCGGGGCGCGCGGCTGTGGGCATTGCGGGCGTGTGGGTGAATGGCGTGCTCTCTTATACGAGCGAAGGTACAACCGGGAATCGCGCGGGGCGTTTTATTGAACGCGGGAGGGCAACATGGATGCAGTGAGTCTCGCTGCTGCGGCGTGCGCCGCAATTCCGAGAGATGCGCATTCATGATGGATGCGCACAGTCTCTTCCTCATTTCTGCGGCGGTGGTTGCGGTCATTGGACTGATCCTCCTTATTGCTGTTTACAAGCTGAACCCGTTCATTACGCTGCTGCTGACTTCACTGGCGCTAGCGGTTGTGACCGGAATGCCGCTCTCTACCGTGGTGCATTCTTTTGAGGCGGGAGTGGGCGGCACGCTGGGGCACATTGCCATTGTTGTTGCGCTGGGGACGATGCTGGGCAAGATGATGGCAGAGTCGGGTGGCGCGGATCGCATTGCACATACGCTGATTGCATTCTTTGGGGAGAAGCGGGTGCATTGGGCCATGATGGTCATTGGCCTGGTGATTGGACTGCCGGCGTTTTTCGAGGTGGGCTTTGTGCTGCTGATCCCGATTGCGTTCACGGTGGCACGGCGGACGCGGACATCGCTGATCCTGGTTGGACTGCCGATGGTTGCCGGGCTTTCCGTTGTGCATGGGCTTGTGCCTCCGCACCCGGCGGCGCTGCTGGCGGTGACCATTTACAAAGCGGATGTTGGGCGCACAATTCTTTACGCGTTGATTGTAGGCGTCCCGACGGCGGTGATTGCCGGGCCGCTTTATGCAAAGTGGATTGCTCCGCGAATCACGCTGCCGGCGGAGAATCCGATGGCCGCGGAGTTCGTGGACCACGGCAAGGAGCGCAGCCTGCCCGGCTTTTGGCTGACGCTGTTCACGATTCTGTTTCCGGTTCTGCTGATGCTGGTGGGGAGTTTTGCGGATGGAGTCTCCGCACCGAAGAGCGCTTTGAACGAAGGCCTGCATCTGATTGGCAATGACGATATGGCGTTGCTGATCGGCGTGCTGCTGAGCTTTTACACGCTGGGGCGCATGCGTGGCTTTACACGCGCCACTATTCTGCGCTTCAGCAATGAGTGCCTGGCGCCGACGGCTACCATCACGCTGCTGGTGGGCGCGGGCGGCGGGTTTGGACGCATCCTGCAAGATAGCGGTGTGTCGCAGGCGATCATCGGGGTAGCGCTCAAGACCCATGTGCCGCTGCTGCTGCTGGCGTGGCTGCTGGCCGCGCTGATGCGGCTGGCCACGGGGTCAGCAACGGTGGCCATGACGACCGCCGCGGGGATTGTGGCGCCCATTGCGCTTCATGCAACGGGCGTTCATCCGGAGTTGCTGGCGATCGCTACGGGTGCGGGCTCGCTGATCTTTTCGCACGTGAACGACGGCGGCTTCTGGCTGGTGAAGGAGTACTTCAACATGACCGTGGCGCAGACGATCAAGACGTGGTCAGTCTGCGAGACGATCATTTCCGTTGTTGCGCTGGTGTTGACGGTGGGGTTGTCTTTCGTTGTTTGACGCACGTACCCGTGCGCCGTGTGTGGGCTCGAAATTTAGATCGCATATGAGGTTTTAAGCATGAGTTCAGATGGTGTGGAATCGGTGCTGAGCCGGCGGAGTTTCGTGAAGGGTGCTGCGGCTGCGGCGTTTACGGCGGGACCGCCGGGTAGAGCGATGCAGGCGAGCGGAGAACGCAGGCAGATGCTGGCTTATGTGGGCACTTATACCGGCAACGTTGGCGGGGGCAGTAACGGAGATGGAATCTATCGATTTACGATGAATCCGCTCACCGGCGAGTTATCGCAGAGCAAGCTGGTTGCAAAGAGCCCCGATCCATCCTGGATTACGATTCATCCGTCGAAGCGATTCCTTTACGCGGCCAATGAAGTAAGTGACTACGAGGGCAGCAGCGGTTCCGTGAGCGCCTTTGCGATTGATGAGACAAGCGGCGATTTGACCGCGCTGAATGTGGTGGGTTCAGAAGGCGCCGGGCCGTGTTATCTCAGCACCGATGCGTTGGGCAAGCATCTATTTGTTGCGAATTATGGCGGCGGAACCATTGCGGTATTGCCAATTGACGGTCGTGGACTGCTGGGCAAAGCGGTGAGTGTACACCAAGACAGCGGCCACCTTGGTGGAACGCAGGCGACCGATGCGACCCAGGGCAGCTATGCAGTGAGCGGGCACGATGCGCCGCACGCGCATACGATCCTTCCCGATCCGCAAGGGAAGTTTGTGCTGGCGACGGACCTGGGGCAGGACCGGATCTATGCCTACAAAGTCGACAAGAGTACAGGCGCCGTTGCGTTGACCGAGGGGATGATTGCAGCATCGTTGCCATCAGGGGATGGACCGCGGCACCTGGCGTTTCATCCCAATGGGCGCTGGCTTTATTCAATTCAGGAAGAGGCTTCCACAGTTACTCTGTTCGACTACGATCCCATGCAGGGCACGCTTGCTTTGCGGCAGAGTTTGTCATCGCTGCCAAAGGGTTTTGCGGGAACCAGCTTTGCCTCAGAGATTCTTATTGCGCCTGACGGGAAGTTTTTGTATGGGGCCAACCGGCTGCACGACACCATTGCGACGTTTGCGATTGGCGCGGAAGGCCGATTGACGTGGGTGGGAGAGACGGCGACGATGGGCGACTACCCAGGGCAATGCAGGATTGATCCATCCGGCAGCTTTCTCTATGCCTGCAACCGGCGCAGTGACAGCATCACATGCTTCAGCATTCATCGCGCGACGGGGCTGCTCACGTTCACCGGCCAATACACGGCGGTGGGCAGCCCGGCGAGCATCACGTTTCTAAGCTGAGCGATTTGAACACCCTATTCAGGCGTTCTATTTTGGTAGCGCGTTGAGTTTGTCGAGAGTGCGTTTCAGATCGTCAAGCTTCTGGCCCGCATCGGCAAGCTTGCCTTCCGAGGTGAGCCGCTGATAGTCGGAAAAGTCCTTGCCGGCTTGAGCGATGAGGGACTTCAGATTGTCAGCAGGCTGGGTCTGTTTTGCCTCACTCCCGCCGGCATCAGGAGCGGGGCGCGGGGCCTCTGCGGCGCTGAGGGTTGAGGACTCCGTTCCATACAACGACGCCAGCGCAGCCTCGAATGTGGGAGCGTAGGCAAGCCGGTCTTGCAGCGCGAGTACGACGAGACGCAGCTCCGGCATGGGGCTGCGGTCTGCCTGCAGATAAATTGGCTCGGCGTAAAGCAGGGCGCGTCCGCAGGGAATGACGAGCAGACTCCCGCGGCGCACATGCGAGCCTTGCTGATTCCACAGTGTGAGCTGGCCGGAGAGCTGCGCGTTCTGATCGATGCGCGCTTCAATCTGCTGCGGGCCATCGACGAGGCGCGTCTTGGGAAAGTCATAGACAACGGATGTGCCGTAGTGCTCGCCATCGCTGCGGCCGGCGATCCAGCCGATCAGATTGTTACGATTGGCCGGCGTGAAGGGGAGAATCTCGACGAACTCAAGTCCGCCCTCATCAGGCAATTTCATCAGCACAAAGTTGGGTTGCATGGGTTGCGTCACCTGCTCGCCGCCCTGCGCCATTCCATTCTCGGTGGCGACGGTCCACAGGTCTTCACGGTTGTAGAAGACCTCCGGATTGGTCATGTGGTAGAGGCCATAGACCTCAGCTTGCAGGCTCAGCAACAGCTCCGGGTAGCGGACGTGCTTGTGCATCCATGCGGGCATGGTGGAAGCATCTTTGAAGAGGCTGGGAAAGATGCCGCGATAGGCGGCGAGGATGGGATCGGAGTTATCGAAGACATAGAAGGTCGTGGTGCCGTCATAAGCGTCCACGACTGCCTTCACACTGTTGCGCATGTAATTGACGGAGAGATCGCCGACACTGCGATGGGCCGAGTATGGGTATGTGTCTGAGGACGTGAAAGCGTCCATCACCCAGGAAAGGCGGCCATCGTCGCCGACCACGATGTAAGGATCCTGATCGAAGGTAAGGAAGGGCGCCAGGGCAGCGACGCGATCGCGCACGTTGCGGCGCATGAGGATGCGGCTCTGGTCATTGACATCGTCGCTGAAGGGCAGCTTGGCAAGATCGCCACGGTCAAACGCGATGAGCAGACGGCGAAAGAATCCGCCGAGTTCAATGCCGCCGGCGCCTTGGTATGAAGTTAGATTATTGCTTTGGCCTTCAGGGAAGTTGAACTCCTGCTGGTGGGTTTTTACGTAGACATCGGTGTTGGTGAGCTCGCCAAAATAGATCTCCGGCCGCGTGACGTTGAGTCCGGGAACGGTGCTTTGCACGGGCATGTTGCTGAGGAAGAGGGTGGGCAGCCCTTCCGGCGTAAAACCATTGACGGGATTCATGGTAATGCCGTAGCCATGCGTATAGATGAGCCTGTCGTTGATCCAGTTGCGGCTGCTCTCGGGCAGTTTGTCCACGTTGAGTTCGCGCACAGCCAGCATCACTTCGCGCAGGTTGCCGTTGATCTGGTAGCGATCGATATCGATGTCGGGAAAGTCATAATAAGTCCGGATTTCCTGAATCTGGCGCAGCGTATCCTGCAGCGCGTTCACGTCCCAGAGGCGGATGTTCTGAAGAGTGGCCTGGTTGTTGGCCGGGTCGGTTGCGCCTACGGTTGTTTCGGCCGGAAACTCGCGCTGCGTGAACGCGTCAAGCCCGTAAGCCTTGCGCGTCATATCGATGTTGTAGCCGATGTATTTCGATTCGCGGTCCAGCTCATTGGGCTTGACGACGAAGCTGGTCACGTACCAACCGACGACGCTGGCGACAACAAAGCACACAATGGCAGGCAGAACGGCGAGGACGAGCCAGCGGCCTTTGGGATTGGAGGCTGCGCTGACGAAGGCGACGAGCGCGCCAAGAGCAAGCGCTGCAGAGACGGCGAGCATACCGATGAGCGTTACGTGGGCGTCCGTGTAGGTGACGCCGTCAAAGATGGTGTGGTGCTCGAAGAGAAGCTCGAATCGCGCTACGTACTCCCGCAGTGCGAGGACTACGAGCAGGCCGCCGAGCGAGATGGAAAGACCGCGCCACGGCATCTGAATGCCGGCACGGAAACGCCCAGCCAGCGCGCGCGAGCCGCCTGTAACCAGGATGAAAATCACGGCCAAAACGCAGGTGAGCACGGCCAGCGTGAGCAGCCAGCCGAGAATCAGTTGCCATGCGGGAAGCGTGAATAAGTAGAAGTTGAGCGGCTTACCGAAGATGGGATCGGCGAAGCTGCCTGGAGATCCAGGCGCGGCTTTGGGCGCGAACCACCACAGCGCCAGCGTGGACCACTGCGCCTGCATGGCTGCGGCTGTGCCGAGGGCGATGAGGAAGGACACGCCGACAGCAGCGACGCGAAGAGCCGGCACAAACGGGAGACTGATGGGGTTTCCGGCAATGATGATGGTGTGGTCATTGGGGAGATCAGCGGCATGGGCGCGCCTGAAAAGTGAGAATGCGCCATAGAGATAACAGAACGTGGCCAGCGCGAAGACAGCAAAGATGCCCCACTGAATGCCTCGCGCTCTCCAGAAGACATCCGCGTAGCCGAGCGAGCGAAACCAGAGCAGATCAACCCAGTAGGAGACAGCAGTTCTGGTTCCAAAGACGACCACAGCGACGATGGCGATGAGGATGAAGAGGCCACGGCGTCGCGGGCGGGAGGGACCAGTTGGCTTGGAAGGGAGGGGCCAATCGATGGATTCGTGCACGTGTTTTACCCCAATTCAGGTGTTCGATTCTTGGCAGGGGCGAGCCTGCGGGGCATTCGCTCTGCAACTTCACTCTAGTCCTTTTGCCTTGGTTTTGCAGTGTGGCGGCTCTCGCGCTCTGCAATTGGCGCGCAGACCCCACGGGCCGGCGAGAGATCGCGCACGATTTGGGCGTGAGCTTTCGGGCGGCGGCCGGTTTGCAGGAATTTGTGTCGGCGCGGACAGTTTGTTATGATTTATCTACACATGGTTCGTGCTGTCCAAAGCTCGTCTTGTTGTCGCCTGTCGAACATCTTCGACGGGTGTATGTTCTAGTCTTCGATCTCCTGCTTCCTCGATCCAGACTTCAGACCCGTTGCTGAACAGCCGGGTTTGATTCCATGCGTATCTCCGGCTTTCAGCGTCTACCTTCGTACCCCCCCCAGAGGTCAGCATGCCGATCGCAGAAACGGAAGCAACGTCCGCTGCAAATCAATTCAATCTGCCCGACGCGGGCGTCTCCGATTCGCAGCGCCCGAGCCATCTTCGACTGCTTGAGGCGGAGAGCATACACGTCCTGCGCGAGGTGGCTTCCGAGTTTGAGCGGCCGGTGATGCTCTACTCCATTGGCAAGGACTCGTCGGTGATGTTACGTCTGGCGCAGAAGGCGTTCTTCCCCGGGCCGATTCCGTTTCCGCTGCTGCATATCGATACCGGCTTCAAGTTTGCGGAGATGATTTCGTTTCGCGATGAGATGGCGCGGCAAGTTGGCGCGGAGTTGCTGGTGTGGCGCAATGAGGTGGCCATTGCAGCCGGCACCAATCCGATTGCGCTGGATACCAAGCGCTGCTGTGGACTGTTGAAGACGCAGGCTCTGCTCGATGCACTGAAGCATTACAACTTTGACGCGGCCTTTGGCGGGGCGCGGCGCGATGAAGAAAAGTCGCGTGCCAAGGAACGCATCTATTCCTTCCGCGACAGCGCCGGGCAGTGGGACCCGAAGAACCAGCGGCCCGAGTTGTGGAACCTGTACAACGCGCGTATCCATCCCGGCGAGAGCATTCGCGTGTTTCCGCTATCGAACTGGACCGAGATGGACGTGTGGCAGTACATCCACCAGGAAAACATTCCCGTGGTCGATCTCTACTTTGCCAAGGAGCGGCCGATGTACGTGCGCTCCACCGGCGCGGATCAGGATGCGCTGCTTCCCACCGAGCAGGTTTTTGTGGCGCGCATCGGCGAGCAGCCGCGGATGGTCAAGTCGCGGCTGCGCTCGCTGGGATGCAGTCCATGCACGGGCGCCATCCGGTCCGATGCGGCAACCATCCCCGACATCATTGCCGAGTTAATCTCGTTTCGATCTTCAGAGCGGGCTAATCGCGTGATCGATCACGACCAGGAAGGATCGATGGAGATGAAGAAGAGAGAGGGCTATTTCTAAATGGCCAGCCTGACAGTTCCGAGCTTTTCCATTGATGAATTTCTGCAGCAGGAACGCGCGAAAGACCTGCTGCGCTTTTCCACGGCAGGTAGCGTGGACGATGGCAAATCGACCTTGATTGGGCGCCTGCTTTACGACACGCAGTCAGTCTATGAAGACCAGGTGCGCTCGATCGAGGGCAAAGGAACTACGGCGCCGGGGCAGATTGATTTTGCATTGCTCACTGACGGCCTGCGCGCCGAGCGGGAGCAGGGAATCACCATCGATGTGGCGTATCGCTACTTCTCCACGGCGCGGCGCAAGTTCATCATCGCGGATACGCCGGGCCATGAGCAGTACACGCGCAACATGGCCACAGGCGCGTCGACTGCCGACGCGGCGGTAGTGCTGATTGATGCGGCGAAGGGCGTGCTTGTTCAGTCGCGGCGTCACGCATACATTGCGTCGTTGCTGCGCGTCCGGCATGTGCTTGTTGCCGTGAACAAGATGGATCTGATCGGCTATGACGAGGCAGCCTTCCGCGCCATCGAGATTGATTTCACTCGGGTGTTACATGAAATCGCCGCGGATACGGGCAATGCGGTGGAAGCGATCTTTGTGCCGGTGAGCGCGCTCGCCGGAGACAACGTGGTGCATCGGACAAGTGCGATGCCGTGGTACACGGGCCCGTCTCTGCTGGAGTTGCTTGAGGCGGTACCGCCCGCGCGGGAGACTCGCAACGCAGGCTTCCGGTTTCCCGTTCAGCGCGTGCTCCGGCCCAACCACAGCTTTCGCGGCTTTGCAGGGCAGATCGCTTCCGGCACGGTGCGCCCCGGCGACACGATCACTGTGCTGCCATCGGGCCGCAGCGCTCAGGTTGAGCGCATTGTCACCTTCGATGGCGACCTGGCTGAAGCGCATGCGCCGCTCTCTGTGACGCTGGTGCTCGACCGGGAGCTCGACATCAGCCGCGGAGACCTCATCGCCTCTGTCCATGCGGGTCCCAACGTCTCGCGGCATCTTCACGCCTCACTGGTGTGGATGGACCAGCGGCCGCTGGAACTGAATCGCCGCTATCTGCTGAAGCACACCAGCCATACGGTCCCTGCTTTCGTTGCGGCAATCCAGCATCGCACCGACATCACGACGCTGGCGCACGAACGCGCGGAGACGCTGGAGATGAATGTCATTGGGCAGGTCTCGATTGAGCTGCTCCGTCCCATAGCCATTGATACGTATGCGGAGAATCGTGCTACCGGCGCATTCATCCTGATTGATGCGCTCAGCAACAGCACGGTGGCTGCGGGGATGATCGCGTCTGTCGCGGCCGACACCTCGGACGGCCAAGACGAAGCGGCTTTGAATCTGGGGCCGGTAACTGCGGCTGAACGGGCCGCGCGCTGGGGTCATCAAGGGGCTGTGCTCTCGCTCGACGGGCCGGCGGAATTGATCGATTTGATCGAGCGTTCGCTGTTCGCTGCAGGAGCTATCACGCAGCGCATCGCCAGTGACGACGCGGCGTTTGCACAACATCCGGATTTGTTGGGGATAGTAACACGCCTGCAGGCAGAGGCGGGGTTACTGGTGCTTGAAGTCAAGGCGCATGAGAGCGATCGACTGGTTGCGCAAGTGCGAGGCAGGCAGTTGACTCTGGATGACACCAATCGCGGTCGCGTGGTTGCGGACGTTCATCAATTGCTGCATGAGGCGGGAATTCTTCACGACACAGAAGGGGCGGGACTCTAGATGAGCACAGTTGCCATCAAGGATGAAGTTCAATTGAAGCTGGATGCGGTGCGCGCGCTGCTGGCGCGTGAAGTCACAGGGCGCGGCGATGTTTGCCTCACCTGCAGCTTTCAAGCGGAAGATGTTTTGTTGACGAAGCTCGCGCTGGAGTTGGATGCACGCATTCCGATCCTGTTTCTCGACACTGGCTATCACTTCCGCGAGACGTATGAGTACCGCGATCGCATCGCTGCGGAATGGCAGTTGAATCTTGTCAACCTGCTGCCGGAGAAGACCGTGCCGGAGCAGGAAGCGGCACATGGGCTGCTCTATCAAATTGCGCCGGACCAGTGCTGCAAGCTGCGCAAGGTTGAGCCGCTGTTCAAGGCGGTGGCTGGCTATCGCGTGTGGCTGACCGGGCTGCGACGTGAGCAGGCGAAAAGCCGCGCGGCGCTTGAGGAGTCGGCGCAGTTCACGCTGCCCGGTGGGAAGCAGGTGCTCAAGCTGGCGCCGCTTGCCAACTGGACTACACGCGACGTTTGGTATGCCTGCGAGCAGTTCTCCATTCCACTATTGCCGCTCTACGAGCGGGGATTCTCGTCCATCGGCTGCGAGCCGTGTACTTCATTGCCACTCGATGCAAGCGATCCGCGGTCAGGCCGATGGGCCGGCCGCAAGGTTGAATGCGGTATCCACATTGAGGGAGCGCCGGCGCAGTAAGCCGGGCGGAGCGGACGGATTCACAATGCCGTACCTGATTGGATTTGTGATTGCTCTTTTTATCGCCCTCACCGGCGTGGGCGCGGGCACCATCACGGTGCCGGTGCTGGTGTTGTTTTTGGGCGTGGATGCGCCGGTGGCTGTAGGCATTGGGCTGATGTTCGCCACGGCTGTGAAGTTGATTCTTGTGCCGGCGCAGATTGCCCGACGCAACGTTGCGTGGAAGACTCTGGGTTTCATGCTTGCAGGCGGCGTCCCAGGCGTGATTATCGGCTCGCTGTTTCTCAAGCACCTGGTTACGGTGGGCTCGCAGAACCTGATGAATGCGTTGCTTGGCTTTATTCTTGTGACCACGGCCGCGTGGCAGATTGCAAATTCGTTCAAGCCCATCAAGGGCAATGAACAGGCGCGTGATCGCAGCCCGCTGCTGGCGTGGCTCATGCTTCCGGTAGGCGCAGAGGTTGGGTTTTCATCCGCGGGCGCG
>Ga0182030_10005029_pt1 | contig 28128 bp, 24 predicted proteins | sample 812S3MmetaG_FD_121299 | JGI IMG/M metagenome (GOLD analysis project Ga0182030, IMG submission 121299) | Permafrost microbial communities from Stordalen Mire, Sweden - 812S3M metaG (Illumina Assembly) | ecosystem: Environmental > Terrestrial > Soil > Wetlands > Permafrost | place: Sweden... | reverse complement strand
CTCTCCATTGCATTAGAGTGCGAGGAGAGAGCATCAAACTATGCCGAATGAATCAGCCGCAAATCTGGGAAAAACTGGGGCCAATCCGCGACGGTTCGGCATAGTCCGGCGCGCGGCATGAACGTGCAAACTCAACGGCTTGGATCCAGAAGCCTATTTGCGTGAGGTTTTGAGCCGCATCGCGGATCATCCGATCAACCGCATCGAGGAACTGCTACCGTGGCGTCTCGCACAAAATCTCGCAGGCCAACCGGCGCTCGCCGCATAAAACTACCGCCTCCCTCATCGACGCCCTGGCCGACGATCGAGTCGTTCTTTGAGTCCGGCGAGGGCGAGATCAGCCTCGGCCGCATCGACCACGTACCGGGATTACAGCACACCGCCGTGGCCAGCGATGAGCACACCATGCTCGTCGCCCTCGTGCGCAACTCTGGAGAAACTTTGCACCAGTTCCTCGACCGCCTCGAGGCAGCCCTCGGTCCCGCCATCGACGATCAAGTCTTCGTCGACGAAATCAACGGCCCAAGCCCTTCGTCGCCAAAGTCAAGACGGCGCTGAGCTGACGCTTACCCTTCATCATCAGGCCAGTCAGCTTCTTCGAGTCGTTCCGGAGCTTTAGGGCGCGCTGTTCATCGTAGGACATCTTCGATGACCGCGTCTCGATCAGCCGCCCGTCGTTCGATTGAAAATACTTGCCGGAGCCGTCCGCGTAGGTGGAATCCAGAGCGACCCGGGCCAAGCCCGCGCCCGAGAACTCGGGGCTGCCAATCGTGACCCCGATGCGTCGCATGATCCAAGGCATGAACGCCGATTTGCCCAGCCACTGCACAGGCTTCGGCATCGACCGCAGGAAGCCTGTGCTGGGCGTGGAGCCGGGATCGAATGCAAGCGCCGCGATGGCGCTGCCGGACCGCCTTAGGCGCCGGTGCAGTTCGTAGGCGTACAGGATGTTGCAGAGTTTCGAGGTCGAATAGCGCACCCCCGAGGGCAGGGGCTTCTTGCCGTCCTTGCCGTCGTTGGCGAGCGCGATCGCGTCGGGTTCGGCTGCCGCCCCGACCATCCTTCCGTCGACCGTGTCGGGGTCGTGGGTTCCACTGGTCGTGTAGACGATGCGGCCATGGCTATCGAGACGATCGACCAGGAGTTCGACGAGCAGGAAATGCCCGAGGCAGTTGGTCGCGAAGGTCTCTTCGTAACCATCGGCGCTGTAGGTGACACGGCCGCCTAAGCGTACACCCGCATTGCAGAGAATGGCCTGGAGGGAGTCGACGGTCCCGTCGTCCAGCAAGACCCTGCACTTGGCGGCGGCGGTCCGGACCGAGGCTAGGGACGAAGTGTCCAGCTTCAGTATGTTGACCGTGACGCCGTAGGTCTTCGCCAGCTCGCGCGCGACGGGCTCGATGCGTTCAAGGCTGCGCCCGGCCAGCAAGAGGTTCGTTTGGTAGTGGGCGGCGAGATGCTTGCTGCATTCCAGCCCGATCCCTCCATGACCTCCCGTTATGAGAACCGTTGGCATGTTGCTTTTCTTTCCCAGCAGTGCTTAGCGCGCGGCCGCGATCGCTCTCGCGAACCCCAAAAACTCAAGGGTGAGGTGCAACTTGTGTCCTTCGACCATTTCCTTCGGCGCTTTCGCGGGGAAGCAGCAGCCCGCCTTGACGGCCAAGCCGTTCTCCAGCGGCTTGAATTGCTTGAAGGCGGGGGCATTGGCGTTCGTGCCGTCCGCCAAGGTCGCCACGCCGCCGAAGGCGAAAGGATAGGTTTCGTCCCGCTCAATCGGCACCGAAAGGTGCTGAACCGGCGAAAGCCACATCTCGGATGGGCCGCCGTACATGCCGAAGGTCTCGACGCCCTTTAACGTCTCGCCATCCTTCGAGATGAAGAAGTGGTCGGGGTGCAGTGCCGGATAGTTTTGCAGGAAGGGTGCCTGAGTCTTCATGTTCTCGGTAAATTCCTCGAACGAAATGCCAGCGATCGTGATCTCGGCAACGCATGCCTGGAGCGGCAATCCTTCCGAGGCGGCGTTCCACTCCCGCCACCTTTGTTCAGAGGCCTGCAGCTGCGTCTTGAACAGCGCCCTGATTCCGTCCTGATCGTAAGAGTTTCGGACCGCCACCGAGACCGCAAAGGCCTCCTCGGCCCCAAGCAGATTGATGTCGTCGTGGGATAGCGTCCTGCCGTCGTACTCGACGGTCGCGCCAGCGCGCTGCATCTCGTGAAGAACATGGATATCGCGCTGATACCGCACCATCGCCAGCAGTTCGAGCGAATAGTCCTGACCGTCGATGCTGCATTGGAAGGTAAATTCACCCATGCCGTAACCTCGCTAATATGCCGTTGGAAGAACTCGCCATGCTTACTTCGCCTCCGCCATCCAGGCTTTTGCATCGGCGCCGGCGGCAAGTCGAAATGGCGATGCCGGATCATTCACGATCCCCCAGATCGCTTCCGTCACGTCGGACGGACGGGTGGTCGGACCCGAGCTGTCGCGCATGCTCGCCACAATGCGCTCGATCATCGGTGCATAGTCGCGATTGTCGCGGCCACGCAGATGCGGGAAGGCATTGGCGCCGAACCGCGTCTCGGGCGCCCGACCCGGAATGAGCAGATGCACGCGCACGCCGAAGGGCTTCACCTCTTCGGCGAGCGTTTCCGTCATGGCGTTCACCGCCGCCTTGCTGGCCCGGTACAGGCCGATCAGGGGCAAGGGCTTGAGCGTGGTCGACGAGCTGACATTGATGATGACGCCCGCCCGGCGCTCGCGGAACGCCGGCAGTACTGCCTGGATCATAGCGAGCGTGCCGAGCGTATTGGTCTCGAACAACGCCCGCGCCACTTTCGGCTCGATGAGTTCGATCGGCGACGGCGCGGCGAAACCGGCATTGTTGACCAGAACGTCGAGCGGACCTGCCTCGTTGACCGCACGGGCAACGCTGGCGGGATCGGTAACGTCGAGTTGCAGGATGCGCAGCCTCTCCGACGCCGGCAGCACCTCGGCATTGGGCGTGCGCATGGTCGCCACCACGTTCCAGCCGCGATCGAGGAATAGCCGGGAGGTCTCCTGACCGAAGCCAGATGAGCAGCCGGTAATGAGGATCGTCGGCATGAAATTCTCCAGTGTTGACGCTTCAGAAAATTCTAGCCAGGTCAGTAAGGACTTGATATGGTCGGGAGTATCAAATTCTTTGGTATCAGTCTCGATATGGCCGTTGATCCGCTCGCCGAGGTCGTTACACTGCTCCAGCCGGCGGCCCGCTTTTCCAAGCTGGTGGAGTGCGCCGGCTCCTGGAAGATCCACCGGGCAGGAACGGGAGATCCCTTCTATTGCGCTGTGCTGGAGGGGCATTGCCGCGTCATGGTCGACGGACAGTCGCCCATCGTGCTCCAGGCCGGAGACTTCGTGCTGGTTCCGGCCATGTACGACCTGATCAACGAGAGCCTGGACGCGCCGGAGGACGAGACGACGACGGAGCCGATCGAGATCGGCGACGGTTGCTTTCGCGTGGGCCGCGAAGACGGGCTGGCGGACCTCCGGATGCGGATCGGGCACTGCCGCTTTGGATCGCCGGATGCGGAACTGCTCGTGCCGTTGCTGCCGCAGGTCGTCCTCGCGCGCGGAGAACCGCGGCTTGCGGCACTGATGCAGCTGGTTGGCGAGGAGACGCGCGCGCGTCGGCCGGCGCGCGAGCTTGTGCTCCAACGGCTGCTGGAGGTGCTGCTGATCGAAGCGTTGCGAAGCGGCGGCGAGACCGCGTCTGCGCCGGGCCTGGCCCGAGGCCTCGCCGACGATCGCCTTGCCGCCGCGCTTCACGCCCTTCATGCGCGCCCCGAACATCCCTGGACGGTCGCCGAGCTCGCCACCGAAGCGGCTTTGTCGCGCTCGGCTTTCTTCGCCCGTTTCAGTCGGACTGTGGGGCTGAAGCCGATGGAATATTTACTGGCCTGGCGCATGGCGTTGGCCAAGCGCCTCCTGTGCGGCCACGAGCTTGGCATGGACGATGTTGCAGGGCGCGTGGGCTATAGTTCCGCCAGCACCTTCAGCGTCGCTTTCGCGCGGTATACGGGTATGTCCCCGGCTCGCTATGGCCGCTTGCAGCTGAATGGACAACATCCGCAAGCCACGTCGGCAAAACCGCATGCTCGGTTCGACGAGCGGGGACTGGAAACGTGGCCTGGTTGAAATATGGTGGCACTCGCAGACGAAAGGGCGAGTCAACAGAGAACACAAACCCCAACCTAAACCGGGCGCGTCAGTCCTCGACTCTACTCTTGCCCTCTCAATGGACGATCTCCAACCCGTGACTACGTGGTCAAATTGAAAATTACCTTTTGCGTTCGGGGAGTGGTCACTCCCCGAACGCACGCTTTGTTGCGGTCAATTGGGGCAAGGATGCTAAATTTAACCTATTGGGCACCTGCATTCTCATCTGACTATCCATCGCCAGCGGGCCCGCGGCACTCTAAGCCACGGCCGGCGCGATAAGCGCCCGCAGTAAGTCCGGCTTTTCGAGCGCCAAGTCCACCTCGTCGATGTGCTCGCGGTCACTTTGCGTGAAGCTTGCCAACCGATGCTTTTGCTCCAAACTAAAGTCTATAAACTCATCGATCGTGGAGGCGCCTATCAGCAAAACTATGTCGCATTCTCGAGTTTGAGATATTCGATGAATCCGGTCTTGGGACTGCAGGTAATCCACCAAGTTGAAGGTGCGATCGAGATAGATTGCTACCGAAGCTTCGGTAAGCGTCAAGCCTTCCCGAGCAGCTGCTGGATTTGCAATAAGAAGGCGGACTTCCGCGTCATTGCGAAAGCGTGATACCGAATTCGTGCGCTCATGTGCTTGCTGTTCGCCAAAAATGGATACCGGAGAGAACCGGCTATAGCGGGCAACAAGTGCTTTTATATTCCCGACAAATGAACTCCATACAATTACCTTTCGACTTTCACCCACAATGTATCGTTCAAGAAGCAAGTCAAGCTCAGCGACTTTTGCTGGGGTCTCATCGTAACCTGCATCAATGAGGGCAGGGTTCGAAGCGAACTGCGCCAGCCGCACTATACGGGCCAGGACTGCCTCGGCTTCTTTCCGAATCTGTTCACCTGAAAGAGACTGCACCCAGACAGCCAATTCGGTACGCAACTGGTCGTAGAGCACCTGCTGGCGGGCTGCAAGCGGGATGCCTATCCGGACATAGTGTTTTGGAGGAAGATTCAGCGACGTCGCTTTCGTCCGGCGGAGTGAAAGCTCTGCTACTTGGCCCCGCAATTCTTCCACATTCCTGTAGCCACCCGAGCCTGTCGCGTATCGCGCTTGGAACTGCTGAAAGGTCTCGCCCAACGCTGCGCCGTCGTCGAGAAACAGCATTTGGCTCCATAAGTCCTCGGGTTTATTCGCGACCGGCGTGCCGGTCAAAATGTACCGTCGTGCGGCCGATGTGCGAAGCGCGAGGATTGCCTTAGTGACCTTAGACTCCGGAGTCTTGATTCGATGGCTTTCATCCAAGACGAGTGCCATATGTTTAAATTGAGCGAGAGCGCGTAAAGAGGTTAGCTCAGAAGCAACGGCCTCGTAGTTGATCACATAGAAGGTCGCTCGCAGACTGCTGAACGCCAATCGTCGAGCCTTCTTCCCTGATCCAAACACTGCGTACTTAGCGCCGGAGAACCGCTCGATCTCGTCCGCCCATGTTTGCTTCAGTGTGTTTGGGCAAATTATGAGGGCACACTGGATGGAGCCCACAGCCACCTCGCCAACGATCGCGTCAATCAGTTGCTTACTTTTTCCCAGGCCTTGTTCATCAAAGAGGGCAGCGCGTTCATTCTCACGCAGGAATGCCGTTCCCTCGACTTGATGCGGGAGCGACTCGGGGGGTGCTATGGGCCGGCGCATGGAATGAATCCTCTAAGAGAATGTCGGGAATATGCAGACGAGTGATGGTACGGCTGTAAAGCAGCCCGTTTTCGACCAAGACTCGGTCCAGTTGCGAGATCGCAGAGGCCGGCACAGCTATGTAAAGGTGGCAACGTCGCTCTAGCATTGGCGAATAGGCATTTCCGAACGCTTTAATCTGCGACCGACTATGCGAAGAGCCGAGATCCCAGGCGGTCTTCGCTTCCGCCACGGCAATGACATCCGATCCGGGCTTGTAGCCAATGGCGTCAGGACGGAATGCACCGACCATCGGCGGGCGTGGTAGATCATTCCAACGCCCGGCATGCGGGGCTGGGCCCTCGAAGAAAGAGAGCACAATTCCGTCTTGCTGCATCTTTCTCGCTGCCCAAAGCAGAAGCCATTGGTGCGTAATCGACGGCATGGTCAGGACGCTCGGCGTAACCGATCTAAAGTCTCAAGAACGCGTCCCGCCTCGGCCGCCAGCGCTTCCACGATTTGCTGCCGATCAGGGCTTTCACCGAGTTCGACGAGCTCCGTGACCGTCATAGACTCTAAACGTGATCGGGTCCGCTCTAGTTGCGCATAGAGCTCTTGCTCCTCAGGTCGCTCCTTTGCGAGGTACTCCGTCGCCGCGTCAAAGCCCACCACCTCCAGCAACCGTGTGGCTTCCACCGAACTCAAAATCTTCGGCAACTTTCGAACACTCGCGCCTGTGTCTAGTCGACCATCTCGAACCCATTGACAGAACCGCTGCGGTAAATCCGGCATTGTCTCGACATGCTCTTGGATGCGACCGTTCTTGTAGTACTCAAGGAAATACGAGAACTTGGCTCGATGTTCAGGATCGGTGGAGTCCTCGGTCATGGGAAAATAGACCTGGTCCATCAAATCCACGGCAGCCAATTGCTGCCTCACTTCCCTCGCGGTGATTCGATAGCGCTCCCCCACCTCATCATCGATCAAACCGCCCGCCATGAGACCGCGCATCTGCAAGGCCTTTTCGTATGGCGCCCATCCGCGAACCGAACCTAAGTGAATTTCATTCAATAGGTCCTGAATCACAAACTCGGGAGTATCTTCCGGGATTAACCACGCTGGCAGTCTCGCAAAACGAGGATCCTCGGGAAATTGCTCTTTCAGGGAGCGCATCGCCACGACTCGGCGATTGCCTTCCGCGACTCGCGTGTCGGCGCGTAAGTAAATAGGTTCCTGAACGCCGCCTGATCTCACGATAGATCGACGAAGGCTCTCCGTGTCCTCTTGGCTCACCAAGAGTAAGTTGCAAGCTGCGTCACTGCGCTCGGCTTCGGGCAGCTGACGAATGGAGTAGCCCACCCGAGGATTCGACGGGTCTAGTCTGACTTCATTAGGGTCGACCTCGATCAGCGACAACGAAACAGAATTGCCTTGAATATTCCTCAAGTAGCTAGTCACGCTATTCTCCCTTTTTACCAATGTCGCAGAGTTCCATGAAGTTCCCAAGCGCCTCGTTTAGCTCTTTGGTGATCCGCCTCGCCTTTGTGGCGCCCGGTCGCCGCACTCTCTGTATGTCATCAAGCTGTGCCTTCTTGAGCGCTTCCGTCATTTCCACCATCTTCCTGAATAGTTTGGAAGTGGCTTCCGGATTGTCTTCAGCAATCGATCGCTGAGCCGCCGCGAATCCGTCTTTAGACAAAACCTTTATCGCGATTTCGCTTTCAAGAAGCGCTGGTAATTCCCTCACATTGGACCCGAGCGGCAACAAGCCTTTACCAACCCAGTCGACGAACTGCGACTCAGCTGCGGGCTCATTGGCGATCCATTCTCGCAGGATCGGATTTTTATACAGTTCTTCGAAGTAGCTGTACTTCTTGATGCTGGACGGCGCCGGATATTTCGGCAGGAAGACGTTTTTCATCACCTCAAATGCTCGGATCACTTGATTCACTTTTGATTTCGACATCCGAAGGCGCTGAGCGATTTCATCTTGCGTGAGCGCAAAGTCCTTGTGGAGTCGATAAATGTGGCCACCTTTTTCGAACGCCGTCCATGTGTTTTTTCCGGCAACGTGCATCTCGCCAAGCAAAATAGCGATATCTCGGTCGCCAATATCGGCTGGTAGCACTCGGGCTGGGATTCGCTGCCATCGCGGTTCAGTCTTGAATTTCTCCCGCAGCTTTCGATAGACGACCGTGCGGCAGTTCCCCTCGACAGCGGTGCCGTCCTGGCGAACAATTATTCGCTCGACAAGGCCCTTGTTAATGAACACTTGTCGATACAGATCGTGGACATCCGAATCATCCCATAGAAGGTCTTCCAGTTTTTTCTGTAGTGCCGCGCCCTCCAGAGTGATGGAGATCGCGACCGTGTTGGCTATTCGGGGATTTTTCGGGTCGAGTCGAACGTCGTCCAACGGCAAGTCGACGTTCTGCACCTGGACCTTGCGGCCCTCAAGCGTGATTTCGTCAACGACCAGACGTTCGGTGATTGCGGTATCGGACGGAGTTGCCATATCTAAAGTGTGAAACCTGCTGTCTTAGCAACCTTCTCGATTGCAATGGTTAATGCTCGGAGCAGTTGCTGTGGTTTTCTCTCTTCGCGAATTCGCTGCAGCTCCGTTGACTGAAGCTCCTGGAGTATCTCAGTCAATTCTTTGATCTTTCGGAAGGCGACAGAGTCCGCAGTCGGGTCCGCCCGGCCGACAACTGCCTTCGCTTCCTTAAAACCCGTTTTTTTCAAAGCCTTTGTGGCGCCTGCGTGACTAAAGATTTTTGGCAAGTCGCGAACTTGGGCGCCGTGTTTGATCGTTCTATCTACCACCAGGGTGACGAATTGGTCGACATTGCTTTCGCTGGTGCGATATTCCTCAAGTTCTTTGTTCTTATAAAACTCTTCGACGTGACTCCAGCGATCAAGACCTCCGCCACCGTTAATTTGGGGAAGCACCTTTTCACGCATGGTCTTGTAGGCGGCCAAGGTGCGTGTGACGACCCTTTCTTGCAGTCCGAGCGAGCGGGCGATCGCAGCAACGCTCATCTTCAGGTCCGTGTGCATGGTGTGGAGATGCCCGGCTTTCTCATAGGCGCGCCACTTATTCTTGCCGGCCACATGGAACTGGCCCTGCAGCACCGCGACCTGTCGGTCTGTGATCTTCGGGACGAGGTAAACGGGCACGGAGGTCCACTTCGGGTCTTTCTTATTCGGGCCGTGTAACCGCATTATCGAGGCGGCTCGGCAGTTCCCTTCTATGATTCGTCCATCCGACCGGACGTGAATTGGCTCGATCAGGCCACCATTGTCGCGTATAGCTTTGAAAAGATCGGAAACCCCGGGTTGCGCAAGTATTAGTTCTCCAAGCGCTTCCTGGGTTAGGGGCGGACCGCCTTTTCGCTTTTGTCGAACGGCGTGCTGAATTCGAGGGTTGTCCGGGTCGAGAACGATCTTTTCTATCGGTAAATCGCGACGTTCGACCGCCAGTGACTCCCCTTCGATCGATATGTGTCCTGAACCTGAACCAGCAGCTGAGGTCCCTGATGCTGCGCTCCGAACCATAAACCAAACTCCTTATTATGTTCAGTATCACGATACTGATGGATACTGTATAGAACTGGTTGTACTCCTTGGAACTATTAGGCGTCAAGTTTTCTTGCTGGAAGATCGACTTTTGGCCGGCTTATTGTTAAAGTGCATCCTCCTGGAGACAAATATGCTTTGGGGCAATGCAATTTGGCACCTTAATAGCAGGGAGGCCTGGTGAAATTCCTTTGTATTCGCGGCATGTCCGCTCAGCGCCCGGTTCTTCTGGGTTTCGCGCCAGCCTCTCTGCTGAAAAAGCTTAGCTTCGCGGACGTCCTAGACCAGGACTCCCAGCGAGGCTATCAGCGACGATTCAATACCCATCACAGCCTGGATTTCCGGCGCTACATTCAAACCGAACACGGCTCGACGATCCCGCTCACTCTCAATATCCGACCTCGAGAAGACGGCGCCTGGAAAATTGTCCCGTTGGATGGCCAGCGGGTGCAATTGGAAGTAGCAGAAGGCGCCACGGAGATCTTCTCTCAAGTTGACTGCCAACATCGCTTGGGTCATTTGGCCGATATGGACCTCGAGCTGCCTTTCATGTGCTTCATAGGGCTTGATGCCCGAGAAGAGATGGAGATATTCAATGTCATTAATAGCAAGGCGAAGGGCTTGAGCACTAGTCTCCTCGACTTTCATGATGCCCAGCTCTGTAAGAATTTGGCATTAGACCGTCCAGAGCTATTCATCGCACTTTTCTTAAATCAAGACTCTCGTTCGCCCTGGCACCGACAGCTCGACATTGGCGGCACGCCGACAACTGGGCCGTCTCGACGCGCCTCACTGCGAGGGATGCAGAAAGGCATCAAGCGTTTCCTTTCGAAAACAAGCATCTTAAAGTCTAAATCGACCGAGGAGGCCGCTGAAATCGTGCTCGCTTTTTGGGCGGCCATTTCGCTAGTCCTATCGCACGCTTGGTCCAAACCGCGAAATCACGTATTGACCAAAGGAATAGCCGTTTACGCCTTAATGGATATCGCGTCAGATATGTATGCCGAGGCCAAGCAACATCACTGCGACCGAGATTACTTCTCCGCGGCCTTATCAGATTTCGCGTTGGATTTTGATTGGTCCACAGATGGTCCGCTAAAGGGTTTTGGTGGAGAAGGCGGTGTAAAGGAAGCTGTGCAACTCATTCGAGATGCTCGGCGAAAAGGTCGGTTTAGGATGGTATCCGGTGGCTAATAAAAATATCCTGCTGATCGAGCCGAGTTACAAAAACAAGTACCCTCCGCTCGGTTTGATGAAGATTGCCCAGTATCATGGCCCACGCGGAAAACGCGACAAGGTTCGTTTCATCAAGGGTGAAGACAAGTCGGTACTCGGAACGGCGTGGGATCGCATTTATATCACCACGCTTTTTTCATTCGAATACGAACGGATATCAACCGCAATCGACTTCGCATTGACAGTGGCCAATGGCCACGCAGACAAGGTTTTTGTCGGCGGAATAGCCGCCTCGTTAATGCATCAGCGCTTTCTTGATGAGCCACGGTGGCACGGCATCCGTTTCATCAAAGGCCTATTGAGCACGGCGCCAGCGGCCTCACTGCAGCTGGACGATTTCTCCGAGGAATTGTACTCAGACGACATCTCCAGCATCCCCATAGAGGATCTGGTTCCTGACTACAGCATCCTCGAACAGACTGACTACGTCTACCCTGTTCGTGATGCGTACTTTGCATACACCTCTCGAGGCTGCATTCGAAAGTGTGGATTTTGCGGCGTACCCAAATTAGAGGGCGCTCAGCGGGATACTGAGTCTCTTACGGCGTTAGTGAAATCCATCGAATCCCTGTACGGTCCGAAAAAAGATCTCATTTTGATGGACAATAACGTCGTTGCCTCCGCCCGATTCAAGGAAATAATCGCTGAAATTCGTGACTTGGGCTTCCTCCCTAACGCGAAGATTAAACGTCCGCACGAGCGTGCAGCCGTTCAACGCCGCGTGGATTTCAATCAAGGAGTCGACGCTAGGATTCTCTGTAAAGATCCCATGTATCTTCGCGAACTCGCAACAATCTGCCTCAAGCCGCTTCGCATCGCATTCGATCACCTGGGTCTAAAAGGCCCCTACGAAAAGGCGGTTCGGTACGCGCATCAGTTCGGCCTGACCGAGCTTTCGAACTATATGCTCTACAACTTTCATGACACCCCGGAAGACCTGTTCGAACGGATGCGCCTGAATGTGACCCTCAATGAGGAGCTTGGAATCCGAGTTTGGTCGTTCCCAATGCGCTTCCAGCCAACAGACCGGGCGGACCGGGGCCATGTGGGAAAGAATTGGAGCCGCTTCCAACTGCGTTCTATGCAAATTATTCTCCAGGCCACACATGGAGTAGTCAGTGGTGCTCCGGAATATTTCAAGCGCGCATTCGGCGATACGCACGCCGAATTCGAGCAAATCCTCATACATCCGCATGACTTCACCTTCAATCGTGATTGGTATGAGAACCACGATCCGAAGAACGAAGTCCACGAATTCAGATCGGAGATAGCTCGACTAGATCTTTCGGATCGCCAAGAACTTATCGCCCTACTTTCGTCGTGCGATCCCAAACACTTCCACACACTGGGGAGCCAGACCGCCAACCGGAACGTTCAGCGAATTTTGCCTTATTACGTTCCGAAGTCTAAGGACGAGTTATTCCGCATTTGGGCCAGCCAGAAGTCGAAGCAGCAAACGGAAGTACAAAGCGCTTGGGTATCAGAGGAAGAACGCGTAGAGGATGCTGGTCTTGACCAGGACCTGTCACTCGACGCTGTGCTCGAAGTCCGGAAGACCGCCAAAGTAAAAAGAGCAGCCGCATGAGTGAAGCCCTAACTAGTCGAGTATTAACAAAGCGCGAGAGCGCCACTGAAGCTTCAGAATGGTCTGCTGCCAGCTCTGAGATTGTGGTGGGAAAGGACATCCTCGAGCTTCTAAGCTCGTCGATGTACGTCGATCCAATGACAATATACAGGGAATATACGCAGAATTCAGCGGATGCCATCGATGAAGCTCGCGGGAACGGCTTGCTCGGCTCTAAGACATCGGGGCGTGTTTCAATCAGCATCAATCCAGTGGGCCGGGTAATCCGCATTAGAGACAATGGCGCCGGAATTCCATGGTCTGACTTCTTTCAACGACTAAGCAGCCTGGGTGCGAGTAAGAAGCGAGGCACCGAAGCGCGCGGCTTCAGAGGCGTTGGGCGCTTGGCCGGTCTTGGCTATTGCCAAGAATTAATTTTCCGTTCGCGCGCTAGCACAGAGAAGCTCGTATCTGAGATGCGGTGGGACTGTCGGGTTCTGAAGTCCGCACTTCGGTCTGCTAACAACTCCCAACGCCTCGCGGAAATCGTTCAGTCAATCGTGAGCGCACGCCGGGTACCTGCCAATGACTACCCGGACCACTTTTTTGAAGTCGAGCTAAAAGGCGTCATTCGGCATCGAGACGACCGCCTATTGAATCCAGTGGCCGTCGCTGAATATCTCTCCCAAGTCGCACCAGTGCCCTTTTCTCCGGAGTTTGCGTTCGCATCTGAAATCGAGGCGGCTCTCGCGGCGCACGTCAATCTTGCGAACCTAGACATTCGAATCAATGGTTCGGAAAGCCCGATCTTTCGCCCTCATCGCAACTCGTTCCCTTTAAACGAGCTTGCAATGGACAAGACCACCCAATTGGAGATCGCCGCGCTCAATGATGTAGACGGAAACGTAGCCGCTATTGCCTGGGTCGCCCACCATGGATACTACGGCGCACTGCCCGCCAAGGCGCTTGTCAAGGGAATCCGATTGCGAAGTGGTAACGTTCAAGTCGGCGACAATAATTTACTTGAAGGGATGTTCAGCGAGACTCGCTTCAATGCTTGGGCGATCGCTGAGGTGCACGTGGTCGACAAGAAAGTGCTCCCCAATGGGCGACGTGACCACTTCGAACACAGTGCGCACCTGGACAATCTTCTAAATCAGCTGACTCCACTCATCCGAGAGATCGCTCGTCGATGTCGCGATAGCTCGATCGCCCGCAAGTGGGTACGCGAGTTTGACACGCACAAGCAAGCAGTCCTTGATGAATCGAAAGTCGTTCGAAGGGGCGGTCTGAGCAAGACTGCTTTAAAATCAAGATCAGACTCCATCGCAAAGTCGCTAAAGGCAATCGACAAGATTGTGGCGACACGCCATATTGACGAAGGAACACGGAAGGACTTATCCGAACAGGCAACGTCCCTCCACGCAAGTGCAGTGAGAGTCCTCAAGGGCGATGCCACTGAAGTGGATCCCCTTGAACACTTTCGACCGGTGGAAAAGCGAGTGTACCGCAATATAATTTCCCTGATCTATGAATGCAGCGCCAATCGAGCAGCTGCCTTATCACTCGTCGATAAACTTCTGTCCAGACTGGGGACAAACGCGCGATCTGCAACTTCGGTCAAACCAAACACAGCCATCAACAAGTCACGGCCTCACAGGAAAACTGTAGCCGCGAAGCGGGCTCGAAAATCTAAACGATAGAATCCAAACAAGGACGCTCTTATGTTCGAAACATTGCGCCGAATATTGGATGTGTTCGCAACTTCCCCTCCGATATTGTCGGAAACTCCGGAAGACTCGGAACGGCGCAAAACATTCGAGACATTCTTGCTCGCTGAATATAACAACATCGCGAACGCACATTTCAATACTGTCGACTCAATCGCTAACTTCATGAAGAACTACATAGTGATTGCGTCGGTTCCATTTTTCGTGATCGGCGTGCTTTTGAGCGCCAAGCAATCGCCAGACAATGCATTACTTACAGCTGTGACGCAGAATCCATTCATTCCCGGCGTCTTGATGATCGGTCTTTCAATGGTCGGCTTGTGTGTTCTGGGCTACGTCGTCAACATACGTTGCGACGCGATATTGTACGCTCGTGTGGTCAACGGCATTCGAAACTACTTCTATGGACGAGCGGAGCTCGAGCCCTCATCTGAAAGGTCGATTCGCGTGCTCCCAACCGACATCGAGCTTCCGCCCTATTTTGAACCTACTTATTTTGGATTTGTCGTTGCGGTTTTTGCCATCATAGGCGCCGCTTACTTTTGGGTGGGACTTTACTATCTGGATCACGGCCTGCTTATTCAGAATTTATCATCAATTTGGCTTTTCACAGCGATATTCGCGGGTTCACATGTTTTGCTATATCGCTTTCTCACAGACAGACGAAAGAGCCTCGGCATTTCATAAATCTACGGCCGAAGGCACTTTTTACTTTTTTTCCCTTGAGCATTCGCTCTATAGGGAAGCGCTGTTACCGCGGATTAATGTGTTGAGATCTATCCGGGTTAACCGTCGCGGAGCGCGAATCCTAAACTTCTATATTTTGAAGCAGCTGTCGCTTGATCTTTTGATAGGTGCCGGCATTCACAAACGCATTCACGATTTCCAGAAGCTCGTCGATGAGTTGCTGTCTAATTCGCCTCTTCAAGGCAGTCAAGCGCTCATCCTCGGTCAAAAAACGGCCTATGAGCATGCGCGCTTGTGTTTCAACGGATTCGATATTCCCCGCTGCCTCTTCGAGATCTGGCGCGCGATGGCCTTCTGGACTTGACCCAACTTCCATCGCAGTGTCATCCAGATCAGATATGGATTTGAGCGCTGTAGCGGCCTTCCGTCTCAGACGCTTCGCAGCCTGCATGAGGTCCACGACCTGATCATAGGTCGCTTTAGAATTCTCGGCTAAGCTGTGACTGCGATCAACCAATCGACCGATGTCGGTAATCATCTTGTCGACGTCAGCCTGCTTGTCCTGTGAGGCCTGGTAAGCGTGGCGCGCCAGTGGATCACAGATATCGACCACGAGGCGTCGTTTGATCGCCTGCCAAGCCGCATTCTCCTCGAATCCATCACGTCGCGCATTGGGTATTACCCGCTCCGGATCAACATGTATCTCGCCAACAAAATAGCTGCTGAACCGCCCGTAGGAAGGTTTGACCTCCGTGAACAGGCTCTCGAACAACTGTGTGCCGTCCACTTGGATATTCCTTGCGCGGATTCGTAGTCCCCTCGTCCGCCAATCAGTAACTGCACCTGAGTCGGAAAGATATCCTACCCACCCCCAGTAGCTTTGGTCATCAGCACGATGGAATTCGATAGCATTCAGACTGGAAGCCCCCTTCTGCTGTTGGTAAGTGTCGCCGTAAGGCTTAAATATCTGACAGGTTTGTAGATCTGCAGTGACAAATACATCGATCGTCTCAAGTGGTTGACCAAAGTAGGTGGTGTGGTCAGCGTCTATTTCTATCCCACGAACCCAAGTCGGCGAGAAGCCGACCGGTGCAGTCTCTACAGATAAGCGTTTACCCCGTCCGCCTTTGTCAAGGTCTCAGGCGCGCGCGAAAGGCCATTGAGCTGGACTTCGAAGAAATGCTCATCCGAACTGGCGCCGTGGTCTTCCTGATACAGCACTATCGAATCAGCCAAAAGCGATGCGAGCTCGGTATCGCCTCCTTCGTCCGGATTCATGGCTGCTAACAGCTTGTTGCAGTCAAATCGTATAGTCGAAAGTATCGTTTCGCCGGGAAAGGTTGTGCGAAAGACGAGCTCCTCGCAATATGCCATGCCTGCGAGGCGACCAATACCGCGGAAGCCAGCGTCGCGGGTCCGGTCTTTCCGTGATGCACCGATCGAGGTCAGCGTGGACCAGGCTAGTTCAGCACGGACGCCCAACCCGTTGTCGCGAACGGAGAGTTGCTGAGAAGTTATGTTTACATCGACGCGGCCTCGTCCGGCGAGAAACTTCGTGCGTTGGGCCGTGCGAATTGAATCGTAGGCATTTTGGACGTACTCACGCAACGTGTGCCGGGGTTCCCCATACATGCCGATTGTCAACGTCTCCAGGACGAATGCGCCAATATGTGGATTAGGTCGCCCTGCGGGTTGCTCAGTCATCTTCATTTCCCCCTGTTGCCAAGGCGCTTAAACCCCCATCGACGCCGGTATCCATCACCACCAGCCCGCAGTCAGGCGGCCATGTGTATTGTGTCGAATCGGCCGACGCGGATAGCGCCGAAACTGGAATTAAGAATTCATAAGCCAATAGTGAGCGTAGCTCCTTCCCGTCGCAGCCCGTGGAAGGGGGTCGACCGAGAAGCACTGACAGCCTGCGTGCGCTGTCACCTGGTAGTGGGTCAATCAGAACTGGTTGCTGCCCGATGCGTATATCCTTGAGACGCCGGGCCACTCCACCGGGAATCGCTTCAATAGAAAACGGCACCGAGGAGCTGTTGCTTCCTGGAAAGTACGGCAGCCGCGCATCGGCCGCGTTTAGAAGCCGGTTGAGGTTTGTGAATGCGGGACCGTAGCCCGGGTCAGCTTCAAGCGGCAAACACACTGAAGCCAATTTCGTGGCTGGCTGTGCCAGGAGTTCGCCATAACGATCGAAGTAGATTGACGCGAGTATAGCGAGAAGAACCGCATTACGGACGACTTGCGGCACTGAAGAAGGCAGTTGCTCGAGCAGCGATGGTATCTGATCTGGCCAGCTAACCAGACCTTGCATCGATATCTGCGACAGGATGCGCCCTAAAGCAAATGATGAGAGCTCACCGTTCATAAGGCGTTCGAGCAATCCGTGTAGGATTGGGGCCTGCTCTTCCGGCAGCGCGTCCATCAATTGGCGAACGAGCGGGGTGTTCTCTGTCGCCATCAGACTGATCGCGGTCTGCGCAGACAAATCTGGTTCCTCGTCAGTCACCACAGCAGGCGTGGACTGCGTCCGTTGTGGGTTATTGGAGGCCTCCAGAGCACGGGATTTGCGCGCTGCCGATGAATCGACAGCCGACATTAGACGGCTGAGGGAAGCTGGCCGGTGCGACGCCGCTAGCCAGTGCTGTACGTGACTTGCAGCACCGCTACTGCGCGCTTCTCGGTGCAACGCGGCCGACAAAAACGCAGGCGTTGCGATGAACAGGCGACCGCCTCGCGCCCGCTGCTTATATTCGTGAACCAACATGGGATGTGGCAGTGCCACATCTACGCTGACATCCGGCGCAGGATTTTGGGAGCGTCCGAACTCATTGATGATCTGCGGTGCGGATGAAACCCAGTCCTTCTTTTCGTCCAAGGACACAAACACAGAATCTATGGGATCGGTTTTAGCCTCACCGGCGGATGAGAACACATCGATAAGCATCTCCTCCCATATAATGACATCACCGGAAGCGTTTTCCTCTTTCCGGTTGTCCTCGAACCCAGGTGGCATACGATGGCTAGCCCGGAATTCTCCTGTCGCACTCAGGCGTGCGATCGCCGGACTGAGGTCAGATGCTAGAGTGTGCGCATTAACGAACTGAATAACTTGCTCAGTCGCCGCGCGGAGCGATTCCTCATCTGGCTTGAGAACGAGGGAGAGCCGATCAAGCACTGCCGCCGAGCGCTCGAGTTCTCCAATGTAACTGCTCCGACCAGCATACCCCCAAGCCCGGCATGTATTGTCATCCGCCCTCTCTGCAGCCATACCCGCGAATTCGGCATACTTCGTCTTAGTGTCCCCAACGGCCGACTGAGCGGTCCTTCGAACAGTCTGTGACAGATTGTGTCGATGCAGCTCGTGGGCTGCCCATACAGGAACCCGAATTGAACCTACCGCCCGTCCCTTGCACCAATCGAAAAATTCATCACGCGCTTCCTTACCAATGCGAATCAACCATATTAGTAGCGAAGTATCGAGGTAAACACGCGTACTTGAGCTTCGAAGGCTGCCCATGAGCTCTTCGAGATAATTCGAGTAGTCACGTACGAGGGGGTCCAGTTGCATCTATTCGTCCCTGAGAAGAATCCCGAATCGGCCCGCCAGTTCGAAATTAACTGAACATGACGCCACAGCGGCGCTGCCTTTCCAGCATATCCATAAATTATTCCGTGGTCGCCATCAACACACACCTACTGCGTCACATCCCGGACCTGCTATGGAGAGAGTAAAGCCGTAGGTACGGGGCCAAACACTAAGGTCTGGCTACTTCATACCACCACAGTTTACTCGTTTCGCCTTCAGCTGAGACGAGCGTCTTAGCGCGCACGCGTCGGCCGGACTTTGGCTTCATTCATGACCAAATCCCTACCGGGCTGAAACCACTGGGCCGCATATCGCCACTTCACTAATCATTGCAATGCGGACTCCCACGCCTGCCCCGGCGATCAAGAATTGTTGTCTTCCCCGTCGGGCTTTGTTTGTTCGGGTTCGGGCTCGCGCTTGCGTCTCAAATCATCGGAAAATATCGCCACACGCCTCGGGTCGTCCACCGCTACCAACATCGATCTATAGCGTGAGCTGTTTGGTTTCAATTTCGCGTGGCTATTTCTCAGAAAAGGCCGGTCGCCATCGTAGGTGCAATACAGCATGACGCCTTCAAACAGTTGATCTCCCGAATCGTCGATCGCCAGGATTTTATCGTACGGGATCACGGCTCTGATATGAAGCCATGCTTTTTTCTCGTCGTTTATCGCGCGCCACTCTGAATCTGCCTTCTCAAAAATGGGACGAGGGTCGCGTGCGTCCCGCCAGGCTTTCGTGAGCTGAAATTCATCTCTGTGAAGGCCACGGAGATCGGCGGCGTCCCATTTTTCACCGTCGTCCACACAGGCATAGAACGACTGGAAGGTAAGTTGCAGCCCCTCGTGCGAAAGCTTGTCCCATTCGCATAGCCACCAATGCTTCGGCGAAAACCCAGTGAGCGGTGGAAGCTCCGGATAACAGTCAGTACCCGCAGCGTTTCTGATAATCAGCTGGCGACCCGTGAACGTTTTGCTGGCCGCCTCAATAAGCGATTTCAGGCGCTTTTTGGTCGCAATCATCGCGCGAAGTTCGGTCTTTCGTGACCGCTGGCGGATCGCCAGGGAAAAGCCGAAATATGCGAATAGCAGATTGTCGTTTTTCGGCTGGAAGAGCATGTCCTCGAGTGCCGCCTTGCCCCACAGGAAACACTCCTGAAGTCCCTTCTGTCGACAAAATTCGTTGAATCTGTCGTGCGATTCCTTTGAGAAATCACATGGCGCAGCGATGACGAGGCCGTGCAGTTTCTCGCCGGGCGCGAGCTCGTATTGCTGCAAGTACTCGAGGAGCTTCGATGGTCCGATTTTCCGTTCGCGCTTGCACTGAATTAGCCAGAGGCGATCAGCCCGGGCGTCATCGCCCTCGGTACCGTCTGCAGGGTCAGCCGCTTGGTCCCGGGGTAACAATTCATCGACGGAAATTTCAAAGCCGCGCGCATCAAAGCCATCGTCGCCGCCGGCGCGGCCCGTAGCCTCTAGCTTCCGCCATGTGCGAAAGTCATAGGCGAGCTGACGGATGAGATCCTCGAACCGCTTTGGATCGAGATCCTCGAAATGGAGAGGGCCGATTGTGCGATTTGCGGTGGGCATACCGACTCTACGGGCTCAATATATGGAAACTTTCAGCGGTTGTTTATCAAAGGCTATATTGTCGCGTCCGGACGCGGCTGCCGCTCTCGCCATCCCAGACCTTGCTACGTCGATTTTCTCAGCATATCGCAGTGGCATCCGCGTCGACTTCCATCCTCCAGCCTGAGTAATTGCAGCCAGATCGACATCTAGCGCTGCCAGATCCTGCGTCGCCCCGACCCGAGTCGAATGCCCGCTCACCTGCGCTACATAGCGTTCGGGCATCCCTATCCATTGCGCCACCCGTTTAAAGATCGGCGCGATGCTCCCAGGGTTTAACGGCCCGCCGATTTGATTCTGGCCAATAAGCCGTCGGAACACCGCCCCTTCATTTATACCCGCATGCCCCAGCCAAATCTTCAACCACCGCACCGTCTCACGCGATAGGTATGCCGCCCTCCCCTGCCCTTCGGCATCCGTCTTGCCGCGGCGGATCAGCGCCTGACCCGTTTCGTCCGGATGGAAATCAATATCCCTGACCTCGAGCGCCACCAACTCGCCACGGCGGGCCAGAGTTTCATAGGCAACGCAGAGCATTGCCCGCTCGCGGTCCGCGCGAAGGCCCTCGCCAGCGCTCTCAATGAAATCCTTGATGTCTTTCCAACCGAGGGGATGCGCCTGGTCCTGGCGCGCCGAGGTTTCGCGTCCCATTTTCTTCAGACTCAAACGGACAGCCTCACTCGAGCAAGGATTCAACAGCTTGGCGGCGACGTGCACGCGGGCAACGGTCGCTACGTAGCGCTTGATGGTCGCCGGCTTCTTGCCGTTCCTCACGCAGTGCTCGATGAACGTCCGAATGGTCTTCGGATCCGCGGGTAGATACGACTCGCCGCGCAATTCGCAAAACGCCTGAAAGATCGCGCCGTCGGCCTTCTGCGCCCGCAGCGTATTGGCCGAGTACGCGCCCTCCGCCATCGCCTGCCATTCCAGCAAGGCCGCCAACGGGCCCTTCAGCATCGGTTGCGGGGCAAGCGGGCCAGGTTCGAATTCAGAGGCCTTCTCGGTCAATTCCATATCCCGATCATAACACGCATCGCACTATACATGCGATAACTGTCATTATCGTTCGTCTTATATTGCATGTTCACTATTTTATCATAATGATATGATTGTCCACATGAACGAGGTGATTCCTGCCTACGGAAAGGGTCGCGCCCGCGGCGCCACCGTGTCGAATGACGAAATCGAGCGCACCGCACGCGCGCTCATGCTCGATGGCGAGCGCCCGACGGTGCAGGCGGTACTCAAGCGCCTCGGCCGCGGCTCCCCGAATCACATCGCGGTCTCCCTACAGGATTTCTGGAGGAACCAGGCGGCACTGAACGCCGGCGACCCGATTGCCCTCACCCGCCTGCCCCCGGAACTCGCGGACGCGGCAGTCGCGCAGTGGGAGCAGGCGCTGCGCTTAGCGCAGCAAACGGCCCGGGTCGAGGACAGCGCGGCGCGCGCGCACCTTGAAGCATTGCGCCGCGACACCGACGCTCGCGCCCGCTCCGTCGAACTCCGCGAGAAGGAGTGGGATATCGCCGCACGCGTGCGCGAACGCGCGCTCGCCGATGCGCGAGAGCACGTCAATCTGCTAATGAAGGAGCTCGCAACGGACCGCGCCGAGCTTCGGGCGCGCGATGCGCGAATTTCCGATCTAGAATCTCAGGTGGAGGAACACCGCCGCCAGCTCGCGACCGTGATTGCGCGCGCGATCGCCAAGAACCGCGCGCCAGCGGTGAAGAAGGCGCACCGTAAGATTGAATCGACACCGAAGCCCCGAATCCGCCTTAAAGCTCCAGCACCATCGAAACGGGCCCCAAAGCGCCGAGTAAAGAGGAAGACCCATGGACAACGTTAATGAAGTGGTTGCGCTATTGCGCAAGCAGGCAGATCTCGAGCTCGCCATCCTGAATGGCGACCGCGGCGCCGTCGCCACCGAGCAGGAACTCGAGGCGACGCGCCGGCGGCTCTTCGCCCACCCGCAGGCCCTCAATGCCGTGCTGCAGACGGCGCGCGCGATGCGCCGTACTCCCGATGCAATCACCGCGCGGGATGTCGAAGCCTGGACTCCGGCGATCTGAGCCAGATCGGAGGCGCCGACAGTTGGGACAGGGACGCAAGCCCATCCTTTATATCTCGTCGACCTTCCGCGACTTGAAGGAACACCGGGCTGCGCTCAAAATCGCCCTCGAGAAGGCGGGCTACGATGTGGATTGCATGGAGCGATATCCCGCCTTTGATGAGCGGCCGCTCGATCGCTGCCTCCAAGACGTCGCGCTCTGCGATGGCTATGTATTGATCCTGGCGCATCGTTATGGTTTCCGACCGGATTGTCCGGACGGGCGCCTGCTCTCGATCACGGAACGCGAATACGATGAGGCCACGCGTCGATCGCGGACGAGGCTCGCCTTCTATGTTGACCCCTCCTACGCATGGCCGGGCGAGCAAGACGCCCCCGGGAGTGCCGACGCGGCAAGCCTAGATCGATTTCGATCGAGGGTGAAACTCGAGGTTGGTATCGACTCCTTCACAGCCCCGGATAGTCTCTCAACCGCTGTATTGGCTGCACTTTTATCTCGCAACACGCGAGGTGCCTTGTCTCCGTTCCCAACCGCCGACGATCTTGAGCGCGTCCGTCACGTGGCTTCAGGACTGCTCGAGGACGCTACGCATCGTTCGAAAATGCCTGCGTTTGTCGCACCGTTGAGGTTGGCACTTCTCGCGAAGGACGGCGACGACAGCGCCCCGGACGAGATAGCCATTTCCGATCTCATCAACGGCCTGGCCGAGAACGAGAGTTTTCAGTTGGTGGGGGACGGCGGCATCGGCAAGACGACGCTGATGCTTGGCGTTGCGTCCGCCTGCATTGACTCCAAGTCGCCGCGGATTCCACTGTACATCGACGCGCCCATCTGGGCGCGATCCCGGCGAACCATTCCCGAGTACATCGCGAGCACGGTGGGCGCGCAGCGGCTGAACGTGACTGCGACCGAAATCGCAAAACTCGCCGAGCTCGGCCAGCTCGCTCTGCTCGTGAATGGCTGGAACGAAGTAGCGGCCGATTTGAGGGTTAATTGCCTCGATGCCATCGGTCCGCTCACGACGGGAGCCACGGCGGTCCCGACGCTCATCAGCTCTCGCTCGCTCCACGATTCTCCGAGCCTACCGAAAGCCCGCGTTATCGAGGTTCAGGGTCTTCGATGGCCGGCGCAGCGGGCGATCATTCAGGCAGAACTTGCGGCAGACCCGGCGGACAACCTTCTGCGAATACTCTCCACGGACAATGCGCTGCGACTCGCGGCCCGCAATCCACTCATCCTGCAGGGTCTCATCGCCCAATCAAGACAGGGCGAGACGATTGGGCCGATATTCGACATCTTAGGCGCCATCGTTCGGGAATTCGAAGGCGACCCACAGCGCGCTGCGGCGCTGCGCGCGGCCCCGGTCTACGGCCGCCACCGTGACTATCTTACTGACCTCGCGGCGCAGCTGACCGACTCCACCACGACGACCTTAACGTGTGACGGAGCCTTGGCCGTGCTACGCGGTACCGCCATCCGATTGGAAGAAAGGCGCGTCCTCGCGCCGGCGACCTCACCGACCGACGTGTTGGCCGCGCTTTGCGGCCAGCATCTTTTGCAGTCAACAGGCGACCTGGTCCGGTTCGCGCACCAGCGATTTCAAGAATACTTCGCCGCGAGCCCCTTGCTGGGTGATCTGTTGAGCCCCGCCTCACCAGATTCAGCAGCGCTCGAGCGCGCGCTCAATGCCCCTGCCTGGGATGATGCCGTCGATTTGGTCGCTGAGAAGCTCTCATCACCCGCTGTGAAGAGTTCAGCGCGCGTGAGCTTGGTGGAAGCCGCACTTCGGTTTGACCTCGGTCGAGCCTGCGAATTGGCGGCACGCTGCGCGTTGAGCCCGACCGATGATACGCCTTTGCGCGCGCGCATCGTCGCGACAGTGAATGGACTCGCAGCGTCACCCGACCCGCATATCGCGAGACTCGCAACCCGGTATCAGCTGCTCTCCCGCTTCCCGGAGTTTGCCGCGCAGATTTGGCCGCTCCTCGAAAGCGACTCCCAGCAAGTGCGATTATCCACGCATCACCTCGTGCAACCAGGGCTCTCGCTGAAGCAGCTCGGGCCCGAAGCGGCCGCCCGAATCGCGACATGGCCATCGGACCGACGCGCCGAGCTCATGCACGAAATTGCAAGCGATGTCGGGAATTACGAAATGATTCGTGACCTCGCCTTTCACGAACCGGATCCGAAGGTCCGGACCGCGGCGATCCATGCGCTCTTCTGGAACTACCCTGCGTCCCGTGATCCCGTGGACGCGTGGCTCACAGCGCCCATGGAGGTCCAGGTGGACGGACAGTTGCTGCATTGGATCGAGGAGGTCATGGGGGACACCACGCAGGGCGCGGACGTGCGCGAGGCTCTTCGGGCGCTCGCCGACGCCGACTTGCCGGAGAACGTCCGTCTGCGATTAATCGCCCTACTTCCCGACGGTGCAGCCAGCCATTCCGTCGATGCGATACTGAAATACCTGCAATCCACGGATGCGCCGCAAGTCGAGCCGCGGCTCATCGAAATCGTTGCTTCAGCGGCGCCACAGCGCCTGCAGGAGGTCGCGTGCGAGCGCGCATTGCATGCGCCGCACGTACCGGAGTGGGCGACCCAAGTGCTCCGCAATGCATCCTCGGACGGAAATTCTGAGGCCTTCGAGCGGGCGTGGTCTGTGTTCGACTCTGACTCGGGCGCCCTGCCGACCGCAGCGGCGCTGGCCGCATTCGCTGATCGCTCGCAGGTGGCCCGGCTTGTGGCCCGGTATCTGGAAAGTCTTCGGCGCTTGCCGGGCGCTGCCAAGAGCACCGCCGCATTGGATCGCGAAATGTGGCTGAGGCGGGTCCTCTGTCACGTCAATGGGGACGACCTGCTCGAGGCAGTGGCGACGCGCGGCGCCGATGCCTCGTATGAGGACTCCAGCGAACTCTTACGGCTCCTATCGACTCGGATGGCACTCGACGGAGATCGGTCTGACGGCGCTGACCGGTGGGCGCCGACGCCCGAGGCGATGAGGCGGCTCATTGAACTGTTTGGTGGGAAGGTTGAGAGTACGCCGATTCGGCAGGACGCCGTCTTCGTCAGCTTAAGCGCCATGGCTTGCGCGATGGAGTTACCCGAGGCCCCAGACTTGTTCGTGGAGGCGTTCCGTCGGCAGCTCGAGGGCTGGACGCAATACGAGGCTGCGATACAAACCTGGAGGAAGAAACCGGACCCGCATTCCAGACCTACCGCTCCTCACATGGCGAACCCACTCCAGGGCGCTGCATTTCGCTCCGGGCCGAGTATCGTGCCGGGACTCGTGGCGCTTCTCGACCATCCCCAAGCCGTACATTCCATTCCAGGAGCCATCGTTCGCGCACTATGTGCACCTTGGGAGGGCGGCGGAACGGACATGCATCGCACCGTCGCGGACGACATCGTCGAGGGGGAGCGGCGACGCCAAGCGGGGCGAGCATTTCTGCAACCGGCAGCTCAGTATCAAACCATCACCGATGACGCCGCCGGATCGCTCGCACATAAGTTGAATGCGATTCTTGATGAGATCATTGCACAGAAAGCCACCGACCCCCAGTTCAATGATCGGCAGGCGGCGTACAGGGTTCGATCGCTCGTCACGCTTCTTGCGCGCATTCCCAGCCAAGCCATCGTTCCCTCATTAGTGCGCGCATTGGCGAGCGGATTTGCCGATGAATACGCAATGCTTGATGCGCTCCGTGCGCTCGTTCGCCAGGGCCTTAGGCTTTCCGATGCCAATTTGGTGGCCGCGCTCGAGGCTCAGATTGAACGTAGCACGAGCGGCTGGAGATCCCACAACGACAATTACGTGGTCGCATGGCTGTGTCAGCTGACGTTTTGTGTTGCTCCGCCGGCTGCCCTGGCACGGCCGCTCGAGCACTATACATCGGTGTGGCAGAAGTACTCCCATGGCGGAGATGTGGCTCGGGGCCTCGCGCGAATGTCTTCCGATAGCGCGTGGGGCGCTTTGCTGGGTATTACCAGAGAATCCATCGCGAAGGGGCAGCCAAGCAAAGAATTATTGTTGAGCCTGGGATCGATGTTGACTCGGGATCGACTGGGGCCTTTCTTTGAACTACTGAGATCCGATGGTCTCAGAAGTTGGCGACCGCATTTTTCGATGGGCCCAGACGCGGTCACCAAGAAGGTCGCCGCGGCGATCGCAGGCGATGTCGCAGCACAACGCCGATTGGCACAGCTGTGCATCGACACTGCTTCATTCGCCGCTGATGCGCTTGGACTCTCGGCGTTGGCGGCGGAAGAATCCGACGAGGTTGCCTTCCTTGAGCTTGCTACGGCAGCGATGGACGTTGGTCGCTTGGCGCAGCCGAATTCGCCCACTTACCACATGCTGCTTGAGTTGTTTACTCGCGGCAATGCATTTGAACGTGACGGTCAGAGATACCACTCGCCCACTGCTCACCATGAGCTGCGACAGGCGATTTTCGACCGGGCTGCTGGAGACGGGGCCAACTCGGATGCGTGTCGACGACTATTAGCCGATATCGAAAGTGCGCGCATAGAAATGGGACGCCCAACCGATGAAATGCGCCACCCAAGGCCGACCGTACAAAAGCCATGGACAGATGTGTTGCTGTCCGCTCAAGGGTCGTGACCTTACCCATGATGAGGGGTCCACTTGAGGGAATGGAAAATAGAGAACGCTTGTGCGCCGGGATAACCCGGCGAAGGGTCAAGGTTGAAAAGGCGAGCACACCCAATTCGTCGCGCGAGGTGGTCAAAGAAGGCCAGCGGCTGCTCGTATCGCCCAAATGGAGCAAACCGCCCCGGGGCCGTCTGAAATTCCCCCGGATCTCACCCACATAGCCCATTACTGAATGACCGCTTCATTCGCCGTCAGGAGTCACTCAAAAACGGTCCCGGCCACTTTGAGTCATTCGACCCCCGCAATTGTGCGCCGCTAAGCCGCCATTCACGGCGCGCGGTAAACTGGTCGCTCGGAGGATCAGAGGATATGTCGGAACATTCCCATTTTTGACCCTTAATGGGAAAGACCAGATCCGCTAGAATGCGGCGATGGCCACATCTCCGCGTAAATCCGGTACCCGTCAAAAACAGAAGCTGGCTGCGCCAATACCCGTAAATGGGAAAGTCACCTCGCGCCGACGCAATAGGAGGCCTGCAGCGCCGAGATCTCCATCGACCCCCTCCCCTTCTATCCCCCCACGCCGAACCAAAAATCTTGATCGGCGCACCCGCGAATACTTGACGCCGGCGGAGGTCGAGAAGCTGCTGCAGGCCTCGAGCCAGGTGGGCCGCCACGGTGCGCGCGATCGGACGCTCATCCTCCTCGCCTACCGGCATGGGCTGCGAGTCTCTGAGTTGGTAACGATGCGCTGGGAGCAGATCGATTTCAAGGTCGGCTCGATGCACGTCAACCGATTGAAGAACGGCCTGGCCTCGACCCACCCGATCCGCGGCGTCGAGCTGCGCGCCCTACGTGCGCTGCGGAAGGACTATCCGGATTCACCGTATGTGTTCGTGACCGAGCGCGAAGGGCCGATGACGCCGGCGACGGCAAGGAAGTTGATTACGCGCGCCGGCGAGCTCGCGAAACTCCCCTTCCCTATCCATCCGCACATGCTGCGGCATGCGTGCGGGTTCAAACTCGCCAGCGAGGGCCAGGACACGCGCGCGATTCAGCAGTACCTCGGGCACAAGAACATCACGCACACCGTGCGCTATACGGAGCTCAGCCCCGAGAGATTCAAGGGATTTTGGAAGGATTGAAATCGATGGGCGAGTCGCGAAGCGCGACCGCGCTGCTGCGGGTTCGCTTGACGCTCATCCCCGCGAAGACGCGGGGACGGCTGCGCCGCCCTGCGCATCGCTCTCGCTGGCGCACAGAGCCGACCAAATGTCGTGGCATTGCAGCGTCGCTCCTACTGGGCCAGTAAGGTTAAATTCCAACAGAGGTACGTAATGTCCCACAGGAATTGCCGGATTGAGGGTGGCCCGCATCAGATCCCAACGGCCTGAACCGCATCCTGGTAGGCCTTATCGACCGATTCGAGCGACAGATGCTGGTAGACCTCCAGGCTTTTTTTTGCTTTCATGCCCGGAAATCAAAGGTCGAGGTGACCATCCACCCGCTCAAGGACGGCCGCAAGGGTGGCTTCGATGTGAGCGTGAAGCTCCCCGACGGCAAGATGATCTACAACCTG
>Ga0182030_10005027_pt1 | contig 28134 bp, 25 predicted proteins | sample 812S3MmetaG_FD_121299 | JGI IMG/M metagenome (GOLD analysis project Ga0182030, IMG submission 121299) | Permafrost microbial communities from Stordalen Mire, Sweden - 812S3M metaG (Illumina Assembly) | ecosystem: Environmental > Terrestrial > Soil > Wetlands > Permafrost | place: Sweden... | reverse complement strand
TGCCGCTGAAGGTGTGCTCGCGATGATAGATGCGAGCCGTCATCACCACAATGTCCTGCTTGGTCGTGTCCGTGTTCTTCAGAAGGTTTGCGAGGTAATAAAGATTTCGCGGATCGCGGATCGCGACCAGCACGTTCCCCGGCCTGACCTTCATCTCTTCGCGGTCAATCAACGGCTGCTCTGAAACGCGGAACTCCTCTTTCATTTCGTGGTGCTCGCCGCGTTGCTTCCGGTGCATGTGCTTTTCCGAGAGCGTGAAGACCACAAAGAGGAAAACCGAGAACGCAATGCCAGCCTTGGTCGCCAGGGGCTTGGTCATCAGATTGATCAAAGCCACCGCAAACAGCAGAAGGGTGATGGCCGCCAATCCGACCGGAATCTCGGTTTTGCCGATGTGGAAGTTGCCGGGTACGCGGAAGTCGCGATGGCCGGGCTCCTTGAAGCGGAGCACAAAGACTGCCAGTGACTTGAAGGCAAAGCTCCAGATCACGCCGAAAGCATACAGCGCTGCCAGCAGGTAAACATTGCCGCGGCTGAGCACGATGGTGAGGCACTGCAACACTGCGATCGTGTTGATCAGCCGGTGCGAGGTTCCGTACTTGGTGTGAGGCTTGCGGAACCAAGGCGTCAGCACACCGTCTTCGCTGATGCGGTTGAGTACGCCGTTTGCGCCCACAATTGCCGTGTTCACCGCGCCCGAGAGAATCAACACTCCGACCAGCACCACAAAGCCCTGGAAGATCAGCTTCAGGTTGTATGGGCCAGCCATTTCCATGGCCAGGCCGCTGATCAGGTTGGCAAAGTACGCCGGACGCTTACCGTCAGGGATGATCATCACCGCAAAGAATGAGACCAGGGAGGTGAAGAGCAGGCTGTAGAGGAAGATGACAGCCCCTGCCTTTTCCAGGTTCTTCAACTTCGGATGTTCAATCTCACGGTTGACCTGCGCCAGCGATTCTTCGCCGCTCATCGCCAGCACCGAATGTCCGAAGCCGACCAGCATGAGAATCCACGGCAACATGGTAAGCATCGGCATGCGTGCCAGCCAGCCCAAGGTGTCACCATGAGAAGCTTCATTGGCCGCCATGATCGAGTGGTGCGTTGGCAGCGGCGGCAGGTGTCGGGTTTCCGGATGTAACGCCAGCGTGACCAGGCACCAGACAATCAACATCACCACCATCACGGTGGTGACCTGCATGATGCGCAGAGCCTTCTCGCTGGATTCGTGCATGCCCTGGATATTTTTCCACCAGAAATAGACCGTCACCAGGATCGCAAACGCGGCGGCAAAGTAATCTCCGCGCCAGCCGGCCATGTTGAGCGGATGCCCGACACGAGCGGAAAGATCCGCCACAAAGCCTGCCAGGTACTGTCCTGCGGAAACCGCGCTGATCGGTCCGGTCAGCACGTAATCAAACAACAGCGCGGATACCGAGAGCTTGGCCAGCGTGCCGCCCATCGCTTCCTTCACCACGCGATAGACACCACCGCGCACAAACATCGTGCTGGACTCGATGTAAAGAGATCGCACCGCGTAGCTGAACAGCATGACCGCCAGCACGAACCACGGGGCACTCTTGCCAATCACGTTCTCGGCATCGCCGCCCACGTAGTAGGCCGACGAAGCCAAGTCGCTCAGCACAATGGCCGCTGCACGCCAGAAGCTGATGAAGCTCAGCATTACCGTGGTTGCGACAAAGACCTTGATCGCCGGGCGATTGGTAGCGTTCACCGGCGCAGGATTCAGATTTCCAGGAGTAATTCCCATATTGTCAGGCGAGCCCGCTTCAGATGATGATGCTCTGAAAGCGGCCCATGGCTCTCGTTTCCCGCTTGATTTTTGTAATTTAAGGCAGCAAGGTCAGACCACAGCACAGCCCGCCTTACGCTTTCAATTTGGATCGATGATGACAGGTTACATGACACTGTCTGGAAATGTAAGAGTAACCTGCTGATTCCGGCCCTCACCACGCCGCCGATATGCCCTGCCCAGACTGCGTCCATCGACAAGATCAGCCCGCGCAGTATTAGTGCCTTCCGTTGCCGTTGCCGTCAATCACGCCGGAAATTTCTCCTTCACTCTCTACGCTTATGGCGACCGCGGCCTCTTCCAGTAGCGATTCCATCGGAATTGACTCCAGCAGCACGACTGCGTGGGCAATCGCTGCATTCCCGGTTCCTGTGCCTTCCGGCGTTTTTGCCTTGATGCCTACGCAGTTGGAGGCGACGTTCAGCAGCTTCGCCACCCGGGCGCGCAGCTTTTCCGCATGCGGCACAATCTTTGGCGCTGCCAGAATCATTGTGGTGTCGAGGTTCACCACGCGGTAGCCTGCCATTGCGATCTGGCGCATCGCTTCTTCCAAAAACACCACGGAGTTTGCGCCCTTCCACTTTGGGTCGCTGGGCGGGAAGAAGCTGCCGATGTCGCCCGCGGCCACAGCTCCAAGCAAGGCGTCGGTAATTGCATGCAGAAGCACGTCGCCATCGGAGTGGCCCGCCAGTCCGTGCGTGTGCTCCAATTTCACTCCACCGATGACCAGCGGCACACCCAACTGGAACTCATGCGAGTCATAGCCGTAGCCGACGCGCATGCTCATCTGCTCACGCTCTCGGCCTGTCGCTGTTCCTGCGCCAGAAAGAACTCTGCCAGTTCAAGGTCTGCCTGGGTCGTGATCTTGAAATTTCGGGTCGAGCCCATCACAACGTGTACAGGTTGTCCGGCCCGCTCCAGCAGGCTGGCCTCATCGGTCCCCTTGAAGCCTTCGATGCGGGCCTCGTTGAAGATCGGGCTGAGCAGTCCATAGCGGAAGCCTTGAGGCGTCTGCGCCTGTACGATCTGCTCGCGAGGAATCGTTGCCTCCACAACGGCGCCTTCGACACGGCGTTCCACCCGCTTGATGGTGTCAATCGCGGGGACTCCGGCAATGGCCGCACCGTAGCGTCTGGCTTGCTCGATCACCCCGGCGATCGTCTCCTGTGAGACGAATGGCCGCACTGCGTCGTGGATCAGCACCAAGTCGTCCGGCTTTGCTGGCAGCGCGTCAAGCACGTTGCCCACCGACTCCTGACGATGCTCGCCGCCCTCCAGCATATGCACGGGCTTGCCGAGCGCGGCCGCGTCGAGAATTGGAGCAAAGCTCTCGATTTCCGCCTTGCGCATGGCGATCCAGATCGAATCGACCTGCGGAGCGGCGGCAAACTTGCGGAGCGTGTGAATGAGAATCGGAACTCCCTGGAGTTCCATGAACTGCTTGGAGCGCAAAGGGGGCTGTCCTGCGTGCGCCACGCCCATGCGCGTTCCTAAACCGGCTGCGGGAATGATAACGAAGACTTTCATAAGCGGCTAGTCAGTATAACGAGCAGCGCGTACAACATCAAATCGCGCTTCTGGAGGATGAAAAAGCGCGAGCCGGAGCCCGCGCATGGTTCCGTTCCAGACCGAGTTGCTTAACGCGACTCCTCTTCCTGCGCGTTGGTGCCTGCCGGGGCTCCCTGCTGATCCGGCGAGGCGGGCTGAGGATTGCTCTTGCGCAGGTCCGGGGGCCGCATTTCAGGCTTCGCCATGCCGGAAGACTGTCCGCGCTCGTCGAACTTGCCGAAGATCATCTTCCCTGCCGTGGTTTGCAGCACGCTGGTCACGGAGATATCGATGGTCTTGCCAATCATCTTGCGCGCGTTGTCCACCACCACCATGGTCCCGTCATCGAGATAGGCCACACCCTGGTTGTACTCCTTGCCTTCTTTCAGGATGAAGACCTTCATGATTTCGCCGGGCAGCACAATCGGCTTCAAGGCGTTCGCCAATTCGTTGATGTTCAGCACGTCCACACCGTGCAGTTGCGCCACCTTGTTCAGGTTGAAGTCGTTGGTCACGATCTTGCCTTCGTAGAGCTTGGCAAGCTCGATCAGCTTCATATCCACTTCGCGCACAGCTGGAAAATCATCTTCGACGATCGTGACCTGGATGTTGGTGAGCTTCTGAATCCGTTGCAGAATGTCTAGCCCGCGGCGGCCGCGGTTGCGCTTCAGCGAGTCAGCCGAGTCGGCCACCAGTTGCAGTTCGCGCAACACAAAAGCCGGAATGGTCAGCACGCCATCCAGAAATCCGGTTTCGGCAATGTCTGCGATGCGTCCGTCGATGATCACCGACGTGTCCAGAATTTTGTAGCTGCGACGGTTCTGCTTTTCTCCGCCAAAAATTCCGCCCAGAGCCGCCAGGTTCAGCAGATCACCCTTGGCCGCGCCCACAATCAGGCCAACGTAGGCCATGACCAGCATCACCATGAGTTGCATGAAGCTCTGCAGATGTCCCACAGGAATGGCGTTCCGGATTACAACGCTGAAAAGGTAGGCTCCCAGAATGCCGAGCACGCTGCCCAAGGCTGCACCGATCAATCGCTTCAGACTGATCGTACGCAGGCGAATCTCGAACAGGATGACGCTGCCGCCGAGCACCAGGCCTAAAGCGGTATCGACAAGCCTAGGTTCACCAAAGGGCTGAAGCAGGTAACAAGCCAGGCCCACAAGAAAAACGAAAATACCCCTGATTATGAACAAATCCAAGAGGACCTCCCTGAAGGCCCTATATCAACTACATACGGTACGCTGCCCCAAAAGCCAGGCACTCCCGGTTAATCACCAGCCACAAACCTGCCAGTGCAACTTCATGAATATGAAAGATCCGGGGATGTGAGATGCTCAAACCCGCCGGTACGGTGCGCACGCACCGCACGGAAAAGTAGTGGCAGTATATACCAGTGCATTCAGTTCTGCTCGAAGACCTTAGAGGCTCGGGCGAATATCCGTATCAGGCTTTGTCCCGCATGACAACTTTCAGGAACACAGCTCTTCAACAGTATCTCACTGGTAATCGTCAACCCTACATTTCTGATTGTAAATCAGTCCGGCACAAGGCACCTTGAGAAGGCAGCCCCGGCACGCACTTTCATGATTGGGGCGCAGAGTATCTGTACAACTTTAGCCGCCCCGCAAGGGGAAGATGAGCGGCTAAGTTCTCCTGGGTAACTTCCGGGAGCACTGGAACCGGCGCAATACTTCTCGGGGGAGAATACGCGCCGGTTTTTCTTTGTCTTCACGCCGCTCCCGATGGCGTTCTGTCATTCTGCCGTACAATCTTGCACATGAAAGCCATCGTCGTGACCTCGTGTGACGGTCCCGCCTCGCTGCAACTCCGAGATGTTCCGGTTCCCACCCCCACCGCCCATGAAATTCTCGTTCAGGTGGAAGCTGTCGGCATCAACTTCGCCGACGTTCTCGGCGCGCTTGGCCGCTACCCTGCTGGCCCTACGCCGCCCTACATCATGGGACGCGAATTCGCCGGCGTGACCGAAGACGGCCGTCGCGTTATGGGATACGCGCAGCACTCCGCCTGCGCCGAATACGTCGCCGTACCGGAAGGCTTCTACTGGCCGCAACCGGAAGGCTGGTCCTCCGCTCAATGCGCCGCCTTCCCGGTGAACTACCTCACGGCCTGGCTTCTTTACTGGAAGGCCGGTCTGCTCAAGGAATCCATCGAGCCCGCGCCTGCCCGCGACAAGCCTCGTCCGCGCGTCCTCATCCACGCCGCCGCAGGAGGTGTGGGCACTGCCGCCGTTCAACTCGGCCACATTCTCGGCTTTGAGCTCTTCGGCACCGCCAGCAGCGAGGAGAAGCTCGCCAAGCTCAAGCCGCTCGGCCTGACACATGGCATTGATTACAAGAATGACGACTACGAAGTGCGCGTGAGGAAGCTGACCGGCGGTCAGGGCGTGGATGCCGCCTTCGACTGCCTGGCCGGCGAACATACCTTCAAGAGCCTTGCCTGTCTCGCTGAATTCGGACGCATCATCCTCTTCGGCAATGCCACTGGAGAAACCGCCCGCTTCAACACCTCGGCCATGTACGCCAAGAGCCTAAGCGCCCACGGACTCTGGCTCTCCAAGCTCTCGGCAAATCACGCACTCATCCGCCAAGCGCTCGACTCCATGACTCCATACATTCTCAACGACCAGTTGCATCCCACCATCGGAGCAAAGTTTCCCATGGCCGCCGCCGCAGACGCACACCGGCTGCTGCTGGAGCGCAAGAATTTCGGCAAGGTCGTGCTCACTCTATAGTGCTTTGGTTTACGTCATCGCTTCCGCTGCGCGCCGCGCCAGTCCGCTGGCCACTGAGGTGAACTCGTTTCCGGTGCGCACCTTCTCTGGCCCGAAACGTGATTCAAAGATCCTTCGTACTGCAGGCACAAACGAGGTTCCACCGGTCAGGAAGACGCGATCCACGGCGCGTGCATCCACACCGCTCAATGTCAGCAGCCCGTCCACGCACTGCTCAATTTTCGACAAATCCTCGTGAATCCATCTCTCGAACTCCGCACGGGTTACCGCAATCCGCAGTTCCAGACCTTCTTCGCGAAAGTGGAATACAGCGCGCTGACTGCGCGAGAGTTCGAACTTCACGCACTGTACCGCTTGATGCAGTTGATAGCCCAGGTCCTCATCCACCAGCATCATGAGAGCCTCAATCTTTTCCGGCTCCATGGCTCGCGCCCGTGCGCCCTTTAGCATGTCCATCACCGCGCGCGTGCGCAGGAATGAGAGGTAATGCCAGCGCTCCAGGTTGGCGTAAACCCACGCCGGAAGGGCGGGCAGAATCTTCTTGCCTGAGCGCGCCATGCTGTCCGCTCCGAGTGCAGGCGAAACCAGCTTGCGCACGATTCGCGCATCGAAGGCATCGCCCGCCAATCCGACGCCGCCGTTGCCGAGCAGGTCTTCTGCCCGCCGACCGCGCCGCCGCACTCCCGGCCCAACGTGGAGCAGGGAGAAGTCGCTGGTGCCGCCACCGAAGTCGCCAATCATGATCAGTTCATCGTGGTCGAGCATCGATTCGTAGGCATAGGCCGCCGCTACGGGCTCCATCTCAAACTCCACCCGCTCCCAGCCCGCCAGTTCATAAGCACGGCGCAGCCTTCCAAGGGCGTAGGCCTCGTCCTCAGCGTTCTCCGCGCCTACAAAACGAACCGGACGCCCCACCATCGCATCGCGCACCGGAACTCCGAACTGCCGCTCCGCGTGCAGGCGCAGATCGGCAAGCATGCGTGAGATCAGGTCTTCCAGTGTGTAATGGCGACCCAGGACTTCGGTCCCAGTCAGCAGGCGGCTTGGAAGGTAGGACTTCAGCGACTGAATCAGCCGCCCCTTGTGCTCAGCCTGGAGATATTGCTCAATCGCCGACGGCCCCGTCCATGACTGGATATGGCGGCGTCCGGCTTTCTTGTGTTGTTCAAGATAGAGAACAGAGCGGAAGGATTCGGTAACGCCCGCGTCCGATGGAAAGCTGACGAGTTCCACCGCACCGCCTGTGATCCGCGCCAGTGAGCTGTTGGTGGTACCGAAATCGACGCCAATGGCGGAAGAGTGCTGCCGGGATTTCACAGTCTATTATTCCGCAAATGCCGTAGGGATGGCCAAGACGCGGGGTTCACATGTCCTTACTTGAAGCGCAGCCCGCGAAGCTCAAGGTCCGGCTGCGCCTGATTCCACTCACTGGAAATGTGCTCCACGGTTAACCGCAATACGCGCGTCTGTCCTGGAGCCAGCGGGGCCGTAGCCAGGTCACCTGCTTCGTCTTCGCCGCCCAGCGCATGAGGAACGAGCGCCCGCAGCGGCAGCATCTCGGTCTGCACGGCTTGTCCCAGAGTGTCACGGAAGATGGCCTGCACAGCGCCGCCTACCACCGTGCGCGGCCCATTGTTGCGTACCGTCAGGTCAATGTAGGTGACAGTCGCTCCCACAAAGTTTGCTGCCTGGCTCAACTTGGCCTGCTCGACAATCAGGTTCGAGGCGTAAGGATCGGCGGTCTTCACTACATCTTTCTTGCCGTGCCCCAGAATCACAATGGACGCCAGCACTACCAGCACCAGCGCAAACCCCACAATCAGCGGAGTCCAGTTGCGCGGCTCTTTCCGCTCATCATGCGCGCCAAACATCCCCACATCATGGGCGGCGGCCTTCTGCGACGATTCCTTCGGCTCACTCATAGCAGGCCCATTCTACCAGTGCAGGCGAACACCAGCGACCCGATCACGTTCCCTCCGGCTCGAGTTTCCAATACTGCGGGCGTATTCTGTAATCAATTTGTGAGGTGATTTGTTTACGACGCCTCACAGGAGGAAGAAAATGCCAATCAGTGAAAGTGCGTCTCCGCACATCCTGCCGTCGTTGCCCTACGCGGATAACGCACTGTCTCCCGTAATCTCCGCAAATACCCTTGGCTTCCACTACGGCAAGCATCACAAGGCTTATGTCGATAACCTGAACAAGCTGGTAGAAGGAACAGAGTTTGCGAATCTGTCGCTGGAAAAAATCATTACCCTGACCGCGGGCAAAGCGGAAAAGAGTGCAATCTTCAATAACGCCGCGCAAACGTGGAACCATACTTTCTACTGGAACAGTCTGTCTCCGAAGGGCGGTGGCGAGCCCCCCGCAGGATTGAAACAGAAGATACAGGATTCCTTCGGATCGCTCGACGCCTGCAAGAAAGAACTGGCAGCCGCAGCAACCACCCAGTTCGGCAGCGGATGGGCGTGGCTGGTGCTGGATGGCAGCAAACTCAAAGTGGTGAAGACCGCCAACGCAGAGACTCCGATCACGACAGGCCTGAAGCCGCTGTTGACGATCGACGTGTGGGAACACGCATACTACCTGGATTACCAGAACCGGCGCGCCGACTATGTGAACGCCGTGCTGGATAAGTTGCTGAATTGGGATTTCGCGGCAGAAAATCTTGGCTGCTAGCAAATTGGTGAAGTAAATCCCATCACAAGACGGGAGGCTGCGGCCTCCCGTTTTCAATTCCAGACCTTCCTGCTTCCTTTCCGCTTTCGAATTAAGAATTGATGAACTCAAAAGCAGTTCCGTGGGCGCGGGGCATTCCCGGTGGTTCGTTTGTAGTTTGCGCAAGAGAATTGTTGACTTCCACACATCGAACACCCAGAATGAGTAACTCTCAACCAGAGAACTGCCTGATAACCGCTCGCGAACCGTGAACTCAAGCGGTTCGGAGCCGAAGGGAAAAACGTCAATGTCCTATTTGCGATTTGTGAGCATCGTCTTTATGTGCGTTCTTTGTGTTTCCCTATGTCTGGGACAGCAGTCCGCGGCCCAAATGACCAACACCGATGTGATCGAGTTAGTCAAAATGGGCCTATCCGAAGAGCTTATTGTCGACAAAATTAACGCTTCGGAGGCTACTGGCTTCGATACCAGCATCCCGGGGTTGAGGGCTCTCAAGGCTTCTAAAGTTTCCGACAACATCATCCGCGCGATGATGAGCCCCCATTCGGCGCCGGGGATTGGATCTATGCCAGGCACGCCTTCAATGAGTTCGGATCCAGACAATCCGGCTTCTCCGCACGATCCAGGAATCTATATGTACACCAGGGAGCGTGGCGTCCCCAAAATGGTATTGATCGAACCAACTTTCTATTCGCAGGGGAAAACTGGGGGCTTCCTCGCCTCGTCCCTAACCTACGGGATCGCAAAGATAAAAACGAAGGCAGTCGTCCCTGGTGCGCATGCGAGTCTTACGAGCAGCGATGGCGGCGTAGCCTTCTACTTTTACTTCGAGGAATCCAGCGGCGCCAAGTCGTTTGGCGGCTCAAGCACGCCGAGCGAATACACGTTATTGAAGTTCGATGTAACGAAAAACTCTCGCGAGACCGTAACAATGCAAGGGAACGCCTTTGGTATGTCTCACGGCACAGACGAAAAAGCAAATACAGGATTCAATTCCACGAAGCTAAAGCCCGGTGTCTTCAAGGTGACCCCCAGTGCTCCGCTGGCTCCGGGAGAATACTGCTTCCTTTACTCAACGGGAGAATCCGGAACTGCCGCCGCACACCGCCTGTACGCTTTTGGAGTTGTATTACCGGAATAAACGCCTGAACTCTCATTGTGTAACCGTTGCCCAACCTCGGACGTAGGTTGGGCAACCTTTGTGCATGTTTACATCCTTCAAGTCACAACTGGACGAGAAGTGCTCAACTCAGGATGCTCCAGACTTCCAGATTGTTACTCGCCCGCGATAGCCATGTCCTTCCTTGGACAGGCCACCGCGCGGCGCCACATGAGTCCATTGTTACTCCGTTCTACATCACGGGCGTGGTCAGCGGTTTTCCTTTTTCCACGAAGAACGTGACCAGCAGCTTTGCCGGCTTTGTCCCTTCATTTGCTGCGCCGTGAACTCTACCGGCTGGAACGAAGAAGACATCGCCCGCATCCACGTGCTTGTCTGGTTGGCCCTCCTGCATCAGGGTGACGCTGCCTTCCAGCACGTAGGCGAAGAAGTCTCCGGGATGCGTATGCATCGGTTCGCGCGCACCGGGCGGCAGCTCCGTCCGTACCAATATGCCTTCACGGCCGGGCACGCTGAGGTCGTGTTTCTCCAGCACGGTACGCTGGGCGCCGGGCATGGGTTGCTGAGCATTCCCTTGAGGTGCCAAGACAGCCTCCAAAACGAATATCAAAAAGCCGGCAGACAGCACCGCAGTTAACACCTGAAACCTCTTTGCGCGAAACGTGCTTGAGCGAACCATGCGCGGTCTCCTCCAATCGCTGATTGGACGTGAATCACCAGCCCAGGGATGCTCTAGCTTGCTATTCGCCTGCCACCGTCATGCCCTCAATCCGCAGCGTGGGACAGGCGACCGAGCCGCGCCAGATCAGGTCATTGCCGATTTCAGAGAGGTTACTGAACATTTCGCCGAGGTTCCCGGCCACCGTGATCTCCTCCACGGGGTAGGCCAGCTCACCGTTTTCAATCCACATGCCGCTGGCTCCGCGGGAGAAATCTCCGGTCACAAGATTCACGCCAAAGCCCAGGAACTCGGTGACCAGCAGCCCTTGCTGAATGCCCTTGATAATCTCTTCCTGCGACTTTTCTCCCGGCTGCAAGTAGAAGTTTCCGTTGCCGATTCCCGGCGTTCCGGCCAGCCCACGTGAGGCGTTGCCCGTGGTTGCCAGTCCAAGTTTTTTCGCCGTGTAGGTGTTCAGTAGATAGCTTTTCAATTCGCCATTTTCAATCACCGTTGTGCGGCGGGTTGGCACGCCCTCACCGTCAAACGGACGCGTGCCGAAGCCGCCTGCAATTGTGCCGTCGTCGAAGACCGTGACGTTGCTGCCAAATGTTTTCTCGCCCAGCTTACCGGCTAAAAACGAGGCGTGCCGATAAATGGAGTCGCCGTTCACAGCGTCGAAAATATGGTCGAGCAGCGCACCTGCGGTTGGCCGGTCAAACACAATGGGAACCTTCTGCGTCTTCACTCTTCGCGCACCCAGCCTACGCAGCGTGCGCTCGGCGGCAATCCGTCCTACTTCTTCCGGAGACTCCAGCTTGGCCAGCGTGCGCGCCACCGAGTACCAATAGTCACGCTGCATGTTGCCCGCGTCGTCGCTCGCAATCGGCACCGCTGAAATCGAACAGTACGACGAGCGGTACTCACCGGTGAAGCCATGCGAATTTGCCAGCACCTTGCGACCAATGCTGGCGTCAAAGGTGCCGCCGTCACTGTTGGTCAGCCGCGCATCCACGGCGAGAGCCGCCTTCTCGGCACGCCGCGCCTGATCGATGCGCTCCTCGGTCGAAAGTGAATAGACGTCGTCGTAGTAGAGGCCAAGGTCACCGTCGATCTTTCCGAGTTGCTCCGCCGCAGGAATCCCCGCCATTGGGTCTTCCGATGTAATCTTTGCCAACTCCATTGCGCCGCGCACCATCTGTTCTACGCCCTCGGCAGACAGATCGCTGGTGGTTGTGTTGGCCGTGTGTTGCCCTACGAAGACTCTGACGCCAAGTCCGCGCGAGCCTGACTCCTTCAAGGTTTCCACCTCGCCCAATCGCACGGAGACCGCAAACTCCGAGCCTTCGCTCACCACGCTCTCCGCAGCCGAGGCGCCCAAGGCGATCGCGCGCTTCACCACGCCTTCGACCAGTTCGCGCAAATCCAGTTCCACTGATGTAGTTGTCGTCGCCATTACTCTGCGCTCCCCGTGCCGCCCACCGTCATGCGGTCGATTTTCAAGGTTGGAATGCCGACTCCGACCGGCACGCTTTGTCCGTCTTTGCCGCAGGTGCCAATGCCTTCGTCGAGCTGCAGGTCATTGCCTACCATACTCACGCGGGTCAGCACATCCGGACCGTTGCCGATCAGCGTGGCATCCTTCACCGGGGCCGTGATCTTGCCGTCCTCAATCAAGTACGCTTCGCTGGCGGCAAAAACAAACTTGCCGTTGGTGATGTCAACCTGGCCTCCGGCGAAGTTCACCGCATACAGGCCGCGCTTCACGCTCTTGATGATGTCCTCGGGAAGATCGTCACCGGAGAGCATGTAAGTATTGGTCATGCGCGGCATCGGAATATGCTCGTAGCTCTCACGGCGTCCGTTGCCGGTATTCGGCAGCCCCATCAGCCGCGCGGAAAGCTTGTCAGCCATGTAACCCTTGAGAATTCCCTTCTCGATCAGCATGGTGTTATTGGTGGCGTTGCCTTCGTCATCCACGTTCAGTGAGCCGCGACGCTCGTTCAGCGTACCGTTATCCACGACCGTGCATTTATCGCTAGCCACTCGTTTGCCCATCAGTCCGGAGAAAGCCGAGGTCTTCTTGCGATTGAAGTCCGCCTCGAGCCCGTGGCCGATTGCTTCGTGCAGCAGCACTCCGGGCCAGCCCGGTCCGAGCACCACTTCCATCTCACCTGCCGGACACGATACGGCGCTCAACTGCAGGATCGCCTGGCGCGCTGCTTCGTTTGCAAAGTGCTCCGGAGTTTTGTCGGTCAGAAACATCTCGAACTTGTGGCGTCCGCCTCCTCCCGAACTTCCCTTCGAACTCAATGCGCCATCACGCGCAATCACAAAGACACTCATTCGCGACAGTGGCTGCACGTCTTCGGCAAACGTGCCATCAGAGCCGATCACCAGGATTCGGCGCAGTTCGTCTGCATAGCCGGCGCGCACTTCTTTAATGCGCGAATCATAGGCTCGCGCAGCTTTGTCAGCGCGAAAGACCAGATCCACTTTCTTGGAAAGCTCGGCATCGGAGGCAGCATCGGTGACCGGATACAGACTTGGCCGCGCCTTGTCTTTCAGGTTCACCACGGGAGTCTTCGCCGGGCCACTGGCGATCAACGCCGCCGTGCGCGCCGCGTGCAGAATCTTTTCCGGCGCAAGATCGTCGGTGTAGGCGTATCCTGTGCGCTCGCCGTTCACCACGCGCACGCCGCATCCCGCGCTGATGCCCTGCGAAGCCGACTTCACCATCGACTCGTCCACAGAGAGCGCCGTCGAGGTCAGATACTCGAAATAAAGATCGGCATAGTCGCCGCCCGCTGACAGTGCCGCGCCCAGATACTTCTCCAGATCGCGCTCGCTGAGCCCATACTTCTCAAAGAAAAATCGCTTGTCCATAGTTTTACTCACATCTGATTGGATGCCCTGTCCGTGATTTGGTGGCAGAGCGTGCAAAATCGTCAGGTCCGGTTGTTGATTATAGACAGGATTAGACGTGAACCGTTTCAGGAAGCTCAGACTCGCTCAGCGTAGCCAGCTCCCACGAGGTGTGGTCACGCATGAGGCGGCTGACCAGCGCTGTGTGCATGGCGTGCCCGGCACGGTCGGCCACCAGGCGGCCCAGCACCTGGTGCCCTATGAGCGAGAGATCGCCGATCAGGTCAAGCACCTTGTGGCGCACAAACTCATTGTCAAAACGCAGCGGCCCGTTCTTGATGCCATCCGAGGTAAGCACGATGGCGTTTTCCTCGCTCGCGCCGCGGATCAGTCCCATGTTGCGCAGGGCCTCTACGTCTTGCAGAAATCCGAAGGTGCGCGCAGGAGCAATGTCACTTGCGTAGTCGCCGCGCGATAGATCGACACATATCGATTGTTCGCCGATGAGCGGATGTGGGAAGTTGATGGTGTAGCAGACGGAAAAGTTTTCTGCCGGATACAAGCCGACGAACTTCTCGCCCTCGCGCACCTCTACCGGCTTCAGCACGCGCAAATACTGCCGCGGCCTCTTCTGCTTGCGCAGGCCAACCCTCTGGATCATCTCCACGATGGGCAGCGCGCTGCCGTCGAGAATCGGAAGCTCAAGGTTGTCGAGTTCGACGAAGGCGTTATCTACTCCCATGCCGACAAAGGCCGAGAGCGCATGCTCGGTGGTGGAGATCAGCACGCCTTTTTTCATCAGGCTGGTGGCATAACTCACCTTGGCAACGTTGCGTCCGGTGGCCTCTACCTGGAAGTCGTCAAGATCAGTCCGGCGAAAGACAATGCCCGTTCCCGGAGAGGCGGGCACAATGCGCATGTGTACCGGAACACCACTGTGCAGGCCAATGCCTTCGCACTCCACCGCCGCGCGGATTGTCTGCTCAAAACTCAAAGGTGGCCCCGTAACCTGCGATACCCTCTCAGGTTACAGCGATTCTGGAAATAACGGTTGTGGGATTATTGCCACAGTCCGTGTCTTAATGACTGGCCATTAGAAGCGGCTCTGGGCATTTGAGCCGCGCCAAATGCCTTAATGTTTGCTTTGCAAGCTGAGATACATCGGAGCGGCTGTTCGTGGCAGGTGTCCAGCTTACTTTTTCTTTTCCCGTGGATTGTACGTCTCTGGATTGTAGGTGGCTTTGGCGTCAAAGAATCCGGGTGCGAAGGTTTTGTTGTACTCCACATGAGTCAGGAAGCTTTGGCCGATGATCTCGCCGTCGCGTTTGTTGGTGATTGTGTACGGCGTGGCGATTCCCTGCACGGTGCGGTAGTTTCCGTAGGTTGTCTCGTCTTCAACCTTGTACTTGTCAGGATCGCGCCAGGTGAAGCGCTTGAAGATGGGGAGGTGGTTGTTGAAGTCAATGCCAATGCTGAGTTCGTCGTTGTTCTTATTGAGAAGACTGACCACCTCCACCAGTTGCTGATCGGCCACGGATTGCCCGATGTATAGCAGTACTGTCTGGGGATCCTTCAGCCACTCGCGCAGCACCACCTCAAGCGAGTGGTGGCGGCGGCGGCTCATCTCCTGCACCAACTTGTCTTCTTCGGTTGCGGTACCCTTGAAGGTCCTCTCATAGCCCTGATCGCCGTTGTCGATATAGATCACGTCGCGCTGCTTGGTCAGTTCACGCCGCTCCTTGTCTGGATACTCGTAAAAGCGCCAGAAGAGCGTGCCTGCAGAAGTCGGCTTGCCATGAAAGAAGCTGTAGCTACGCCCCTGCTGTTCATAGTTCTTATAGGTGAGCCAAGCCTCGCCGCCGAGTGCGGCGATCATCTGGTCGATCAGCTTCTTCGCTTCTTGCGAAGTGGAATCGGTCACCGCAGTGGAAGCGGGCGCGCCCTGAGCACTTGCGGCGACAGAGCTTAACAGCAACGCGGACGCCAACGACATCAGCAAAAGAGTCGTCGGCAGAAGCGGGAACCATCTCTTCATTGTTGCTTTTCCTCTTGCCATGGCAATTGCGCTAGCCCACCAGGACCGCGCCGCCGTTGACGTTAAACACCTCACCGGTGATAAAGCCTGCGAGCGGCGTACACAGAAAAACGATTGGTCCGGCGATCTCTTCCGGGCGGCCGATGCGGCCGAGCGGAATCAGGCTGGTGATCTTCTGCTGCATCTCAGGTTCGGCCATCACGGGCGCGGACATATCGGTGGCTACCCATCCGGGAGCGACACAGTTTACATAGATGCGGTCTCGCGCGAGTTCGGTGGAGAGTCCTTTGACCATGCTGATGATGGCGCCCTTGGTGGCCGCGTAGTCACAGTGGAAGGCTTCGCCGCGCTGCGCGGCGGTGGAGCTAACCATCACGATGTGTCCGCCACGACGGGTGTGCTTCATCACCTTGACGGCGGCTTTGACCAGCAAAAATGCGCTGTCCAGGTTAATGGCCATGGTGGAGCGCCATTGCTCATCGCTCAGTTGATCGACGGGCTGATCCGCGCGCGGCCAGACTCCGTGATTGACGACGAGAATATCGAGGTGGCCGAAACGCGAGACGGCTTGTTCGACCAGCATCTCTTCGGCGCCTTCGCCGATGAGGTCGCTTTGCACGGCGGCCGTGCGGTCAGGGCCGCAGGCGATCACCAGTTTTTCCGCGGCCTCTTCCGACTTCTGATAGTTGAACAGGACGCTCGCGCCCGCCTGGGTAAAGAGGCGCACGCAGGCTGCGCCAATGCCGCGCGAGCCTCCAGTGACGAGCGCAACCTTGCCGGTGAGATCCAATTCGAGACTCATGAAACGTTCTCCGTGATGCTGTGCCCGATTTGCGGCCGAGAATTTCGCAATGCCCATCTTAGCCCTGAGATGCCACAAATGGCTCCAGATGGACGGCAAGGATTGACTTTTCGGATATTGGCTTAGTTCGCACAGTGTGACACAACGGTTAATAGTTGAGGAAAGTTTGGAACGATTGGCAGCTCAGTTACTAACCTGACCGCGAACTTGACTACCTGGGTAATCTTACGTTCTCAAAATCAGGCGAATGGTGGGCTAGGTTCTGGTGAAAGGTGCGCGCTTCGGTAATGAGTTTCTCGAAGATTCGACGCGATACTTCGCTTTTCTCGAAGGTTCGTTCGGGATGCCATTGCACGCCGAGAACCCAATGTCCGGAGGTGGTGCCCTCGACGGCTTCGATGATTCCATCCTCGGGCGAACGGGCGACGACGCGCAATGCATCTCCGGGTGAGGCCACGGATTGATGGTGACTGGAGTTGACGGTGATGTGCTGGGCTCCAGCGAGGGCGGCAAGCCCGGAGCCGGATTCGACCTGGGCGGAGTGCTGAATTATCTCTGTGCGAGATGCGCCCGGAGTGCGCGAGTGCTGCACGGGGGATTCGATGTGCTGGATGAGGGCTCCGCCACGCCAGACATTGAGCGTCTGCGTGCCGTAACAGATGGTGAGGATGGGCTTGCGCATGTTGTGCGCGTCCTGAAGAAGAAGCTCGTCGATGTTGTCACGCGCGGGATCAGGCGCAGCGGTCTGGGGATGCGACGACTGGCCGTACTTCTGCGGATCAACGTCGGCGGGCGAGCCGGGGAGGAGAATGCCATCACAGGACTTGGCAAGCTGCGCCGCTTCCACGTTGGAGAGATCGAGCGCGATGACGATGGGCTCACCGCCTGCGGCGGTAATGGATTTTATATAGTCAGGCAGAGCGCGCGTTGAGTACTCGGGATCAGAGTTGGGCACGGGGATGGCGATGCGCGGCTTCATGGGTAGATGGTAACGCGACAGAGGCGGCGAGAACAAAGAGGATTAGCATAATGGCAGTGGCACGCGAGAGGAGAACGATGGCGGAGCAGATCTGGGACAGCTTTGCGCGGTTGAATGCAGGCGAGCGCTTCAAGCGGCAGTCGGCAGAGATGGGCTCGGCGGTGACCGAGGCGATTGTGGAAGAAGCGCGGGTGCTTCCCGGCATGAAGATACTGGATGTGGCGTGCGGATCGGGCGAGCCTTCGATTTCGATTGCGGCGCTGCTGAAGGGACGGGGCGAGGTGGTTGGCGTGGACATGGCAGCCGAGCCTTTGAAGGTGGCGCGGGTGCGGGCAGAGAAACGCGGGCTGGAAAATGTGGAGTACATACAGGCGGACGTTCACGCGCTGCCGTTTGGCGACAACAGTTTTGACCGGGTGACGAGCCGACTGGGAGTGATGTTCTTTGGCGATCTGGGGAAGGCGCTGGGGGAGATGCGGCGGGTGCTGAAGCCGGGCGGGCGAGTGGCTCTGCTGGCCTGGGGCGCGATGGAGCAGCCGTACTTTGAGACGACGATTGGCACGGCGCGGCGGGTGCGTCCTGAGCTGGAGGTTCCGGCGGGGGCGCGGCAGATGTTCAAGTTTGGAGTGCAGGGGACGCTGGCGCTGGCGTTGCGAGAAGCTGGATTTGAAGAGGCGGAGGATCGGGTGCGGAGCTTGTGCTGGGATTGGCATGGGTCTGCGGAAGAGCTGTGGAATTATTTCCGGGCGATCACGGTTCCGTTTCGAGCGCTACTGGAAAAGGTGGAGGGAGATGGCGCGGTGGACGCGGCAGTGCTGGGTGCGCTTGGCGAGAGATTCGACGGCGAGTACGTGAGGCTGGACGCTCAGATGGTGGTGGCGACGGCGGTGAAGTAAAGGCGGGAACTTGATAGCCGCGATCCCGGCATGACCGGCCAAGCGCTAGAAGGAATGGGTAGCTGAGGCCTGAAAGATCGCGACGACCTTCCTGAATGCAGGCCGATATTTTTCATATAATCGCGGCAGCAATCCGGCGCGGGTGAACACGTCCCGCGCCTCCTCTTCTTTCAGTCCGAAGATTTGTTTATAGAGGTGGTCGCTTCCCGGCGATGTGACGCCGTCTACATCAAAGACCAAACCTAAAGTCTGCGCATGGTGCATGGCGTTCATGACCAGTAGTTTGATTGCATCTGGTTGAGGCGGTTCGTGCCGGCTGTCGCAGAGGTGAATTCTTCGCGTTGACATCCAGTAGTAATAGCGTTGCTTATCCCAGACACATGCAATCGCGGCATCGCAGGGGACATTCATGGTGGACGTATTATCCTCCTGCACTCTTCTTCTTGTTCTTGCGGCAACGACAGATATCTGCCTTCGTTCCGCACCCGCTGTAATCAAGTGCTTAACGACGGCGAGTGGCGCGTAACTGATGCGCCCCTGAGCTTCAAGATTCGATTGATAGAAATCGACAAATTCTTCTGCGCTTAGTTCTACAATCTCCATTTTTCTGGCAGCGGCTTTAATGTGCGTCCGATGTTTGCTCTTGAGTTCGCTCATTGCATCCAAAGTTTCGGGACGCCGCACGTAGTCAACTTGCCTGGTATAAGTGAATCCCGCCTTCACGAATGCAGTCTTGACCATGTCCGAATAACTCAACTGCGAACTTGAAGCGAAACGATAGGACGTATTTTGGGGAAGCTGTGCCAACAAATCATCGAGAACCTGAGACTGCATTGCGCGCGTCAGGTTTCGACTGACTATGGGTCCGCCGATATGCGACCAGGGATGATTTTCTCCCCACAAGAAGCCCATCCGCACCTTTTTCACGTTAAACGAGAGGCGGCCAACCGTAAGACCGTCTTTTCGAACCGTTGCTTCGCGGTAGTTAGCTCCGCGCATGCAATTCAGCCACCACGATTGTTGATAAACGGGAAGGTCACAGTCGTTTATTTCACCAAGAGGGGATGAACCCGGAGGCGCATTGCATCCAGATTGAAAACCGATTTCTTTATCGTGAAGATTGCGGGACCCTAGATTCGGACGTACGGCGCCCATGACATGCCCTTCGTGGAATTCTCGTAAACAGTGTTAGACGCACCTCCTCAATCGTCAGTTGGCTGACCTACTGGTTATGGTTCTTGGGGTTGCTTTCCTTAGGTATGACAGCGATCACCGGGGCTGTCCACGATGAATACGCCTTGGCGGATTCATCGTAGGAGCGCATTGCGTAGCAGTAGGTCGCTCCGGCTTTGACGTTGTGGTCAGTGAAGGTTGTGTCCTTGATCTTCTGCTTACTGAGCAGGGCGTCTTTGGGTACGGCTTCACAGGTGGGCTTTCTGGGACTCCATCGTTCGTAGAAATAAACGACCGGACGTTTCGTGTCCGGCGGGGCTTTCCATTTTACGGTGACTGAGTGCTTCGACACTCCATCGTTCAACACCGTCTTCAGAGTAGGTGTTTGGGCCGATGCCGACAGCCATGCCGCGCCCACGATGAGAAAAAGTTTGGCAATCATCCTCCTACCCTCCCCGATGTTTGGTGTTGCATGGACGATACACCATGATGCGGATTTCCACGATCCGGCGTTGGCGTACACGTTGCCTCCTCAGTCCGATGCGTCGGGAGTATCAGGGTGTTGCGCTCCGCTAGTGTTGGATGCACCAGCGATGGGTGCGGTGAGGGAGACATTCGACCGCGGGTTGTGAAAGTGGACGCTTTATTTTTGGGTGGTGTAGGGGTCCTTCACTTCGTTCAGGATGACACCTTCCGTGTTGGCGTCGGGTGGCGGAGTGGGGAGATTGGCGTGGGCGTAGAAGAGGTCGCTCATGGCCTGACGGACACGGGCGGAGAGCGCTTCCATGTCCCGGGAGTGGAGTCCTGCGGTGGGGATTGGGTCGCCGATGAAGAGCTGGAAATGGGTTGGATGGATGGTGAAGGTGTTCATGGGCAGGGCCTCGTAGGCTCCGACGATGGCCATGGGGACGATGGGAACCTGTGCCTTGATGGCGACGTAGAAGGTTCCGCCGAGGAAGGGCAGAATGTGTCCATCGGTACTGCGGCCTCCTTCGGGAAAGACGACGAGCGGCATTCCGCTCTGGACGGTTTTGGAGGCGGCGGAGAGGGAACGCAGAGAGGCGCGGGCGTCGGTGCGGTCAATGGGGATTTGGCCGGAGCGCTTGAGGTGGCTGCCGAGGATGGGCAGGCGAAAGAGCTCAAGCTTGGCAAGGATGCGGAACTGGAAGGGCAAGCCGACGTAGAGGACGGGGATATCAAGGGCCGAGGAGTGGTTGGCGGCGTAGATGGCGGGCTGGGTGAGGTCGAGGCGGTCGAGTCCGGTGACCGTGAAGGGCGATCCGCAGGTGCGCAGGATGAGCGAGGACCAGAGGCGGGCGAGGCGGTGCTGAAGGCGTCCGGGGCGGTCAAAGAACGAGCTGAACAGAGAGATGGTTCCGAGCACGACGGTGTAGAGGTAGATGAGCGGATTGCGCACCAGGTAAGAGGCGAGACGGGTGGACAGCCTGGCTGGCGGAGACGAGCTCATGGAAACAGGATAAACGGCGCGGGACAGGAATCAAAGTTTGCGGCGCGATACAACTCGGAGCCGGTGCAGCTCCTCTGACTCAGTTCGGGGTTTTCACCATGCGATTTCTGAGCCGTATCACTGCTTTTTCAGCTCTCGTTGGAATTTGCCTACTGTCGATTACCGGAGGTGCGCTGGCGGCTACCGCGCCGACGGTTACATTCACGGCCAGTCCGACTTCGATTGGCGCGAATGGCAGCTCAACCCTGAGCTGGAAGACGACGAATGCGACCTCGGTTTCAATCAGTGGGGGGATTGGGACGGTGGCGCTCTCCGGCACGAAGACCGTGAGCCCCACGGCGACGACTACCTACACGCTGACCGCGAAAGGCGCCGGAGGAACGAAGACGGCAACGGCCAAGGTGACGGTGATCGCGACAACGGTGGTGATTACGGCGACTCCGGCGACGGTGGCAAGCGGCGGCGCGAGTACGCTGAAGGTGACGGTGACAAACGCGTACTCGGTGGCGATCACCAACAACCAGAACAGCACGTCGATTCCGGTTTCTGCCGCGGGCGGCAGCGTAGTGGTGAAGCCGACGGTGACGACGATCTACACGGCGACGGTAAAGGGCAGCAAGAACAACGCGAGCGCCTCGGTTACGGTGACGGTGAGCGGAACGGGTGCGCCGACGGTGAGCATTGTGGCGAATCCGGCGACGATCACAAGCGGCCAGTCGAGCACGCTGACGGTGACGGCCACGGGCGCGACCGGCGTGACGGTGACCGACAACGTGGATTCCACAACTTACACGCTGGGTGCGACGGGCGGAGCGCAACCGGTTTCACCGACAGCGACGACGACCTACACGGCGACGGCGACCGGAGCGGGTGGGACGAGCACGGCGACCGCGACGGTGACGGTATCGGCGGCGACCAAGCCGACGGTGAGCATGGTGGCGAGTCCGGCGACGATTTCAAGCGGGCAGACGAGCACGCTGACGGTGACGGCCTCGGGCGCGACCGGCGTGACGGTGAGCGACAACGTGGATTCCACGACGTACACGCTGGGAGCAACGGGCGGAGCGCAATCGGTTTCACCGACAGCGACGACGATCTACACGGCGACGGCGACCGGAGCGGGCGGGACAAGCACGGCGACCGCGACGGTGACGGTGACGGCGGCGAACGCGGACGCGATTCAGCACGTGATCTTCATGATGCAGGAGAACCGGACGTTCGACAGCTACTTTGGGATGCTGAATCCGTACCGGATGAATAACGGCTGGAACGTTGGCGACGACGGCAAGCAGTACAACGTGGACGGGATCGACGACAAGCTCTCTACCGTTACGAACGTGGACGATGAGGGCGCGGTGTTCCCGCTGTTCAAGACGACTTCGACCTGCTTGGACGATATGACATCGGCGTGGCTGGAGAGTTATGGCGACGTGAGCCGCTATGACTTTTCGACGACCCGCAAGATCCTGATGGACGGCTACGTACACGTGGCCGAGAACTATGCGAAGTCCGGCGTGGGCAGCGGGAGCTTTACGGACCTGACGGGACAGCGGGCGATGGCCTACTACGACGAAGGCTATCTGAATTACTACTACTACATGGCTTCGCAATTTGCGATCTCAGACCGGTGGTTCTCTCCGGTGAGCAGCAAGAGCACACCGAACCGGATTGCGACCTACACGGGAGGAACGACGCAGGGATTGGTGAACGATCCGTTCGTCAACGACCACCTGCCGACGTTTAGCGTTGAGAATATCTTCCAGAAGCTGGATGGGGCGAGTCCGGCGGTGAGTTGGAAGGTCTATTACACGCTGACGCAGGGCGGCTGCGACGAGGAAGACGGAGATTGCGGGAATACGAGCAATCCGAGCTTGTATCCGGTCACGACGTTTTCGGATTTCGGCTACTCGGAAAGATATCTGTATTTGAATTCATCGCAGGCGGCGTGCGTGGCACCGACGGTGGGATCAAAGCAGGCGGTGGGTGATGCGTCGAACGCGTTCTGCATTGACCCGACGCACATTGCGCCACTGAGCCAGTTCTTCACGGATGCCAACGCTGGAACTCTACCGAGTTTCGCTTACATTGAGGCGGGATACGGGCTGAACGATGAGCATCCGGGTTCGGGGCAGTCGATTCTGCAAGGGCAGGCGGAGGTAGCAACGGTGCTGAACAAGTTCATGAGCAGCGCGTCATGGACGAACTCGGTGTTCTTCCTGAGCTATGACGAGGGCGGCGGACCGTATGACCACGTGCCTCCGGTGCCGGGACATACCAATGACAATACGGACGCGAGCCTGGGAATCACCACGGACATTGCGAGCATTGCGGTGAATCCGGACAGCTATGGACCATGCCTGCCTCCGACGACAACGCCGACGGCGCACTGCGATTTGACGGCGAACGATCCGGGAGCGACAGCGACGGATACGGCGGCGGTGAACGGCTTCAAAGCGCAGTTGGGATTCCGGCTGCCGAACCTGATTGTGTCTCCGTTTACGCGGAGGCACTATGTTTCGCACACGCCGATGGATCATACGGCGGTCATCAAATTTGTGGAGACGCGATTCATTGGACCTTCGGCGAGTTTGACGGCGCGTGACGCGGCACAACCCAACCTACTGGAGTTCTTCGACTTTACGGGGATTCCATGGAGCGTGCCGCCGACACCTCCGGCTCCGGTGACGGATACGACGGGAGCGACTTGCCATCCGACTACGATGGGGCCGTAGGTGGAGCAAGGTTTCACAGGTTTCAAGGTTTCGCAGGTTAAAAGCTAAAGACAAGAACAAGAGTCCCCACGTTAGCCGCTGAAAGGCGAAGTTTCAAGGTTTCACAGGTTTCAAGGTTTCGCAGGTTTCACAGGTTAAGGGCAAGGACAGGAGCAAGGTCAACGGCTCCACTCAAGAGACGAGAGCCTGGGCGCGGATAGCCCAGGCTTTTTCTTGCGGCTAAGGGAGCCAGTGGTGGGATTCGTAATCGCTGAGGCCGAGTTGGAGCGCGGCACGGACGGCGGCGAGGAGTGCGGGATCAGTGTGCTTGATGTGGAAGCAGGTCTTGCCCTTGAGAGTGCGCAAGAGTTCGGGCGCGAGCTGTTGTTTCAGCTTGGGGTGGCAATAGAGGGGGAATAAGTAGAAGCCGGCGAAATTTTTCTGCAGGATGATGCTGGCGAAGTAGAGCTCGGGGTAATCGCGTCCGTCGATCGTGACGGGCTTCAGGGACCAGAGGTGATATGCGCGCTTGGGGGCGGCGTCTTCTCGCACGGTAAAGTGCTGGGAGAATTCTGCGAACACAGGCAATAGCTGGTCAAAGACCTCGGCGAGAGTTGCGGAGCCGGTGGCTGCGGGCTTGGAACGCGCACTTGGCATTGTGGGATGAGATTAGCGCAACCGGGGGCCGGGGGCGCAAGGGAAATCGTTAGCTGGATCACTTCCAGGATTCCGGTCTAGTGGGTGAGGAATTCGGATGCGGGACGCAGCATGAGGAAGTCTTTCTGGCGGTCAGTGCCGACGAGAAACTCCTGCGAGCCGACGATTTGAAATCCCCACTTTTTGTAGAAGGCGATGGCGCGGGGATTTTCAGAGAAAGCACTGAGCCAGATGGGGCGCGGGCCTTCGGCGTTGAGGATGGAAAGAGCGCAGTGGAGGAGTGCGCTGGAGAGTCCGGTGCCGTGACAGGCGGGATCAAGGTAGAGCTTGCGGAATTCGGCGGAAGCAGGGCCGGAGAGCGCGGGGTGCGGGCTGCGGCGGGCTACGAGCATGTAGGCGACGATACGCTGGGAGCTTTCGGCGAGAAGGACGAAGATGTTGGGATCATCGAGCAGGGTGAGGAAGCGCGCAGGGGTAAGTTCGGACGTGATGTAGGCGGCGAGATCCTCCGGCGCGGTTTCGGGGCATCCGAGGGGAAAGACTTCGGCGGCGAAGGCCGCGAGCGAAGAGGCGTCGGCGGGAGTGGCGTGGCGGATGGCGGGAGTGAGAGCAGGTTTCATAATCCAAGTTTCAAGGTTTCAGAGTTTCAAAGTTTCAAGGTTAAAGGCAAGAGCAAAAGCAAGAGCAACAGCCCCACCTGATGAGGTGGAGGGCGCCGCTCCCCACATTGGCCAACTGCGGGCGGATGTGGGCCACCAATTATCCGGCGATGCGCTTGAAATCTCTCTTGAAGGCGGGATCGTTGGAGTTCTGGGCGGCGGCGGCGCGTAGTTCGTTGGCGGCGTCAGAGAGGCGTCCTTGTTTTTCGAGGACGAGGCCGAGCTTCCAGTGGGCGGTGGAATGGGTGGGGGCACCGGCTTCGGGCTCATGGGCGAGGTATTGGCGCATATAGCGCTCGGCGCGGGGGAGATCGGTGTTTGACTCCAAGAGGGCGATGGCAGCCGAGTAGTAGGGAGCTAAGTCGTCAGGAATGTGACGCTGCGCCTCGGCGAGAGTGGCGTCGAGATCGCTCCAGCGCTGCTGATGGACGAGGGAGACGACGAGATAGTTGTAGCATCCGACGCGGTTGGGATCAGCAGCGATGCCGACGCGGGCGAAGTGTTCGGCCTCGGCGTAACGACGATTGCCATCACTGGCGAGGATGGAAGTGAGATCGAGGACGGCGCGGTAAAGGTGCGGGTTGAGCTGCACGGCATGGCGCAGATGGGCCTCAATCTCAGGCAAGGGACGTTTATCCATCTGGAGGAGCATGGCTTCGGAAAGAGCTCCGTCAGAGGGGCTGATGGCGTAGATCTGCTGGAGGGACTCGCGGGCCTTGGCCCTGGAGCCGCCGACGATGGCGGGAGACTCTTCGTAGAGTCCCATGGATTCCTTGAGGCAGTGGACGTTGCGGGGATCGAGTTGGAGGGCGACGTCGAGCTCGTGGCGCATCTGGCGGGCCAGCGAAATGCCGCCACCTAAAACTCCAAGCTTGAGAGCCTTGTCGCCGAGGGCGTCAGCGAGCTGGCAGCGGATATCGGCGCTGTTGGGGGCGGCTTCGGCGGCGCGGCGTCCGTAATCCACTGCTTTATCGAAGTCGCCATAGGCGTCATAGACGGCGGAGAGCCAGGAAAGAGCTTCGCCGTCATTCGAATTATGCTTGAGGCGCTCCTGGGCGACTCCGTAGAGCTGGCGGAAATGTTTCTGCTCAAGCAGCGTTTTGCCGTCTGCGCCGAAGGCGAGAGTGGCGGTGAAAAGGACGAACAGGAGCGTCGCGCGGAATCGAAGGGATGAAAGCACTGAAAACTGGACCTCTTGGGACGTCTGACGGGGGAGTTGCTCGGAGGATGCGGGTACGATATACGACGAGCTAAGAGTGCGGTACGCAGATGCACCGTTTACAATCGTACATACACCGGAAAGATGGCGACGGGGATATTCCGCTGCATGTTCCGGACGGCCCGCTCCGAGAGGCCCGGAGACTTCTATATTAATAGGAGATTAACAGAGAATGATGGCGGATGTCCGTAAGGGTTTAGTCATAGTCAACACCGGGCCGGGAAAAGGCAAGACCACGGCCGCCATGGGCACAGCCTTGCGAGCAGTTGGCAACGGATTGAAAGTGCTGATGTTGCAGTTTTTGAAAGGCTCATGGCATTACGGCGAACTGGATGCGGTAAAAGCATTTGGCGATAATTTTGTAATGAAGCAGATGGGTCGCGGCTTTGTGAAAGTTGGCGGCGCAGAGACCGATCCGGAAGATATTCGGATGGTGGAAGAGTGCTGGAAGGAAGCCGAAGAGGCGATCCTCGGCGGCCAGTGGGATTTGGTGATTCTGGACGAGATCAACTACGCGATTGGCTACAAGATGCTCGATCCGGAGAAAGTTGCCGAGGTGCTGCGCAAGAAGCCGGAGATGGTTCATGTGATCTTGACGGGACGGAACGCGCATCCCACAATCGTTGAGCTGGCCGATACGGTGACCGAGATGCGCGAGGTGAAGCATGCGTATCAGAAGGGCATTGAGGCACAGCGAGGGATTGAGTACTAGAGGCGAGGTTTCAAAGTTTCAGAGGTTTCAAGGTTTCGCAGGTTAAGAGCAAAGGCAACGGCGCAACGACTGTTGAGTGAGAGTATTGCTTCCCACCTTAGCCGCGCAAAGAAGCGCGTCGAAGGTGGGGCACCCGGCTTCATCGCAGGGTGACGTTGGAACCCCGGCAAGTTAAACCCTTTTTCTAGAGAGAATGCATGAGCTGGTTTAAGCGGGAATCGCAGGAACTGGATACGAGCGGCGAGAAGAAGATGAAGTCCGAAGGACTTTGGGTGAAGTGCGACGGATGCCGACAGATCATCTGGAAGAAAGACCTGGAGGCGAATTTTCACGTTTGCCCGAAGTGCGAGAAGCATTTTCGGATCGACACGCGGACGCGGTTGGGATATCTGTTTGACGATGGCGTCTACGTGGAAGAAGACGGCAACCTGGTGACGACCGATCCGCTGGAATTTACCGATCTGAAGGCCTACAAGGGACGGGTAAAGGCGGCGCAGAAATCGACCGGCCGCAAAGACGCGATTGTGAACGCGCGAGGCAAAATCTGCGGACGCGAAGCGATTGTTTCAGCGATGGAGTATGGCTTCATCGGCGGCAGCATGGGCGCCGTGGTGGGTGAGACAATCACGCGAGCCGTGGAAAAAGCGCTGCGGGAGCGGGTGCCTCTGGTGGTGATTTCGGCAACGGGCGGGGCGCGCATGATGGAAGGCACCATCTCACTGATGACGATGGCGAAGATTTCAGCGGCGCTGGCGAGGCTGGACGACGCGAAGATTCCGTACATCAGTGTGCTGACCGATCCGACGACGGGCGGAGTGACGGCGAGTTTTGCGATGCTGGGCGACTTGAATATTGCCGAGCCTGGAGCGCTGATCGGATTCGCCGGGCCGCGAGTGATTGAGCAGACGATTCGGCAGAAGCTGCCGGAAGGCTTTCAGCGCAGCGAGTTTCTGGTGGAGAAGGGATTCCTGGACGCCGTGGTGCATCGGCGGGATATGAAGAGCTACATTGGGCGGGCGCTGGCGTGGATGGGGTAAGAGCAAGGTTTCACAAGTTTCAAAGTTTCGCAGGTTAGAGGCAAGATCAAAGTCAAAGGATGGGACCAGGTTTCAAAGTTTCACAGGTTTCAAGGTTTCGCAGGTTAAAGGCAAGGATCAAAGTCAAGAGCCAGGTCAACTTTCCCCACCCTAACCATCAAGATGGTTAGGATGGGGCACGCTCAAGTTAGTAATCGTTGGCGATCTTGGCCATAGGGGTGATAAGAACTATCGATTGGGTGGAGAGACTCTGGGCCAGTAGAATGGAAACAGCAAGACGGAGCATCTGAACGAGTGGGGTTCTGAACGAATTTGGGTTGACGTTTGCAGGGCCGCCGGCGGCGGCCT
>Ga0182030_10005026_pt1 | contig 28134 bp, 32 predicted proteins | sample 812S3MmetaG_FD_121299 | JGI IMG/M metagenome (GOLD analysis project Ga0182030, IMG submission 121299) | Permafrost microbial communities from Stordalen Mire, Sweden - 812S3M metaG (Illumina Assembly) | ecosystem: Environmental > Terrestrial > Soil > Wetlands > Permafrost | place: Sweden... | reverse complement strand
TGCCGGCCATATTCCGTCGCGAAATTGGCCGTGATGAGCGCGCCGCTCGAAAGATTCGCCTCGACCACGACCGTGCCCAAAGTCATGCCGGCCACAATGCGGTTGCGGATGGGAAACGATTGTTTGTCCGCCGGCCGGTTGAAGGGAAATTGCGTGATCACCGCGCCGTTCGCCGCGATGCGCTCGAACAGTTCGGCATTTTCCGGCGGCGCGACCAAATTTATCCCCGTTCCCAAAACGGCAATCGTCCGGCCTTTGCCGCTCAACGCGCCCTGATGCGCCGCCGTGTCAATGCCGCGCGCGCCGCCGCTCACCACCGTCACGCCGACGTAGGCGAGCTGATACGCCAGCTTGCGTGCGGTCTCGATGCCGTAATGCGTCGTCATCCGCGAGCCGACCATCGCCACGGCGTTTTTGTCTTTCGCCGTGAGTTCGCCTTGGACGTAAAGCACCAGCGGCGGATCATAAATTTCCCGCAGCGACGGCGGATAATTTTCATCGGACGAAATCAAAACGTGGCAGCCGAAATCCGCGATGCGTTTCAGCTCGCCGGCAAGGTCAATGGATTTTTCCCACGCCGAAATTTTTTCAGCGGTGTCGTCGCCGATGTTGCGGACGCGGAGCAGCTCGTGTTTTGAAGCGGAAAGAATTTTGGGCGCGTCGCCGAAATGTTCCAGCAGCGAGCGGGCACGCACCGGCCCGACGCCTTCAATCAGGTTCAACGCAATAAACGCTTCCCGCGAGTCCATAAGCTTTGATAACGGCTGGCGCAGCCGGGCGCAAGAAAAGTTTCGCGGCGGAAGCGGCTCAATTTGGTGGGGCGAGACTCCCGGCGAGCCGTTTGTGCTTGGCCATTCCAGCTTCGGCTCGCGGGGACGCTCGCCCCACCAAATTTGGATTCAAACTTTCGCCTTGAGTGAAACCAAGTGGTCGCACCACGCGGCCACGCCGTTGCCGGATTTGGAAGACAGCTCGAAAATTTTCGCGTGCGGCGCGGCCTGCCGGATGTTTTTCAACGCCAGTTCGCGGTCAAAACCCGCCGCTTCCGTCATGTCGGTTTTGGTCACGATGACCACGTCGGCCGAGTGAAACATCGGCGGATATTTCAGCGGCTTGTCCTCGCCTTCCGTCACGGAAAGCAGCACCACGCGCACCGCTTCGCCGAGGTCGAACGACGCGGGGCAGACGAGGTTGCCGACATTTTCGATGATGAGCAAATCGAGTGCGCGGAGATCCAACTGCTTCATCGCCTCGGCCACCATGCCGGCTTCGAGATGGCAGAGCGTGCCGGTGGCGATTTGCACGACCGGCGCGCCGGTGGTGCGGAGCCGCGCGGCGTCGTTGTCCGTCGCGAGGTCGCCGACGATGACGCCGGCGCGGAGGCGGCCTTTCAATTCATTCAGCGTTTTGGTGAGCAACGTCGTCTTGCCCGCGCCGGGCGAGGAAACGACATTCAGCACGAGCAGGCCGAGCGCCCGGAACGCGCCGCGATTTTGTTCCGCCGCGCGGTCGTTGCCGTTCAGGATGCCGGTGTTCAAATTCAAAACCTGATGTGCGTGCGCGTGGCCGTGCGCATGAGCGTGCCCGTCATCGTGCGCATGGCTGATCACGGTGCCATCCGCGAGCGTGTGCGTGTGCGCGCCAACCAGCCGGTCGCCCACTTGGTAGGGACCGGGTTTTGAACATCCACATTCCTGACACATAAAATTATTTTTGAGTTACGAAATTTCCAGCGACGCCAGTTCCATTTCCTTGCCGCGCCGCAACTGGCCGCTGGCCTGGTGGCAGCGCGGACAGGCGTAATGCAAATCGGCGGCGGCAAATTCCGCCGCGCAGTCCGGGCACCAGCCGACGGCGGGCACCAGCTCGATTTCAAATTCCGCGCCCGCTGCGAGCGTCTGGTCTTTCAAGCCGTCGAACGCGAACCGCAGCGCCTCCGGCACCACGCCGGACAACGCGCCGACCCGCACCTTGAGCCGGTGAATCTGCGTCGCGCCCGCCGCGCGCGTGTTTTTCTCGGCCAGCTCCAGGGCGGAGGACATGATGCTGAACTCGTGCATGATTAGAAAAGCCTGCGCGTTACTCGGCGTTTCATCACAATATCATTATGCGGCGCTGGCGCAAGTCAAGGTCGGGAATGTCGGGCGGTTCCTAATCGCAATCTTAATCGTAATCCGGTTGAATGATTACGATTAAGATTAAGGTCAAGGTTGGGATGCCATGAAGGCTGAAGTCGCACCGTTCGCGCCAAATTGCCTTGTCACATGGCCCGCATCAGCCTGACAATCGCGCGACGCGGAAACCTTTTGCCTTTGCCGCTGTTATATCACCGGACCAAACATGACACCAATCAACCTCGAGGCCGCGCGCGAAACCTACCGCGCCATCGCCGCCAACATCGCCAAAATCATGCGCGGCCAGACCGACGCCACCCGCCATCTGCTCGCCGCGCTCGCGGCCGGCGGCCATGTGCTGCTGGAAGATTATCCCGGCACGGGCAAGACGACGCTGGCCAAGGCGCTCGCCAAATCCATTGACGCGCAGTTCAAGCGGCTGCAATTCACGCCGGACCTGCTGCCATCGGACATTCTGGGCGTTTCCATTTTCAACCAGCGCGACCAGGAATTTCATTTTCACGAAGGCCCGGTGTTCACCAACATTCTGCTCGCGGACGAAATCAACCGCGCCTCGCCGCGCACGCAGTCCGCGCTGCTTGAGGCGATGGGCGAAGGCCAGGTCAGCGTCGAGGGCGAGAAATGGGATTTGCCGGATTTATTTTTCGTCATCGCCACGCAGAACCCGGTGGAATTTCGCGGAACGTATCCTTTGCCGGAGGCGCAGATGGACCGGTTTGCGATGCAATTTACGCTCGGCTATGTGCCGCCGGCGGAGGAAGTCGCCATCCTCACCGCGCAGGAACACAATCATCCGCTGAACGAATTGAAACCCTGCGCCACGCTGGCCGACGTGCTGGCGCTGAAACGCGCGGTGGAGGCTGTGCGCATCAGCGATGAATTGAAACGCTACGCCGTGGATCTCGTGGCCGCCACGCGCACGGCGACCGGCGTGCAGCTTGGCGCCAGCCCGCGCGCTTCCATCGCGCTGATGAAAACGGCGCAGGCCGAGGCGCTGTTCGACGGTGCGGATTTTGTGACGCCTGAGCAATTGCAAAAGCTCGCCGCGCCGGTCATCGCGCACCGGCTGGTGCTGGAACCGCAGGCGCGTTTTTCCGGCCTGACGGCGCGCGGCGTGGTCGGGGACATTTTGAAAAAACTCAAAGTGCCGGCGTGACCAGAAAATGCGGAAGGCAGAATGAAGCATGAAGAAACAAATTTCCGCGCGCCGCGCACATTGAAAGTTTCTTCATTTCGCCTTCTGCATTCTTCATTCGTCCCATGACTCCGATTTACAAGCTGTTTTATCTGACCTACCGCCATTCGTCCGGCTTGTGGCGCTGGGCGCAGCGGCGGTTCACACCGGCGGGGCTGTGCGCGGTGGTTGGATTTGTCGTCGCCGGCACGGTGGGCGTGGACATTGAAAACACCGTCACCTATCAGACTTTTACGCTGCTGCTGGCGCTTTTGCTGCTGGCCTTCGCGAGCAGTTTTTTCTTCCGCGCGAATTTTTCCGCGACGCATCTGCTGCCGCGCTGCGGCACCGCCGGTCAGCCGCTGATTTACCGCGTGCGGGTGAAAAATCTGACGCCGCAAACGCAGGCCGGGCTGACGCTGCTGGAAAATCTCGCCGATCCGCGCCCGTCGTTCGAGACGTGGCTGGCGTTCAAGCTGGCGGAAGACCGGCACACCCGGGCGTTCCGCGTGTCGCAGGCGCGGCGGAACAATCCGTTCCGGCTGGTGGATTTGAAGGACGCGGAACTGCCGCCGCTGCCGCCGGGCGGCGAGACGGAAGTGCGCGTGGAATTGTTGCCGCTGCGGCGCGGCGTTTTACATTTCACCGGCGTGACGGTGGCGCGGCCGGACCCGCTGGGATTGTTCCGCTCTTTTTGCACGGTGGCCGCGCCGCAGAAAGTTTTGATCCTGCCGAAACGCCATGCGCTGCCGCCCATCGCGCTGCCCGGCGCGATGAAATACCAGGAAGGCGGCGTGGCGCTCGCGGCGAACGTCGGGAGCAGCGAGGAATTCGTCGCGCTGCGCGAATACCGGCACGGCGATCCACTCCGGCACATTCACTGGCGGAGCTGGGCCAAGACCGGCAAGCCCATTGTGAAGGAATTCGAGGACGAATTTTTCGTGCGGCACGCGCTGGTGCTCGACACGTTCACGGACGAACCGCACAGCGAAATTTTTGAGGAGGCGGTGTCCGTGGCGGCGTCGTTCGCCTGCACGGTGCTGACGCAGGAATCGCTTCTCGATTTGCTTTTCGTCGGCAACAAGTCTTACTGCTTTACCGCCGGCCGCGGGCTGGCGCACGCGCACCAGATTCTGGAAATTCTCGCTTCCGTCCGCGCGTGCGGCGACCAGCCATTCGGCTCGCTGGAGCATCTGGTGCTCAACCATATTTCCGTCGTGAGCGGCTGCATCTGCGTGCTGCAACGCTGGGACGACGCGCGGCGGAAATTCGTGGCAAAAATGCGCGCGCTCGGCGTGCCGGTGCTGGTGCTGGTCATCGTGCCGGCGGGCGAAAAAAAACCGGACGCCGGCCCGCTGCGCGACGTGCCGGAAAGTTTTCACGTTTTGGAAATTGGAAAAATCGCGGAGGAACTCGCGAAGTTAAAATGAAAGCGCCGCCCTTCCTGCTTTTCGCCACGCTCCTGTTTTGGGGCTGGCAGTCGGAACTGCTGTTCGTCGGCCTGGGGCTGGGCGTGGTGCTGGAAAGCGCGCGGGTGATCAAGACGCGCTGGGACGTGGCCGACCAGGATTTCCGCCGCATCTGGACATTTTGCGTGCTGCTGGCGCTGGCGCTGGCGCTTTACGTTTTCACCACCAACCAGGAAGGCGGCGGCTTTGGCGGCGCGGCACCCGGCGCAAACGCGGCGCACAACACCACCGTTTCCACGGTGCAACATTCGGCCACGACTTTTTTCCGCTGGCTGCCGATCACGCTGTTTCTTTTTATCGCGGCGCAGTTTTTCAGCGAACGCGAGCTGGTGCCAATCTCGGCGCTGTCGTCCACCTCGCTGGTCATTCGCTGGCGGCGGCTGCACGGCGGCGACGGCATGGCGGAGCGTTATGTGGACGCCTCGTATCCGTATTTCATCGTGTGCCTGTTTTCGGCGGGCATCCATCCGAACAACGGCTCGCACACTTATTTCTGGGGCCAATGCGCGCTGATCACCTGGGCGTTGTGGACGCTGCGTTCGCGGCGGTTCGGTCTCGTGGCCTGGGCGGGCGCGCTCGTGGCGGTGATGGCGCTGGGTTTTCTCGGCCAGCTCGGCATCAACCAGACCGCGCGGCTGATCCAGAATTTCAACGCTCAATGGATGTCGCGCATGTTTCGTCAACGAACCGACGCCGCGCAAAGCCTGACTTCGATGGGCCGCATCGGCGAAATGAAATTGTCCCCGCGCATCGTCATCCGGCTGGAACCGGAAAAAATCGGGCACGCCCCGACTTACCTGCGCCAAGCCAGCTACCGCAATTATGACGCGCTGAAACAAGCCTGGCGCGAGGGCCGGTCGCGGAATGAATTTGCCAGCGTGTTCAGCGAACACGACACGACTTACACGTTGGTGCCCGACAAAACCAACGCGGCGGCGATCAACATCGCGTGCTACCTCGACGGCTGGTCGCAGGAATACAGCGCGCCGGAAGGACTGCTGCCGCTGCCCTCCGGCAGCGGCCGGCTGGATAACCTCCCGCTGGTGCAGCTTCAACTAAACAAAACCGGCGCGGCGCTCGCCACCGGGAATGGCCTGGTGATTTTCGACGCGCACTATGGCCCCGGTGCGACCGCCGACTCGCCGCCCGTGCTCACCGGCAATGCGGGCACCAACGACCTGTTTGTGCCGACGAACGAACTGCCCGCGCTGAATCGCGTGGCGGCGGAAATCAATTTTTCCGGCACGAATGAAACCCAGCAGCTCCAGTCCGTCGAAAAGTTTTTCTTCGACAAATTTTCTTACAGCGTCTGGCAGGGGCCGGACAAGCTGGCCACCACCAATGCCACGCCGCTGACGCGCTTTCTGCTCACCAGCCGCAGCGGCCACTGCGAATATTTCGCCAGCGCCACCGTCCTATTGCTGCGGCGGCTCGGCCTGCCGGCGCGCTACGCCGTCGGTTTTTACGTCCACGAAACCGCCGGCAGCGGCTATGTCGTGCGCGAACGCGACGCGCACGCCTGGTGCCTCGTCTGGAACGGCAAAACGTGGGACGACTTCGACACCACGCCGCCGTCGTGGGTGGCGGTGGAAGGCAAACGCGCCTCGTGGCTGGACTGGTTTTCCGACGGCCGCTCGTGGCTCGGTTTCCAGTTTGCAAAATTCCGCTGGGGCCAGGCGCATCTGCGCCAATACATTTTGTGGGCGCTCGTCCCGGCGCTGGCCGTGCTGCTTTATCACATCATTTTCCGGAAACGAAAAAAACGGACGGAGCCGAAGCGCACCGGCCCGGCGGAAGCGGAGCGGATCTGGCCGGGGCTGGATTCGGAATTTTACCGGCTCGAAAAAAAGCTGGCCGCGCGCGGCCAGTTCCGCGAACCGGGCGAGCCGTGCGCCGCCTGGCTGGAACGCGTCCTGGCCGAACCCACGCTGGCCGGCCTGCGCGGACCGCTGCGCGAACTGCTGCGCCTCCACTACCGCCACCGCTTCGACCCGGAAGGTTTGTCCGCCGCCGACCGGCAGGCGCTCGCCGAGCAGGCGCAGGCTTGCCTGCAAACACTGGCGCAAAAATAATTTTTTCGCCGTGCCCGCCGCCGCCGGGTGAACCGCTCCTGGGCAAATAATCCGGCGACCCGCCGCAACTCAACTTCGGCGGCGCGAAACCGGCGGCGAAGATTTTAAGCGTGGAATAATCAAATTCGTTTGCGACGACCATCGGCAGACTTGCGACGGCTGAAACCGGGGTGCGACGACCATATCCCGGATTGCGACGCCCTTCGGACGATCTGCGACGGCCTGCGGACCGGTTGCGACGAGTCGCGGACGACTTGCGACGGCCATTTGTCACCTGCGACGGCGGGCGGACGACTTGCGACGGCCTTTTTTCGAGGTGCGACGCCAAAAACTCGGTTTCATTGACATTTCAGCCGGTTTGCGCTGTATAAAAAGCGACAGCTTGCCCGCGTTGGCCGCTTGAATTGTTGCAAAAAAACCCTTGCCTCAACCGTTCGTCGGCGCATAATCGCCTCACTTCCACCTGTTATTTTTGGGGAAGGGAACTCAACTGAAAGAACTAAAATTATGGAACAAAAAATCAGCAGCCTCGTAGCCGCCTTCAAAACCGTGGACGCCTTTGGCCTCGCCAACGCCGCCGACTTTCCGGCCACCGGCCTCGGCGGACAGCAATTCGCCCTCGTTCACACCGCCGTCACCAGCATGGCCACGCTTGGAGCCAGCCAGATTTCTGGCACCGAGCAAACCCACAGTGCCGTCCTCGGCAAAGTCGCCTGCCGGTTTCACCTGCACGACGATATGATTGGCATCACCAACGCCGCACATTCCCTCGTGCTGCTTGGCAACCCCACCATCGGCGGAAAATTCCTCATGCCCCACAGCAACGGCGACCAGGCCCTGCTCAATTCCGCCCGCGCCTTTGCCGCCGATGCCGTCGCCTTCTCCGCCGCGCTCATCAGCGTCGGCTTGCCCGCCACCTTCATCACCTCGCTCAACGCGGACATCACCGCCTTTGAAGGCCTCATCACCACCAAAGGCACCGCGCTCACCGGCCAGGCCGGCGCCACCGGCGGATTGGAAAACGCCGCGCATCAGGCTGCCGTCGCGTTGCACGTCCTCAAAACCATCGTGCCCAACACCTACAAAAACAATCCCGCGAAACTCGCCGCCTGGGCCACCGCCAGCCATGTGGAAAAACACACGCCCGTCCCGCGCGCCAAAAAACCGGCGGCCACCACGACGCCAGCGAAATAAATCCAGCATCGTAGGCGCGACATATTTGTAGTAATTCGTTTCGTAAAAATCACCAGCTCCGTAGGCGCGGCATCCGAATATGCCGCGCCTACGGAGCTGGATTTATTTTGGAATGGCATTCTATATAGAGGTCGCCCCGGACGGGGCTGGATTGGCAGGCGGCACGAAACAGGCGGCGAAGTTTTGTGGACGGAATAATTTCAAAAGTGCTGGACAGAAATTAAAAAATAATCAAAATTTTCAAAACCATGAAACGGGATTTGCTGTTATGAAATGTCCTCATTGCCACTCTGCTAACACCAAACGAAAACCGATGGTATATGTTTCGGAGAAATATCGTGAAACCAGTTATGGTAAACGCTCTGGAATTACATTCGGCCAGTCAGGTCTTGGTGACGCGGCTTCCCCGCCAACAAATATATTCATGGCACTTTTAGGTTTCTGGAGTATTCCATGCTTTTTCATTTGGTTTAATTACGGAACGGGCGCATTTCTGGGTTCTTTCTGGGGTGGTGCTTTGTTGTTGGGAATTATCTACTGGTTGCTTGGCGGTTTTAAGAAAGACAACGAGAAACACGCGAATTGGGCCAACTCATGGAGGTGTCTTGATTGCGGAGCAAGTTGGGACATAAAAAAAGTTGATTAAGTAAATCTATGAAATTGAATACAAAGCAAGTTGAGCTTCAACGCCGCGTCAAGGAACTTGAAACTGAAAATAAGAAGCTACGCCGCCAAGTCATTAAGCTAGAGGGCGAATTAAACTACCTTAACAGTCAATTTGTTGGCAGTAAACGTCGCAAGACTTTTCATCGGCCAAACTGTAAGTGGGCAGCATGCATTTCACCCAAACAACTCATTGAGTTTAGTTCCCATCAGGAAGCCGTTGAAGCAAGCTATAAACCCTGCAAGACGTGTCGTGCATGAGATTAAAGCGAATACTTTGTTTCGTGCTCGCTTGCCACAAGAGTTTTCCTTTCACCAATCCGTCTCGCGGTAGTCCTTCAGAAATTTTCCCCAGAGGTGCGTGCCGGTGTTGAAGCCGGCGATGATCGGGTCCACGCTACGCGTGCGCCGTCCGCTGCCGGCGTTTCACCGGCACCCAGGCAAACCATCAGTGGTTTCATTCGGGCTTTCAGCATCTTTGGTTTTGCCAAGGCTGGCAAAGAATTTTTCCGTTTCCGGTTTTCCGGCCAGCCATTCCGCCGCCATCACTTCTTTTTCTCGCCGCCGCGCAAAACTTTCACCGCCTCGGGCAGTTTGTAATGCCGTTTTAATCCCGCATCGCCCAGCAGTCCGGCCGGCACGCGCGCGACGAATTCCGGGAAGCTGCGCTCCACGCGGTCGCGGAGCAGTTTTTGTCCCGCCTTGGAAGCCCAGAAATCGTCCTCGATTTTCGTGAGCGCGATGGCCGCTTCTTCGCTCGTCATGTTTTCCCGCTTGGCCAGCGCCCAGATCAATTCCGGGTCGCCCGGCAGGCTGACGGGGAACGACACAAATTTCAGCGTGACCTCCGCCTCGTCGGCGCCTTCCGGCGCGAGCGGGCGCACGGGAATTTTGCTGTGGAACTGCGTGCCGTCCGGCAGCGAAACATCCACGGACAGCGCCTTGCCGTTTTCGTCCGGCTCGATTTCCAGGTCCGCCTCGCCGAAGCCGGCGGTGAAATGCTGCTTCACTTCCTCCAGCGTCTTCGGCTCCAAATCCGGCAGCTCGATGCGCTCGCAGAATTTCTCAAACGAGCTGACGCGGTTATTGGCCCGCAGTTCGGCCTCGAAGGCGGAATAAAGTTTTTCGGCAAACGCCGGATCGGGCGCGACGCGGGGCAGAATGATCCGCAACAAGTCCAGCAACTGCGCCTGCTCGTCGCGTTTGGATTTCGGCTGTTTCTTTTCTTTCATGGTTGAAATGTCTTATGAATCCGCCAATGGCGGTTCGCCGGTCGTGATTCGAAACGGGCGCATGGTTTAACGAAGTGGCGGCGCGATGTAAAACGGAAACGGAAACATTTTGCCGGCCGGCAAGGAAACCGGCAGCAGCCGGCCGGCCCGGCCGCGAATCACCGGGTGGCTGTCGAGGTGTTTTCACTGGCACGTTGGCTTGCGGCAATTTTCCTTCGGTGCATAATCTGCCGACGTTATGATGGAAAATCCACCTCGCCCGCCCCGCACCATCTGGATCGGGTTCGTGCTTTTGTTCGGCTTCATCAGCCTGGCGTTCGTGCTGTGGTTTGTCCAAGTCGTGCGCAGCCGCAGCCAGTGGCAACCGCTTCGCGTCATCGGCCCCGTCGCCGCGTTCACGCTCACCAATCAGGACGGACGGGAGGCCACGCTCGCGGATTTCACCAATCACGTCTGGGTGGCCGACATCGTCTTCACGCGTTGCGCCGGGCCGTGCCCGCGCATGACCGGCCAGATGCGTTCGCTGCAAAATCTTTTGCCGCCGGACAGCGGCGCGAAACTCGTCACGCTCACCACCGATTCGGAATTCGATTCGCCCCCCGTGCTGAAAAAATACGGTGCCCGCTTCGGCGCGGACTTCCGCCGCTGGACTTTTCTCACCGGCACAAAAAATGAAATCGCCGCGCTCGCCAGCGGCAGCCTGAAATTGAGCGCCGTGCCGGTGAAGCTTGAAGATCAGAAAAATGTCGCCGACCTGTTTATTCACACGACAATTTTTGTGCTGGTGGACAAACACGCGCAGTTGCGCGCCAGCTTTGAAACCGGCGGCGACGGCGTGGACTGGACCAATTCCGTCCAGCCGCAACTGCTGCAAGCCGTCCACCAACTGGAAAACGAGCCATGACCATCCACGATTTGCCCGCCGTCAACGCCACGCTCAACGGCTTGAGCGCGGTCTTTCTCGTGCTCGGATTTTTTTTCATCAAGCGCGGAAATAAAATCGCGCACCGCAACTGCATGATCACCGCGTTCGTCACGTCGGTGGTTTTTCTCGGCTGCTATCTGACCTATCACGGCTATCTCGCCCTGGCTTTGAACCAAGGCCCGACGCGGTTCCTTAATCCCGCGTGGTTCCGCCCGATTTATCTGGCAATTTTGATTTCGCACACGCTGCTCGCCGCCGCGATTGTGCCGCTGATTTTGATGACGCTCTGGCGCGCGAAGAAAGAAAACTTCGAGGCGCACAAAAAAATCGCCCGCTGGACCTGGCCGCTCTGGCTCTACGTTTCCGTGACCGGCGTGGTGATTTACCTGTTGCTCTACCAGATTTTTCCACAACGGTGAGTTGACGCCGTTGGTGATGGAAATTAAAGTCCAGTCATGGTCTATGAAGTCCCAATAACACCGAACGCTTCGGCAGACAAAGACGCGGAAGCTGCGGCAAAGTGCTGGCGTATTCGCAAAATTGCTGGCAGTCGTGAACGGATTATCACATGGTTGGAAAGCCAAGGCGAATACGAAGCGGTCAAAGAAATTCTCGCCCGCAAGGCCGGGCAGACCTGAAGTTTATCCTCAAAAACTTTTCAGCGTTTCCAGCACCGCCTTGATGCGCGGAACTTCGTGCGTGCGGAACAAATCCGTTTTGCCCAGCGCGGCAAGCACGGCGAAAAATGGCTCGGCGCAGCGGACCTCCTCGCCGAAAAATTCAAACGCGTGCGGCAGCGCGTGGCAGATGGGAAAACCCAGCTCGCGCAGCCGGAACGTGTTCAGGAAAATCTTCATCTGGTGCCGCACGCGCACCGCGCTGTTTTGCAAATTGCGGTAATAAAATCCGAGGCCGGGATCGAGGAAGATTTTTTCCACGCCGCATTTCTGCGCGAGTTCGATTTGCCGCGCGAAAAAATCCCGCAGCAGCGGAATCGGATCGGCACCCAAATCGAAATCGCCGACTTCGCGGACGTTTTTGCCGGCGACGTAGCAGACAATCACCGCCGCGTCGTGATCGGCGACCAGCTTGAAAATTTCCTTGGAACCGGCGGTGCCGGTGAGGTTCAGAATGTTCGCGCCCGCCTCCAGGCTGGCGCGCGTGACGGCGGGCGAATAGGTTTCGACGGACACCAGAATTTTTTCCGCGCGCAGTTCTTTGATCACCGGAATGAGCCTGGACTTTTGCGCCGCGTTGCCCACGCGCGCCGCGTGCGCGAGCGTGGACTCCGCGCCGACATCAATGATGTGCGCGCCTTGGGCCACGAGCACTTTTCCGCGCCGCACGGCGGCTTCCACCGTCAGGCAGACGCTTTCGCGATACCACGAATCGGCGGAGAGATTGACGACGCCCATGATCGCCGGCTGCGAATTGAAATCGAATTTTTTGCCGCCAATGGAAAATTCCCGCACTCGCGCGGCGGCGGCGGTGCGGTTCTGTTCCAGAAGTCCGGCCAGTTGTTCGAGCGACAGCATGGCCGAATCGTAAGCCGGAACGGAAATTTCGCAAATCGTTTGTAGCGCTGGCGGCCTGGTTCCGGCTGAAAAATCATTTGCGCGGCGGGCGGGGGCGGTTAGATTGCGGCCATGATTTTTGCGCGATTTTTTCCGCTTGCGGTGGCCGCCGGCTGGCTGTTCGTCGCCGGTTGCGAAAAACCGTCGGCGATGAACGAGTCCACGGCGAATGTGAAGCACATCACGCAGGGCGAGTTTGCCGGCGAGGTGACGAGTTGCCCCAGCCCGGTGGTGGCGGATTTTTACGCGACGTGGTGCGGGCCGTGCCGGCAGCTCTCGCCGCTGCTGGACAAGCTGGCCGGCGGCTGCACGGACAAGGTCAAGTTCGTCAAAATCAACGTGGATGAGTCGCCGGGGCTGGCGCAGAATTTTTCGGTGCAGGCGATTCCGACGCTGATTTTTTTCAAGGACGGCAAAGTGGCCGACCGCGTCACCGGCCTGCCGGCGGAAGCCGACTTGAAAGCCACGCTGGACAAATTTGCCTCCAGCAAATGATTTACTGCCGCCCGCGCAAAAACGTGTCCGCCAGCGGGCCTTTTTCCGATATGATCACCGTGCCGGATGAAATGTTGTGGCGCGTGAACCAGCCTTCCTTCGTTTCTAACACAAACCGGATGTCGTCGCGCGCGGCGACCACGGAGTTGGTGTCGTTCTGTTCGAGGTGATGGATTTCCTGGATGACGCCGTCGGTCGTGATGTAGGCGGCGGAGATGGATTCGGGACAGTTTTTCATCCAGAAGCTCGCGCGCTGCGGCCCCGGCAGCACGAACAGCATCGCGTCCGTCTCCTGAATGTTCGTGCGGAACATCATGCCGGTCATTTCCTGCTCCTCGGTCAGCGCCAACTCGGCGTCGAGCGATTCCAGCGGGTGGAATAAATTGTCATGAAAGGTGCCAATAAAAATCTTCATCGTGTGCAGTTTCGGCTGCGCGTGCTTGGGCAGCAAATCATCCAGCGTCGGCGCGCTGGTGGCGGCGGGCGGACTGGCCTTGCTGCAACCGGCGAAAACAGCGGCGGCGAGCAGCAACGGAAAGAATCGCAAAAATTTCACGCCGCCAAGTTGCCGCAAACGGCGGCGCATTTCAACGAACATTCCGCTGGCCGGCGGCGTCAAGCACCCCGCGCGGCGTGGTTGACTTGCACGCGGGAAAGCTTATTTTGTCATCGCTGTGACAACTATTGAACAGTCCGTTCCGCTCGTCCGCCTCGATGCCTTGCCGCCGCGCGTCTGCGCCGTGGTGCGCAGCGTCGCCACCGACGACGAGGACACGCAGCGGCTCAAGACGCTCGGCGTCTGCCTCGGCCGCCGCGTGGAACTCGTCCGCGCCGGCGATCCGCTCATCTTGAAAGTCTTCGGCTCGCGGCTCGGCATCTCCGCCGAACTCGCCGCCCGCGTCCAGGTGGAAATCTGCCAGCCCGGCCATTGCGCCTTGCGCGAAGACGACTGCGCATGAACGGCGCGCCGCCACAAGATACCGCGCCGCACCACCGCGCGTTCACGCTCGCGCTGGTGGGCAATCCCAACGCCGGCAAAACCACCTTGTTCAACGCGCTCACCGGCCTGCGCGCCAAGACCGCGAATTTTCCCGGCACCACCGTCGAGCGCAAAGTCGGCCGGCTGCATCTCGACCGCAAACAGATTGTTGTCGTGGATTTGCCGGGCCTTTACAGCCTGGACAGCAAATCGCCGGATGAAAAACTCGCCGCCGATGCGTTGCAGGGAAAATTGGAACACACCGCGCCCGATGCCGCGCTGGTCGTGGTGGACGCGACGAATCTTGAACGGAATCTTTTTCTGGCCAGCCAGGTTTTGGAACTGAAATGTCCGGTGGTTGTGGCGCTGAACATGATGGACATGGCGCGGCGCGACGGCATCCGCATTGACGTGGCGAAATTGCGCGACGAGCTCGGCTGCGTCGTGGTGCCGGTTTCCGCGCGCAACGGCGAAGGTGTTGACGAATTAAAAAAAGAGCTGAACCGCCTGGTCAATGGCGCGATGCCCGAGGCGGTGGATCACGTTGATCCGCACTGCGCGGGCTGCACCGGCTGCACGTTTCAGGCGCGCTATGAATGGACAGAGCAAATTTCCACGCGGGTCATGGACGCCGCCATCGTCGAACGCTCAAAATGGACGGACAAGCTGGACGACTATTTCACGCATCCGGTCATCGGCGTGGTGGTGTTTCACGTCGTGATGCTGGCTTTGTTTGCGCTGATTTTTTGGGCCGCGCAAATTCCGATGGAGCTGATTGACCATTTGTTTGCCGGCATCAAATCATGGACAAGTGCAATTTTGCCGGCGGGCGATTTGCAAAGCCTCGTGTCCGACGGCGTGGTCGGCGGCGTTGGCGGCATCCTGATTTTTCTGCCGCAAATCTGCATTTTGTTTTTCGCACTGTCGCTGCTGGAAGATACCGGCTACCTGTCGCGTGCGGCGTTTGTGATGGACAAAATCATGCGCAAGCTCGGTCTGCCGGGCAAAGCCTTCGTGCCGCTGCTGTCGGCGCACGCCTGTGCGATTCCGGCAATTATGTCCACGCGCGTCATCGAAAATCCGCGCGACCGGCTGGTCACGATTCTCGTGACGCCGCTGATGGCCTGCTCCGCGCGGATTCCCGTTTACGCGATGGTCACGGCGCTTTTGTTTCCGCATTCGCCGCTGAAGGCCGCGCTGGTTTTCACCGCCGCTTATGCGACGGGCGTCGTGGCGGCGCTCGGCATGGCCATGATTTTTCGCCGGACGATTTTGCCGGGCGAAAGCAAGCCGCTGATGATCGAACTGCCGCCTTACCGCGTGCCGGGTTTGCGCACCGCATTACTGCACACGTTCGACCGCGCAAAAATTTTCGTAAAACAGGCGGGCACGATCATTCTCGCGATCTCGCTGGTTTTATGGGCGCTGTCGTATTATCCGAAATCCAGTCCGCCCGCCGCCGCCGCGGCCATGACCGCGCAAGCCGATCAAATTGAAAAAGCCGGCGACGTAACAAAAGCCGTTGAACTGCGCGCTGCCGCCGACCATCTGACGGCGCAACATTCATTGCAAAATTCTTTTGCCGGAAAAGTCGGCCACGTCATCGAACCGGTCATCGCGCCGCTCGGCTACGACTGGCAGATTGGCATCGGCATCATCAGCTCGTTCGCCGCGCGCGAAGTGATTGTTTCGACGCTGGCGATTGTTTACGGCGTTGGCAAGGACGCGGCGGACAACAATCAGTCGTCGCTTTACAGCACGCTGCGGCAGGCCAAGCGCACGGACGGCACGCCGATTTTCAACACAGCCACGTGCGCGAGCCTGCTGGTATTTTACATTTTGGCCGCGCAATGTTTGTCCACCACCGCCGTCGTGCGGCGCGAGACGAACAGTTGGAAATGGCCGCTGTTTCAAATCGCCTACATGACCGGGCTGGCCTACTTCGCAGCATTGGTTGTTTATCAGGTGCTTCGGCATTTCGGCCACGCTTGAGTGTTGCCGAGTGCTTGCCGGCGGGCGGGCTGACTTCATCCCAGTTGCGCCCGTGGATTCAGTCAGGATCCCATGAGAAGTTTAATACCTCGCAAAAATCCAATAAAACATGGCGGAGAGAGGGGGATTCGAACCCCAATTAATTGCCCGGTTTTATTGGGTGAAACCGATCCGCACACTGAAAAACACACTGAACTTTCTGTCCTTCATAGTCAAGACCTGTCAAAGGTAGTCCAAGCTTGGGCTAACCTTCCTGTTGCACTCAAGGCGGCCATTCTCGCCATCGTCGAATCGTCGGCACAGAAGGAGGCACGCCCATGAATGCCTCGCCGTCCATTGGTCAGAGCCAAACAAAGAACATCCAGCCAAGCGCCATGCCCGCGCGGAGCGCGGGCGTGGCGCCGGCTGGAAGGGGCTTGTCTAATGGCCATATTCGGTCATTGCTTTGCACCTCAAAGCAGTTTGCCCTGGTCGAAATTTGGCGCGGCGGGTCGCTGGTGCATTGCCAGAGAAAATCGGAGTATCTTTGTGTCGCCACTGGAAAACGCGGCAAGGTTCATGGTTTCTCCCGCAAATCGCGCAACCGGATGATCGCCACCCAGGCGAAGATTTGCTGGAACACCGAGCTGCCGCCTTACTTCATGGGCAACACCTGCCCCGACCGGGTGCCGGAAGCCGATCACGTCATTCGCGCATGGTCAAAATTCTGCCATCGCTTTGAACGCCGGTTTCCCCAGGGCGCACTGCTCTGGCGCAAGGAAATCATGAACCGCAAAAGCGGTGTGTCCGTGGGCCAATGGGTGCCGCATTACCACAGCTTCGCCTACAACTTGCCCCACCTGTTTGAATTCCAGGAAGAGCGCGGCGAATGGGTGGATCTGCGCCCGCGCAAGGAGGGCGGCTGGACCCTGAAGATTTATTGTCGGGATGAAACGGGCAAGAAAGTCCTGCACCTCAGCCAGGACATTTTGGCCACCGCCAAAGACCTGCTCCAGCATTGGTGGTCGCGAAATTGGTATGAGGCGATGGGCAGCGGCGAGCTCAAACATTACCTCGCCGGCACCTCCTTTGAGCCCATCGAAACGGTGGAGGGGGTCCGTTATTATACCGCGAAATACATGGCCAAAATTGAGGAGGCCGGCGAATCGCCGCACTGCAAAGGGCGCTGGTGGGGCATCGTCGGCCGCCAAAATATTCCGTGGGCCGAGCGCCTGGTCGTGGAATGCACGGACGCACAAGCCATCACCATGATGCGGGTCTTGCGGCGGTATGCGCTGGGCAAAGCCAGACGAAAATTCCGCTGCAACCATCAATCCATGAATTATCTCGTGAATGATCCCGCCCAATGGGAGCGCTTCGTCAATTGGATCTTGGGCCTGCCGGCCGAGAAAACAACCCCAACCATCACTTAACAGAAAATCCTTATGCTCACATTAAACGAACCATTGCCGAAACCCGACACGCTGGACCTGAATCCCGGCCAACATGCCGCCGCGACCTTCATGGGCGGTCACGCCCTGGTGCTCGCCGGGGCCGGCTGCGGCAAAACCACCACCATCCTTGCCCGGTGCGAACATCTGATTGCCAGCGGCGTGCCGGCCAGCGGCATTTTTGTGCTGGCCTTCACGCGGAAGGCGGCGGACCAAATCATTGAGCGCGTCGGCATCACGTTGGGATCGGCGGCGCGTGGCCTCAAGGCGTCCACGTTTCATAAATTCTGCCTGACGCTCATCCACGCGTATCCGCAGCTCTTCCGTTGCCACGGTTACACCGTGATCGACCGGGATGACCAATTGCACCTGATGCGCGCAATCCGCAGTGGCAGCAAAGGCGACGGCCTGCCGACGGCCGCCGAAATCATGGATATTTATTCATTGGCAAGAAACACCCGCTGCCAGCTTGCCGAAGCCATCACCCGCTACGATGAGGAATTGGTTCAGCATGAAATCGCGATGGCCGGCATCGTGCGCGGTTACGAGGCCAGAAAGCGCAAACGAAAATATCTGGATTTCGACGACATCCTTGAGATCGTGGCGAAGCAACTGCGGGACAACCCGCAACTTCGTAACGTCATCGCCAGGCGCTTCGCGCACGTTCTGGTGGATGAATTCCAGGACACGAACAATCTGCAATGGTCGTTGCTGGACAGCCTGAAAGATCACGCCACCCTGTTTTGCGTCGGGGATGATGCGCAGAGCATCTATGGTTTTCGAGGCGCGGATTTTACGACGGTGCATTCGTTCAAAGAACGTATTCCCGGCGCAACGGTGCTGAAGCTGGCGGACAACTACCGCAGCACGCAGGAAATCTTGGACCTCAGCAACTGGCTGCTGCGGCAATCGCCGCTGGCCTACGGCAAAGAATTGCGCGCCATCAATGGTTCGGGCCGAAAGCCGCGCCTGGAAAACTTTGCCGACGAATGGAATGAGGCATCCTGGATCGCCGAAGATCTGCTGGCCCGTCGCGCCGGTGGCGCGGATTGGAGCGACCACATGATCCTGGTGCGCGGCAGTTGGTCCGCGCGGGCGGTGCAAGCGCAACTGATTCAGCGCAACATTCCTTACCGCTACATCGGCGGCACCGGACTGTTGCAGACTTCGCATCTTCGCGATGTGGTGGCCGGGCTACGGATCGTGGCCAACCCAGAAGACGAACTGGCCTGGGTGCGATACTTGCGTCTCTGGCCGGGCATCGGCGAAATCCTGGCCAATCGCATCGTCGAGAAGATCATGGATAAGCCCAATCTGCCGGACATCCTGAACCTTCTCTCAGGAAACAAAAAAGCCGGCGGAGATTGTCGCAAAACGATTGAACTCGTCGCGGCGCTGTCCGGCAATCCCGTCGAGGCGTTTCGTGCCTCCGTCCGCGCGCTTTAGTCCATGCTGGCGGAAAAATATGCCGACGACTGGAACCAGCGCCGCCGCGACTTCGAGCTGGTGGAAGAACTCGCCGGAAAACATGCGAGCATCGCCGGCTTCATCGAGGAATACATCTTGGAACCGGTGTATGGCTCGTCCAATGCCGAAGCAGGCGAAGATGTGGTCACGCTGATCACGGTTCACTCGGCCAAGGGAACCGAAGCGAAAGTTTGCTATGTCATCAACGTCTCGCCGGGTGCCTTTCCCTCCGAGAAGGCCATGCGCGACAACCAGCATATTGAAGAAGAGCGCCGCGTTCTGTATGTCGCCCTGACGCGGGCGCAAAACGAGTTGATCATCACGCGCCGGGACGGCAACCACCGCGCCGCCAGTTCGGCGGATTCACCGGAGAGTCAAAAAACAGCGGCGGCTTATTTTCTGAACGAACTGCCGGCGGATTTAGCAAGCGTGGTCTGCGGTGAACTGATATGAGATTGCAGGCAGTCAGGAGCCGCGCCACTTGGCGGCGGGAATGCGTTTCAAAAGGCACTGTTGTGAAGATGAAGGAAATCTTGACTAATGGGGCTGGTGTGGGAAATTTCCCATGTGACGATGATCTGCATAGCTGACAAAAACCGACTGACGGTTAGCGGGGTTCAGAACGGCCAACGTTACCTTGTGAAAAAAGAAGGTGGCGGTTGGTGGATTGAACCTGCACCGCAAGCGCGCCGCCGCGTCCGGCAAGTAGCCCAAGCCACGCGGGATTTGACGGAACACCTTGACGCCTTGGCGGCGGAAGGATTTACCTTTGAAACGGTGAAAAAGGAAAACGTCCCGCCATGCCGGTTCTAAAATATCTGGCGGACACCAATGCCGTCAGCGATTACTTTCGCCCCGGAAACCCGGTCAAGGAATGGTTTGCCGCGCACCAGGGCGAGATTGGCATTTCCACTTTAACGCTGGCCGAAATGCGACGCGGCATCGAGTTGAAAGGCGACACCAAGGCGCGGTTCGCGCTGGAACGCATCTTTGATTTTGTGCTGGAGGACTATCGCGAGGCGATTTATGCCTTTGACGAGGCGGCGGCGGCTGAGTGGGGGCGTATGATGGCCGAAGCCAAGAACAAACCGATCCCATACGATGATTCACTGATTGGGGCGATAGCGCGGAGTTGTGGGCTGGTGGTCGTCACGAGGAACGAGAAGCATTTCCCCGGCTGCAAGACCGTGAATCCCTGGCGGGAATGACCGGGATATTTTACCTAAAAATAAATCTTCAAAATATTTCAAAGGTATTGCTGCCGCCATTCGTCTGATTTAATAGAATGGCGCACATGGGCGGATCCAACGACGAATCCAAGTTGATTGAACAAAGCCTTTCCGGCGACCCGGAAGCCTATGCTGCGTTGGTGCATCAACATCAAAAAATGATCCGCGCAGTGACATTCCGCATGACCGGCTCGCTGGACGACGCAGAAGAACTGGCACAGGACGCCTTTTTGCGCGCCTACCGGCAGCTCGGTTCATTTGACGGCGGCTCAAAATTTTCGACCTGGCTTTGTAAGATCGCCATCAATTTGAGCCTGGACTGGCGCCGGCGCGAAAGCCGCCGCGACGACATCCATTCAAAATGGGCGGCCGATGCGGTTTCAGCAAACAATCCGGGTGCTGGATTTCCCGACGAGCTTTCGCGGCGTGTGCAAAGTGCGCTCAACCGCCTGCCGTCAAAACAGCGCGCCGCCATCGTGCTGACGATTTACGAAAATCAAAGCCATGCCGAGGCTGCCAAAACTCTGGGCTGCACGGAAGCCACCATTTCGTGGCGCGTTTTTGCCGCGCGCCAAAAACTGAAACGCCTGTTGAAAGATCTGCCCCATGAATAAACCTGAACTCGAATCCATTTTAATAAAGGCGCGGCTGCCAGAAATTGCCGATGATTCTTTGGAACTGTTTCCGCGCCGGATTGTGGCCCGGCTCAAGCACAACGATCTGCCCGACCATGCGGCGCGAAATCTTTCACCTCGGCTCGCGTGGGCTTTTGGGTTGATGGCCTGCGTGGTCATCGCCATTGCCATCGGCTACGGCCACAGGCAAATGAAACCGGAATTGGCTGGGCCGAATGACAGCCTGGCCAGCGCAAAACTCATCCGTGAAACGCTGGCGCTGTTTCCGAACCGCGTCCGCGCCATCGTGCAGGATGAAAAAGGCTTGAACCTGGTGTTGTCTGACGCTGACGAAGTGCCCGCCTCGTCGCCGCTCTACGTCCGCATTTGCGACGGCAAGCATTGTTCACAGTTTGTGACCTTCAGCGGTCAGGAGATCCTAGTTGCGGGACAAAAAGTGACGGTGCTGGCTGACACGCGCGGCGGAATTATTGTGACAGGCAATCAATTTGTCTGGGCGAACACGGAACGGACTGGCGCGGGCAATCATTTTAAGATTGAAGCCAAAAATCTTGGCGCAGCGACGATGTGAACTCATGAAAATAATTCCGACAATCCCATTTTGCGCAGTGCTCGCCGGCATTTTGCTGGCGGGACCGCTGGCTATCGGCGCGCAATTGGAAATGATCACGAATCCCGAGCCTCAGCGTGTGTTCTTTGGCCCGGCGAAAAATATTCCCGTCAGCCTGCACAATCCTGGCGATCAGAATTTTGACGCTGAAATCCGCACACGTATTTTGCAAACCAGTTCAGCCACGGCGGTTTTACTTTATGAAACGCCGTGGAAACGGCTTCAAATTCCGGCGGGTGAAACCGTTTTGGCATCTGCCGCGCTGACTTTCCCCGCCGTAAAAGCGGAAACCAGATTTTTCGTGCAATGGCTGGCAAGTTCCAATCAGATCATCGGTCGGACGGAGGTTTTGGTTTATCCGACAAATTTGCTGGCGGAGTTGAAGCCGCTGGCGGCGGATGAAGCCCTTGGCGTTTTCGATCCGCAGAACCAGCTCAAGCCGTTATTGAAAAATTTGAAAATCGGTTTTGTAAATCTGGAAAATTCGGATCTCGAAGATTTTTCGGGCAAGCTGGCCATCATCGGCCCGTTCCGGTCAAAGTTGCAGATGCCGGATGGTCTGGCGAACCGGATTCGGACGATTGCCAAAAAAGGCACCGCGACTGTCTGGATTAAGCCGCCGCCGGAAAAGCGCGGAAAACTTCTGCCGTCGTTTTATTTTGTAGTGGAGAACACCAACGCCGTGGTGGTGGTGCAAACGGATTTAGTTTGCAATCTGCCCGAAAGCCCACAGTCTCAATTGAACTTGCTTCGGCTTTGCAAGCTGGCGCTAAATCCTGAACCGATTTCCTTGACCGATTCAGCCGTCAATTCCAACCAGCCATAGATATGAAAACTAAAAGCTTCCTGTTGTTGACGACGTGTTTGCTTCTGCCCGCCGTTTGTTTTGGCGACAAATTTAGCGAAGGGATTCAAGCCGGTGCTCGTCGAGACAAGCAACTACAGGCTGCATTTCTTCAGTTTAAGGAACTGATGCCTGCCAATGGCTCCGGCAAGCAAGATTTCCAAAAACTAAAGTTGGAAAACCCGGTTAAAATTGCAGGGGCGGATTATTATGGTTTTCGCTTCACGGTGCCGCAGCGGACAAGCCACGAGGACTTGGTCTGGGCCTTTATGCAGCCAAATGCGCCTTTTACTGGGTGGTATATCCTTCCCCAAACAGGGGATACAGTAGATGGGGTGCAAGCTCAAGCTGGAGCAGGTAGAGGCTTTGTAGGATTTGAAGACTACCTATATTATCCAAGGAAAGACTATCCGGAATTACATAATTTATCCCCGACCGCCGGAAAATTTCTGGTGCTGCAACACCTTTCAGGAGATTCACTGGAAGACGGCAAGGAATACATTATCTGGTTTAGCTTTAAGTCGGAAAAAAAACCAAACTGGATATCGCTGGAATTCGAGTTTGCGAAACTGACCAACAAGGATGCGCAAAATCGGAAAGTTATGGAAAAGGTGCTTGGCCTCCACCGTGGTCAACCAAAGACAGACGCATCCCCATCTACCGACTAATAAACCCAAACAATAAAATTATGAAAACCGCAATTGGATTTTTTCTGACTCTTTTGTTGACAAGCGCAATGGTCCACGCCGCGCCACCATCTGCGCTCACCGTGGCCGTGTATGGTTTCAAAGGCGATCACGATGGAGCGAGTTTGGGCGACAACATCACCACGCTCGTCACCGCCAATCTCGCGACCGAGACAAATTTGGTTTTGGTTGAACGCGCAGAGTTGACCAAGGCTTTGCATGAACAGGCGTTTGGTGTGTCCGGCATGGTTAATTCAGACACGGCGTCTCAAATCGGGCAGATCACCGGCGCGAAAGTCTTGGTGAGCGGACATGTCATCAAGACCGGCGATAATCATCTGGTCATCGTCGCCAACCTCGTCGGCACGGAAACGGGCCGGCTCTTTGCCGACAAGGTGGAAGGCGCGGCGGAAAATTTGTCGGAGCTGACTTCTGATTTGAGCCGGAAAATCGCCCAGACCATCAGAGATCAGGCGGCCAACCTCGTTTCGTCAGCGCAGGAAGCCAGTGCCGACCGTTTGGATCGCATCATTAAAACCATCACCGGCACCAATCGGCCGAGCGTGTCAGTCAGAATTAACAATCCTGAAGGAAATTCCCGCCCCAATGTCCCGGCCAATACGGAATTCGGATTCATTCTATTGAAGGCTGGCTTTACGGTTGCGGATGGCCGCTCGGAACGGAAGCCCGACGTGCAAATCACCGGCTTGAGCGATGGCAGTTCTGGGCCACGCAAAGGCGGCCTGTTCACATGGCAAGAAATCATAGAATTACAAGTCCAGGACCGGCGTTCGGGCAAGATAATCACCTTGGAGCATCAGGCGGTTTCTGTCAGCGACGCCTCGCCGAAAGGTGCCCAGCGAGCCGCCATCATCAAGGCTGTTGACACGCTTGCAGAAAGAGTTCTTCCCTTGCTGGCAAAATGACTTCAACCAATTCAGCCCCATAAAAATGAAAACTAAAATTCCTTTTATTCTGGCCCTGTTGTCCGCTGGCATGATAGTTCACGCCGCGCCGCCGCCCAATCCCACTGTTGCCGTTTATGAGTTCAAAGGCGAGGCGGGCGCGGCTCGGTATAGCGCTGATGTGACCACGCTCGTCACCGCCGATCTGACAACGGAAACCAATCTGGCCATCTTGGAGCGTGCGGAGTTGTCGAAGGCATTGAGCGAACAGGCCTTTGGTGTTTCTGGCATAGTCAGTTCGGATGCGGCGGCGCAAATCGGACAAATCACCGGCGCAAAAATCTTGGTGGCCGGACAGGTGATAAAAATCGGCGACAACCATTTGGTCCTCGTTGCCAACATCATTGGGACGGAAACCGGCCGGCTCTATGCCGACAAGGTGGAAGGCGCGGCGGAGAATCTCATGGATTTGACTTCTGATTTGAGCCGGAAGATTGCGGAAACAATCCGAAACCAGACGACGAATCTGATCTTGGCGAAGGTGGAATCCAGCACGGAACGGGTGGATCGAATTATCAAAAGTATCAACGGCACCAACCGTCCGAGTGTGTCAGTCAGAATTGTTTGGACATTCAATAACGGCCCATGCAAGACCGCTCAAACTGAATTTGGAATTATCCTGTTGAAAGCTGGTTTTGCGGTAGTGGACGGCAAGTCGGATCGGAAACCCGATGTGGAAATCACCGGCGTCATTGTCCTCAGCGAAGGGCCGAAACAAGGCGATCTATATTCAATGCGTTCCGTCATAGATTTGAAAATGCAAGAGCGGACGACAGGTAACATCATCGGCTTTGACCATCAGGATGCCACTGCGACCGACGGCACAAGTGCTGGCGCCAACCGGACCTCAATTGTCAATGCCGTTGACGCTCTAGCCGAAAGAGTTCTTCCACTGCTGGCAAAATAATCGAATCCAAAACAAATTATGAAAACATTACTTAAATCCGTCCTGATGGCTGCGCTGGTTTTGACCGCAGGAAAAACCATTGCCGCCGATACCGTATTCACCGTCGCCGTCTTCGATTTTGAATCGAAAGATGAAACTGTGCGCGACCTCGGCCCGAAAGTCGCCAGCCTGGTCAACGCCAATCTTTCCGCCGAACCCAACCTTATCACGGTCGAGCGTGCGGAACTGGAGAAAGCGCTGGGCGAACAGGAGCTTGGCTTGTCTGGCACCGTTACGCCGGACAGCGCGGCCAAGGTGGGCAATTTGACCGGCGCAAAAGTCCTCGTCACCGGGCGCGTGTTCAAGACGGACACGGAACTGTTTATTGTCGCCAAAATCATCGGCACGGAAACCAGTCGCGTCTATGGCGAACTGGTCAAGGGCAACGTGGACGCCTCCATTGCTGATTTATCCGTAAGTTTGGCAAAGAAGATCGCGGCGGACGTGACGACCAAAGGTGACACCTTGGTCGCCAAAGTGGAGACGCACGAAGACCGCGTGACGAAAATCAAGAAGGAGCTGGCCGACAAGAAGCTTCCTTCGGTTTCAGTTAAAATTGCCGAGCAGCATTTCGGGCAGCACGTCATTGACCCGGCGGCGCAGACGGAGTTATCACTGATTCTCCAGCAATGCGGCTTCACGCTGGCGGACGATAAATCAACCAGCAAACCGGACATCGAAATCACGGGCGAAGCCATCAGCGAATTAGGGATGCGCAAGGGCAGCCTTGTAAGCTGCCGCGGGCGAATAGAACTCAAGGCGCGCGACCGGAGAAGCGGAGACATTCTCTGTGTGGACCGGCAAACGAGCGTCGCCGTGGACGTGGCCGAACACATCGCCGCGAAAACGGCGCTGCAAAACGGGGCCGGTGAACTGGCGGAACGGGTATTGCCTAAACTCGTGCCATGACCTCGGCAATTGGAAAACCCGGAATGACTTCAAGCCTTAAAAATCTGTTGCTGACCTGATCGCCGTCGAGAAACCCGTTGGCGCTGGGAAAGCAGAAGGATCATCGAACCTCGGACACGTCAACCGCCGGGAGTTCGTCCTTTGTTAAGGGGCAACTCCCGGCGGTTCCCGCTGAACCTAACAGATGGATTTACCAAAACACCAGGCGCCAGCCGAAGGGGTCATCCTCCGGCTGGCTTGGTGGTTTAATTGGCCGGCGTGGCCGGTTCCGGTTGGATGCCCAGAATAAGGTCGGCGGCTTTCTGCGCCTGCTGTGCGGCCTGCACAATCAACTTCTTGTCCTGCTTCAAGGCCGCAATCCAGTGCTGTATGTAGTTTCTGGCCGAAAACGAGCGTTTTTGGAAACGGTGTGATGTCTTGAGGGTGCGGAGAGGCGGAGGGCGGGTGATTTTTCGTCTCGCCGAGTCCCAACCGTCAAAATTTTCCGGCGTCAAAGACACTGCTCCTGTCGGACTTGGCTGGAGGTTTCAAGTGTGGCGGCGTCAGGCCGCCAGTGCGAGCGTTTCGCCGTGCGCGCGCTGTCGCGCCAGCAACTCCCGCCCGATGACGTGCAGGTTGTAGCTCAGCACGCCGTAGCCCACATACCTTTGGTAGCCTTTGATCCCTACGTCCAGACAACGGTTCAACCCGTGGTGTTCCAGACTATTGCTCGCGCTCTCCACCGCGCTGTGTTGCCGGCGCAGCGCCACAAATTTCTTTTCGCTTTCGCGCTCCGTTTCCGCTGCGTTCTTCTTCCCGCGTTTGGGCATCACCACTTCGGGCACATACAGACTTAACAACTCCCGGTCGGCCGCGCGCGTGAAGCCTTTGTCAAAACTCAGGCTGGCCACACTGCCCGCGCCGTAGCGGCCCAGCAGCCGGTCCGCCACCGGGATGCTTTGGTCCACTTCGGCTGCGCCCAGCAACACGGCGTAGTCCTGGATCAATTGCTGCTGATCCGTCGCGAGCAGGAGCTTGTGGCCCAGTTCCACGTTCGGGCGTTGCTTGCCTTTCTGAATCCATTCGGTGTGCGGTTCGAAGAGGGAAAATACTTTCTCGTGGGCCGGAATGGTTTCTTCGTTCAACAGCCGGCGCGCTACCAGGTCCAAGTGTTTGGCGAGCATGGCGTGGAAGTATTCCAGCTGCTCCCAACGCGGGGCGTCGGCCGAAAGGTCGCAGAGTTCGAGCAGGCTCGACTGCACCTTGTCTGCGAGCGCGCGGCCCACGGCCAGATACTCGCGCACGGCGGATTTGACGCGCGCTTCCTTGTTCGGGCCGCCGCGATAAACGATCTGACTGGTGGTGCGCTGGAGGTTCTTGAGTTGCCGCCGCCAGTCCTTGGCTTTGCACCACCCGGGCAGCGGGTAACCGGCGGCGCGATACCTTTCAATCAAGTCCACGCACTTGCGGCCCGCGTCCCAGAGCAGGTTCAAGTCGGTGGGGAAATGCACGTCGGTCTCCAACACATAACTGTCCACCTTGACTTCAAGCGCCGCGACGGGCGCGCCGCCTTTTTTTGCGAACACCTCGCGTCCCGCCGCCGCAATGGCCGCATTGATCTGTTGCAGCAGTTCGTCATCCAGCAGGGCGACGTTGTCCCGCAGTGTTTGATGACCGAAAACTTTGGCGTCCTCGCCCCACGGCGTAGCGGGCACCCCGAGCATCTGCCGCACAAGCAAGTGATGGTTGGCCATGTCCTCCATCCGATCCAAGTCCGCGTCCAGTCCCAACCGCACGACGCCCAGCACGAGGATTTGCCAGAGGTCCATCCCAGTGCGGCCGGTCGCCTGTTTGCCCGCCTGGATTTTGCCTTCGAGTAGGGCGAAAATCTCCGCCTTGAGTGCGGGGTGCATCCAGATCCATTGCAGTCCGGCGAGGATCGGCGGCAACTCATCGCGGCTTTTGAGTGGCAGACGAATCTTTTCGATAGGGGTGATTTGTAAATCAGGCTGGGATTGAAATGTCTGGCGCATAGTGGTGAATGGCGACGAATGTTGCAGGTTCAGACCCCGATACTTCTGATTATGCTCAATCACCACACCAACATTCGCACTCTCAAATCACCACCAAACCCAACGGGCACAAGAGTGTCCGCGCCTCTATTCAGACACTACATAGACGCAGTCCGGCCGGACTGTGGTGCGGTCCTTGACTTGGATCACCTTCATGCCCGTGACGCGCTGGAGCAGTTCGGACATGATACCTTTGCGCGTCGGGTCGAGATGCTGAACAATAACGAATGCCATGCCGCTGCCGGTCGGCACCCGCCCCAGGAACTGATCCAAGGCTTCGAGTCCCCCGGCGGAGGCACCGATGCCGACGATGGGAAACGTCGCGCTCGCGGGGACACCAGCGGCTTTCAGGTGAATTTCTTTGGCGGGAGTTTTGGGTGAGCGGGCCGGTGAAGCTTTCTTTTTCATGCGCTTTTATTTCCTGCGCTTGAGTATGACAGCTTTGCTTCCGACTGCAT
>Ga0182030_10005024_pt1 | contig 28135 bp, 20 predicted proteins | sample 812S3MmetaG_FD_121299 | JGI IMG/M metagenome (GOLD analysis project Ga0182030, IMG submission 121299) | Permafrost microbial communities from Stordalen Mire, Sweden - 812S3M metaG (Illumina Assembly) | ecosystem: Environmental > Terrestrial > Soil > Wetlands > Permafrost | place: Sweden... | reverse complement strand
CATGAAGGCTCCGGCAAAGTGTGTACCATTTTGTGTACCAGGCGGTTTTTGAATTTCCCGGTAAGTCGCTGAAAAGATTTGGCGTCCCCGGCGGGATTCGAACCCGCGTTATCGCCGTGAAAGGGCGGTGTCCTAGGCCGGGCTAGACGACGGGGACGCAGCTAGGCAGGGTTGTACGACCTGATTCATACTAGCAACCGTGCGGCAGTGTGTCAAAGCGGAGTGGGCTTGCTCTGTGGAAATGAGCGATGGCGTGCACACCGACAAGAGCAGAGCGCGAGGTACTCGCGGCAACCTGTACGGTACGTTAGCATAAGAGGCGGGGATGCGCGCTGCGTGCTGCACCCGCGATCAGGACGATCGGGTGCAGCCACTACGGACGCGGTTGCGCGCAGTCTCCGAGGAGCGGACATATGGCGGATACATTAAACCTCAGCCTCTGGTTTCCTGGCTTTGATGCGGAACTGATGCTGCCCCGGATGGTGGAGGTGCTGCGTCACTTTCCTTTTTCCGAGAGCCGCGGCGGCGTGCATTATGCGTCGGTGCAACCGGTGAACTGGGCCGAGCCTTCCCTATTCGAGGAGAGCTTCTCGCCGGCAGTGACGGGCGAGGAAGCGGCGGAGGCACTGCGCGAGTATGCGCAGGCAGACTTTGCGTTGAGCCTGGAGGCGTACTGGGATTTGTGGATGCTCGACGCCGAAAGCAAGGAGTGGGTGCTGCGGCCGGAGAAGGTGATTTTCACCGCGCAGGGACTGGAGTTCGACGATGGAGCGTTCGCCGAGAGCGGGCACATCCTGATCGACTTCGGACTGGACTTTCCGTTTCTGCATGAGGGTGTGGATTTGAGTGCGGACGATGCGCTGCGGGTGAAGGCAAACGTGGCGGCGCTGATCGAGTTCACCCACCGGGTGGAGCACAACTGCAATATGACGGGACGCGTGCTGTGGTCGGAGAGCGAGGAGAACTTGGCGCAAAAACTGATTGCGCGGTTGCAGCAGGTGCAGTAGAGCTGCGGAATTTGGCATGGAGCCGGCCCTGGGCCGGCTCCTTCGTTTTGCGGCAACGATTGACTCTTCTGCTAATGGTTTTTGGGGTGGGGAATGGCAGGATAGTGAATCGTTTTGCGACCTCGAAACGATTGGCTTCCCCGCCAATAGTTTTGGGCGTACGGTAACTGATTGGTGAATCGTTTGAAACCTCCAGCCCCACATGACAGGCGAAAGCAGAGCACGCCCAAGCTCATGCGGACCGGAAAGCCAAGCTCCTGCAAAAGGTCAGCCAACCCGCTTCCAAGATAGAGGTTCAATTAGAACAGGCTCAAGGCAGACGTCAGGTCGTGAAGCGCGAGGTACAGGCCCAAGCCGAGGTGCTGAAGACGAAGGAGCAGCAGCGTAAGAGCCCAGGCGGCAGAGTGCGATGTACGCCGCGAATGCGAACAGACGCAGCCGCATAAGAAAGCGAGTGGAGCGCATAGCCGGGGCAGAACTGGGGTGGGTTCGCGCAAGGACGACTGCGCTCACCTAAGCAAAGCGGGGCATCTTGGCGGCTGCGATCTACTCGTAAGTGGTGACGCCGCGAGCCAGGAATGTAAACGAAGTGCGAAGCAGGAAAAAAGGGGTGGAAATTATGAAGAAAGTCATGCTGTTAGTTGCGGTACTCAGTCTGACATGTTTGGGCTGGGCGGAGTCGAAGCTCGAATCATCTACCGATCGTTTGGAGAATGCCGGCAAAGTGCTTGGGGAGATCATGAGTGCGCCGGACAAGGGCATCCCGGAAGAGGTACTGGAGCACGCAAAGTGCGTGGCCGTGGTACCGCATCTGGTCAAGGGCGGCTTTGTTTTTGGCGCGGAAAACGGCAGAGGGGTAGCGACGTGCAGGACCGCCAAGGGATGGAGCGCACCAGCGTTCTTTGCAATCACCGGTGGTAGCTGGGGATTGCAGATCGGCGTCGAAGGGATCGACCTGGTCATGATCATCCAGAATGATAAAGGCATGGGTCGGTTGCTAGAGAGCAAGTTCCAAGTTGGGGCCGATGCCTCCGCGGCGGCGGGACCGGTGGGACGTCATATTTCCGCCGACACCGATTGGAAGCTGGAAACAGAGATCCTGACTTACTCGCGCGCCAAGGGAGCGTTCGCTGGACTCACCTTGAACGGTGCGTCGATTCGCCGCGACGATGACTCCATGCAGGCCGTCTATGGGCCGAATGTTTCGACCCGATCCGTACTGCTGGGTGAAGTTGCGCCACCAGCCGCAGCCCGATCATTCCTGGCCGCGATCAGGAGCGCAAAGGCTCAGGCCGTAGATGCTGGAAAGTAGTAGCTGGTTAAAGTAGCTGGTTTTTGATACCCGCGGGCACTCGAAGGCACCTCCCCAACAGAGGAGAGGATCGCGCGCCGCAGAAGTGACGACGCGCTAAGTCAGACGGGTTCCCGCGAGGTCGGCGATGGAATCAACGGGCCAGAGTTGGTTCGTTCAGATTTCAACCTTGTAAGTCGTGACGTTTAGCCCAGGGCCAGCCGCCGAGGTGCCGGGAGTTGGGTTCTTAGAAACAAGATCAAAAACAAAGTCAACAGCCCTGCCCAACCAAGAGAAGGTTGAACGGGGCACCCCCCGGTTCGTTCAGAATTTCAACTTCGCGATTCCCTGGATGTTTAGTTCGGGCAACTCGCCATGCGTATCGTGCGCAGGCGTTCGAGCGTGAAGTGATCCATTTTGCACAGTATCGCTGGAGCAAACGCGCCAATCTATTCGTGCCTCGAAAGGAGGCATTCCTATGAAACACGTAGAACTTCTCAGCACAGGTGTTCTGCTTCTTCTTCTCGGGATCGTCGCTCCCACATTCGCACAGGAACGACATGAAGAAGAGGCGAAGGCCCCGAAACAGGAGGAGCAGGCTAAACCAGAAAAGCAGCAACACGCCGTGAGTCAGCAGAAACAGGAAAAGGAACAGCAGAAGCAAGCCAAGGGCCAGCAGAAACAGGAAAAGGAACAGCAGAAGCAAGCCAAGGGTCAGCAGAAGCAGGAGAAGGAACAGCAGAAGCAAGCCGTGAGTCGGCAAAAACAGGAAAAGGATCAACAGAAGCAAGCCAAGGGTCAGCAGAAGCAGGAGAAGGATCAACAGAAGCAAGCCAAGGGCCAGCAGAAGCAGGAGAGGGAGCAGCGGCCGCAAGCCATGGGTCAGCAGAGCGAATCTTCACCGCGGCCCCAGCGCACACCGCAGCAGGAAGCCAGGCAACGCAGAGAGCCGGCGCTGCGACTCAGTGCCAGAGGCGAAGGGCGCATACCTGACGATCGCTTCCGTTCCAAATTTGGGCACGAGCACAGATTCCATATCGGCAGTCCAAGGATGGTTGGCGGATATTCCCGTTTCCAGTACGGCGGCTATTGGTTCGGATTTGTTGAGCCGTGGCCGGGAGACTGGTACTACACTGACGATGTTTATATCGATTACATTGATGGCGGATATTACCTGTACGACCCGTATTATCCGGGCGTTCGCATTGCCATTTGCGTTGTGCTGTAGAGCCCCCGTGTGGGTGGCCCACACTCGCCAACTGAGGACGGATGTGGGCCACCCGCCCGTACGGGTCAAGTCGCACCGCCCACAAGTCAAAGTCAAAGGCCCCGCCCAGCCAAAAAAAGGTTGAACGGGGCACCCCCTCCGGGTCGTTCAGATTTCAACTTCGTGATTCCTTTATCGTGCAAATCGCCGATTCGATCTCGACCTTTCCATTCACAACAAACCTTCTACTTTGGATACCAGTCGAGTAGGCGGACTTCGATGCCGGTTCCGGCGAGGCGCTGCTGGAAGAGGCTTAGGTCGGAGTTGCGGTAGTGGTAGGGGATGACGACTTTGGGGCGGAAGGCTTTGACGGCGTCGGCGGCTTCCTCAGGGGGCATGGTGTAGGGGAGGTTTATGCAGATGAAGGCGACGTCGATGTTCTGGAGGGCACGCATCTCAGGCGTGCCTTCGGTGTCTGCGGAGAAGTAGAAGCGCTTGCCGCCGTAGGTGAGGACGTAGCCGTTGTCGCGTCCCTTGGGATGGTAGAGCTGTCCGGAGGCGGGGCCGCGGGTAAGGTTGTAGGCGGGGATGGCTTCGACCGCCCATGACTGCCAGGGCTGGGTTTGACCGTTAGCAATCGGCTTAGCGGAGGGGAGCTTCGCTACCACCGAGGCGGGCGCGAGAACCTCGGTGGTGGGCTGACTGAGGGCGGCGATGTATTCGGGATCGAAGTGATCGGGGTGAATGTGAGTGATGAGAATGAGGTCGGCTTTGGGCAGGCCCGCGAGCTTTGCGGGCTTCGCGGGATCGACGTAGATAGCTTTGCCTCCGGCTTGGATGAGGACGCTGGCATGGTAGAGCGGAGTGATCTTAACGTCTCCGGCAGCGGTGGAGAAGGTTTGCGTCTGCGCTAGCGCGGTGAGAGAAGCGCCGAGAGTGAGTAGCAGCAGGGTCGTTATGCAAAGCGTTTTCATGCAAGACATGGTAGGAGCCGACGGAGAGCGTGTCAAAGGCAGCGGATCACCGTCAAACGGCGAGAGCTAGATCAACTACCTCACGTTAGCCAACAGAAGGCGAACGCGGGGCACCCGAGGCTCTAACCGCCGGGGCGGGAGAGGACGTGGGTGAAGCGCTGCTTGAGGGTTAGGAAGGGCGTCTCCAGCCAACGGTAACTGATGGCCGACAGTGCCATGGTGAAGGCGAAGCCGACAGCGTCGCGGTACAGGAAACGGCCGAGGCTGGCGCCCTGATGGGGGACCGCGTAGTCGCTGAGCATGAGCCCGAGGACGTGAAAGACGTAAAGGCCATACGAGATGCGGCCCAGGTAGACAAAGGGGCCGCTGAGATCCCACATACGCCAACTGCGGACAGAAGTCTCGACCCCACATTCGCCAACGACAGGCGGATGTGGGCCAACCGTGTCGTTGCCGCTATCGGGTTGGTCGCGGAGGGTGGCGAGGAAGAGGGCGACGGCTCCGATGGCCATGACGGGGTAGCCAAGGAGGACGCGGGAGATGGTGAGCGGATCGCCTTTGATCTGGAAGTAATTTGCGGCAACGGCGAGGCAGGCGAAGCCTCCGGTGAAGAGCGCGATGCGCGGCAGCGGGGAGAGTCGCGGTGCTCGGCCGGCAAGGAATACGGCGAGGAGGACGCCGAGGGCGATGGCATCGAGTTGAACGAAGGTGTTGCCCCAGATTTTGGATTCCCAGGTGTGGCGCGAGGCCAGATACCAGCGGGTGAGGTTGGCCAAGGCAATCATCAGCGCGGCGGCGATGAGCAGGCCGCGCTCGGAGAGTTTGCGCATGGTGGCAGGCCAGAAGATGTAGAACTGCTCCTCGATGGAGACGCTCCAGAGCGGAAAGATAACCGACGAGGGAAAGCCGACGAAGACCACCCACCAGTTGCCGCCCAGCAGAGTGAAGGCGAGGCCGGCACGCCATCCGATGTGCTGGCCGGGAACGTACCACTGCATGACCCAGGCGAGGCCAAGGAAAGCAAAGTAAAGCGGCCAGATGCGCAGGATGCGGCGGACGTAGAAGGATTTGAGATCGACGTGGCCGAAGCGGGCACGCTCGCGGATGAGCAGCTCGGTGATGAGATAGGAGCTGAGCAGGAAGAAGAGATTGACGCCGAAGGCTCCGGTGGCTCCGATGGCGGCCAGCAGCGATGAGAGCATGGGCGCGGGTACAACGTCTAGCTTGGCGTAGAAGTCCGGATCGTGCGGCAAAGCATGGTGCAGAAAGACCATGAAGAAGGCGAAGAAGCGGAGGACGTCGAGTTCGGGATGATAGAAGCGCGCGGCGAGCGAGCGGGTCGGGAGCGAGGACACAGGGCGAATCCGAATAAAAGGGCGATGTGAATATGGTAGCAGGTGGGGAGAGCGAAGGTTTCAAAGTTTCGCAGGTTTCAAAGTTTCGCAGGTTTCAAAGTTTCAAGGTTAAGGAGCAAGAACGGAGACAACGGCCACCCTCGCGTGTGCGAGGCGCACTCCTTCCCACCTCAGCGCCAAAAATCGCGGCGCGACGGTGGGGCACCCAACTTTTCTTTTCGGGGCGGAACAAAGGACAACAACCGCAACATTAAAGGCCCCGCCCAACCAAAAGAAGGTTGAACGGGGCACCCTGCGTACTGATTAATTCATCGACATGTGTCGATGTGTGGTAGTTACTTGGTCGCTCCGCCGGTGGCCCCCTTCTCTTCCAGGGCGGCCTGAGCGGCAGCCAAGCGCGCGGTCAGGACACGGTAGGGAGAGCAGGAGACGTAGTTGAGACCGACACGGTGGCAGAACTTGACCGACTCGGGTTCGCCGCCGTGTTCGCCGCAGATTCCGACCTTGAGATTGGGACGGGTCTTGCGGCCTTTTAAGGTTGCCATCTCGACGAGTTGACCAACGCCGTCCTGATCGAGCGAGGCGAAGGGATCCTGCTTGAGGATTCCCTGCCTGGTGTACTCGGGGAGGAAGCGGTTGATGTCATCGCGGGAGAAGCCGAAGGTGGTCTGGGTCAGGTCGTTGGTGCCGAAGCTGAAGAACTCGGCCTCCTCGGCGATCTGATCGGCGACCAGAGCGGCGCGGGGCAGCTCGATCATGGTTCCGACGAGGTATTCGACGCGGTCCTTCTTTTCGGCGAAGACTTCTTCGGCGACGCGGCGGACGATGTCGGCCTGATTCTTCATCTCCTTGAGGGTGCTGGTGAGAGGAATCATGATCTCGGGGACGACCTCGATCTTCTGCTTCTTGAGTTGGAGGGCGGCCTCGATAATAGCGCGCGCCTGCATCTCGGTGATCTCCGGGTAGGTGATGCCGAGACGGCAGCCACGGTGGCCGAGCATGGGGTTGGTCTCATGCAGTTCTTCGACGCGGGCGAGAACGACGCGGAGCTCCTTGAGCTTGGGCGAGCGGGGCTTGGTCAGTTCAAGCTCCTTGATCTCGACGAGGAGATCTTCACGCTTGGGCAGGAACTCGTGCAGCGGCGGGTCAAGGGTGCGGATGGTGACCGGAAAGCCCTTCATGGCCTTGAAGAGGCCGGCAAAGTCGGCGCGCTGCATGGGGAGCAACTTCTTGAGCGCGAGGCGGCGCTCCTTCTCGGTGCTGGCCATGATCATGGCGCGCATGAAGGGGAGACGATCCTCGGCGAAGAACATGTGCTCGGTGCGGCAGAGACCGATGCCTTCGGCTCCGAAGGCGATGGCGGTCTTGGCGTCGCGAGGAATGTCGGCATTGGCGCGGACGCGGAGGCGGCGATAGGGGTCGGCCCAGGCCATGAACTTGACCAGATCCGGGTCATCCGGCGATGCATCGAGGGTGTTGAGCTTGCCCTTGATGACGCGTCCGGTGGTGCCGTCGAGGGAGATCCAATCGCCTTCCTTGAAGGTCTGACCCTTGACGCGCATCTCTCTTTTCTTTTCGTCGACGACGATTTCACCGGCGCCGGCGACGCAGCACTTGCCCATGCCGCGGGTGACGACAGCGGCGTGGGAGGTCATGCCGCCACGCGAGGTGAGAATGCCGGACGCGACTTCCATGCCGTGAATGTCTTCCGGCGTGGTCTCGCCACGGACGAGGATGATGGACTTGATCTTGCCCTTCTGATGGACGGCGACGGCCTCATCGGCGGTGAAGACGATCTGGCCGACGGCGGCGCCCGGGGATGCGGGCAGGCCCTTGGTGAGGACCTCTACCTTGCTTCCCTTCTCATCGAGGCGGGGGACGAGGAAGTCATAGAGCTGGTTGGGCTCGACCCGGAAGATCGCCTCTTCCTTGGTGATGAGGCCCTCCTCGACCATGTCGATGGCAACCTTTACCGCAGCCAGGCCGGTGCGCTTGCCGTTGCGGGTTTGGAGCATGTAGAGCTTGGCGTCCTGAATGGTGAACTCGAAGTCCTGCATGTCATGGTAGTGCTTTTCCATGCGGGTGGTGATGTCGCGAAGCTGGTTGTAAACCTCGGGCATTACCTTTTCGAGCTCGGTGATGTGCAGCGGAGTGCGCACGCCGGAGACGACATCCTCGCCCTGAGCATTGAGTAGGAACTCGCCGTAGAACTCCTTGGAACCGTTGGCGGGATTGCGGGTGAAGCCGACGCCGGTGCCGGAGGTGTCGCCGAGGTTGCCGAAGACCATGGCCTGGACGTTGACGGCGGTGCCGAGCATGTCGTCGATGTTGTTCATGCGGCGATAGTGCTTGGCGCGATCATTCTGCCAGGAGCGGAAAACGGCGTCTCGGGCCATCACAAGCTGATCGTAGGGGTTCTGCGGGAAGTCGATCTTGGCATGCTTCTTGACGACCTTCTTGTACTCGGCGATGACTTCAAGCAGGGCTGCGGCGTTGAGATCGGTGTCGAGCTTGGCCTTCTTCTGCTTCTTCTTGCCGTCGAAGACCTCTTCGAAGTGAGCCTTTTCGATGTCGAGGACGACGTTGCCGAACATCTGAATGAGGCGGCGGTAGGAGTCGTAGGCGAAGCGCGGATTCTGGGTGCGCTCGGCAAGGGCCTTGACGCTCTCATCGTTGAGGCCGAGGTTCAAGATGGTGTCCATCATGCCGGGCATGGAGAACTTTGCGCCGGAGCGGACGGAGACGAGCAAAGGATTGTCGCCGGCGCCGAGCTTCTGGCCCTGGAGCTTCTCCAACTGCGCAAGGGCGGCGTTCATTTCGGCATCAACGTTATCGCTGACCTTGCCGCGCATGTACTCGCGGCAGGCTTCGGTCTGAATGGTGAATCCCGGAGGAACCGGGAGACCCGCGTTGGTCATCTCAGCAAGACCGGCACCCTTGCCACCAAGGGTATCCTTCATCTTGCCGTTGCCCTCGGCCTTGCCGCCGCCGAAGGAATAGACATATTTCATTGGACTGACTGTGGTAGTAGCCATAGCTCACTTCCTGAGTGTTGAAGAGATGTGGTACTTATTTCTACTGGCAGCCGAAGAGCGGGCTGCCGATCATTCCGCGTCATAAAGAACAAATCCTGTGTCTGGACCCCCACATTCGCAAACAGAAGGCGGATGTGGGCCACCTGGAAACTTCCCTCACGAAACCTTTCCGGTGACAACCTCGCTGAAGTCGGCGATGGACTGGAAGGTGGAAGCTACCGTCTGGAGCAGACCAAGACGAGAGCTTCGCAGCGCTTCATCGTCCACCATAACCATTACCTTGTCGAAGAAGTCGTCGAGCGGGCAGCGAATGGTGGCCAGCGCTGCGAGGGCTTCATCGTATTGCTTCTGTGCGCAGAGCCACGCGGTGCTGGACGCCAGCTCCCCGGCGCGCACGGACAAAATGCGCTCAGCATCGCTCTCTGGCGATGGCAGCGCTTGACCCTCGGCGACCATCGGCCACTTCCCTGCTTCGGTGGCTTGGCGGAGGATGTTCTTGATGCGCTTGACGGAGGCCGCAATGGCATCGAAGTCTTCGCTGCCGCGCACCTTGGCAACGGCCTCGGCACGGGTTACGGCGTCCACGACATGGTCAGTTCCGGAGGCAAGCACGGCGTTGGTGACATCGTAGGCGAAGCCGCGGGACTCGCGCAGATAAAACTCTAGGCGCTCGCGGAAAAATGCGGTGACGTTCTGCTCATATTGGGCCACGGCGCTAAAGCGGGACTCGGCTTCGCTGCCCTTGTACTGGAGCAGAGCATCGGCCATGAGCTGGCGGAGGCTGATGGGAATGTTGTGCTCGATCAGAGTGCGGACGATTCCGTTGGCGGCGCGGCGCAGAGCGAACGGGTCCTTGGAGCCGGAAGGAACCATGCCGAGCGCAAACATTCCGGCGATGGTGTCGGCCTTGTCGGCGATGGCCAGGACGGCGCCTTCCAGCGAGCGCGGCACATCATCGTCCATCGAGGCGGGCTTGTACTGATCGTAGATGGCCTCGCCGATGGCCTTGGCCGAGCCTGCGGGGAGATCCATGCGCTCGGCCTGATGGACGAGGTAGAGGCCGCCGATGATGCCCTGGAGTTCGGTGAACTCCTTTACCAGCTCGGTGGTGAGATCGCACTTGGCCATGAGCGCGGCTTTGTAGACCACGCCGGGACGGTGTCCGGGATGAAAGTCGCTGACGGCGGCGCTGATGAGGCTGCCCAGGTGCTGGGTGCGGGTGGCCTTGTCGTAGTAGCTGCCGAGTTCCTTCTGGAAGGTGACCGACTTGAGCATGACCACGCGATTCTTGAGGGTGAGCTTTTGATCGGTGTTCCAAAAGAAGCGGGCGTCGTTGAAGCGGGCGCGCAGGACGCGCTCATTGCCGTGGCGCACGATGGCTTCGCCTTCGGCGTCGGTGACGGTGTTGAGCACGGCGAGGAAGTGCGGCGCGAGCTTGCCGTTGGCGTCTTCCACGGCGAAGTACTTCTGGTGGTCGCGCATGACGGTGACCAGGACTTCCTCGGGCAGGGCGAGAAACTCGGCGTCGAAGTTGCCGAGGATGACCGAAGGGGCTTCGGTGAGATTGACGACCGTATCGAGCAGCTCCTTGTCTTCACGCCAGCGCGCACCGGGAAGCTTGCGTACAGCCGTGTCAAGGGCTTTGCGGATCTTGTGCTCGCGCTCGGAGTAGCTGGGCAGGACGCTAGCGGCGCGGAGCTTTTCGGCGTACTCGGCGGGCGAGGCGAGCGGGACCGGCGCCGGGGCGAGGATACGATGCCCGCGCGAGGCGCGGCCGGCGGTGATGCCGCCAAACTCAATGGGGACGATGTCGCGGTCAAGCAGCGCGACCAGCCAACGCACAGGGCGCACGAAGCGCTCGGGCTTGCCGGGACGCCAGTACATGTTCTTGGCCCAGTAGAGGGCGGCGATTTCCTTGGGGACGAGTTCGGTCAGAAGGTCGAGCGCGGGGCGGCCCTTGCGAAGCACGTTGGCAGCGAGGTACTCACCCTTGGGGGTGGTGGCGGTGGTGAGCTCGGCGAGCGGGACTCCGGCTTTTTTGGCGAAGGCGATGGCGGCCTGGGTGGGCTGGCCGTCCTTGTAGGCATGGGCGGCGGCGGGGCCGAGGAGTTGCTCGGCAACGTCGGGCTGCGAGGCGGCGAGGCCATGGACGAGCACGGCGATACGGCGCGGCGAGGCGAAAGCCTCGGAGGCGGCTTCCACGATGAGTGGCTCACCCGTCGAGACCCTGCCGGGAGGGATTAGGTCTGAATAAGGGGAGAGCCGCTCGCGGACAACAAGTTCACAAATGCGCTTCTGCAGTTCCTCGGTGGCCGAGGCGATCATGCGCGCGGGGATTTCTTCGGTACCGATCTCTAACAGAAAATCTGACATGAGGTCGAAAGCTTTCCTTCTAATTTGAGCCTAACTAAATTTTGAACCCGATTGCTTGCTGCATGCGCGGGCCGAATCACAAAATTACGTACAGCCTATTGCGCGCAGCAGGCCGGTACAGCGGACTAGAGCAACACCAATGGTTGATAGATCCTTCTTTCGGTATACCGCAAACATAGGACCGTCCTAAACCTGAGCAGCGCTGGCGGTGACTTCCCGCCCGGACTGCTGATCGACCCAGGCGCGCGCCACGGCAACGGCGAGGTTGCGCACGCGCGCGATGACGCCGACACGCTCGGTAACACTGATGGCGCCACGAGCGTCAAGCAGGTTGAACAGGTGCGAGCACTTGAGACAGAGATCGTAGGCCGGAAGCAGCGGAAAACGGCGGCGCTCCTCGGGGGTGAACTTTATCACAGGTGCGGCGTGGGCTGCGGCATTCGCTGCGTCCATGGCTACGGCATTGGCTGCGTTCTTGGCCTTCTGCTTCGATTCGTGCTTCTTGGGCTCGGTAGTGGCGGCGGCGTATTCGCCGACCAGTGCCTGGCACTCGGCCTCGTAGGCGTTAAGGTGCTGCCAGAGCTTGTCCACATCCGCCTTTTCAAAGTTGTAGACCGAGTACTGCTCCTCATCGGGGAGGCGCATATCGCCGTAGGTGACGTCGCCGTGCGGGCCGTGAACCCAGACGATGTCGTAGATCGAATCAACGTCCTGAAGGAAAGCGGCGATGCGCTCCAGGCCGTAGGTGAGCTCGGCGCACATGGGATCGAGGTCGATGCCGCCGCACTGCTGGAAGTAGGTGAACTGGGTGATCTCCAAGCCGTCGAGCATGACCTGCCATCCGACGCCCCAGGCGGCAAGGGTGGGAGCCTCCCAGTTGTCCTCTTCAAACTTGATGTCGTGGCGGGCGAGGTCAATGCCTATGGCCTGAAGCGACTCGAGGTAGAGCTCCTGCACGTTCTCCGGCGGCGGCTTGAGGATGACCTGGTACTGAGTGTGCTTGTAGAGGCGGTTGGGATTCTCGCCGTAACGGCCGTCGGCGGGGCGGCGCGAGGGCTGCACGTAGGCGACACGAAAGGGTTTGGGTCCAAGAACGCGGAGAAAGGTATCCGGCGACATGGTGCCGGCACCGACTTCGACATCGAGCGGCTGCTGCAAGACACAGCCCTGGCGGGCCCAGAAGTCCTGCAGCTTGAGGATGAGTTCCTGAAACGTTAGAGGTTTCACAGTCATGAATGAAAATCCGATCTGGAGAGTAATTGTAAACGGTAGGGCGGTGAGGGGAAAGAGGGGTTTGCTCCGGCGCCGTAAAAGACGCGGCGGCGGCGGGAGAAAATCGATCGCGGGTGAAAAGCCTGGAGCAGCACGGGAGATTCGAGCGCTACGGGGCTCCTCACTCCGTTCAAGGTGACCGTTCTAAGGACAGGAACAGGGGCAAGGACAATTGCAAACCCGGGTCGGTGAGGGGCATTGCCTCCCACCTTGCGCCGAAAAAAGCGGCGCAAAGGTGGGGCACCCGGGTGGTGCTCAGGGTGCACTGCAATGAGAAGAACTATCCGACTTCCAGCCCGAACTCGAGGTTACCGAGCCACATGCCGGAGCCGCTTACCGAATCGATTTCGGCCTCCACGATGGCTTCGTGTCCCTCTTCAATCTCGACAAAACGCTGGAAAAGCTGTTGGCCTTCGCCATCGAGCTTGGCAACCATTTCTTTATAGAAAAGGCTGACTTTTCTTTCGGCTTCCAGGGCTTTCTTCAGCAATTCAAGTTCGGGAATGAGTTTGGTGTGCTTCGGCGGTTTTACGGTTTTGCGCACATCCAGCAGACTTTTATCGATTGCTTCTCTGGTGGGAACCGAGGTTCCGAGCTTTTTGACGTGGATCTTGCCTGTCGTCTGCCACTCGTTGAGGCGCTCCTGCAAGTACTTGATGTGACCCATCTCTTCGTCGGCCAGGGCTTTGAAGATGCGTTTCCCTGTTTCTTCCGAGGTTTTACCCATCGCCTCGAGATATGCTTTGTGAACACCGGCTTCGTACTCTAAGGCTGTCTTAATGGCGTTATCCAGCTTCATTATTTCCCTGCTCCTTACTTACGATAACTAACAAGCGATCCAAACCAGCTTGACTATAGCCGCGATTCCTCAATCCCGCAAGGCCCATCCCCGTATCGGAAACAGGAGCCAGAGCAACAGCAACTATCCCGCCCAAGCCAACAGCGGGGTTGAACGGGGCACCCTCATGGGCTCGAATTGGGCTCAATCGAGGCGTTCGAGCTGGGTGGAGGTTTGAAGTTTGCGGTCGAGGTGGCGGGCCAGAATCTGCATGAGGAACTTGCGCAGGTCGGCGAGGCGGGATGTGGGACAGGGCTCATCGGCGAAGTGATCGACGGGGTTGCGGAAGATGCGGGCGGCCAAGTCGCGGGACTCCAAGGACATCTCCGAGCTGGCGATGCGGCGGTGATGCCGGCAGACGAGGCCGTCGCGCAGAGCGTGGAAGAAGGCAGGCTGGCCGGCGAGGGGCTCGCCACACTCGATGCAAACGTCGAGCGGGGGAAGAAAGCCCATCAGGCGCAGCATCCAGAGGTCGAAGTAGGTGATGGGCAGCCAGATGGAGGCGGTCTCCAGGCTCTGGAGCACGGCCCAGGCGAGGCGGAAGATGCCGTCGTTGGCTTCGCGGTCGGGGAGGAGTTCATCGAGCATCTCGGCGACGTGGGCGAGGGCGACGCAGCGGGGATAGTCGATGGCGGCCGAGAGCGGAGACATGAGCACGTCACAGGATTCGAGGCGGGCAAGCTCGCTTCCCCCGCGGTCCTGCCAACAGGCGCGGACGCAGGTGAGTGGTTCGAGGGCTCCGCCGAAGCGCTTTTGCGAACGCTTGGCGGATTTGGCGACACCTTTCACCTTGCCTTCGGCGCGGGTGAAGAGAGTGACGAGAAGATCGGCCTCGCGGAGCGGGTAGGTGCGCAGGATGATCGCCTCGGATTGCTTGAGGGGCATGGGTGGGATTGTATAGCAGGGTTCACGGGGTCAAGGGGTTTCAAAGTTGGAAGGGCGCAAACGCAAAGTCAAAAACCCCAGGTTAGCCAAAGGATGGCGAACCTGGGGCACCCTATTCTTCACGATTCATTCCAACGCTAGGCGACGGTGGGCTCGGCCTCGGGTTGGGGTTCGGCGATCTTCTTGGAGAAGTCGCAGGAGCCAGGCTCGACTGCCGGGACGGCTGCGGGCTTCGTCTTGGTTTTCGCGGCCTTGGCGGACTTGGCGGATTTGGCCGCAGTTTTGGGCTTGGCGGGAGCCTTGCTGTTGGGGCAGATGAGGAAGGTTCCGTCCTTGGTCACCTTCTCCAACAGGTAGGGACTGCCGCAGTCGGGGCAGGTTTCGGCCACTGGTTTGGTAGGGGCGGTGAAGTCGCACTTGGGGTAGCTATTGCAGCCGTAGAAGAAGTTGCCGCGGCGGGCTTTCTTCTCGACAATTTCGCCGGTCCCGCACTCGGGGCACTTTACGCCGATGAGGTTCTGCTTGATGTACTTGCACTCGGGGTAGCCGGAGCAGGAGACGAACTCGCCGAAGCGTCCGTTGCGCAGCACGAGGTTGCGTCCGCAGTCGGGACATTTTTCTTCCAGCGGCGTGTCGGGCTTCTTCTGCACCGAGTCGAGGCGGCGGGTGGTTTTGCACTCGGGGTAGCCGGTGCAGGCCATGAAGGTGCCGAAGCGTCCGCGCTTCAAGACCATGGGCTTGCCACAGTTTTCGCAGAACTCCTCCTCGTTGTTGGAGGAGATTTCGGCGTCGCCAAGGTCGGTGAGATTGATGGGATTTTCCTTGGTGAAGGAGCAGGAGTTGGGGTCCTTCTTGTCAAAGGTAGAGCAGGCGAAAAACGATCCGTGCTTGCCCCATTTGAGAACCAAGGGGGAGCCGCAGCGCTCACACTTCTGATCGGTGGCCTTCTCCATACGCTTGACGTTTTCCATGTGCTCGCCGGCGTATTCGAGGTCCTGCTCGAACTTGCCGTAGAACTCGTGGAGCGCGGCCGTCCACTTGATCTTGCCATCCTCGATCCCGTCGAGTTCCTCTTCCATGCGGGCGGTGAACTCGAAGTCGAAGATGTCCTTGAGATTTTCGACCAGCAATTCGGTAACGACAAAGCCGATCTCGGTGGGGAAGAATTTTCCTCCACGGCCAGGAGTCTTCTGGACATAGCCGCGATCGACGATGGTGCTCATGATGGCGGCGTAGGTGGAGGGACGGCCAATGCCGCGCTCTTCCAACTCCTTGACCAGCGAGGCTTCATTGAAGCGCGGCGGGGGCTCGGTGAAATGCTGCTCGGGCTTGAGTGCCTCAAGACGCAGCGTCTGGCCCTCTTCCAACGGCGGAAGCTTGTGCTTGAGCGATTCGTCCTCTTCATCCTTTACATCTTTGGCTTCTTCGTAAACCTTGAGGAAACCTTCGAACTTGAGGACCGATCCGGTGACGCGGAAGTTGTAGCGCGCCGAGGCTCCGTTGGCAGAAGCCTTGGGAGTCGCATCGATATCCACGGTGGTCTGGTCGAAGACGGCGGCCGACATCTGGCTGGCTACGAAGCGCTGCCAGATGAGCTTGTAGACCTTGAACTCATCGTCCTGAAGGAAAGGACGCACGTCGTCGGGAGTGCGCAGGGCGGAGCTGGGACGGATGGCTTCGTGGGCCTCCTGCGCGTTCTGCGCCTTGGTCTTATAGACGTTGGGCTGCTCGGGCATGAAGGGCTTGCCGAAGTCGCGGTCGATGAGGGTGCGGACTTCGGTAACGGAATCGTTGGAGACACGCACCGAGTCGGTACGCATGTAGGTGATGAGACCGATCGTGCCTTCGGAGCCGAGCTCGACGCCTTCATAGAGACGCTGGGCGACCATCATGGCGCGCTTGACGGTCATGCCAAGTTTGCGCGAGGCGTCCTGCTGGAACTTGGAGGTGGTGAAGGGCGGCATCGGGTTGCGGCGGCGCTCGGCGCGCTTGACGGCGTTGACGGCCCAGGTAGCGGCTTCCAGAGCCTGGACGATGCGGGCGGACTCTTCCTCGTTATTGATCTCCTGCTTTTCGCCATTGACGCCGAGGAAACGGGCATCGAAGACGGGAGCTTTGGCGGCGTGGAGACGGGCATCGAGGGTCCAGTATTCCTTTTTCTCGAACTTCTGAATCTCGCGCTCGCGTTCGACGATGAGGCGGAGAGCTACGGTCTGGACACGTCCGGCGGAGAGTCCACGGCGGACTTTGTCCCACAGCAGGGGCGAGACCTGGAAGCCCACGAGGCGGTCGAGGATGCGCCGGGTCTGCTGGGCATCGACGAGGTTCCAATCGATCTCGCGGGGGTGAGCGAAGGCCTCCTGCACGGCCTTCTTGGTGATTTCGTTGAAGGTGACACGATAAACGGGCTTTGCCTCTTTTTTGTGGCTGCGGCCTCCGTCGGTGTTGCTGCCGAGTTCTTCGGCAAGATGAGCGGCAATGGCTTCACCTTCGCGGTCCGGGTCAGGCGCGAGATAGATGGCGTTGGCGCTGCGGGCGAGCTTTTTGAGGTGCGCGACTACCTTCTCTTTGCCGGGAATCACCTCGTACTCGGTGGAGAAATCGTTGTCAACATCGACACCGAGGCCCTTCTTGGGCAGATCCTTAATATGACCGAGCGACGCTTCGACGTCGTAACCGTCGCCAAGATATTTCTGAATCGTCTTGGCCTTGGCTGGCGACTCGACGATAACTAAACCTTTAGCCAACTGGTACCTCTTCTAAATCTATGGAAACTGGATCGTAAGCTAGCACGAAGGAAGGCGCATGGCAAAACTTGAGGGAGGTGGAAAAGCCTTCCGGGCAGGGCTTGATGGCTGCTAAGTTGTTGATAAATTAAGTGTCTGCGGCAATGTTTACTTTTGTCAGGAAGCGCAGCCCGGCAGCAGGGGTGCTCATGGGCCGAAATGCTTGTGCACCTTTGCTGGTTGTGTTGGACAGAGAAGCCTCTAATGGCCCCACATTCGCCAACTGAAGGCGGATGTGGGCCACCCATCCAAGTGAACATTTCTAGAAGACCCGCACGTAGTTTTTGCCGGGGAGCTGGCGGATTTTGTTGCTCATCTCCAGTTCGAAGAGGGCGGTGAAGATCTCCGAGCTGGAGAGCGCGGATTCGAATTTTTCGATCAACTCGTCGATGTGGATGGATTCGTCGGTCTTGATGGCGGAAAAGACCTTCTGCTGCTCAGCGGGGAGGGCGGCGACGGGCGGCGGATCGAACAACGATGCGGCTTGCGGGGCGGGAAGTTCGGATTGGCGCTGCTGGAGCTTGAGGCGGATCTCGCTGGGGAGTTCCTCGAAGACATCCTCCCAGGTGGCGACCAGTTTGGCTCCCTGCTTGATGAGGGTGTTGGGGGTCCATGCCTGTTTGTTGGTGACGTTGCCGGGGACGGCGAAGACCTCGCGGCACTGTTCGAGGGCGCAGCGCGAGGTGATGCGGGTGCCGCTGAATTCGCCGGCTTCGACCACCAGGACGCCGCGCGAAAGGCCGCTGATAATGCGATTGCGTAAGGGGAAGTTGTGCGGATTGGGGCCGGTGGCGAGAGGAAATTCGCTGACCAGCGCGCCGCCCATTTCGAGGATCTGCTCGGAGAGCTTGCGATTTTCGCGCGGGTAGATGACGTCAACTCCGGTGCCGAAGACAGCGATGGTGCGGCCACGCGCCTGCACCGCTCCCTTGTGCGCGATGGAATCGATGCCGCGGGCCATGCCGCTGATGATGACGAGGCCACAGTTGGCTAGGTCCTGCGAGAGACGCTCGGCCATGCCGAGACCGTAGGGGGTGGGGTGGCGGGTGCCGATGACGGCGATTCCCACCTCAAGCAGAAGCCGGGCATCGCCGCGAACGTAGAGGACAAGCGGGGGATCGTAGATCTCGGCAAGATGCTCGGGGTAACACTCCGAGCCCATGGCGACCAGCGATACGCCGGGAGCTCTGGCCAGCTTTTTCAGCTCTTCGTCGGCCAGCCGCAGCGAGTTGCCGAGGGCGATGGACTGGGCGCTGACGGCGGGAAGACCGGTGGCCTCAAGCTCGGTGAGCGAGGCGCGAAAAATATCTTCAACGCGCGGAATGCGCTCGAAGAGCTTGCGGACACGGGTGGGGCCAAGCTGCGGCGTGCAGTAGAGTGCGAGCATTTCGCGGTCGCGCGCGGAGACGGATGGAAGCGTTGCTGGCGGCATAAGAGTCCGTATGAAAGATCGATGGAGGCGAGTGTAGCGGAGTGCGGGGCGTGAGTCACGGAAAAATGACGGTGCGGGCGGCAGGCGGCTTGCGCGAGGAGAGTACGATCTGTAATCGTAGGTGATGGACTCATGCGCGCACTGAAGATTTCGGCAATCTCGTTTTTGAATACGGTTCCGCTGATGTGGGACTTTGAACACGCGCCCTCGCAGGAGATTCGCGAGAACTTCGAGGTCGAGTACACACTGCCTTCGCTATGCGCGCAGGCGCTACGCGAGGGCACGGCGGACATCGGCATCATTCCGGTGATTACGACGGCCCAGATTCCGGGGCTGGTGGTGCTGCCCGACATTGCCATCGCCGCGCTGGACAAGGTGCGGTCGATTCAGTTGGTGAGCAAGAAGCCGATCGAGGAGATTCGCACGGTGGCCGTGGATACTTCGTCGCGGACCTCGGTGGGACTGGTGCAGGTGCTGCTGACGAAGTTCTTTGGCGGTGCCCGCGAGTTGACCCCGATGGCTCCGGCGCTGGCGGCGATGCTGGAGAGCTGCGACGCGGGATTGCTGATCGGCGATCCGGCGATGATGGCCAAGACCGACGGCCTCTATGCGTACGATCTGGCCGAGATTTGGCGAGCCAAGACCGGGCTGCCATTTGTCTTCGCGGTGTGGACGGTGCGCAGAGCGGCACTGGCGCAGATGCGCGCGGGAGTAGACCTGGCAGGGATCTTCCGGCGCTCGCGCGACCACGGACTGCTGCCGGAAAACGTGGCGGCTACGGCCCAAGAATGGTCGGTGCGGATGGGCCTGAGCGAAGCCGAGATTGCAAGCTATCTGCGCCAGAACATCCACTACACGCTGGATGCGGAGTGCAAAAAGGGACTGGCGCTGTACTTTCAACTGGCGGCCGAGTGCGGCATGATTGAGCGCGTGCCGGAGTTGGAATTCCTGTAGCGGATACGCTTCGCCGCCGGCCGCAGGCGCAGAGGCCGGAGCTGGAATTCTTGTAAATTTCTGTGAGACGCGATGCCGGAGGCGCGCTGGTTGAATCTTTCAGGGTCTTTGCCGCATCTATAAGAATGTACGTTGTAGCTTCTACGGTAGCTTCCATGACTGCAAGGGTGTAGAGTGGGAGCAGCTCTTTGAAATTGGTCAATGACCTTTCAGGTTCGCAGCGAAATTGCAGCGGACTAGGCCGGCGGCTCCACCGATTGAATTCGGCACGGAACTGCCACAAGACGCAGAAGATTTTCGCGAGCCGCTGATCGAAACTGGCGCGGCGCGCGGAGCCCGACCGGGACTCAAAAACTGGGGTCTCGGCTGGGTACGGTTTTTTGGGGGCGTCACGGCTTCGACGGAAACGGTTGCGGCCAGGAGGCATGCAGGGGTTCACGCACCCTTAATCGTGTGAAAAAAACACAGTTGCCAACACAGAACTGGCTTACGCAGCTTAATTAATTAAGTTGCCGTTCTCCGCGGCTTCGCCTACGGGCTGCGGTCAGAACGTCGCACAGTAGGCTGGCTCATAACCCTACGTCTGGGGGTTGGAGCGAGATCAACAGGCTAGCCAACTAGGTTTCTTGCCGATTCTTAGCATAGTTTGGTGAACGTTGTGGTTAATGACCACGGCAGGAATCGAATAAGCATGTAGTCTCCTCGCTTTCAGCGCTTTCGGACAGGGGTTCAACTCCCCTCGCCTCCACCATATAAAGTATGTAATATCAGTAGTTTACAGGCCATGAAATCTCGCGTATCGTACACGTATCAGGATTGCCTGAATCGAGGCCGTGATGCTCAGTACGTTTCGCAGACATCGAACCAGCTGCAAGCACAAAGCCAAGGGCCGCAAGTACACCAAGTGCACCTGCCCGATCTGGGTGGATGGCAATTTGAACGGTCGCCGAGTGCTCCAGTCCCTGGACACCCGAAATCTGGAGATTGCCTCGACCAAGGTTCTTGAGTTGCAGGCTGACCTAACGCCTGACGGGACCACGGTCGACAAGGCCGTCGATGCCTTCCTAAAGGCAAACTCCGAGCTCAAGTCTATTCACACCTACAAGCAGGTTCTGGCCCCCTTGCAGAAGTTCTGCTTCGGTAAATCGATCTCAAAGATTCGCGCGGTTACGCTCGCAGACCTCTATGAATTCCGGTCTACCTGGGACTGCTCCAGCCTCACCACCGGAAAACGAATCGAGCGCCTGCGGACGTTCTTCCGTTTCTGTGAAGATAACGAATGGATTGACCGCAACCCGGCGACGCGGTTGAAGAAGCCACCGGTCAAAGACCCGCCCGTGGTGCCGTTCACCGAAGAAGAGTGGAAGGCGCTCCTGAACGCTCTGGACCGCTATCCCGTTAAGAACTCCTTTGGTTACGACAACCGCACACGGCTGAGAGCGTTCCTGCTCGTACTTCGATACAGCGGCCTTCGTATCGGTGATGTGACCAAATTGGAGAAATCACGCATCGGCAAGGACGGGATGCTGACGCTTTACACCAGCAAAGCCGGCGTGCAGGTCCGGCATCCGCTTCCTCAGTTTGTGGTGGATGCTCTGGAAGGAATCGGCAACGACCGCTACTTCTTTTGGAGTGGCGAGGGCCAGTTGAAATCGGCCGTCGGCGATTGGCAACGTTCCATCCGTCGTCTCATGAAGGATGCGAAAGTGACTGGGCACCCGCATCAGTTCAGGCACTCGCTTGCCACAGAGTTGCTGAATAAGGGAATTTCAATGGAGCACGTTGCAGCGATCCTTGGCAATACGCCGGAGATATGCCGGAAGCACTATGCGCCTTGGGAAGCTACGCGCCAACAGGCGTTGGAAAATGCGCTAAAACAAGTGTGGACGCAGTAGCACACATCCTTAACGAAAGCGAAGCCTCGGCATTCCGCCGAGGCTTCTGGGTTTCAGGCCGCTTTCCGGGTAATCCGTTCATAGAGCTGGGCCGCGACACGCTCAGGAATCCTCAGCGTGGTCCTCGTTCTCATTCCCCTGCGTTTCTTGGGAGTAAGGGCGAGCACACCTGGCTCATTCCTGAACAATCTTGTCACTGAATCGTGCGACAAGTTCCATATCTTGGCCAGTTCCTGGACACTGTAATGACGACACGTCCACATTGGAGCCGAACCTGGCTGCTCCGCTGAACTACCCGTCACGAAGTTGTCCAATAACATCCCGGCAACGACGCCGTTTACCGCGTTAGACAAGGGAAAATTAAGCTGCGACTCTGTCGTATTGGCTGCCACTAAATTCGGCCTCCCTTGCGACTGCGAGCCTTGCTTTGAACCTTGCCGGTTTTGTTTCGGTCCTTGTTCCCCGTGCCATACAGACTCAGTATTTCTCCTACTTGCTGAAGCAAATCGGCGAAATACATTTCCTGTTGGAACTCGGTCATTGGGGGCCGACCATCATCAGCCCATGTTCTCTTCCCGCTCTTTACGACGCTATTCTGATCTTTCATATAAACACACAACCTTTTGAGTCTGGAGTGTGCTGGTGACTGTCACGTTTACCCTTTTAGCCAGCAGTGGTAAACCGTGTCGCTCGAATTTGCCATACCTGCGTAGCAGGCGGCCATGAATTAACGAACCGCCGACGAGCGAAGTCCGGAGTCGGTACGGAAGCTAGAAGAACAAAAAGCAACTTCAAACCAATTGTCGCACGTCAGCTCACGATTGCAGCCCTCGATGTTTGGAAGGCACAGATCCGCAGCAATCGCCATTTTGCTGAAGACATCGAGAGTACTTTGATGGAGACAACCGACGAGAGTAACGCTCCGGCATTTTGTGAGCATTGCGCACAGGTGGCCGGCGCCGACGCCGGCGCTTGGCTCACGAGGCCCGATTTCGGCGCCGGAGGTCCAATGGCAGCACTGTAAACCTGCCGTCTGCTGCTTGTTGAAGCTGCGTCGCAACCGTGGGTCTCTTCGATGATCGCTATCCTTCAAACAAGATCAGGATTGCTCAGTCTTGGCTGGCTTAGCGTCTCGTGCAGCCAATAGCTTGCTCACCCGACAGTTTTCTTTCCACGCCTTGCTGTTCTTGTTCCGGTTGAATACCTTGTGCTTGTTATCTACGTCGATCTCAACCTCGGTCGTCGGATCGAGCAGCACCTCCTGAAGTGTCCTGCCGTCCGCATCTCGAAATACATCGATTCCTTTGCGCATCATTGCACTCTCCTGATCTGAATTTGGTATTGATGTGGGATCGCCAACTTCTAATCCCGACAGCCTACAGCGTTGCCTCCGGCATTTAAGTGGGCTGGCTGCCCCTTGAAACCGCTCCAATACATGGAGCACAATGCCTCACCTTATCATGCTTTGATATGGGTCACCGCCCTGCGCGAAGTTTGCGCTATGGTTGTGCAGAATTGCGACAACCCTTTTTGTACAACTACTTCGCTCCGTTTGAATAAGGAACCGTACCAGCACGGAACTAGCGCCAGCAGTGCGCCGATCATTCGCTTAGCCGGAGCGAAGATCTGACTCTGCAAAGGTCTTTATCGGACCGTTTCCATCGCTACCCGGGAAGCGAGTCCAGCGTCGGCGTCGCTTCGCCTTGCAGAGATGATCGGCGTGTCCTCTTATGAGGACGCGCCCGAACCCGGCACTATCGGCGATTCCGGCGAAGATCGTCATGATGTCCCGCTCCTTGGATGTAGCGTATTCAAGATGCTTATTGTATATTCCGTCGGATAGCAGGATTTTGAGCACTGCGAGTTCGCCCACGTTTCAACTGAAGACCAACAGCTGCGTCTTCAACTAGAAGCTCTGCGTGCCGGCTGCAAGCGCGTCTTCAGCGAGAAGGTCACTGGGGCCTAGCCCTTCGACACCACGACGCACGCAGGCCAAGCGCGCATCAAGGATGTTCGCCCTCGACTGAGGGTCGATTATGGTCAGCGGTCGTACAGCACATCTCCGCCACGCGATTCATTATGCGGCGCTGCTCCGCGCCGTCGACAAACTCGTGAAAGATAAACCGGACGAACTCAAGAATGGGGAGAACTTGGCTGACCAGGATTGGAGCAACATCCTGGCCGGACAATCTTGGGTTGTGACACACGCGGAAGCGGATGATGAGGCCGCCCAACTATGTAGCGATTTTGCGCTTGAAGCCAGGAACATCCTACTGCACCGACCACGTGAGTATATTCAGTGGCTTGAACCGGCACTAGGTGCTGCTCGGCGGTTGAAACAACCTTCTGCCGAATGTGATCATGCGGTGCAACTAGGGGTGGCTTACGCGTTCGTCGGGCAGCCACGTCGCGGGATTGAGTGCTTCCAAGAAGCACTGATTCTTGCTCGTCAAACGGACAACATCCTGGAGGAAGGAAGAATATTAGGCCACCTTGGTGTTGTTTTTGTGGAACTGAACGAAGGGCGTTCCGCGATCAACGCTTTTGAAAGAGCTAGAGTCATTTTTCGAGAGATCGGCAACCGATATGCTGAAGTGGCAATGATAGGTAACCTGGGTAGTGCTTATGCGAAAATCGGCGCGTTAGATCACGCCTTCAGCTGCTATCTGGATTGTTTTGCCATCCACGGTGAGATCAATGACCGCAATGGGCAGACTCAAGACCTGGGCAATTTAGGCACGGTGCGCTACAACTCGGGCGATATTTCTTCGGCGAAGTCGTTCTACGAAGAGCAACTGAAGCTCGCTCGCCAAATCGCTGATCTGCGTCAGGAAGGAAGCGCTTTGAGCAAGATTGCTTTAGTTTATTCCGATTTGGGAGACAGACGCCAGGCCATCGAATGTGCACAAGAGGGCTTGGGTGTCTTTCGCAAGCTAGGGGATTTACGTGAGGTAGGACGAATGCTCGGGACACTTGCGGCGATTTACGACGATTTGGGTGAACCGCAACGCGCCATCGAGTCTTACGAAGAGGCATTGAAGATTGTCCGTGACATTGACGACTCACTTAACGAGGGCACACTGCTCCTAAACATGACCGGAATAATGGGTAGACTTGGAAACCGGGCCCAAGCCATCTGCTACGGCAAAGCCGCAATGGAGATCTTTGAACGGCATGAGAGTCCCTACGCCGCGGATCTGCGCAATCTTCTGGCCCGCTGGCACAAGGAAGAGGAGCAAAAGGGCTAGCAGTCCGTGGTGCAAGTGATTCGTAAGCGACCCTCCGACTAGCCAAGTAGTGATTTCGCGAGGGCAACCAGCAGTGCATGCATCTGGAAGCGGCCGTTGCCAATAGGCTCAAGCAGACCGCGGTCGATCAGAGTGTCGGCGATGGGTTTAGGATCCTCCACTTGCCAGACGGCTCTCATCGCGGCTACGTCGAATGTGGCCGGCTTGGGAGCAAAGGCACCGAGGTAAGCGAAGCACTCTTGCGTCTTTTCATCAAGACGCTCTGTGCTCTTTTGCAGAAGAATGGCCACCGTCGGAATGGTTTGCTTCTCCAGGTCAATGCGGTCTGCTGGAGCCTTCAGTTCCAGCAGTTTTGCGCCATTGCGCAATTCGTCTAGCAAGCTTATGACGCTCCAGCCCTTTCGGGCTTCTGTATTGAGCAGGTGACCAGCTACCTGCAGCGCAAGCGGGAGGCATTCGAGGTCGCTCACTAGGTCGCGAACTTCCTTCGGATATTTCCCAACCACGGACGGAGCTAGGGCGAGCAACAACTTCAATGCGTTTTCCTCGGTCAGGACGGGTAAGTTATAGACAGCGTCCGGAGTGGGCGCTAAAGCGTCAGCCACACTTGGGATACGTGTCGTGAAGATCAGGGCGGAGTTACTGCTTCTTGCTTGCCGGAATGGCTCCGCGTGTTGCGTTTCCCAAACGTCGTCCACAATCAGCAACATACATCTGTTGCGTAATAGTGCGGCCAGCTGAGCCGTGGCTTCCTTCAAGGTGGGCGCCTTCAGCAGATCTTCGGTCCCGAGAGCGCGTCCCCAACCGGCGAGTGCCGACAATAGGCTGGGCTTCTCGCCAATCGACAGCCACAGCACGCCGTCGGGAAAAGCCTTCTTGACGTCCTCGTCGTCAGCAAGGGCCGCGGCCATTGTGGTCTTACCTACTCCGGGCCAGCCGCGCACTGCAGTAATCACTTGCATCGGACCAGACGTGGAACCTCCAGAAAGTATCCCAAGGCGCTGTTTGAGATCATGCAGACCTTCATCGCGCCCAATGAACAGACTAGGAACCGGTGGTGCACTGCCGATTCGCGGCGGGCCAGCGGTTGTTTGGTAGATGTTCGTTATTTTGTCCCGTCCCACTACATCACGGCCGACGTCAACATCTCCACTCAAATTAACGCCCGCGCTCTGGGTAATGGGTCTGCGGTCATGTTCCACTTGGCCTCCTCAGCATGGCAGATGCCAACTCAGTATTGATTTCGCCACGGTTACTTTCCTTGAAACCTATCCAAAACGAATTTAGTGACCGGCCCGGAAATGCCCCCAAGAATCGGCGTAGCGAACACGCTAACTAACGCAGTCACCGCGCCCGGCACGAGTCCGACAATTCCGTCCAGCAACTTGGCCACCAGTTCGTCGCTTGCCCCTTCACCCTTAGCGACCTCGTTCTTCAACACTTCCGCCTTTTCAAAAGCCTTACCCTGCTTCTCTGGCGGGGCCGCTTGAATCGCGTTGACCAGCGGCAGAAATACTTGCTCCAATTGGTCTCGTGAAATACCGGTGATCTTGTCTCTTCCTACGATGTCTCCTCCTGCATTGACGCTTCCTCCGGTTATGTTTACACCTCCACTCTGCCCTTGGTTTCTGTCATTGCTGTCCATGCGCATCCTCCCTATTCGTCGTTCAATTGATACTCCGCCATTCCCCCACTACATGAAGTTGCGCACATTCAACGCCGTCGTTAAGTGCGCCTTATTACGTTCTCTCACAAGCCGCGAGATAGTTCGCGCAGTTTCGCACGAATCTGCTCTGACCGGTCGACTAGGGTCGCTTCTCTGGCCGATCGCGTGCCCAACTCACTCCGTTCGCCCGGAGCCTCAGAAAGCGTCTGTTCCTCATGCTTGCGATCGACGACGTTCTGAATCTGCAATACACAATCACGTTCTTTGCCGAGGGCAACGCAAGCTCGCTCGAGTTCATGTCGGGCGGCACTTTGCATATGTGGAGTGCCGAGTTCTCGACCAATTGCAAGCGCTCGGTCGGCATGCTGAATAGCTGCTGCGAAATGTCCTGTGGCGTTATCAATTGCAGCCAAAGTTGTCAATGCGTCTGCTTCAATGTCCTTTGTGCCGATTTCGTGTGCTATTCCCCTCGACTCCTGAGCATCCCGAGCAGCTCGCTTCCAGTCTCCGGAAAGGAACTCCGTCTCCGCAAGGGCGCGCAGTCGAAACGCCTTACCTCTTGTGTCCCGGGTCGCTTCTGCCAAGTCAATCGCGCGCCGGATGAACGCCTCCGCAACATCGTAGAGCCGAAGCCGTTGTGAAACAAGGCCCAGACTTGTTAGTGTCTGTCCTTCTCTTTCTGAGGCTCCGATAGCAGAGCAGACCTTCAATGCTTCCTCTCCAGCCTGTACGGCTTTCTCGTATTGGCAAAGCGTCTCGTATAACCCGGTCAGATTGCTTAGATCCAGCGCTTCTCCATAACGATCGCCAAGTTGTCTGCAAATGGCTAGCGAACGTTGGAAGCAATTTTCCGTCTCAGGATATAAGCCAGTTTGATAGTAGATCACGCCCAGATTGCCGATGTCGCGGCCTTCGCCTCGGCGATCACCGACTTCCCGGCTGATCTTCAGAGCTCTTTTGTGCATCTCAATCGCTTCCGGATAATCGCCAAGCTCTCCATATAAAAGTCCGAGATTGCCGAAATGGATGCCTTGCGCAGGGAGATTCCCCAGTCTTGTCGCAAGTGAAAGAGCTCGGGTGAGGTACTTCGAAGCGTCTTGATATTTGGCCAGACCGATGTAGGCGAGCCCCAGTTGTCCCGCATGAAGCTGCTCCAAATTAGCGTCCTGACAGATTACGTCAAGGTCGATCGCTTGGCAGAGAGAATCTCGAGATAGTTCGAACCGCCCCAGATCTTCGTAAGCAATGCCGAGATTACCCAAATGTTCAGCCTGCGAACGAATGTCATTCAGATACCGGGCAGCCTCAAGCGCGTGAGTCAACCAAAGTACCCGGTCGGCTGCGCTCTGTCGTAAGCTCAGCAATGACGCAGCAACTCTCGCGTAGTCGCTGCAACACTTGCGGCCAAACGGTGCGTAATTCGAGACCGCCCAACGCTGTCCACTTTCGATCTGGGCCCAGTCCAGCGCAAGATCTGATAGAGATTGAAGAGCGTCGGTGCGGTCTTTGTAAGCTAGCCCCAGTTGCCCGAGCCGGGCTATGTAATACAGGGCGTGACGCAGATAGGCCTCGTCGAGGAGCATAGCGAGAACTTAGAATACCGCAACTAGGGTGATACGGTTTGAGGACCATCTTGCAGACAAGTCCTCCTCTTCCGCCACAGGATTGTTCCTGGACGGCGCGTAGCTTGCGATCGATCGTGGCTGCACTCATCGCTAGCAACTGTTGCAGCAACAAAGAGGCGTCCTTGCTTATATTAAACAATGTTGGAAGATTTGATTTATAGCTTGTCAATTGTACGCGTTCGGGCAAGACCATTCTTTTGCCGAGCATTCTTCTGTGATGTAGTTGGTTCATGACTGAATCGCAAGAGCACAAAGTGAGACATCGGCGGAGCCGGGAAGAGGCGGCGCGGCT
>Ga0182030_10005020_pt1 | contig 28148 bp, 27 predicted proteins | sample 812S3MmetaG_FD_121299 | JGI IMG/M metagenome (GOLD analysis project Ga0182030, IMG submission 121299) | Permafrost microbial communities from Stordalen Mire, Sweden - 812S3M metaG (Illumina Assembly) | ecosystem: Environmental > Terrestrial > Soil > Wetlands > Permafrost | place: Sweden... | reverse complement strand
CGCCCCTGCCGGGGCTTTGCCCGTTATGGCGTGGTACCGGGGGCTCACGCCCCCGGCTAATTTCGGGCAGTCCCTCCGGGACTCATGTCTTCGGAGTATGAAAGTCATTTCTGATACACAACATTAGCGGCCTTCGGCAATGTCCGGGTCGGGGACGAAACAGCGTGCAATCGCGGCTCGGGCAATTCCGCCGACCACCCCGCCGGGAGCTTCACGACGCTTGCGTTTCGCGGTATCGGGCTGGGCTTCCTTCAACTCCTCGTTGAGACGCTCGATCATGCGGCGCAGGACCTCATTATCCTGCTGAAGCTGAACGTCATCGTGGGCATCGCGCAGGGCCGCCACCTTTAGCTGGAGTTCGGTGCGTTCGCGCTTGAGAGATTCGCGCTCAGCGGTCAGGGAGTCGATTTTCTCGCGAAAGCCATCCAGACGAGCCTGGGTTTCCTTAAGCTCGGACTCGAAACGGTCACGAGCGGTCTTCACGTCGAGGAATTCAGAAAGTTCGTGATCATCCCGCACGAGGCCCTGTAATTTGTCGCGTTCGGCGACCGCGAGGCCAAGCTCGGCGCGTAGATGGGCCATCGTGGCCTTGAGTTGGCCGGTTTCGGCTGCGGCTTGCTCGGCTGCGGTTTCGGCAGCGGCCAGCTCTGCCGAAGTGCGGTCGAGCTTGCCCCGAGCGCGGTCGAGAATGCGCTCCATCTCCGTGCGCTTGGCGCGGGCTTTATCGAGCTGGAGGTTTAACTCAGCGAAGGTCTCGTGCTGCCGGGCGAGGGCCAGGACGGCCTCGCTGCGTTCCGTCTTCACGAGCTCGAGTTGATGGGTCAACTCCCCAACGAGCGCCTCCGCCTGTTGGAGGTGGGTGGAAGCATGGTGGTAGCCGGTCTCAAATTCACTGGCGCGCTTCTCCGCGACGGCCCATTCGCCGCGAGCAAGGTCGAGCTCGGGCTCAAGGGTCTGGCGGCGCTGCCGCTCCACGTCCAATTGGGAGGAGAGCCAGTCGCACTCGGCACGCAAGGCGCTGATGCGCTGGTCCCGCTCGACCAGGGCGATCGCTTGTTCGGCGGATTGATGTTCGTTTTGCCAAAGGCGCTCCTGAGCAACCCAGAGGCCGGGTTCTGGGCCGGGTTCTGGGCCGGTGTCTGGGCTGCCGGCGGAGGAAACCTGGGGAGGCTGGCCGGCGGCGGCCAGCCTCTCATCTTCCTGAGAAGTTGAGAGAGACACGGAAAGGGGGGAAGTGGGAATGAATTGTGAGGCGCTGCAATGGGGACAGCGAAAGGACACCCCGGCTCCACTTTCGTCAGCAACCAACGACTGCTGACAGCCAAGGCACCTGAAATACACGTCCCCCATGCGGGCAGATTAAATCAAGGCGCCCGGACAGTAACAAGCGCAAAAAAATCGGGTCAAAATTGAAATTCCCATCCCTCCGAAACTTGTAATTTCCCTTCCTTTCACGGCTCCCCGTCGTAAACAGAGAGAAATGCGTCTTGCCATCTACCCCGGAAGCTTTGACCCGATCACCAATGGACATGTGGATGTCATCGCACGTGCCGCGATGCTTTTTGACAAAATCATCGTGGCGGTGGCCTCCAATGAGGCCAAGCAGGCGCTCTTCAGCATGGAGGAGCGGATCGAGATGCTAAAGGAGGTGACAGGACAATTTGAAAATGTGCAGGTTACTGGATTCGAGGGGCTTTTGATGGAATTTGCCCGGCGTAACGGGGCGGCAGCGGTGGTTCGCGGCCTGCGAGCGATCTCGGACTTCGAGTTCGAGTTCCAGATGGCGCTGATGAACCGGAAGCTGGAGCCGTCGATCGAGACGGTCTTTCTGACGCCGCGGGAGGAGTACACCTATCTTTCCTCCCGGATCGTCAAGGAGATCGCCCGGCTTGGGGGCCCGGTGGATGCGTTTGTGCCGAAGCCGGTTGTTGAAGCACTGCTGAAAAAAATGAGAATTGCGGGGCGGCGGGCAGAGTGGGAGGTTTGAGCCTTTCCGACTTATGAAGGTCCATCAGAATCAAATCCCGATCGAGGGCCTCCATCTGGAGGGTGAGGATCCGGCGGCAATCCTGGAATTGAATGATCCCTCGATCCAGGCGCGGGGACCGGTGCGCTGGTCGGTGGATATCGGGCAGTCTGACGGGGGGCTGTTTGCCACCGGAAAGCTGGCGATCGACCTGGAAATGGAATGCGTCGCGTGCCTGCGAAAGTTTACCTACCCGGTGCGGGTAGAGGATTTTGCGACGCAGGTCGAATTAAAAGGACGTGAAACGGTGGACTTGACGGACCAGATGCGGGAAGATATTTTGCTTGCCCTCCCGCCCTACCCGCACTGCGATTGGAACGGGCAAAATGTCTGTAAAGGCGCTATGCGGGAGTCCAAAGAAAACCCAGGTGAGTCGCAGCACACCTGGGACGAACTCGATAAACTGAAATTTAAGTCCAACTAATCATGGGAGTCCCAAAACGCAAAACCTCGAAAATGCGCCTGCGCACGCGCAAGGCGGCCAACCGCTTTCACGCCAGTCAGTTGGGCAAATGCACGCAATGCGGCAGCCGTATCCCGGCGCACACAGCCTGCCCTTCCTGTGGCTATTACCGTGGCCGGCAGGTGCTGACCATCGAAGCCGCCTAGTGTATTGTCTCGCAAATAGGTTTCAAAGATTCTGCCGCCCCTGCCGGGGCTTTGCCCGTTATGGCGTGGTACCGGGGGCTCACGCCCCCGGCTAATTTCAGGCAGTCCCTCCGGGACTCATGTCTTCGGAGTATGAAAGTCATTTCTGATACACAACACTAGCTTGTTGGATAACTGGTCGGCGCCGGGCATTACGGCCCCCTGCGGGAGCGGTTATAAGATTGGCCGCCGCGTAAATACCCCATGAAAATCGCACTTGATGCCATGGGCGGAGATTTCGCGCCTAAGAATACGGTGGCCGGCGCAGTGCTGGCGCTCCGGGAATACCCGCATATAACCAAGCTCTTCCTGGTGGGGGATACGGAGCGGATCAAGGCTGAACTGGCTTCGCACAGGTGCTCGGATGCCCGGATCGAGATCGTCCACGCCTCACAGGTGGTGGATATGAGCGACGGGGCGGTGGAATCGGTCCGCAGAAAAAAGGATTCCTCTGTAAGCCGGGCAGTGGACCTAGTAAAAAACGGCGACGCAGAGGCGATCGTGAGCGCGGGCCATACGGGAGCAGCGGTCGCGGCGACAACCATCAAACTGCGAACACTGCCGGGAGTGGATCGGCCGGGAATCGCGTCGATCATTCCGACGGAGAGCAACGTCTTCGTCCTGATCGACGCAGGGGCGAACATTGATGCGCGCCCAATGCACCTGCTGCAATACGCGATCATGGGATCGGTATATTCCAAAGAAGTGCTGAAGTATGAGAACCCCGCCATCGGGCTGATGTCCATCGGAGACGAGGATGTGAAGGGGAGCGATTTTACGAAGGAGGTGTTCAAGCTTCTGAAGGAGAGCAAGCTGAACTTCCGGGGGAATGTCGAGGGGCACGACCTTTTCAAGAATCCGGTCGAAGTGGTGCTGTGCGACGGCTTTGTGGGGAACGTGGTGTTAAAGACGTGCGAGGCCATTGCGGACGCCATCTTTGACTGGCTGAAGCATGAATTGAAAAAGAGTCCCGTGCGGATGGCGGGGGCATACATCGCGAAGGGGGCCTTCAAGGCGATCAAGAAAAAGACGAACTATGAGGAATACGGGGGAAGCCCGTTGCTGGGGGTAAACGGAATATGCATTATAGCGCATGGCGCAAGTTCACCGAAGGCGGTGAAGAATGCCATCCGGGTTGCGGCAGAAGGCATTCAACAGCAGATTAACCCGCACATTGTGGAGGAAATCCAAAAATACCATGACGCGATCGCTGCCTTATAGCCCGCGGCTCCTCAAACCGAAAAGGACCGTATCGATAATCGGAACCGGGTCTTATGTGCCTGAGCGGATTTTAACGAACGCGGAACTGGAAAAGATGGTCGATACGTCGGACGAGTGGATCGTCGCCCGGACCGGCATGCGGGAGCGGCGCATCGCGGCAAAGAATGAATTCACGAGCGACATGGCGGCCCACGCGGCCAGACGAGCCATAGCGCAGGCAGGCATTGGGCCGGAGGACATCGACTTGATCATCCTGGCGACGGTGACGCCGGACATGTTCTTCCCGTCCACGTCCTGCTTCGTGCAGAAGAAAATCGGGGCGAAACGGGCTGCATGCTTCGATATCTCCGCGGCGTGCTCCGGTTTTCTGTACGCAATCGAAATCGCCCAGCAGTTCATCACAAGTTGCACGTACAACACGGTGCTGGTCATCGGCGCAGACAAGCTATCATCCATCGTGGATTGGACGGACCGGAACACCTGCGTGCTCTTTGGCGACGGAGCCGGGGCGGCGATCCTGCGCAATCGGGCGGGGTCGCACGGGGTAGTGTACACGTACATGGGCAGCGACGGCACACTGTGCGACGTGCTCCACATGCCCGGAGGCGGGTGCCGTTTTCCCCCGTCGGAGGAGATGTTCTCGAAAAAGTTGAGAACCATCCATATGAGCGGGAAGGAGACCTACAAATACGCGGTAACAGCGCTGCTGACGGCGGCGAACGCGGCGCTAAAGGGAGCCGGGCTGACGCCGGATGACCTTGCATGCATTATCCCGCATCAGGCGAATCTTCGAATCATCGAAGCGGTGGCGGGACGGATGGGCGTCCCAATCGAGCGTTTCATGGTGAATCTGGACCGCTTCGGCAACACGAGCGCAGCGGCGGTTGCCATCGCGCTGGACGAGGCAAATCGCACCGAGCGAATGAAGATCGGCGATTTTGTGCTGCTGATCGTTTTTGGCGGCGGGCTGACGTGGGCGAGTTCGGTGATTCAATGGTAAGAATGGAAATACCAGCATAGCAGGGCGGAAAACTGTGCTGACGGAAACTCACGCCCACCTGGATTACCCGGATTTCCAACCCGACTTCGCAGACGTGCTTCGCCGGGCCGGCGAAACCGGCGTGACTCGCATCATCAGCATCGGCACCTCTCTCGATAGCAGCCGCAGGGCAATAGCACTGGCGGAATCCGATCCGCGGATTTTTGCCGCAGCCGGGGTCCACCCCACCGCCGTGGAAGAAGCCGGTGACGATGTGCGGGCGGATCTGCTGGAACTGACGGCGCATCCGCGAGTTGTGGCGATTGGCGAGATCGGGCTCGATTACCATCGGCTCCCCAGCCAGGCCGGAAAGGCCGGGGCTCTCTCCGACGCCGAATACAAAGCAGCCCAAGCGCGCCTCTTCCGGCAACAACTGGATGTTGCAGTGGAAGCGGGCCTGAACGTGGTCATCCACCAGCGGGACGCCTGGGAGGATACACTGGAGATCCTGCGCGATTACACCGGGCGAGTGCGTGGGGTGTACCATTGCTTTGGCAACTCCTTTGAACAAGCCCAGGAGGTCATTCGTCTAGGGCATATGGTTTCCTTTACAGGCATTGTCACATTCAAGAACGCGCCGCTAGTCCATGAATGCGCGACGCGAATCGATGAGGGGCATTTTATGGTCGAGACTGACTGCCCCTACCTGGCTCCCGTGCCGCACCGGGGGAAGCGATGTGAACCGGGCTATACGCGGCTGGTGGCGGAGCGCATCGCGAGCCTTCGCGGGATCAGCCTGGAGCAAGTGGCGGCGAGGACAACGGCCAACGCGGACCATTTTTTCCGGTTCAACGGGGCTACCAGCTCATAAAGTGAGCAAGCAATGATTGATCCCATCGCCGAGAACACGCCTCCCTTCGTGTTCCACGACCCGAAGGGCCGGCGTTGGCCACGGCTGCGTCGGACCTTGGTAATGCTGGGGATCGTGGTCTTCCTCGGTGTAGTGCTCTTCGTACAAGCGCTGTTCGTCAGCCCGCGGCTGCGTCTTCCCGCCTCCGTGCGGAAGTTGAAAGGTCAGCTCAAGGCGATCCAGATGCAGGAAGCGCAAAGCCAGAGCGCGGAGACGAAGGCAACCGACCAGTCGTGGCTCAAGTTTTACCCAAAGACCGCGGCGGGCCAGGAACGAATCGCGAAGCTCCGGGAAATGATCCATCCGAAGCCGGAGAAATTCTCCGAGATCCGGCTCGGCTTTTACGCGAACTGGGATGAGAACTCGTACAGCTCCCTTGAGAAGCACGCGGACCAGCTCACTCATATCTGTCCGGAGTGGATGACGATCACTGACGGGCTCGGAACGCTTCAGGTGGACGAGGATGTGCGGGTCGAACGGCTGGCTGCCGCAAAAGGCCTGGTGCTCATGCCATTGCTCTCCAATGAGGTGGACGACGTTTGGCAACCGGAAAATGTGGAAGGCCTGGCGATGGGAGCGGACGACCGTAAAAACCAGTTTGTGGTCAACCTCCTCTCCCAACTGGAGGCTGCCAAGGCGGGTGGCGTGGTGGTGGATTGGGAGGAACTGGACCCGGCGCACAAGAAGGAAATTACCGATCTGCTAATCAAGATGGCAGATGCGCTGCACGCGGTGGATAAGGAACTATGGGTAGAGATTCAGATGGGGGATGAATTCAATGTGCTGGACCTCGATCGGCTGGCCGAACATGCGGACCATTACATTGCCATGCTCGATGACGAGACCTCCGACATCGATCCGCCGGGGCCCATCGCCTCGCAAGACTGGTTTGATGGCTGGCTGCATACGCTGGCCGGCTACGGGGAGCCGGACCTCTGGATCGGCGCGCTGGGGGCGTACGGCTATGACTGGACCCAAGGCGCGAAGAGGGCGGAGACGATCTCCTTTGCCGACTCAATGAGCCGCGCGAGCTACTCCGGGCTTAAGCGGGTCGATTCCCAGGCACCGATGTATAACCCGATCTATTCCTATCAGGAGCCTCAGAAAGACCACACCGTCTGCTTCCTGGACGCGGTCACGTTCCTGAATCAATTGCGGGCCGTGCGCGAGGCGGACCTGGGGGGTATCGCGATCGGGCGGCTGGGCCAGGAGGATCCTCAAATCTGGGATGTGCTGGCTCTCAAGGACACGGAGAAGGTGCCGCCAGAAGAGATAGCGAAGTTGAACCACATGCAAACCTCGGACACGATCACCAATGTAGGTCAGGGGGAGATCGTAACCGTGGATGACACGCGCGCGAACGGAGAGCGGAAGGTCAAGCTCGACACCAATGGGCGTTATTCGGTGGCCTACACGTCGGATTTTCCCACCTACCCCAGCCTCTACCACCAGGGGGCTGGTGGCGAACACGAGGTGGCGCTGACATTTGACGATGGGCCGGACCCGAAGTGGACACCCATGGTTCTGGACATTCTCAAGAGGTACAATATCAAGGCGACCTTCTTCCTCGTGGGGAGCCAGGCGGAACAATACCCAGCCCTCGTAAAGCGTATGGTCGACGAGGGGCATCTCGTGGGCAACCATACCTACACGCATGCCAATCTCGCGGTCATCCCGACCAAGCAGGTGCAACTGGAACTCAATGCAACCCAGCGGCTGATTGAGAGTATCACCGGGCGCTCCACCACACTCTTCCGCCCACCTTATGATGCGGATTCCCATCCCACGCACCTGGACGAACTGGTGCCGCTCAAGGAGATACAGGACGATCTCGGCTACCTGATCGTGATGGAGAATATCGATCCCGAAGACTGGGCACGTCCGGGAACCGATGTGATCGTGGACCGCATCAAGGAGCTTAGAAGGGATGGTAGCCTCATCCTGCTGCACGATGCCGGGGGAAATAGGCAGCAGACCGTCGATGCGCTGCCCCAGATCATCGACTGGCTGCAAACACGCGGGGATCAAATTGTCCCTCTCAGCGAACTGCTTCAGATCCCGCGCGATGACCTGATGCCATTGGTTCAGCACGATACGGACCCGGTGACGCTGTTCGTCACCGGAACCGGATTCCGCATCTGGCATTTCATCGTCGAATTTTGCTGGTCCTTCATGATCGCGGCCACGGGGCTCATCGTATTGCGCACGATCACGGTGGCGGCACTGGCGGCCCAGCACTTCCGGCAGGAACGCCGGCTGGCTGCGGGAGCGCCGTACACGCCGCCGATTAGCGTAATCATTGCGGCTTACAACGAGGAAAAAGTGATCGCCGCCACGTTGCGCGCGGTAACGGATACGTACTATACCGGGGACTTCGAGGTGGTAGTGGTCGATGATGGTTCCAAGGATCAGACGGCGCGGGAGATCGAGAAGGCGGGCTTTATTAACCGGCGCATCCGAATGATTAGACAGGCCAACGGCGGAAAATCCGAAGCCCTGCGCACCGCTGTGGCAGCGGCGCGTTACGACACGCTGGTGTTCCTGGATGCGGATACGCATTTTGCACGAGAGACCTTTGAGGAGTTGGTCAGACCGCTACGGGACCCGAAGGTGGGCGCGGTCTCCGGACACGCAAAGGTGGGTAACCTGCGAACATTCATGGCGCGGTGCCAGTCGCTCGAATACATTTGCGGGTTCAACCTCGACCGCCGCGCGTATGCGCAATGGAATTGCATCACAGTGGTACCGGGGGCGGTAAGCGCCATCCGCCGCGAGGCGCTCGATAAAGCTGGCGGCTTCTCCCTGGACACACTGGCAGAAGACACGGACCTAACCCTCTGCCTTCACAAGAGCGGCTACAGGGTCGAATATGCGCCGGGCGCCCTTGCCTGGACAGAAGCGCCGGAAGGCGCGCGCACCTTGATGCGGCAGCGCTTTCGCTGGGCCTTCGGGACGCTGCAGTGCCTCTGGAAACATCGCGATCTCGTATTCAATCCGCAGTATGGAGCCCTCGGCTGGTTTTCACTTCCGAGCATCTGGTTCTTCCAGATCGTCCTGGTTGCGCTGACGCCGGTGGTGGATAGCCTTCTCGTGATTTCCCTCATCCTCGGCGGATGGTCGGCGATGTGGTCCTACGTCTTCATTTTTCTCCTTATGGATTTGATCCTGGCACTTCTCGCCTGTGGGCTGGATGGGGAGAAACTGCGCAAGGCATGGATCATCCTGCCGATGCGCCTTATTTACCGGCCGCTTTTGAGCTGGGTTATCTGGAAGGCGCTCCATCGCGCCTTCAAGGGAGCCTGGGTCACCTGGGGCAAAACTGAACGCACGGCGTCCCTGCCGGTGCGGGTAGGATGAAACACGAAGCCAAATATTTGATCCATTGTGCAAGCGCCGCGCTGGCGCTGCTGGGAGTGGCATCGTGCTCCAAGTCGCCACCCGCCCATAACGACGGCCCTGAGAAGCTGGAGGTGCCCGAACGGGGATCCTACACCGGAGCGTTTATCGATTTTGGCGATACCGAGGACGACGTGACCGTCGAAGGGATCGAGGCGTTCGAAAGGCTGGTGGGCAAGCAACAGGCGATTGTCGCCTCGTCCAGTTATTGGGGCGAACAATCCTTTCCCACCGCGAACATGGAACTGATCTGGCGCCACGGCTCCATTCCGCTGATATTTTGGTCTCCATGGGACCGGCCCTATGATGAAGACCAGGGGCCAGACAAGTTTTCGCTGACGAACATCGCCGCCGGAAAGTGGGACGCGTACATCGATCACTGGGGCGACGCGGCGAAAGCCTTTCATCACCCATTCATGGTCTCATTTGCCAACGAGATGAATGGCCAATGGTTTCCATGGTCCGGGATGTTCTACGGCGCCGACAAGCAAATCCCGAATAGCAATCCGCCCAAATACGTGGGGCCTGAAATCTTCAAAGCCGCGTATCGGCGTGTTGTGGATCGGGTCCGCGCGCGCGGCGCCACGAATGTCGAGTGGGTCTTCCATTGCATGAACTACTCGATGCCGCAGGCAATGGGGACGACCTACCCCGGGGCGATGGAGTGGAACAAGATGGGCCAGTATTACCCCGGACCGCAATACGTCGATTGGATTGGGATGTCCGTGTATGGCCAGCAATACGTGGACGATAACTGGTCCGCCTTCCAACCCCTGCTGGACTGGCCCTATACGGAGGTTACGCAAATGGATCCCACCAAGCCGATTATGCTGGCGGAATGGGGGATCGGCGAATTTCCGCAATTCGGAAGCAAGTCGGGATTCATTGCCGAAGCCTTCGACGTGATGAAAAAGTATCCTAAACTGAAAGCCGCGGTTTTCTGGAACGAGCGCTGGCAAAACGAGCCGTCAGAGAACGACGACGGCACTTACCAGGATGGCGGTTATAGCAACCTGCGCGTCAATTCATCGCCTGAATCGCTCGCGGCCTACCGGAAAGGCGTGGGCGATCCGTTCTGGCTCGGGCGGCCGATTATCGGGCATTAACCGCCGGCTGTTCGTCCAACAGGTCCATCACTTCCTGTTCGACCGCGCACGAACGGATCAGATCGAGTGCGTCGTTATCGGCCAGGTCAATGATTTCCGCAACCAGAGCGCGAACCGCACCCGAGATTTCGGGTTTCCACTGGTGCAGTCTGAGGTCCAGTTTTTCAGCGATTGCGTCCATGAATCCGACAATTATGAGCATATGGTGTGCCGACATTGGCTAAACCCCCGGCGAAGGATGATCCGGGTCGGGAAACCAACGCCTCTCAATCCCGCGTAGTTCGCGTCGCGGAGCATGCACGCGAGCCGGCACCGTTCGTGAACGGCCGTCTCGACCCATGACCGGCAACCCGAAAGGTTACGAAATTTCGGCTTTCCCCATGAGCGGATTCAGTCGAAGCTGTTCCTTACATTATGGCCGAAGCACACGCCGCATACGATTCGAAGGTGGAAGGGAACGTCATTTTTACCCGCGTGGACGCAGCCATCAACTGGATGCGCAAGAACTCCCTCTGGCCGATGCCGATGGGCCTGGCATGCTGCGCCATCGAGCTGATGGCAACGGGGGCGTCCCGGTTCGATATCGCCCGCTTCGGAGCGGAGGTGATGCGATTTTCGCCCCGGCAGAGCGACGTGATGATCGTAGCCGGCACGGTGACCTACAAGATGGCGCTGGCCGTGAAGCGGATCTGGGACCAAATGCCGGAACCGAAATGGTGCATCGCCATGGGTGCCTGCGCCTCCAGCGGCGGCATGTACCGGTCGTACTCCGTCCTCCAAGGGATTGACCAGCTTCTCCCCGTGGATGTTTACATTTCCGGCTGTCCGCCCCGGCCCGAGGCGCTGATCGAGGGCCTCTTAAAGCTGCAACGCAAGGTTGACGGCGAAAAGTCCCTTGGCGACCAAAAGCGCGTCCTCATCGAATCTTTTTCCTGATGCCACTCCCTGATTCCATTGCCACGCTCGAAGGCAAATTCTCAATTCTCAAGAAAGCCGAATTCCGCGGAGAAACCACGTTGATCGTCCGGCGGGAGGACATTGCGGAAATCTGCCGCGTCTGCAAGGAATCGCTCGGATTCGATTACCTCGTTGATATTAGCAGCGTGGACAATTTCGGAGACGAACCACGCTTTGAATTGGTGTATGAGCTTTCCTCTATTGCAACCAACGAGCATCTGCGGCTGAAGCTCTCCGTCTCCGAGGATGAGCCGTCCGTGGCCACGGTATCCGGCATCTGGCCAACGGCGAATTGGCACGAACGGGAAATCTACGACATGATGGGAATCGGATTCACAGGACACCCGGACCTGCGCCGAATTCTCATGTGGGAGGGGTATCCCTATTTTCCGCTACGCAAGGATTTCCCGCTCGGCGGCAAGCCGTCGGAAGTTCCGGAGGTGGCATTCACCAAAGCGGCACCGCTGGAAGGCGGACCATTTGTGACGCGGCCATCCACCTCCACGGTCAAGGATCGAGAGCCTCGCGCACGGCGGATGGAAGAGTAGTCGAGCCCCTGCGGTTCCCGGCTATATGCCGCAGCAGCGCGTAGAGTAATTCCAGCCGCGGCGTATCCGCGCCTCCGCCGCGGGCCTGCCGCAATGGCTCGCCCCAGATGGATTCCACCTCGACGTCGCGCCCAGCCTCGTAATCGATCTGGCTGGATGAACGGTACGCCCCCATCGGCCAACTGCGCTGGATCTGGAAGTCGATGAAATCCGGCCGGATTGCGTAGCCTATGCTTCCCGCAGCCTCGATGACCTCCGCCATGAGCGCCCGCGTGGCCGCGTGAAGGTGCTCGTCGTTTAAGACCTGCGCCACGTTTGCGGCGGCGGCAATGCCGAGGCCATTGAACGGGATATTCCAGACCAGCTTCCGCCATCGCTCCGTGATGAGGCTCTGTACTGCCTTCGCGTCAACGCCGGCGCGTTGAAAATCGGTCACGAGCCGCATGGTGCGATCCTGCGGCGGGCCCTTGAACTCACCGACCGAGAGCGCCCCATGGCCATAGTGCTCGATCACCCCCGGCGCGGTGCGATTGAGGCAAACAAAACAAAGCCCGCCCATTACTCGGCGTGCGCCGAAGTGCGACGCGAGCAATTCCTCGTTGCCGAGGCCATTCTGAAGCGTGACGAGCGCGGTATCTGCGCCCAGCAGCGGCGGGATGATCGTCGGCAGCGCCGTATTGGAGGTGGTCTTAAGGGCGATGAGCACGACATCGCACGGGCCGATTTCCTCTGGAGATCCGTGGGCATTGACCTGCGAGAGGTGAATATCTCCGTCCTTCGAGCGGACAGTCAGGCCGTCGCGGCGCACCGTTTCCAGGTCGCTCCGCATCAGGAAATGCACGTCGCAACCCGCGTGTGCCAGTTTCGCGCCATAATAGCCGCCCAGCGCGCCCGAGCCGACGATGCCATAGCGAGGCTTCCCTTTCATTGCGTCTGAATTTGGGGCTTTGGCGGGAGCGAGTGGGGTGGCTCGAATAGGTTCTCCCATCCCGACCCCTCCCAGCGGCACAGGTCGAGAAAGCTATCCTTCGATACCTTGTAAAGGCGGAGGGTGTCCGGGAGGATGAGAAGGGATTTTGCGCGGGTGAGGGTGACGTAGAAGATACGCTGCAATTCCTCGCGGCGGGCGAGTTCGCGGGGTTCCTTGTCTTCTTTGCTCACGGTGACATTGGAGATGTGCACGGTGATATCCTCCGCGCTCTCTTCGATGCGCGGATATTCGGGAGTCGGCTGCCTGATGGAACGCGCGAGGCCCAGCGGAATGATTACAGGCCACTCGAGGCCCTTCGCCTTCTGGCAGGTTAGAAGCGAAATCTCATCCTCCACGCTGGCGAATTGCGGTGCGGGACGGCGCAGGTTGCGCACGAGTTGGTCCACCCATCCGCGCAGGGGGAGGCCGGTGATTTCCGCCCGAAGCGCGTCCTGCCGCAGATGTTGCAGTGCTTCGGTGCGCTGCCCGATGGACTCCAGCCGTGCGACGAGCCGGGCCGCTTTCAGCACGTGGTCCACATATTGGCCCAGGCTTAGGTCTCCCGCAGGGGGCAAGGCTGCGTGCAGTTCGCGCAGCAGACCCAACGCCTGGGCCAGGCGGGGCGAGAGCCCGCGCGTCGACCAGAAAGTGAATGGGGAGTTGTCCGCCTGGGCGTCGGCCAACTCCACATCGGACACGGCAAAAACTTCGCGCAATATGCCCAGCAGTTCGAACCGGTCCCACGGATTGAGCAGGACGTGCAGAAGCGCAGCGGGCCACGAGCGCTCGGGGAGTTCGAGCTGGAGCCGCTGTTGGGAGATGAGCCGGCAGGGAAGGCCGGCCTTGATGAAGATTTCGGTGGCATCGCGCAGCCAGGCCCTGCGGGGACAGAGGATTGCGACGTCGTTCCATTTTTCAACACCGAGGCCAGTGGGGCCGTACTGGTTTAAGAATGCGGCGACCTGCCGGCATTCCGCGCGGAATGCCGTCTCAACCTTCGGTTTCTCCTCTGGCAGGGGTTCGATGGGCAGCAGCCACGCGGCGCCCTCCACACAGTCGGGCTTGGGGTGCAACTCGCGAAATGAAAAGTGGGTCTGCCGCAAGCGGTCCGCGTGGAAGAAGATCGCGTTGACCGCTCCAATGACCCGTTGCGGGCAGCGCATGGTCACGGAGAACTCCAGGCGCTCTCCGCCGGTTCCGGCAGCGTAGGCTTCGATGTATTTCCGATAAACGCCAAGGTTCGCACGGGTCGCGAAAATGGATTGCTGCTCGTCGCCGACGAAGCAGAACCGGCCGGGACGGGGGCCGGGCGCCATGGGTTTTGCAGGCCACTCGCCGACCGGGGCGCCTGGGGGACGGGTGACCTCATTGAGGATGGCGAACATGGCGGCGTCGGTGTCCTGCGCCTCGTCCAGCAGGACGATCCAGTCGCGTTGGCGCAACTCTTCGAGGATGGCGGGGGTATCGAGGAGGCGGCGGCACCACGCGATTTGATCGGGGTAAGTCATGAGGCGCTGGTCGCGCCGGAAGTCGCGAAAGCCCAGGGCAATCCGCGCGGCGAGGCGCGCGGCCTGCCGGTCGAGCCATGAGGCGAAGGGAGCCATTTCGGCCTGATACGCCTGGAGAAAGGACTTGCTCCCGGTCCGGAATTCCGGGATGCGGAGGAAGGCGGCGCCTTCGGAGAAATCGGCGAGGAAACGGCGGAGCATCTGCTGATGATCGCGGGTGGTGTCCTTCGACCTTCCGCCGTCGTCGGCGAGGGCGGCGGCGAGATCGAGGGGGGGGCGGGGCTCGCGGAGGTCGGCGGCGAGGAGGCGGGTGGCCTGGGCGGGATCGATCTTGTGGGCGAGGCGGAGGAGTTCGTCGAAGGAGAGGAATCGCGTGACCTCATCGAGGGCGTTGCGGTCCAGGGGGACGGCGTCAAGGATGGGGCTCTCGCAGTAGCGGGCCCAGAGGTCATCCTCGTCCTCGGGCTCCAGTAGATCGGTGTCGGGGGCGATGCCGAGGTCGGCGCCGAATTCGCGGACGAGTTTGAGGCAGAAGGAATGGATGGTGCCGAAGAAAGCCTGGCGGAAGCGGGGGAGCAGATCGCTCCCCTGCCCTGTCGCAGCCTTGAGAAGAAGGGCGCGGGCGCGGACACGGAGCTCCTCGGCGGCGGACTTGGTGTAGGTGACGACGACGAGGCGGGAGAGGGCGTCGGGGGTGTGGCGGGCGAGCTCGGCTACGCGGCGGACGATGGCGGTTGTCTTGCCGACGCCGGCGCCGGCGGAGACGCAGAAGTTCTGGTCGAGGAGGGTCTGGAAGCGGTCGCGGGCCGGCTGGTCGTGAAGGGTCATGAGGCCAGGAGGAGGAGGGCGGCTTTTTGATCGAGGATGGCGGGATCGATAGGGAGGGTGGCGAGGGGGAGGGACTCGCAAATGCCGTAGTCGGAGGTGAGGGGGCCGCGGCGGCCAAAGCGCAAATTCGTTGATAAAGCCGCAAATGCGCTGAAAAAGTCACGAAGTGGCTGTTCGGCGGCGGCGGAAAAGACATCTCGTGCGGGTTCTTCGGGCTTAATGATGGCGATTGTGACTTCGGCTGCGCCGGCGTCGCGGGCCATTAGATAATAGGCGGCGAATTGGGCGCCGTAGCCGTTGGCGAGGGTGGCGAGGGTGGGAGCGGGACTGCGGCCGGTTTTGAAATCGAAGATGCGGACGCGGGCGCCGGGGAGGTCGGGCTGATCGCTGATGAGGATGTCGAGGCGGCCTTTGAGGAGGAGGGGGCCGCCGGGTGTCCGGACGGTGACGGCGAGCTTTTGTTCGGTGGTGGAGTGTTGGTTGGAGTCGATGGATCCCCTCACCTCTCGCAGGCAGCGGCGGGTGGCCCAGGCGGTTTTGCGAAGGCAGGTTTCCCACCAGATGGGGAGGGGCAGGTCGTCGGCGGCGTACCATTGCTCGAGTTCGCGGCGGGCGGCGGTGTGTTCGCGGGAGAGGCTGGCGTCGTCGGAGGGGTGGTCGCGCAAGGCAAGGATGCGGCCGAGCCATTGGTGGGCGCGATTACCTACGGCAGCGCCTTCGGCGCGGGTGAAGGTAGTGGAGAGCATCGACTCTGCGCCGAAGAGTTCGCGCAAGGCGAATGTGGCGGGAGAGGTGATGGCCTGGTCGAGGTCGGTGGCGGACCAGGCGCCGGGCTCGAGTTTGGTTTCGTTGAAATTAAATTGGTAGCGGTCGAAGGGCATCGTGGGGTTTTTGCGCGAGGAGTGGACGATCTCCATGTGGGCGCGCTCGGACTGGTCGAGTGGGGGCGGGGGCTCGGGGGGGAAGGCGCGGGCGGCGGCGAGCCATTGGTCGAGGGGGGACGGGGATTCGGCGTCCGGGGAGGAGGTTTCGATAAGGGAGCGGAGGACCCAGTCGTTGGGCTGGACGTGGCCGCCGGGGTCGGTTTGGTCGAGGAGGAGGCCGGCGAAGGCGATGGGGGAGCGGCAATGCTCGACGAGATCGAGGAAACGGGATTGATCGAGGGCGCGGAGGTCGCGGGTGGTGAGGAGGCGGGGACTGTCTTTGCGGTTTTGGTTGAGGCGGAGGAGGAGGGAATCGGGGAGGAAGGGGTTTTCGACAAACGGGGCGGGCCAGATGTGCTCGTTGCTGTCGAGGAAGATGAGGTGGTCCCAGGGTTGCTGGGCGGCGTTGGCGAAGGTGGTGACGACGACGGGGGCGAGGGAGGGAAAAGATGAAGGTTGATGGATGAAGGTTGATGGGGGGAGGCGGCGCTCGGAGGCGAGGGTTTCGGCTAGCCACTCCATGAAGGCATGGGACGGATAGGATGAAGGATGAAGGTTGAAGGATGAAGTGGGGAGGGAGTCGGGGGGGAGGTGGAGGGCGGAGAGGAGGGCGAGCCACTTTTCGGTTAGGGCGGGGAGGGTTAGGTCGGTTTCCCAGCGGCCGAGGGACTCGACGAGGGTGCAGAGGGAGGACCAGGTGGGGTCTTTTCGGTATGGGAGGGCGCGGGCGAGGATGCGGGCGTTGCGGGATTGGGCGGATTGGAAGGCGCGGTGCAGGGCTTGGTGGACGAGGTTGGGGTCGAGGGCGGGCCAGTGTTGGGGGAAGTGGAGCCAGAGGGTTTTGGCGAGGCCGATGAGTTGATCGATGTCGTGGGCGGTCAGGTGGTAGCGGGCTACATGTTCGAGGACGAGGAGGGGGGCGGGGTGCTCGCGGAGGCGGGAGGGGTGCTCGACCTGGATGCCAGCGGTTTCGAGGGTTTCGGCTACGGCAATGGCGGTTGGGGAATCATCGGGGGCGATGATTCCTATGGGGTTGAGCGAATCGGAAGATTGGCGCTCGCCGGATTTGCGGTCCCGGGTGGCCAGCCATGTCTTTATTTGATCGCAGACCGCGCGGACCTGGTCGGGCCATTCGCGGCCGACCAGGAGGATGGGGGGGCAGGACTCGGCGCGGGAGGCTAATTGGCTGTTTTCGAGGCGGGATACGAGGGGCTCGTTTTCGGAGGTGAATGGGCTTTCGGGGCAGATGAGGCGCTCCAAGGCGAAGCGTTGTTCGAGGGATTCGATCCACTCGCGCTGCTGGGAGTCGGCGGGGAGGCGTGGAGAGGGGATGAAGAGGTCGAAGGTGCGGACCTTGGCGGCGGCGAGGTCGAGGAGGGCGAGGTCGGGCCAGTGGGTGGCGTCCCAGCCGAGGCAGCATAGGCGCACGGGTTGCGGGGGAAGGGCTTGGCGCAAGCGGCGCTCGAAGATGCCTGGAAGAAGTGCGGCGCTATCCATGGCGCGGTGGATGCGGCGCGCGAGGGCGGGGTCGATGGGGAGCTGGTTGAGGTGCCAGCCGGCACGGGCGAGGGTGTCGGAGGCGGCGGCGAGGGCGGTGGCGTTGCGGGCGGCAGAGATGGACGGTTCGCCTGGCTGCTGGTGGGCGGCGGCTTTGATGGCGAAGGCGGCGGTGGCGGGGTGGCGCGGGAGGGGCTGGAGGGCGGCGAGGCGGGCGAACTGGTCGCGGAGGGCGGCGGGGTCGAAGATTTGGATGCCGGTGAGGGAGTCCTGGGAGAATTTGCGGAGGAGCCAGCGGGTCTGGCCGGGGTTTTCGACCAATATCCAGGATGGTTCGGAAGTGGCCTGGAGGCACCAGTCGCGCAATCCGCCGGACCAGGCGTCTTCGATGAAACGGTAGAGGTTGAGACGGCCGTTGGGCACGGAGGGATTGAAGCAGGAACGAGTCGAAATTGACCGATCTAAATGAAGAAAAAAGGTTCCTCGCAATTTCCAGTAGGTGACTATCAGGAAAACAGACTCGCGCGGAGGCGCAGAGGCATAGCGTGGATTCGCCGCAACCAAATCGATTGAACCGCAAAGAACTTAGCGCGGCGGAGCCGCAACCAAATTCCAAGAAGTTTAACCACGGATTACAGGATGGGCACGGATGGCAGAATCTCTGATCCGTGGCCATCCGTAATCCGTGGTTAAACTTCCTTTCCAATACAGAAAAACGCCGCACAGCCCAAAGCCGTGCGGCGTCTTCAATTCCTGTAACGCTCCGCGGTCCTTACTCCACGCCGACGGGCTCTTGCGCCGAGGCGGCGGCAACCTCGTTGCGCTCCTTCATGGCGATCTTGCGGGAGAGCTTTACGCGGCCCTTGTCATCGATGCCGATGCATTTGACCCAGACCATGTCTCCCACCTTGACGACGTCCTCGGTGAATTTGACACGGAAGTCGGCCAGCTCGGAGATATGGACGAGCCCTTCTTTGCCGGGCAGCACTTCGACGAAGGCGCCGAACTCCTTGGTCCCGGTCACCCGGCCATGGTAAGTCTCGCCAATACCGATCTCCTTGAACATCCCGGCGATGATCTCCTTCGCCCGCTGGAGGCCTTCGCCATTGTTCGAGTAAATGTGGACCGACCCGTCGTCCTCGATGTTGATCTCCGCGCCGGTCTCGGCGGTGATGCCTTTGATGGTCTTGCCACCAGGGCCGATGAGCATCCCGATCTTATCGACCGGAATCTTGAGCGTCTCGATGCGTGGCGCGAATTGGCTCAGCTCGCCGCGCGGCGCCGAGAGGGCTCCATTCATTACCGCCAGCACCGTGCCGCGATCCCGTTTCGCCCTCGCGATGGCTTCCGCCATGATGGAAAGCGGGATGCCCGGCAGCTTGAGGTCAAGCTGGAACCCGGTCACGCCGACATTGGTGCCGCAAAGCTTGAAGTCCATGTCGCCATAATGATCCTCGCTCCCGAGGATGTCCGAGAGGATCAGGTAGCGCTGCAGCTTCCCGTCCTCGGCAAACTCAGTAACCAGCCCCGCGGAAATGCCCGCGACCGGCGTCCGGATCGGCACGCCCGCGTCCATGAGCGCCAGGGTGCCGCCGCAAACGCTCGCCATCGAAGTCGAGCCGTTGGACTCCATGATCTCGCTGGAAATGCGGATCGCATACGGGAAATCCTTCTCGTCAGGCAGCACGGGCTCCACAGAGCGCTCAGCAAGCGCGCCGTGGCCGATCTCGCGCCGACCCGGGGACCCGGTGCGTCCGGTCTCGCCGACCGAGAAAGGCGGGAAGTTATAGTGAAGGATGAACCGCTTCTCCTGCTCGCCGCCGGTGTAGGCGTCCAGCATCTGGGCTTCCTCCAGGGGAGCCAGCGTCGCAAGGGCGAGCGCCTGGGTCTCGCCGCGCCGGAAGAGCGCCGAGCCGTGGGAGCGCGGCAGCAATCCGACCTCCGCCTCCAGGTCGCGGACCTGGTCGATGGCGCGGCCATCGCAGCGGGTCTTGCGATCCAGGATGGAAATGCGGAACGCCTTCTTTTCCAGATACTCGAAGGCCTGTGAAATCTCGAACGGCGTGGCCTCGGGATACTTGGCGACGATCGTCTTCTGGACCTCTTCCTTGAGGGCGTCAACGGCCTTCACGCGGGCCACTTTGCCCGGGGTATAAATGGCCGCTTCGATGCGGTCGCCGGCCACCTGGAAGGCGATCTCCAGCAATTCCTCGCGGGCCACCATCAGCGGCACGACCCGCTTCGGCTTGCCGGCCTTCGCCGCCAGATCCCTCTGGAGGGCGACCAGCGTCTTGACGTGGGTCTGTGCAAAATCGAGCGCCTTGATGAAGTCCTCTTCCGGCACTTCCTTGGCCTCGCCTTCGATCATGATGATCTCGGTTTCCGAGCCGACATAGACCAGGTTCAGATCGCTCTCGACCCGCTCGGTGTGGGTCGGATTGACGACAAACTCCCCATTCACGCGTCCCACGCGCACCGCGCCAATCGGCCCGGCAAAGGGAATGTCCGAAACCATGAGCGCCGCGGACGCGCCATTGATGGTAAGAATGTCCGGATCGTGCTCCCCGTCGGCGCTCAGCACCGTGGAGATGATCTGAGTATCGTAGAGGTAGCCCTTGGGGAAGAGCGGCCGCAGCGGGCGGTCCGTCATGCGGGCGGTGAGGATTTCCTTTTCGCTCGGGCGGCCTTCACGCTTGAAGTAGCCACCGGGGATCTTCCCGACCGCGGCCGCTTTTTCGCGGTAATCGACGGTAAGCGGGAACCATTCCTGGCCCGGCTTGAGCTTGGTGGCCGAGACGGCGGTTACGATGACAATGGTATCGCCGGAGCGAACGGTGACTGCGCCATCGGCCAGACGGGCAAGCTTGCCGGTCTCGATGGATATTTCATAGGAGCCGATATGGCCCTGTACTGTGGTAGGCATGGTATTTTTCGTGGAAATGGCCGGACATTTCCTCCGTACCGCCGAAATTTAGCGCGTAGCCCTGCGCCGTCGCGCCGATGCCGCAAATGCTGCTGAAAGCACGAGGGACAAAGGCCGTGAAAGCGCGGGGCTGCGTCTAATTCCGACTGGCCGGGGGAAAATGGACGGCGGGATTTGGTTTCTGTTTCTTTTGGGAATTCCGCCCGGCGACAGGCCGGGCAGGAAAGTGATTGCCGGGCGCCTGGAACGCGTAGCCTCGATGAAGGTCCCATCCGGGGGGGATGGGGATTCCACCCGGGGCCGGCGCCATGAAGACGCGGCGCCCGAGGCGGAAGAACCTCGCCGGGTACTACTTGCGCAGGTTCAGCTTCTCAAGGACGGTTTTGTAGCGGTCGGTCGCCGTATCCTTGAGGTAATCGAGGAGTGAGCGACGTTTTGCCACCATCATGAGAAGGCCGCGGCGCGAGGAGTGATCCTTGACGTGGGTCTTGAGGTGCTCGGTAAGCTGGTTGATGCGCTGGGTGAGCAGCGCGATCTGTACATCAGCGCTCCCGGTATCCTTATCGTGGATCTGGAAGCCCTGAAAGTTCTTGGTCTCTGTAGCCATATATTCTTTTGAGCCCGCTAATATGGTCACCAAACAAAATTTGGCAAGGAGGGATTTCGGGGCTGTGGGGGGGAACCGCCGGGGAAATCCGAAATCCGCATTCTCCGCCGCAGGACGGACTCGACCTTCGGCGAGCGCAACCCGTCCCCCATGGCACCTATCCTGCTTTCCAATGGGAAACCGCCATGTTCACCTACGCCTACAACGCCCGCGATGCCCAGGGAGCCAGCGTCTCCGGAGTGCAGGAAGCCCTCAATGAAGAGAATGCGATCAATACCCTGATGACCCGGGGCCTCATGGTCCTCTCGATCCAGCAAAAATCCGTCTCAAAAGCCTCCAAGAACATGGGCAAGGTCACGGAAACCGATACCGTCCTCTTTACCCGCCAGTTGGCCACGATGATCGACGCCGGCCTCCCCCTGGTCACCGGCCTCACCGCCCTCTACGAGCAGTGCGACAATCGCAAGCAAATCGGCCTCAAGAACACCATCGGCGATCTCTCCGCGCGCGTCCAGGGAGGCGATTCCTTTTACGAGGCCATCCTCAAGCACCCAAAAATCTTCAACCGCCTCTACGTCGCCATGGTCAAGGCCGGCGAGTCCGGCGGCTTGCTTGCCGAGATTCTGGACCGTCTGGCCGGTTTCCTCGAAGCCAGCGCCCGCCTCCGCAAAAAGATCAAGTCCGCCATGACCTACCCGGTCATCGTGGTCTGCATCTCCATTTGTATCACCACCTTCCTCATCGTCCGCGTGGTCCCCGTCTTCGGCCAGATCTTTGCCGACTTCGGCGCGAAACTGCCCGCTCCCACCCAATTCCTCATCGACCTCAGCGCCTTCATCCGCGGCAATTGGTACTACATCGTCGTCGGCATCGGCGGCGCCATCTACGGCATCAAGTACGCTCTCGGGACAAAGCAGGGCCGCGAAACCTGGGACCGCTGGAAACTGCGCCTCCCGGTGTTCGGCCCCCTTATTCACAAGATTTGCATGACCCGCTTCTCCCGGACCTTCGCCCAGCTCATCCGCAGCGGCGTCCCGATCCTGGAAGTCATGGAAATCGTCGGCGACACCTCCGGCAACTCTGTCATGGAGTATGCCATCCGCGCCGTCAGCACCGACGTGGAGAAAGGCGAGCCCATGACCACCGCCATGTCGAAGCAGAAGATTTTCCCCCCCATGCTGCTCCGCATGATCTCCGCCGGCGAATCCACCGGCAAGATCGACATCATGCTCGAGAAAATGGCCGACTTCTGGGACGAGGAAGTCGAGGCGACCCTGGCCGCCCTGACCTCCCTCATCGAGCCGATGCTGATCGTAGTCCTCGGGCTGATCGTAGGCGGCATCGTCATCGCGATGTTCCTCCCGATCCTGAAGCTGAACGACATCGTCTCCGGCGCGAAGTAACTCCCGCCGCACACCGCACGCCCTCCTGGCCTAGGACCGACCGTCAGTAAGCGGTCCACATTGGTTTCGCAGGCAATGCTCTAAAAATTCTTTCCGTTGAGGTGCATCGTGCCTTGGAACAGCGTGGCGCCCATATCGTTTCCATTGCCCGTAACAAAACTGAATGAAGCACGCTTCAGGTTGGTTCCGGATTCAATGGCTGCACTGAAAAGCGTCCCACCTATGTCCGTGCCCGAGACGCCGGGCAGAGTGAAATCGTAGGGAAGAAACATCCCACGAAAGGTAGTCGTCTTGCCGTTTTTCGATATCTCACCAATCCCGGTCTCCGTGCCGCTTGACTCTGGCGTCCCGATAAGCGCCACCTCGGTAAGGTTGGTCCCGCTTATTTTGATGACGCCCACAACGCCAAATTTGCCGTTGGGATTGCCCATTACCAGGGCGAAGTCCTTTTTCGTAAGTCCGGGCACCGTGGAACTGGCGATCACGGCGGCGATGATGGTGTTGTTGTTGACCGGCGTTGATTTGAAACCGGTGCCCGTTGTCGTCGCGACTTCGGTCGTCAACACGCCGTTTAGTTGGAGCCCGAACGCGCTCTGCGCACGACCCGTAGCCACGGCCGCGAGCAGCATGGCGGCAATCAAAGCGATGGCTGCGTGTTTATTGGCTTTGCGCATGCGAATCGCGCACCGCCCGCGGCTCGCCCCGGCAAGGTTTGGGTTAGTTCGCAAAATATTTTCCGGTTGAGTGAGCTGTGCCGATGAACTGCGTCGAACCGACAGTGCCGGAACCCTGGCCGCCGAAGAATCGGACGGAGACGCTTTTCATGTGTGTCCCGGAGACAACCACAAAATTCTCCGTAGCCATCGTCCGCTGTATGCCGGAGACGCCGGGGATCGTTATCTCGAAATCCGGGTTCGTAATGCGAATCATGTCCGGCGACCCGGGCTTTTTTTGCACGTCGCTAAACGATGCCGAACTGGGAAAGGAGGGGGTCCGAATAGTAGCCACGATCGCGTTGTTCGACCCCGTGTTGATGACCGCGAGGATGTTTGAAAACCCGCTGAGGTGCACGAGCATCAGATTCTTCCTGGGGATGCCTGAAGCCGCGCCGGTGGAGATGAGGTCATTGATGATCGTGCTATTGCTGACCTCCGTCACTATGGGCCTGGCACCCGGTGTGGTAGCGACTTGCGTGGTCAGCACGCCGTGAAGTTCCATCCCGATGACCTCCGAACCTCCGTATGCCCGCACTGCCATCGCAAGGAGCAGGGCCAGCAGCAGCCTCAGGTCGAGTTTTCGAGCCAATGTTTGCATTTTCATACTAACTGGGTCGGGTAACCGGGATTTCCCATTTTTCATCCCGGTCATCTTGAGTTGGGATGATCGAGTACGATTTTCAGCCTATCCGGCAGGCGAAATCATGCCAATTGTGCATCGTCCGTTTTTCCTGTAGGAAAATGTCTGACGAGTACTTCAATGTTGGGCAGCGCAAGGGAATTGATCCGTTTGCCCACCTCAAAGGACGTGTTCACCCGGCACTCCTTCACAACCTTTGCGTGAGGCATAATCCCTTCAACACGGACCTCACCATATCTCCCTGATCCGGCTCCTCGTCCTCGGTAATCAGACCGCCGCCCCCGCTGATCAAAGCGCTCATAATATTTCATGCCCCTCATAGCAGATGGTGTACCACCCCCCCCCACAACAGCCCCGATGGATAACTGCCCCCTACCCTATCAGCCCAAACGCCGCCAGCACCCCCCCGTACACAATCCCGGCCACCGCCCCCGCGCTCCACACCGCCTTCGACCGCCGCGCCCAATCGATCTGGTCCCGCAGCACATACGGCAGCCCCACCCACACCATCCCCAGTACCGCCAGCGCGTATGCATACGCCACCAGCAGCAGCCGTCCCGTTTCCGGCCTTAGAAACGACGCCTCGATCAGCGGCTCCGCCAGCAGCAGCGCAAAGATCCCCAGCGCGCGCACCGCCAGGAATTCATCCACGTACCGGAACGTCAGGAACGTAGCCACGACAATGACCCCCAGCAGGATGTTCCGCAGGTAGGTAAACTCCCCAAGGTCCATCGTCGCCACCATCGCCAGCGCCCAGACCGCATCCACGATCAGGAAAAAAGCCCCCGCCCCTTTCGACCGTGGAAGCTTCCGCAGCCATCGCTGGAGCGGCACGCGAGCCACAAGCGCCACGCCGTGGGAGAGGATGAGCCAGAGACCGGCCAGGAGGCTTACGATTCGCAGGTCGAGATGCGGGTAAATCATGGGTGTGGAAAAACGCTAGGTTCCAGAATCGCCGCATCCCCGTAAAGGCTGAATCCTGTCACCCGCTCGATCCGCACCTCAAACACCCGCCCGATGTGCCGCGGCCCCCCCTCGAATATCACGATCTTATTCGTCCGCGTCCGCCCCATGAGCCGCTCCGCATTCGTCTTGCTCGCCCCCTCGCACAATATCTCCACCCGCCTCCCCACCACCGCCAGATTCCGCTCCCGCGCCATATCATCCACCACCCTCAGCAAGTCCTGGTTGCGCGCCTCCTTCACCCCCTCTTCGATTTGCCCCTCCAACTCCGCCGCCGGCGTCTCCCGCCGCTTCGAGTACCGGAAAATGAAAGCGTTATCGAACCCGATCTCCCTCATCAACTCCCGCGTCGCCACGTAATCCTCATCCGTCTCCCCGGGAAATCCCACGATCGCGTCCGTGGTCAGCGCCATATCCGGCCGCGCCTCCCGGATGCGCCCCACCAGCTCCCGGTACTTCTCCGGCGTATAAGTCCGATGCATCGTCTTCAGGATGCGCGCCGACCCCGATTGCAGCGGCAGATGGATATGCTCCACCAGCTTCGGCAGCCGCGTAAACGCCTGGATCAGGTCCTCCCGGAACCCGATCGGATGCGGCGAGGTAAACCGGATGCGCTCGATCCCCTGGACCTCATGCACCGCCTCCAGCAATTGCACAAACGGCGACCGCCCCTCCTTCACTGGAAACTCATGCCGCCCGTACAGATTCACAATCTGCCCCAGCAGCGTCACCTCCCTCACCCCGCGCTCCGCAAGCCCCCTCACCTCTTCGACTATCTCCCCTATCCCCCGGCTCCTCTCCCGACCCCGCGTCGCCGGCACGATGCAAAAAGTGCAGTGCATATCGCATCCCTGCATGATGGAAACAAACGCCGTCACCTGCCCCGGCCCCAGCAAGTGATCCCGTATCCTCTCCTGCGATCCCTCCTCCTCCCCCGTATCCACAATCGAAAACCGCGGGTCATCCATCGCCCCCCCCAGCTCACCCCGACGCGCCAATATCTCGTCCACGTAATCCGCCACCCGGTGGAATTTCTGCGTCCCCGCCACCAGATCGACATGCCCAAGCCCCTCCACCAACTCCGCCCCCCGGCTCTGCGCCATGCACCCCAAGAAGCCGAACACCATCCCCGGCCGCTCCTGCCGCAGCCGCCCCAGCATCCCCATCTTCCCGATCGCCTTCTGCTCCGCCATATCGCGCACCGAGCACGTATTCAGCAGCACCACATCCGCGTCATGCTCGCTCTGCGTCATCTCATAGCCCCGCGCCATCAGCATCTGCGCCACCTGCTCAGAGTCCCGCTCATTCATCTGGCAGCCGTAGGTTTTGATAAAGACGCGTGGCATGGGCTTTCGGGAGCTTCCTGGTTTTAGTCCATGTAGTCCACATCGTCCATGCCGTCCATCCCCTCCCCTAAAAATCCGCATCTCCATACCCCCATGCGCCCCCGCGCACACGATTTAACCCGAAAGAAACGCATTTCCAAAGCCGTCTGCCCCGTATCAAAAGTTTTTGAATGCGAAAATTCGCATGGATGCTATATTCCAAAACCCACACTTTTTTTGTTGCCGACCGCTCGCAGAGCGATAGTTTAAAGTTGTTCACAAAGACACAAAGACACACACCCATGAGCTTTCCTGTAATGATTGAAGAAGATAGATGGATCACCTCTCTCAAGGCGCTTGCAGACCGGAGCCGCCTCCGCATCGTCAGGACGCTCCTGGACCATGCCCTCACCGTCAACGACCTCTCCGAGCGTCTCGGCATCTCCCAATACAACGTCTCCAAACATCTCCGCATCCTCCGTGAGGCCGGCCTCGTCGAAGCCACCAAAATGGCCAACCGTCGCGAGTACGCCATCCCCGCCCAGCATCGCGGCGAATCCGAGAAAGCCGTCCTCGACCTCGGCCTCCTCCTCTTCCGTTTCGACGAGATGCCCCCCACCGACAGCCCGGAAAAAGTAGCCGCCTAGGGAGAAATGCGGATTTCGGATTGCGGATTGCGGAATGAGAATATTGCCGCCGTCGGCGGATTGCGGGAAAAGTCTCTGCGGTTAATCGAATCTCTCCGCGATTGCATGGATACGGCTTAGGTCCATCAGGTCCCTTCGCTCCCCTCTGCCTTCTCTTCGCGGCCTTCGCGCCCTTTGCGTGAGGCCCTCTTCCTCCCCAATCCGAAATCCGCAATCCGAAATCGGAAATCCGCATTTCCTCATTGCCCCCTCGCGCCGCTCCTCGGACACTCCCCTCCATGGCGATCGACGATCCACTCCTCCAGGCCCTCTCCCAGCGCATCCGCGTCACCGTCCATGAGACCGGCCGCTGCCTCATCACCCTCCCCGCCGAACTCGCCCCCCTCAAATCCCTCGGCATCGACGCCTTGCGCCAGTTCGCCGCCGCCCACGGCTGGACCGTAGTCCCTCGCCTCGGCTTCACCCAGATCGAGTTCTTCGCCGTCCACCTCCCCCGCGTCGCTGCCGGCTTGGTATAGCGGACCGGTCGAGCCTCACGTCGCATGCTGGCCTCCCGTCTGACCGGGATATCCGCCCTCCCCTCCCTCAAACTGAACATTTGTGTCCGCAAACAGGACACATTCCCCCCTTTTCGTACCGGGAATCCCACCATTCTTGCCCATGGCATTGCCAATGCTCCCCAAGGAAGGCGACTCCAGAACGCATGAACAAATCCCAAAGATGCCTGCTCCACTTCCGGTGCATCGCGCGCAAAAGCCTTCACGGCCAGGACTGCGCATGGCACTGGCAGCACGTTTGGAGAGAGCTCGGTCTCGGCATCTACCGCGCCCGCGGCGACTCCTCAACCCACAACCACGCCTAATGTTATACCTGAATCAAAATCAGGTCGAACTCAACACCCGCGACCTGCAAAAACCCCTCCTCGCCGCCGATGGCTACCTCTTCCTCGGCATGCCCCAGCACGCCCTCAAAGAACTCGAGTCCATTGGCGACTCCGCCCAGCACGCCTCCCCCGTCCTCCGCGCCCGCATCCGCGTACTGCTCCACCTCAAGCGCTGGACCGAAGCCAACACCCTTTCCGAGGCCGGCAACTCCCTCTACCCCGACGAAAACGAATTCACCGTCCAGCGCGCCTTCGCCCTCAATCAGCTCAAAAAAGGAAACGCCGCCGTCCAGGTCCTCCTGAGCGCCCCCGAGTGGCTTCGCCGCACCGGCATCCTCCATTACAACCTTGCCTGCTACGAAGCCCAGCTTGGCGACCTCACCACCGCCCGCCAATGCATCCAGGCCGCCATCGAGATCAACGCCTCCTTCAAGAAAAACGCCCGCACCGACCCCGACCTCGCCCGGCTCTGGAATTGAACGCCCCCCACGGTCTGCTCCCCCACTTGAACCTACACTTTAACT
>Ga0182030_10005019_pt1 | contig 28149 bp, 34 predicted proteins | sample 812S3MmetaG_FD_121299 | JGI IMG/M metagenome (GOLD analysis project Ga0182030, IMG submission 121299) | Permafrost microbial communities from Stordalen Mire, Sweden - 812S3M metaG (Illumina Assembly) | ecosystem: Environmental > Terrestrial > Soil > Wetlands > Permafrost | place: Sweden... | reverse complement strand
CGCCAGCACGATGGCGAAGGCCGGGACCGCGACGGCCGCCACGGCGAGGATGCCCGCGGGCGCCCCGACTGCTCCGAGGGCGAGTGACGTACCCCCGTGGCGGAGGCCCAGCGCGACTCCGAAGACCGCGGCGAGCGCGCCCCCGAGAAGGAGTCGCTGTGCTTCACCTGCCCACGTCGGCGACGCGGCTCGCCCGAGGCATCGTTCGGTCCATGTCGGGGGACGTTCTTCCGCGGCCAGCGGTGGCGGCGCTTCCAGCGGTGGCGGGGGCATCGACAGCGGCGCCTCCGGGGACGTCGCGGCTTGGGGGAACCGTGGGGCTGCGTTCAAGGTGGCCTCCTCGAAGGAGAGAGGTAGCTCGCCCGATAGGTTCTTCGGGGGAGACCGTTGGGAGATCGATCGTAGAAACAAAGGAGGGACTCGCCCTGTTGGAAGCCAGAGATGGGGGGAGAGGCGTCCATGCCGAGCAACCCGCGGGTCCTGGTCGTCGAGGACGATCCCGGCATCGCCGATGCCGTGATGTACGCGCTCCAGCGGGACGGGATGACCGCCGTCGCCGCCCGGACCCTCTCAGCCGCCCGGGCCGGAGGGGCCGGGGTGGACCTCGCCATCCTCGATCTCGGGCTCCCCGACGGCAGCGGCTTCACGTTGCTGTCCGAGTGGCGTGCGCAGGGCAACGGGCCCGCCGTCATCGTGCTCACCAGCCGCGACGCCGAGACCGACTGCGTCGCCTCCCTCGAGGCCGGGGCCGACGACTTCGTCGCCAAGCCGTTCTCCCCGCGCGCGCTCGTCGCTCGCGTCCGTGCCGTCCTGCGACGAGGGACGGTCAGCGCTTCCTCGGCTCCGGCGACCGACGCGAGGCCTCTCGCCGTCGATGCCGAGCGTCGCACGGTTGCCTACGCCGGACGTCCCGTGGAGCTGACCCGGCTCGAGTTCGAGCTCCTCGCGGCCCTCGCGAGCAGCCCGGGACGCGTGCACACGCGCGACCAGCTCGTCCAGCGCGTGTGGGGCGGCGAGTACGCGCTCACCGAGCGCACCGTCGACTCGCACGTCAAGGCGCTGCGCCGCAAGCTGGGGGAGGCGGGCGCCGCTCCCTCGCTCATCACGGCGGTGCGCGGCGTGGGCTTCAAGCTCTGCGAGCCCTCTTGACCGCGCCCCTGCTCGTGACGGGCCTCGCGGCGGCCTTCGACGCCTCGCTCGTCGCGCTGGTCGCGGCGAGGCTCTGGCGATCCCGTCACCGGGGCGCGTCGCTCCGCATGCGGCTCTTCGCGGCGCTCGCGGCGGCGGTCCTGCTCGGCGCCCTCGCCTCCGGGCTCTACGCGGTCGCCGAGGACGGGAGCTCGCTCGGCCTCGTACCGCGGCTCCTCAGCGTGGCGCCGAAGGCCTTCGTGCTCGCGAGCGTGCTGCTGGCCGTGGCGGCCGCCGGAGCGGCGCTCGTGGGTCGACGCCTGGCCCGGTCGGTCGAGCAGCTCGCCGACGCCGCCGGACGCATCGCCGAGGGGGAGCGCAGCGCGTGTCTCCCGACCGCGGGCGACGGGGACGCTCGCCGCATCACGCGCGCGCTGGCGTCGCTCCGCCGCGAGGTGGAGGGCCGGCCCTACGCCGCCGCGTTCCTCCGCGATGCCTGGCACGATCTGAAGACGCCGCTGGCGGCGATCCGAGCCACCGTGGAGCTACTGGAGGACGGAGCGCTCGAAGATCCCGAGGCGGCGCGACGCTTCGTCGGCAACGTCGCGCGTTCGGCCACCGAGCTCGATCGCATGCTGACCGATCTGGTCATGCTGGCGCGCATGGAGACGTCATCGCTGGCCGCAGAACGCACGACCCAGGTGAGCACGCTCATCACGAGCGCCATCGATCGCGTGGCGCCGCTGGCGAGCGCGCGCGGCGTGGCCCTCGAGCGGGACGTGTCCCCCGGCCTCCACTGGGACCGGAGCCTGCGATGCGATCCGGCGGCGCTCGCGCGGGCGCTGGGGAACCTCCTCGAGAACGCCGTGGACGCGACGCCCGGGGGGCGCGTGTCGGTCTCTTTCGACGGGGACGCACGCGACGCCATCACCGTCGACGTGGTGAACGAGCCGGCGTCGATCCCCCGCGAGATGCGCGCCGCGCTCTTCCAGCGCGCCGCCACGTCGGGCAAGCAGAAGGGCTCGGGCCTGGGTCTCGCCATAGCGCGTGCCGCCGTCGAAGCGCACGGTGGGCGGGTGAGCTTCGTGGAGATGGGACCGCCGCGGGTGAGGGTGCGAGTCGAGCTGCCGCGCTGAGCGAACGATCACCGCCTGGAGTCGAGGCTCACCGGTCCGGCCCCGAAGTAGGCGATGAGGAGCGCGGCGCCGAGCAGCGAGATGTTCTTCATGAAGTGGATCTGCTGCATCTGCGCCATCGCGGGATCCGTCGCCGCCCAGAAGGCGTGCATCGTGAGCGTGACGGGGATGAGGAAGAGGATGAGCATCCAGGCGCCGACCTTCGCCTTGTACCCGAGGAGGACGCTGAGCCCCCCGGCAAGGGCGAGGACCCCCGCGAGCGGGACGAGCAGGCTCGCCATCGGGACGCCCTGCTGAGCCGCGTAGGCGATCTCCATGGAGGAGAAGTGGCCGACCGCGGACAGGATGAAGATGGCGGCGAAGAGAGCGCGGCCCAGCGGGACCAGGTAGCGCTCGAGCTCGTGCGCGCGAGCGTGGCTCCGGCGCACGGACGGGGCGGTGATCGGTTGGAGAGCGTGGGTGGTCATGGCGGGTCCTTACCGGGTCGGGGCGGGCGTCGAGAACGGCGGCGGTGTGGGGGAGGGCGGAGGAGTCGGCGAGGGGGTCGGCGCCGGCGTAGGGGTCGGCGCCGGCGTCGGCGGGGGCTTGGGGGTCGGCGTGGGAGTCGGGCTCGGCGTCGGGTAGGGCGAGGGCGCCGGCCCGGGCCCCGGCGGCGGCGCCGGCCCGGGCCCGGGAGGCGGAACCGGCGGAGGCGTCTGGAGCTCGGTCTCCGTGATCGCCCGAGCGACTAGCGGCACGCCGACGACGGCGACCACGAGAAAGGCCGCGGGCAGCAGACGGCTCAGATTCATTGCGCACCTCCACCCCGGATGCTCTTCACCATGCGTGCCACGTCGCGTCGATGAGCAGACCGTGAGTCAGCGCCGGGTTAGCTCCCGTCGACACCGCCAGCCACGCGCCGCTGCGAGCACAGCCTCGCCGCGAATGGTGCGCCCTGCCACACCTTCCCTCGCTGGCGAACGCGACGCAACGGCCGCGAGGTTCCCCGGGGTCCCGGTCGTGCCCGGCATGTCGACGGGCGCGACCGACTCGCGTCACCTGCGTCGGCTCGGGATCCGCGCGTACGGCGTGTCGCCGGGGATGAACTCGCGCGCCGAGGGCAAGGCGGCGCACTCGGCTCACGGGCCCGACGAGCGGAAGCCCGTGAAGTGGCTGGAGCCCGGCGCGAGCTACTTCCGGGAGATCGTCCGGACGCTCGCGCTCTAGAACCGGCTGCCCGTCAGGAACAGCACCAGCAGCACGACGACGACGAGGCCGAGGCCGCCGCTCGGGTAGTAACCCCAGTTGCGGCTGTGCGGCCACGCGGGGACCGAGCCGACGAGCGCGAGCACGAGAACGACGAGGAGGATGGTCATCAGCATGATGAGCCATCGGAGAGCAATCCTCGTTCCACGCTCGTAGCTCTACCCGTTCGCGGGCATTTACGACGCCTTCCGCGTGCGATGCGGTCGCCCATGTGTGGCAGCCTTCCGCGGTGTGGCGGCCTGGTTGGCCAGGCTTCGCCGGAGCACATCGGCCAGGTCGACGACGTTGGTCGGCTTCGGCGCCTTCGGCTCGGCTTGCTTGGTCACCTTCCCGCGCGCCTTCGCTTCCAGCGTGGCGCGAAGCTTCTCCTCGTAGTCGTCCGTGTAGGCGGCCGGGTCGAACGGCTGGACCATCGCCGCGATGAGCATCTCGGCGGACTTCATCTCGGCCGCCGCGGCCTTCTCCTTGGCGGGAGGAAGGTCGATCTCCTTGGCCGGGACGATCTCGTGAGGATAGTGGAGCAGCTCGACGATGAGCGCGCTGCCATGGGGCGATAGCGCCGCCAGGTGCGCGCGCGTCCGCAAGACGACCTGCGCGATCCCGACCTTGCCGGTCTTCGCGAGCGCATCGCGGAGGAGGGCGTAGGCCCGGCGTCCTCTCTTCTCGGGCTCGAGGTAGTAAGGCGTGTCGAAGAGCATGGGATCGATCTCGTCGCGCCCGACGAAGGCCTGGATCTCGACGGCCTGCGTCGCCTCGGGGCGTATCGTCTTCAGCTCGTCGTCATCCACGACGACGTACTTGCCCTTCTCGTACTCGTATCCCCGGACGGTCTCGCTCCAGGGGATCTCTTTTGCGCACACCTCGCACCGCCGGACGTTTTTCAGCCGTCCGTGGTCCTTGGCGTGGAGAAAGTGAAAGTGCACGTCCTCGTCGGCGCGCACAGCCGGGAAGAGCTTCACCGGGATGGTGACGAGCCCGAAGCTGATCGAGCCGGTCCAGATGGCGTGCGACATCGCGTGTCCTTTCGACGTGGAGCAGCGGGAAGAACGAAGCACCCAACATGCCGCATGCGTTTCGTCGTGGCGAGCTGGAGAGGGCCGGAGACTGGCGTACCGATTGCTAACGCATGCCCCATGAAGAAGCTGGAGCTGACAGGCAAGAAGGTGGCGATGCTCGTGACCGACGGGTTCGAGCAGGTGGAGATGACCGAGCCGCGCAAGGCGCTCGAGGCCGCCGGCGCCGCGGTCGAGATCGTCTCGCCGAAGTCCGGTCGCGTGAAGGGATGGCAGACCACCGACTGGGGCGACGAGTTCGAGGTCGACGTCGCGCTCTCGGCCGCGGACGTCGGGGAGTACGACGCCCTCGTCCTGCCGGGCGGCGTGATGAACCCTGACAAGCTCCGCACGATGCCGGAGGCGCGCGCGTTCGTCCGGGCGTTCTTCGACCAGCACAAGCCGGTCGCCGCCATCTGTCACGGCCCGTGGACGCTGGTGGACGCCGGCGTGGCGCAGGGCCGCCGGATGACGTCGTGGCCCAGCCTGCAGACCGACCTGAAGAACGCGGGCGCCACGTGGGTCGACGAGGAGGTCGTCGTCGACGGCACGCTCGTGACGAGCCGCAAGCCGGATGATCTGCCCGCGTTCAACCGGGAGACCATCGCCCTCGTGGCGCGGGGCGCTGGCGGAGCGACACAGGCGAAGAGCACGAAGAACGGGCACCGCGCGTCCGCGTCGCATCGCTGACCCTCCGGGCGGGTGCCAAGCGGACCCCCTCCGCACGTGTCGTCATTCTCGTGCCCCCACTCGCGCCTTACCGTGCTCCCTCCTGGCCGGAGAAGCCACGCCGTCGCCCCCTTCGACGGTTCCGCCCCGTGCGCTCCGTCCCGGTGCACACGACGCTGCTGATGACGCTGACCGTCTACCTGTTCCTGGCGATGTACGTAGGTACGTGTCACGGCTGGGCCACGCGCGTTCCGTGGCTCTCGGTGACATTTGTCCGCGGTCTCTTCCGCGGCCGCGCCGCGCGAAGCGCCCGCGCATAGCGCCATACTCGAGCCTCACTCCTCGTCGTTCGACCTCGCGTGCCCGACCACCGCGTGCACCAACAGCGGTGCCTTCGCCGGGTCGACGCTGGCTCGAAGCGGGAACTCGGCGTCGGTGCGCCCGAGCAGGATGCGCTCCACGAGGTACGACAGGATGGCCGCGTCGTGGGCGTCGTCCGTCTCCCGGTACTGCTCCGGCGCGCGGTTCACCCACGCCTCTTCGACCTCGCTGCCCGCGTCCGTGTCGCGGAGCTTCACCGCGTAGATGGCGAACCCCGTCCAGCTGCGGTGAAACCAGAGCCACGGCGCCTCGTAGAAGACGAACCACTTGTCCTCCATCTCGCCGGGCACGATGCCGCGCGTGACGCGCTCGTGCTCGGCGGCGTCGAAGGAGCGCGCGTACGGGATGCGCGCGCGCGCCTCGGGCATGGGCTCGGTCTTCCAGGATGCGCGCGTCGCAGCGGTGGTCGTCATCCCTATCCCCTTGTGCTAACGCTGGTCGGCGCCGGAGAGATCCGTGAACACGATCCCCGCACCCTGGCTCTTGTAGACACGGTTCAGATGAATCAAGACGGGCGTGAGCGACTCGAGGGCGATGGCGTTGACGAGCGGCCCTGCGTCGAGCGCCCGCAGGCCGAGGTCGCCCACGAGACCCATGACGGTCGCCTTTGCGGCTGCGTCGTCGGCGACAACGAGGACGTCGCACTCGATGACGTGCAGCGGGTCGGCGAGGTGCGTGGCGCTGACGTGATGGAGCGTGGCGACGACGGGCGTGGACGAGCCGAGGAGCGCCTGGGCCTCGAGGGCGGCGGCCAGGCCGGGGGGCAGCTGCACGCGGCTCACCTTCGGCGGCTTCAGCGGGACGGTCACGTCGACGACCACCTTGCCGGCGACGGCCTCGACGATGCCGCGGAGCGTCTCCGCGTGGGCCTCGTACGGGACGGTGAGCACCACCACCTCGCCCTCGCGGGCCGCCCACGCGTTGTCGCCCCCTTCGATCGCGTGACCCTCGCCGGCGAGCTCCGCGGCCCGGGCGCGCGCCTTGGCCGGATCGCGCGAGCCGAGCGCGATCGTGTGCCCGGCCCGGGCCCAGCGCACCGCCAGCCCGCTGCCCTGCTTTCCAGTTCCGCCGACGATTCCGATCCGCATCCTCTCGCATGCCTCCGCGGAGAATCCCTAGCATGATCACCTGCGGTGAGCGCCTCGAGGCCCGGGCCGTGCCGGGCCTGCCGCTCGTCGGCCGGGGCGACGACGTGCCCGCGCTCGTGTGGCGCGCGCTCGTGGGGGCAGGGATGTCCGTGGCCGACGGCGACGTGCTCGTCGTGACGTCGAAGCTCCTGTCTCGCGCCGAGGGTCGGTTCGTCGAGCTTCCACGCGTCGAGCCGTCGGCGCGCGCGATCGAGCTCGCGGCGCAGGTGGGGAAGGACCCTCGGGCGGTGGAGCTCATCCTGCGCGAGTCGAGCGCCGTGTCGCGGCAGGCGCCGGGGGTCCTGGTCGTGCGGCACCGGCTCGGGTTCGTCGTGGCCAACGCGGGGATCGACTCGAGCAACGCCGTACCGCCCGATGCGCCGCCGGGGAGCGGCCCGTGGGCGCTGCTCCTGCCGGAGGCTCCGGATGCGTCGGCCGCAGCCATCCGCGCGCGGGTCGAGGCGGAGTCTGGCGCGCACGTGGGCGTCGTGATCACGGACTCGTTCGGCCGGCCGTTCCGCGTCGGGACGGTGGGCGTTGCCATCGGCGTGTCGGGGTTGCCGCCGGTGTGGGACCGACGGGGGGAGCCGGATCTGTTCGGGCGCGTCCTGGAGAACACCATCACGGCGCTGGCGGATCAGATCGCCGCGCTGGCCGATCTCGTGGCGGGTCAGGCGGCCGAGAGACGTCCTCTCGTCCTCGTGCGCGGTCTGCGCTTCGATCCGTCCGAAGAGGGAGCGGGTGCGCTTCTCCGCAGCACGAAGGAGGATCTCTACGCATGAGGGTCGTCGCTCTCTCCGGTGGCGTCGGTGGGGCGCGTCTGCTCGACGGGCTCGCGCGCGCGCTCCCTGCCGGCTCGCTGACGGCGATCGTCAACACGGGGGACGACTTCGTTCACCTGGGGATGAACGTGTCGCCCGATCTCGACACGGTGATGTACACGCTCGCCGGCCTCGCGGACGAAGAGCGTGGCTGGGGGCTCACGGGGGAGACGTTCGCCGGCCTCGGGATGGTCAAGCGCTACGGGGGACCGGACTGGTTCGGGCTCGGGGACCGGGACCTGGCGACGCACCTGCTCCGGACCGAGGCGCTGCGCGCGGGCGAGCCGCTCTCGGCGATCACCGCGCGCTTGTGCGGGGCGCTGGGCCTCGTACATCCCATCCTGCCGATGAGCGACGCGCCGGTGGCCACGATGATCGAGACGACGGAGGAGGGGACGCTCCCGTTCCAGCAGTGGTTCGTGCGACGGCGCGCCGAGCCGCCGGTGCGCGCCGTGCACTTCGAGGGCGGCAGGACGCCGGCGCCGGGGGTCCTCGCGGCGATCGAGGCGTGCGAGGTCGTCGTCTTCGGGCCGTCCAATCCGTACGTGTCCATCGATCCCATTCTGTGTCTCGACGGCGTTCGCGAAGCCCTCGCGCAAAAGCCCGTCATCGCGCTCAGTCCCATCGTCGGCGGCGCGGCCATCAAGGGGCCGCTTGCGACGATGATCCGCGAGCTGACCGGCGAGGCCGCGTCGGCCGGTGCCGTGGCCAGGCACTATCGCGGGCTTCTCCGCGCGATGGTGGTCGAGCGGGGTGACGAGAGCACGGTCGCGTCGATCCCGGTACTCGGCGCATCGACGGTGATGCGGTCGCGCGACGATCGCGAGCGCCTGGCGCGCGAGGTGCTCGCGTTCTCCACGGAGGTGGGGTGATGAAGCGGCCCGTCTGGGCCATCGTGCCCGCCAAGTCGCTCTCGCACGGCAAGTCGCGCCTGCGTCCCGTGCTCGACGACGACGAGCGGGCCCTCTTCGCGCAGCGGCTGCTCGAGCACGTGCTCGACGTCCTCGCCACGTGCGAGCTCGACGGAGTGCTCGTCGCGACGGGCGGTGACGACGTGGCGGCCCTCGCGTCGGCGCACGGCGCCCACGTGCTGCGAGACGAGCGGCCGGGTTCCCTCGCGGAGGTCGTCGACCGCGCGCTCGCCGAGGTCGCATCGCGCGGCGCGGCGACGGCGGTGGTGCTCATGGCCGATCTCCCGCGCATCGAGCGTCGCGACGTCGGCGCGCTGCTCGCCGCCCTCGACGACCACGACATCGCCCTCGTCCGCGATCACCTCGGTCGCCACACCAACGCCCTCGCCGTCGCGCCGCCCACGGCGATCGCGATGTGCTTCGGCCGGGACGACAGCTTCGCCGCCCACTGTGCTGCGGCGCGCGCGGCAGGGTTACGCGCGGTCGTCGTCGAGAGCGACCGCATCGCCTTCGACGTGGACGTCCCGGCCGATCACCGCGAGCTCACGACGCCGCGACCGGCAGTCGGAACCTGAAGCGCTCGTCGCGCGTCAGCCGGTCGTAGCTGCCAAAGACCGCCTCGGGATCGTCGACGCCGTCGAGGCGATCGCGCTCGTCGGGGCCCGGCTCGCGCGGGAACGTCCGGAGCACGTCGTACCGGGTGCTCCTCTCGACGGGGATACGGCCGGCGTCGCGGATGGCGCGCCTCAGCGCGGCCGGCGTCTGGAGCTGGCCGTACGTGGCGCCCGCCGACGTCGAGATGCTCTCGTTGATGAGCGTGCCGCCGAAGTCGTTGGCCCCGCACGAGAGGAGCCACTGCGCCTGGCGCATCCCGTCCTTCACCCAGGAGACCTGGAGGTTGCGGATGGTGGTGCCAAGCATGAGGCGCGAGATCGCATAGAGGCGGATGACGTCGTCCCCCGTCGGGCCGGGGCGGAGCTCCGGGAGCTGCTGACGCAGCGTCATCGGCGCCTCTTCGTGCACGAACGACAGGGGCACGAACTCGGTGAACCCCCCCGTCTCGCGCTGGATGGAGCGCAGGAGATCGAGGTGCCGCATCCGCTCCACGTCGGTCTCGACGTGGCCGTACATGATGGTGGACGTGGTCCGCAGGCCGACGGCGTGGGCGGTCGTCACGACGTCGATCCACTCGGCGGTCGTGATGCGTCCGGGCGCGATGCGGGCGCGCACGCGGTCGTCGAGCACCTCGGCCGACGTGCCCGGCAGCGAGCCGAGCCCCGCCTCCTTCATCTCCTCGAGCACGCGGCGGAAGGACCACCCGCTCTCGGCCGCGGCGAACTTCACCTCCTCCGGCGACAGCGCGTGCACGTGCATCGCCGGCGCGGCGGCCTTCAGCGCGCGAACGAGGTCGAGGTAGAAGCGCGCGTCGACGCCGGGCGCGAGGCCCGCCTGGATGCAGATCTCCGTCGCGCCGAAGTCCTGCGCTTCGAGCGCGCGCCGCACGATCTCCTCGGTCGGCAGGAAGTAGCCCTCTTCGCTCCGGCGCGTGCGCGAGAAGGCGCAGAAGCGGCAGGCTTTGACGCACACGTTGGTGAAGTTGACGTTCCGGTTGACGACGTACGCGACCTCATCGCCGACCTGCTCGCGTCGCAGGTGATCGGCCACGGCGACGAGCGCGTGGAGCGAGGCCCCGCGTGCGCCGCAGAGGACCACCGCGTCGTCCACGCCGACGTCGCGCCCGTCGAGCGCGCGGTCGAGCACGCGACGGACGTCGCCCGTGACCTCGCCGAACACTCTCTCGAAGCTCATGAAGCAGCGCTCTGCGATGCGAGCCGGGCCTGGACATCGCGGGTGGGGGCGAGCAGGCGGGGATCGAGGAACCCCGGACGCTCGACGTAGCGGTCGTAGATGGATGCGCGAGGACGCAGCATGAACCCCGCGCCTTCGCACGCCTCGCCCAGCGCGTCGAGGTGGGGCCACGGATGACGCGGGTTGATGTAGTCGGGCGTGACGGGCGAGATGCCGCCGAAGTCGTTGAGCCCCGACGCGAGGAGCGCCTCGGCCGAGGCCGGGTTGAGGTTGGGGGGAGCCTGCAGCGAGACGTCGGCGTCGAGGATGAGTCGCGCCATCGCGACGGCCAGCGTGACCTCTTCGTCGTCGGGCTCGGGCGCGCGCTCCATGGGGACGCCGGGCACGGCGCGGAAGTTCTGCACGATGACCTCCTGGATGTGCCCGTGCGCGCGGTGCGCTCGGCGGATCGCGAGCAGGCTCTCGACCCGCTCGCGCCGCGTCTCGCCGATGCCTACCAGGATCCCCGTCGTGAACGGGATGCGAAGCCGCCCGGCCGCGTCGAGCATCGCGAGGCGCTTGTCGGGTCGCTTGTCGGGCGCACGGTGGTGCGGCATCCCGGGCTCACAGAGGCGGGGGCTCGAGCATTCGAGCATCAGGCCGAGGCTCACGTTGACCTCCTTGAGGCGGATCATGTCCGCGTCCGTCAGGAGCCCCGCGTTGGTGTGCGGGAGGAGCCCGTGAGCCAGCGCCTTCGTGCCGGCCCAGTGCAGGTACTCGACGGTGCTCGTCTGCCCGAGCGACGCCAGCGTGCGGCGGTACGCGGAGAAGGCCTTCTCCGGCTTGTCCCCGAGGCAGAAGAGCGCCTCGGCGCACCCGAGCTCTCGCGCGCGACCGAGCTGCTCGTCGATCTCGGCGGGCGTCATCGTCCACTCGCCGGGGTCTCCGGGCGAGCGGCGGAAGGAGCAGTAGTCGCAGTGGTTGCGACACAGATTGGTGAGCGGAAGAAACACCTTGGGCGAGTACGTGACCACCCGCCCGAAGAGCGTGTCGCGCACCGAGCCCGCCGCGGCGCGAATCTCGGCCGCAAGCCCGCCGGTCGCGTCGGCGATCGCGAGCGCCTCGTCGTCCGAGAGCGGCGCTGTCAGCACGCCGTCAGCCCATCGCAGAGACGGAGGTCGGCTCGATCTCGTAGATGACGCGGACCTCGCCGGGCTGCCTTCGCGGGTACTTCTCGACGCCCATGTACTTCTTCGCCAGCGCGTCGATGCCCGCGTCCGCGCCGTCCTCGGTCTCGCGCACGATCTTGCCGCGCAGCGAGACGTGCATGTACGGGTTGTCCGGGTCGAGGATGGAGAGAGCGACGCGGGAGTTGAGCTTCATGTTGCGGTCCTTCACGCGACCGCGCGCCGTGTTCACGATGAACTTGCCGTCCTTGTAGAAGAACCACACCGGCGTCACCTGCGGCGAGCCGTCGGGCATCACCGTCGCGAGCTGGGCGAAGGCCTTCTTCTCCGTCAGGAGGGGGAGGAACTTTTCGGGGATGGTCGTGGTTGCCATGGGGGACCGACTATCCCACGTTTTCCTGTAGAAGAGAGCGGCCGATGAGCCTCCGAGCCTCTCTCCTCCTTCTCGTCCTGCTGAGCGCGGCATGCGACCGCGCGCCGTCCACCCCGGCGCCGCCACCTGAGCCGGTGAGTGCGGTGTCCTCCACGGCGACGCCCATGGCCTCGGCGGCTCCACCTCCTTCCGTCGCAGTCTCGGCGGCTGCCTCGGCGACCGCCCCCGCCGCCTCCGTCTCCGTCGCGCAGCCGCCGCCCGCGGCTTCCGCTCAGCCGCCGGCGCTGCCGCACGTGAAGGTCGAGAACATCGGGATGCACATCGGCGGCGGTCCCAACGACGCCATCAACAAGGCCCCCATCGCCGACAGCATGGCGCCCCACCTCGACGAGGTGCGCGCGTGCTGGACGCGCGTCGACGGCCCGGCGCGCGGCGGTGACTTCGGCGTCGACCTGCTCATCCAGCCCGAGGGCGGACGCGCGAAGGTGACGAATCCACGCACGGGGATCCACGGCGATGCGTTCAAGAGCTGCGTCGTCGCGGTGTTCGAGCAGGTCGACTTCCGGAAGCCCCTGAAGGGGCTGACGATGGTGAGCTACTCGCTGCGGTTCACGCCGTAGGCGGCGCGCGTGCGGTACTCTGTTCGAGGCCATGATCCTCGTCGCCAAGACGTACTGGGGAGGCTTCCCCTTCTGGTTCCGACGGCCTCCCGACGACGCGCGCGTCGCGTCGCTCGCGGTCCGTACCGACGACCGGCGACAGATCCGAGGCCTCTACTGGACACCGGCGACGGGCCCCGCTCCGCGCGTCGGCATCGTCGTCATCCACCCGCGCGTCGACTTCACGCACCACTACACCGTGCCGCGGCTCGTCGCGGCGGGGTTCGGTGTGCTCGCGGCGAACAGCCGGTACGTGAACAACGACACGAGCTGCGAGCACGAGGAGCTCGTCCTCGACGTCGCGGCGTGCGTGAAGTGGCTTCGCAAGAAGGGTAGCGTCGAGCGCGTCGTGCTGCTCGGGAACTGCGGCGGCGGTTCGCTCGTCGCCTTCTACCAGGCGCAGGCGAAGCTCCCGGCGGCCGAGCGTCTCCAGCGTTCCCCGGGCGGGACCTCCACGGGGTTCGGCACGGCCGAGATGACGCCTGCCGACGGGGTCGCGCTCGTCGCGGCGCATCGAGGGCAGGGCCACGTCCTGCTCCGGTCGATCGACGCGGCCGTCGTCGACGAGGGGGACCCCTTCACGAGCGATCCCCGTCTCGACATCTACGACATCCGGAACGGCTTCCTCGAGCCACCCGCGCCGTCGACCTACGCGCTTGCCTTCGTCGACGGCGTGCGCGCGGCTCAGGCCGAACGCGTGCGACGCATCGATCAGGCGGCCCGTGCCCTGCTCTCCGCTCACTCGCGAGCCGTCGACGAGACGGAGGGACCTCTATTTGCCCAGCGCCCCTTCGAGGAGCGGCAAGCAGCGGAGCGGCGTCGAGCCTACGAGCCCGTCATGCTCGTTCACCGCACCATGGCCAACCCGGCCTTCACCGATCCCACGCTCGACGCCGATCCCCAGGGAGCGACGCGCGACTACGGCTCGCTCCTCAGCGACCGCCCCGACCTCATGAACATGACGGCCATGGGCTTCGCCCGCACCTGCACGCCGCGCGCATGGCTCTCCACCTGGTCGGGCCTGTCCTCCAACGCCGATCTCGTGGCGAATGCGGGGCGCTTCGACGAGCCGACGCTGATGGTCTACGCCGCGCGTGACCGAGAAGTGTACTTCGAGCGGGACGTCCGTCCCGCCTTTGAAGCCTGCGCCGCGAGCGACAAACGCCTCGTGCGAATCGACGGGGCCCGGCACTACTTCGAGCCGGACTTCGGGGAGACGGCGGCGCCCGACGTGGAGCGCCTGATGGACGTCGTCGTCCCGTGGATGAAGGAGCGGTTCGCGTGAGCGACGTGCGGCGCACCAACTTGCGGGACCTGGCGGCGCGGCCGGGTCGGTTCGAGCATCACCTGATGGTCGTGGCCCGCGCGGGGGGGGCCCAGCTCGAAATTGCCACCGCGTCCGAGCCGCTCTACTTCGCGCACATCAACGTGTCCGACGAGTACGCGCTCGCGCTCCCGACGGGCGACGAGACCGTCGACCGCTTTCCCATGCGCACCTTCGTGACCGACGCGCGCACGTTGGAGGATGTCGCCCGCTACAACCATCGCGTCGGAGACCTCGTGCTCCACCCGCTGGGCTTCATGCACTGGCCGGGTCGCCTGCGACCGCCTTTCGCACCGTTCGTCTTTCCGAAGGGAGCGCGGCGCTGCGGTGTCAGCCTGGTCTTCTGCGCATCGTCCCCGACGCCGGGCGGGGGAGGGCCGCTGGGCGCGACCGAGGGGCGTGAGACCGATGCGAAGTCCTACGTCGCGGAGGTGCCGCCGCTCGTGCTTCGCGAGATCGGGCGGGAAGGGGAGGGTGCCCTGGCCCGCGTCGGCGAGGCATCGCTGACGCTGGTCGTACGTCCGCGGGCGATCACCGCGGCGCGAGGGGCGTACGTCGTGGTGCTCGATGCGCAGTCCGGGAGCTCACACGACCCGTGCGATCTGATCCACGTCCCGGCCGGCGCAACGCTGGACGCGTCGGGGATTGCGCGAGGTCTCGTGTTCGCCAGCGAGACGGATGCGGTCGAGGCTCCGCCGGCGTCGTGGGATCGGGTCCCGGACGCACCGATGGTGCCGTTCGAGGACGCGCCGCGAGCTCCGCTGCCCGTGTCGCGGAGCGGGATCGAAGTGACGGTGACGGACGAGCAGAGCGTGACGGTGGCCGTCGGGGGTCGGAGCGCTGTCGTGCCGCGACACTGGCTCGCGCGGATGCTCTTCCGGATCGCTCTGCACCCCCCGGTGCTCGGCTACGTCGAGACCTACGGGGGATTCTTCTACGACGACCGGGTGCCCGAGGGCGTGCGCGTCGGCCTTCGGGGCGGGGGCGAGGTCGTGCTCGCGCACGCGGAGGCGCTCCGGCTGGTCGAGGCGCTGTACCGCGCGATCCCGCCCGAGGGGTACACGGAGCGGTGCAGTGACTAGAGCGCTCAGAACACCGTGAACATGAGCTGGCACTTGCCCTCGGACGACGGTCCCATCGCGCCGATCGCCCACTCCCGGTCACCGCCCTTCAGTGCGGACATCGCCCGGACGCACTCGTCCCTCGTGTACTGCGGCCGGATGTGGGCCGCCGTGGCGACGCCGTGAGGCGCGGTCGGCTGGGGAGCCGGGTTGCTGCAAGCCGGCGCGGACAGCGCGACGACGAGGAGCAGGAAGCGATCGCGATCCACCCGCATCGGCGTGTCACGGCCCGGCTGCGATGGCCTGACGGAGCGCCTCGAGGCTTCTCCCATCCAGCGCGTCGCCACGGAAGACGATCCGGCCGTGGCGGTCGACCACCAGCGTCGAGGGGACCCGCCTCTGACCGAGGGCATCGACGAACGCGAAGTCCTCGTCGACGAGCTGCGCGTAACGAAGGCCCCGCGTGCGCGCGAACTCCGCCACCTTGGCCGGCTCCTCCCCCACGTCGACGCCGATGACGACCGCGTCTCTCCCCGTGGCCGTCCTGTCGTCGAGCCGGTTGAGCGCGTCCATCTCCCTGGCGCACGACTCGCACCACGTGGCCCAGAGGCTGACCAGCGCGACGCGCCCGTTGGCCAGGCGAGACAGCTCGGTGTGCTCCCCCGCCAGGGTCGACAGCGCGATGGCCGGCACGGGGACGGGCGCCGTCGGGGGTGGCGCGACAGCCGGCGGCGGACGCGGCGTCACCGGCGCCCCGCACGCTCCCGCCGCGAGGACGATCAGAATCGAAAGCCGGTGGCCCATGACACGATATTCATCTGCAGGTCGTTGGTGCGGAAGTAGCGCTCGCACGCCAGCTCCAGGTGGAGCGCCCGGATGTCGCCCCGAAGAGGGAAGTCCATCACGATCTTGCCCCCGATGGTCTCCGAATCGAGCGGGGCGAGGTCGCTGTCGGCGACGCGCAGCGTGGCGTCGAGAGGCGCGAGCGTCGTGAAGAAGCTCGCCCCGGTCTGCGTGTGGAACCGGTAGTAGCCGCCGACGTAGAGCTCCGGGGTCAGCCGCTGCATGAGCTGCGCCTCCACCGAGTGAGCGACGATCCCCCAGTCGTCGGCGTAGAAGCGGTAGTAGAGGCGGAGCGCGCCGTTCCACGGGAGCCACTGCGCCGCTCGCGCCACGAGCGCATGGCGCATGCGTTCGTTCGGCAAGAGCTCCGGGCCGCGCCCCCCGCTGGCGAGCGGGACGCTGTTCCACGTGTTGCCCATCGTGCCTTCCTGCGCCGTGAATCCGTAGTTGATGCTCGCCACCGTCGTCGGCGTCAGCACCTGCGTCAGGCCCACGGAGCCCGTCGTGCCATTGCGGTCGGTGTGGCCGTTGCGGTCGCCGTGGATGTTGAAGCGATCGAACCAGTCGAAGACCGCGAGCGCCCCGGCCGACACGACGGTGGCTTCGTCGGCGTACGAATGTCGGATGGCCATCCCGCTGTCCCAGGAGCGAAACGGGTTCTCGAGGTGCAGGCCGTTCCGCATCGAGAGATCGGTCGTCCGGGTGGCGCGGTAGGTGGTCGTCCAGTCGATGGCGCCCGCCTCGACGTGGCGCGAGGCGGCGCTCAGCACGTCGACCGCGTCGGGCGAGGCGTTGGTCACCACGTCGACCGGGATCCACACGCGGTGCGTGATGCGATCCCCCTGCGTGGCGACGATCTCCGCCTCCGGCTCGAAGACCGTCAGGCGCTCGGACCCCGGGCTGATCGGCGTCGGGCCCCCCTGGGCCTGGAAGCCGTGACCGAACTGGTCGAACCCCGTCACGCGGGTCATCACCGACTGCACGCGCAGGGCCGAGCCCATCGTCTCGTCCTTCGCGTCGAGGATGCGTTCGTCGGTCAGCGACGTCCCCGCGTCGTCGGCGAGCGCGCGCGACGGCGCCGCGACCCCCATCGCGAGCACCACCACGGTCCGCAGCGCGCGCGCTGCCCTATTGGCAACCGCAGCCACCACCCGCCGATGCTCCGTCTCCCCCTGCCGCGCCTTCGCGTGTGTCGTAGAGCTTCTGCCGACGCGCAGCGTCGAGAGGCTCGTCGGTCAGGCTCATCATCGGATCGGCCAGCCGCGCCCGTCGGTTCTGCGGCACGGTCGCGCACGCGGAGACGGTGAGGCCGAGGACGGCGGTCAGCACGAGGCCGCCGGCCTTCACAGCGCACCTCCCACGACGACGCCGGCGTTTCCGCCGCCGACGACCGGAGCCACGTGGAGCGCGCGCCCGGGCGAGAACACCGTGTCGATGACGCCCGCCATCGAGCCCGCGAGGCCGGCGATGAAGAGGCCCCACATGACTCGCTGCTGCGGGAGCGTGCCGTGCTCCACCGCGGCGTCGTTGACGGCGAACACCGGGATCGTCGCCAGCGTCGTCGCCGTGGGGATGGACGCGAAGACGGCCCCGCGCGCCCACTCGCCGGCGACGGCGTGAGACACCAGCGGCGCGAGCGAGAACCCGCTCTCCATGCCGAACCACCCGGCCTCCGCCTTCGCGGCGTCGCCCTGGTTCGTCGCGATGAACGCCCCGCCGACCGCGAAGCCGACGAAGACGGTCGCCGCGCCGACCGCAAAGGCGATGGCGGGATCGGGATCCTCAGCGCGAGCCGAAGGCGCGACGAAGAAGGCGGCGGCGACGACCGCAGGGAACGCCAGACTGCGCATGCGGGGCAGCCTACACCGGTCTTGGTGCGCGTCTTGGTCGACCCGGACACCTTCCCGACCGCTCCTGCGGGGGGAAGGCCGGGATGGGGGGCTGACGGAGAGGGCTAGACGCCCTTGAAGAGCGCGATGGCCGCGCCCTGCGCGTCGGCGATGACGCTGAAGCGGCCGATGGTGGGGATGTCCGTCGGCGGGACCAGGGTCTTGCCCCCGATCTCACCGGCGTTGCGGGTCGAGGCGTCGACGTCCTTGACCGAGATGTACTCGAGCCAGTGGGACTGCTGCGGACCCTGCGCCGGCAGCTTCATGATGCCCGCGCGCTGGCGGTCGCCGCTCTTGAGGATGCGGTACGTGCCCATGGGGCCCATCTCCATCGACTCGACCGTGTATCCGAAGAGACCGGCGTAGAACTTCGCTGCGGCCTCGGGATCGCTCGACATGAGCTCCTCCCAGCAGAAGGCGCTGACGGGCGGCCTCGCGGGCTCCTCGGGGTACGCCTTGCCGCTCGTGAACAGCGCGAACGCGGCGCCCTGCGGATCGGCGACGGCGGCGAAGCGACCGACGTTCGGGATGTCCATCGGCTCCATGAACACCTTGCCGCCGAGCTCCTTCACCTTCGCCGCCGACGCGTCGACGCTGTCGACCGCGATGTACGGGAGCCAGTGCGGGGGCACGTGGGCGGGGGCCATCGACTTGGTGATCCCGGCGTGGTCCTTCCCCTCGAGCATGCAGAGCGTGTACGGCTCGCCCGGGCCCATGGGGACTTCCTTCGTCTCCCAGCCGACGAGCTGCGAGTAGAACTTCTGCGCCTTGGGGCGGTCGCTCGTGTGAAGCTCGTGCCAGACGAAACGGCCGGTGTTCGAAGTGGTCATGGATGTCTCCTCGTGAGGGCATCCGGCGTACACGCCACCCGGAGGGAAGGGAAGAGACGGCGGCCCACGCGGAGAGGGATGACGCGGCGCGTGGTCACATCGCGAGCGTCTTCGAAACGACGTTGCCGTGACGCTCCACCGTCACCCGCACCTGCCGCTTGGCCCCGGCGATGCGCGCGAGAGCCTCGGTCCGGTTGCTCACCTTGCGTCCCTCGACGGAGCGGACGACGTCCCCCACGCGCAGGGGCTTGTTCCAGTCGTGCTCGCCGTACACGATCCGCGTGATCGTGGGCGCCCCGTTGCGGTCGTCGATCTCGAAACCGAGGCGTGTCAGCACGAGGTAGCTCGGGCCGGGCGCGACGTGCACGAGGCCCTGTCTCGAGTCGACCGCCACGCGAAAGTGCCGCAAGACGCCGAGCCCGACCAGCGCGCCACCCGAGTCGAGGAAGGGGAGATCGGGGCGTCGGTCGTGGCCCACGGCGGGCATGCGGGGCAAGCCGAAGGGGCCGAAATGGAAGCCCTCGACCTCGCTCGTGTAGTCGTACGAGTCGTCCTCGCTGAGGCGCATCTCTTCGCCGCGCGTGCGTGGGTGGCGTGAGTGCATGGCCGGGCCGCCGACGACCACGTTCAGCGGGGCGCCCGTGTCGACGAGGACCGGCATCGGCCCGAGCTCGTCGACCGCGCCGCCGACGACGACCATTCCATGCGACGCCCCCCAGTAGGGGAGATCGGTGAAGCCGACGCTGGAGTCGAAGCGACCGCGCGGCCAGATCCGGAGCGTGCTCGCCGGGCCGTCGACGTCGACCACGTAGCGCGACATGAGGTCCATGCCGAGGAGGCCTGCCTCTTCGCCGGCGAAGGGCGAGTCGTTCCGGGGGACGAGCACGGGGACGCCGTGGAGCTCGATGCCGGCGATGACCAGGCGATCGACGATCTCCGGATCGTAGGTGTCCTCCGGGAGCCAGGGCGGGTGCACGTGGACCGGCGGCTCGGGCGACGGCACGACGCCGAGCTCGTCGACGACCCGACGCGTGAGCACCGTGATGGGGGAGCCGGTGTCGAGCACGAGGCGCAGCGGTTGCGAGCCGCCCGCCTCGACGGGGACGTAGACGCGCTGCGACGGATCGGCGATCGCGAGCTCGACGACGTCGCGCGCCGGACGCAAGGGGATCACGTCTTCTGGGAGGATGCGCGCCCACTCTGGAGGGGCCGCCTCGGGTCGCCGCTCCTCGAGCGTCCACTGCGTCGTCTCGCGGCCGACGTGGTCGACGATGGCGCTGCACGTCGCCGACGCGATGGCGGACGCGCCGTCGGTGTCGCTCCACTCGACGTCCTCGCAGCTCTCGATGGCGTGGTCCTGCGCGATCCACTCGAACGATGTGGGCCGGCGCGTCTTCCGGTCGACGTCGACCCAGAGGGCGTGGCCGTCGCGCGGCGTGTAGACCAGCGTGCACGTCGGGCCGTGGCACTGCTCGAGCTCGAGGTGACCGGCGTGCCCGCCTTCGCCGAAGCGCATGCCGATCCACGCGGCTTCGCGTCGTTCGTCGGCGGCCAGGGCGCCGTCGATCTCCACGGGCGGGCGGCCGCCGACCTGCAGCCACGCGAGCGCGTCCTTCAGTCCGAGTACGTACGGGCGGCCGCCGGTCTCCCTCAGCTCGGCGAAATCGTGGCGGCTCACCGCGAACTCGCGAGTCCACTCGCCCCGCGGAGAGCTCACGTGGTAGCGGAGGTAGGTCGAGGCGAGCCTCGGCGACACCTGGAAGTCGGCCTCCGACAGCGGATGCAGTGCGTCGCAGGCGATCCCTGCGACGGCGAGGACGAGCAGGAACAGCGCCCGACGCATTTCGGTCCCAGGGACAGCAATGGCCGTGCCCCTGCTATTTCCGGGGCTTTTCGCGGCGACGTCGGGACCGTTGGCCCCGTTGCCGCCTGGCAGCCAGGTCACGAGGCCCGTGACCCGATGCTCACGCCTGGAGACCTTCTCGCCCGGTCGCGCGTCTCAGGGGCATGCGCCGCAGCCTCGTCGTCGTCCTCTCGCTCGCCGCCCTCTGCATCTCCGGTTCTACCCAGGCCGAGACCCCCGCGGGGACCGGTCGACCCATCCTCGAGGAGTCGCGGCGTCCGGTGCAGGCCACGCCGCGCGCCGAGCTGGTCGACGACGGTCAGCAGACGCTACCCACCTTCGCCCACGAAGGACGCCGCTTCGTCCTCGGGTCGATCGGCGAGCGTTACCGGGTCCACATCGTGAACCCGACGTCCTCGCGCATCGAGGCGGTCATCTCGGTCGACGGGCTCGACGCCGTCGACGGTCACCCGTCGAGCCTCGGCAAACGCGGCTATGTCATCGCTGCCTTCGGAGACGTCACCGTCGACGGCTGGCGCACGTCGCTCGACACGGTGGCGGCGTTCCGCTTCTCGTCGGTGCGCGACTCCTTCGCTTCTCGCACGGAGCACGATCGCAACGTGGGCGTCATCGGCGTGGCCTTCTTCCGCGAGCGACCGCCCGTCGTGTGGCGGCCCCCCGTCGCGTGGCGTGGGGCGCCTCCGTCGGCAGCCGACAAGGCGGCAGGCGCCAGCGCGGCACCCAGCGCCCAGCGCAGCGGCCTCGGGACGCAGTTCGGCGAAACGCACGACTCGCGGGTCGAAGAGACGTCGTTCGTCCGCGCGGACGCGGGCCCGATGACCTTCGCCGAGCTCCGCTACGACGATCGCGCGGGTCTCCTGGCGCGAGGCATCGAGCTTCCCCCGCTCCGCGGCGAGCGCTGGGCCGAGAACCTGCGACGCGACGGCGCGCAGCCGTTCCCGGATTCGCGGTTCGCCCAGCCGCCGCGGTGACCGTCGCTATTCGTCGATCCGCTCCACGCGTCCGTCGGCGTGCTTCGCGAAGCGGCCCTCTCCCCGAGGGTGCACGGGATCGTCCGCCGGCCACGGCCAGCCGCCGAATCGCGTGCGTTGGTAGTCCTGCATCGCCCGCTGGATCTCGGTCTTCGTGTTCATGACGAAGGGGCCGTACTGCACCACGGGCTCGCCGATCGGGCGTCCCTGGAGGAGCAGGAGCTCGCACTCGTCCCCGCCGGCTTCGAGGGGGACCTCGGCGTCGCTGCGGACGACGACGGCGGCGTGCGCGTCGAGCTTCTCGCCCGCCACGCGAAGCGACGAGCCGCGGAAGAAGTACAGGGTGCGTAGCGCCTTCGGGTTCGCGGCAGAAGGCACCGTCCACTTCGCGCCGGGTTGCAGGAGGATCGTCCAGATGGCCACGTCGGTGTCGGCCCGCGACGCCCACGATTTCGGCGGAGGTGGGGGAGCACGCAGGCCGTCGAGCTGCCCGGCGACGAGCGCCACCTCCGTCGTTCGCCCCGCGTCGTCGGTGAAGACGCGCCGCGGGATGTCGCGGTTCCACAGCATCGTGAAGTGCGGCGGGACGCGCTTGTCCTCGCCGGGGAGGTTGAGCCAGATCTGGAAGAGCTCGAGCGGGTTGGGCGCGCCTTGCTCGATGAGCGGGAACATCTCCGAGTGCACGATGCCGTCGCCCGCCGTGAGCCACTGCGCGTCGCCGCGGCCGAAGCGCGCGGTCGCGCCCAGCGAGTCGGAGTGATCGATGAGGCCCCGGCGGACGAGCGTGACGGTCTCGAAGCCCCGGTGCGGGTGCTGCGGGAACCCGGGGACGACGCGCCCGTGGTACATGCGCCAGCCGTCCTTGCCGGCGAAGTCCTGACCGAGATCCCGTCCTGCGAGCGACGTCGCCGGCCCCAGCTTCTCGTTGCCGGCCGGGTACGCGTCGTCGTGGTGCACGCAGAAGAGGAACGGGTCTGCCGTCTCCCAGGGGAAGCCCAGCGGTCGCGTCTCGAGGAGGATGCGGCTCACGCCGAGAGCATAACGGGCCCTGTCACGACATCCAGCCCGCCACGGTGCGCGTGGCCCGATCGACGACCTTTCGCGCGCGCGCATGCCCGGGCGACATCGGCCCCGCCGGGTGGAGGAAGTCGAGCATCCACTCGCGCTGCCGCCGGGAGAGCCCGTAGGAGCCGCGGACCCGCTGGCCCGGCCGGAGGCCCGTGTCCTCGCCCATCTGCCGGAGCACCTGCTCGTGCAGACGCTGCGCCGTCGCCCCGAGCTGACGGTGGTCGATCCCGAGCGCGTGGAAGTGCGGGTCGAGGAGCTGGCCACCGCCGATGGTGAGAAAGAAGAGCTCCATGTTGAACACCCAGTTTCGCGCGCGCTCGGTCGGCGTCGCCTGCGCGAGGAGCTTGGGCAGGTACATCACGCCGAGCGCGACGTGGCGCGACTCGTCCCGCTCGACGTACGCGAGGAGGTCCGTGAGCACGGGCTCGATGCCGGACGCGGCGACCTGCTTGAAGATGGCGAGCGCGAGGTTCTCGACGAGGAGCTGCATGCCGTAGAGCTTCTCCAGCACGGACTCGGTCTCGAGGATCTTCACGAGCACCCGCCGGCCGAAGGGGTTCATCGGAGGCAGCGTGATCTTGGCGCGCGTGAAGTAGTCGCGCATGACGGTGAAGTGCCGCGCCTCGTCGAACACCTGGCCCGTGGCGGCCATCTTCGCGTCCACGTCGGGGAGCGCGCGTGCCAGATCGGCGGCGATGTTCCACGCGGCGAGCTCGCCCCACAAGATGACCGTGAAGACGTGGCCCATGGCCTCGCGCTTGTCCTCGGGCACGTGGATGCCCCCGTGCTTGGCCTCCAGTTCGTCGAGTACCGCGCGCGGGTCCCACGAGCGGGCCTGCGTCTGGTGGTAGAGCCGCTCGAGACGGTGGGTCTTGTCGGCGGCCCGGTGCTCCCAGTCGTGGAGCAGCTCGTAGGGCGGAAAGTCGGCACTCCGGTCGGTCGTCATCATCGATGCACCTCTTCTGCGAGAAGCCCCAGCATGTTCATGCGCGTCACCCGTAGCGCGAGGGCGCCGAGGTCGATCGCGCCGTCATCGGTTCCCAGCGCGTCGAGCGCCACCTTCTGAACGCCGCCCAGCACGAAGAGCGCTGCGGCTCGCGGATCGACGTCCGCCCGGATGATTCCGGCGCTGCGTGCCGCCTCGAGGTCGCTGGCGAAGCGGTCGATGACGAGCTCGTCGATCGAATGAAGGATGGCGTCGATTCCGACGTCGAGTCCCACCGCCTCGCGCACGAGGATGCGGAGACTCGCCGCGTCGGCGAACACCGCCTCGAGCACGCGCTGCAGGCTCGCCGCCGTGAACTGGAGCACCTGGTCGCGTGTCGGACGGAAGCCCGGAGGGATCTGCACCACCGGCTCACGCGCGACGGCCTCCCGCACGCGGCCGAGCATCTCCTCGACGATCGCGGCGAAGACGTCCTTCTTGCTGGTGAAGTACTGGTAGAGCGTGCCGCGCGCGATGCCCATCGCCTCGCAGATGTGGCTGATGTTCGTCTCGTGGTAGCCGCGACGAGCGAAGACCCCCTTGGCGCACTCGAGGATGCGTCGTCGGCGTTCGGGTGCGGCGAGGTAGGCTGCGTAACTCATTGGAATGGCATGCTCTATAGAAAACTGACGTGTCAGTTTCGTAAGTCGAACGGGAGGGAGATGCAAGTGGCCTCGGTCGTTTTCTCGCCATGACTCCCAGGGGAATAGATGAGGCGCCGCGCATGTCCCATCCGGCATGCACGATGAAACTCCCCCCGCCTGCTGCCCCTCCTGCGGACAGCGACCGAAGCACGTGCGTGTCGGCGGAAGCGTCGCCGTCGTGTGCGCCTGCAAGGCCCGCGTGATCCGTCGCCGCTCCTGGGTGCTGCCGGTCAGCGCCGTCGCCGCCGTCGCCTCGGTCATCGCGTGCGGAGCTCCCGGCGGCGGCGAGCCTCGGCCGCTGCTCGGTCCCTACGCCATGGCTCGCACCGGCGTCGCATCGCCGATACGCGCGGATGGCCCGTCCACACAGGACGCCCGCGCAGGCGCGGCCATGCTCCGCGAGACGCGTCGTACGTGTGATCTGCGCGGCGGCAAGGGCTCGTGCTGAGCCCCTGAGTCGTCAGCCCTGGAGCGCGGCGTCCGCGCGTTCGACGATGGGCCCCAGGTCGTCATCGGCGAACCGTGCTCCGGCGGCGATCGCGCGGAGCGCTGCCAGCTCACCGATCGACATCCCCTCGCTGACCAGGGCGGCCACCGCGGCGGCGACGAGCCCCGCCTCCGTCACCTGGTGCTTCGCGAGCTCCGCTCCGACGTCGCGTGCCGCCATCGCCAGACCCTCGGCCTTCGCCAGCTCCTTCACGCGCGCGTCCGTCCAGGCATCGTCGACGCCGACTTTCTTCGCGATCGTGCCGAGGGCGCTGCGCTCCGCGTCGTCGTAGGCCGCATCTGCCGTGACGACGAGGCAGGCTGCCGACAGGATGGCGCGTCCCGCTTCGGCGTCGTTCCTGGCAGCCGCCGCGTCGAGCGGAGCCAGCGCCCGCGTCACGTTGCCCGCCGCCTTGCCCGGCCGGTACGTGCCCTTCTCGAGGTCCGCCTTGTCCTCCGCGAGCGCCTTGTTGAGGACCTGGCGCGCGCCCACCTTGAACAGCGGTCCGAGGAGCTTGCGGCCCAGCGTGGCGGGCGCCTCGACCCCGAGCTTCACCTGGGTCGCCTTCCCGCCGTCGAGCGGCACGAACTCGTGCATCACCACCATGCCCGCGTTGGTCCCTTCGAGGTAGCGGATCACCATCGAGCCGTCCGGCACGTCCTCGAGAACCGCGACGTCGAACTGCGGGAGACCGAGGATGCGGAACGTGGTCCGGATCTTCCGCTCGCCGGGGGCACCGGGCTCCCAGTGAAACTCGATGCTGGGGTGGACGTTATTGCGGATGTGATGGTCCATGTCCCGGTACTGCGCGCGTACGACATCGGGAGATGCCTCGATGCGGACGGACGCGGCGATCTGGATCGTGTCGGACATGGGCACCCCTCGGCCCACTACGCGCGGACCTTCGTCGTGGATCCTACGCCGACCGCCGGGGGCGGAAAGCCACGCTATCCTCCGCCGGTGGGCATCCCCTTTCCGTCGACGACGTGCGCGCTGCTGGCCGGCTTGCTGGCGCAGGCGGCCTCTCCGGTCGCGACGACCTTCACCGTGCGGGTCTCCATCGCCGTCGATGACGCGGGCAAGTCCGTCGCGAAGCCCGAGTGGCTCGCCGCGGAGCTCGACGCGGCCCAGGCTCTCTACACGCCGTTCGGCGTGCGCTTCACGAAGACCGCGGGCTCCCCTCTCGACGCGCGCCTCGCCCACATGGAGACACGCGCCGATCGCGACGCGCTCGCCACGCACATGGCGCCGCACGTCATCGACGTCTTCGTCGTGGACTCGCTGCGCGACGTCGACGACACCAGTCAGATGCGACGCGGCGTGCACTGGCACGCGCCGTCGGGCGCGCACTATCTCATCCTGGTAGCGTCGGCGCCGACGACGGTGCTGGCCCACGAGCTCGGGCACTACTTCGGCAACCCGCACAGCCACGTCGCCGACAACGTGATGAGCTACGAGCGCACCGGGGCGCCCGTGTTCTTCGACGCGGACCAGGGCAAACGCATCGCCGCGAAGGCGCGCGAATACGTGCGGAGCGGGGAGCTCTTGCCCGCGACGCCGTGAGCTACTGCCCCGGCCCGCCACCGGCCGCGCCGGCGCAGGCCTCTTCTTGCGCCTGCCACACGCCGTCCTGGCACGTCTGCGCGTACGAGCACTCTTCGTAGGTGCAATCGGTCTGCGCGCTCGAGCACGTCGTCCCCAGACGCGCGCGAGGGAACGGGCAGCCCGGCTCGGGGACGCACCCCCAGTAGCCGCTGCCTCCGTCGATCTCGACGGGCCCCTCGAGCGGGACCTGACACGCGCACTGGCCCTGCTCGTAGATGCACGAGACTCCGGTCGTCGAGCACGTGGAGCCCTGAGGGACGGACGCGAAGTCGGCAGGGCACGATCCCGAGTTCGGGCCCGGCTGGGCCGAGCAAGGCTCGAAGCTCGGCTGGTACGAGGTCCACTGGCTACCCTGGCACTGCATGACCTGGTCGCAGGCGACGCTCCACCACGCGCTTCCGTACTCGCACTGCACGTTCTCCTTGCTGCACGAAGTGCCCGCGGCGGGGAGCGTCTCGGGGCAGACGGGACTCCACGGTGTGGACGAGTCGTCGCCGAAGCCGTCGGGGCCGCTGGCGTCGGGGACTCCCCCATCGGACGCCGGGCCGGAGTCGTGAGTGCTTCCGTCCGAGGTGCCGGAGTCGCCGCCTCCCGGAACCCCGGTGAACACGCTGCCTCCGCATCCGAGGGCGACGCCTGCGAGGGCGGTGGCTGCGGCGACGACGGCGATCGAAGGGACGCGCATGGGAGGCTCTCCTGAAGAGTGCCCATAGCGACGAGCGTGCCATGCGAAATCGCTTGGGAATCCGGCCGTAACGGGCGCGCGCACGTGTGCCAACCGAGGCGCGTCCGTCGCAATCGGGTTCACCCGGGGCGCTCGATCCGTTCTGTCCCCGACGTTCTTTTCCGCGCTCACTTTAGGGAAAAACACGGCGTCCCCGGATCCATCGGGTGGCCCGGAAGCGCCTCCACGCGGGGACCGGCGTGACCGATAACCTAATGATTTTCCATCCGATGTTGGTCTGCACGGAGCGGGCATGCGGGTTGCGAAAGGGCTCAGGCATGAAGCTCACAACGTCACTCACCCTCGGAACACTGGTCGCAATCTTCCTCGGCTGCGCCGGCACCCCGGCCACCGAGGCGTGGGAGACGGGCGATGGAGGCGCCGGAGGGTCCTGCACGTCGGTCGGCGTCACCTGCAGCTCTTGGTCGGACTGCTGCAGCCTCGCCTGCTCGGGCGTCTGCATGGCGCCGAGCGGGTCGTCCTCGTCGACGGCGTCCTGCGGCACGTCCGGAGAGAGCTGCTCCTCGTCCAGCGACTGCTGCAACGGGAGCTGCGCCAGCGGCATCTGCGCGACGCCGAGCTGCTCGGCCGACGGCAAGTCGTGCTCCTCCAGCGGCGAGTGCTGCAACAACGACTGCTCGAGCGGCGTCTGCGGCGGGACCGGCGCCACCTGCAAGAACGACGGCGCCTCGTGCAGCAAGTTCGGCGACTGCTGCTCGCTGGCATGCGAGCAGGGCTCGTGCATCAACCCCGCGGCCTCTTCGAGCAGCAGCAGCAGCGGAAGCAGCAGCGGGAGCAGCAGCAGCAGCGGAAGCAGCAGCTCGGGCGCCGCGGCCCCCAAGTCCGACGCCGGTGCGAGCTCGGGCGACGACGGCGGCGCGTCGGGCGACGACAGTGGCGACGGGACGCAGGACGACGCCGGCGGCGGCACCCAGGACGCGGACAGTGGCACGCAGGATCAGCAGCAGGACCAGCAGCAGGATCAGCAGCAGGACCAGGGACAGGACAGCGGCCAGGACGGGTACCGGCGAACGCACCACGGCCACCGGCGCCACACGCCCAAGACCGCGTGGGGTCGAGTCTCCGCCTGGTTCACCCACCTGTGATCCGCGCGACGCGGGCGAGCCATCGGTCCGGCAGAAAGCAGCCCACGAGCAGCGTCATCATGAGCAGCGCGAACCAGACCACGGGTCCGAACATGACGCCGATCATCAGGTGCATGCCGAGCCCGAAGAGCAGCGCAACCGGTCGGGTCCAGCGCAGCCCGAACCATAGGGGCGCCAGCGCCTCGAACGCGAGCACGCTCGCCTGCATGGGCGTCCACACCCAGACGGGGAGCGTCGACGCGAGGAAGAACGAGATGGGCGTCTGGTAGGT
>Ga0182030_10005018_pt1 | contig 28149 bp, 27 predicted proteins | sample 812S3MmetaG_FD_121299 | JGI IMG/M metagenome (GOLD analysis project Ga0182030, IMG submission 121299) | Permafrost microbial communities from Stordalen Mire, Sweden - 812S3M metaG (Illumina Assembly) | ecosystem: Environmental > Terrestrial > Soil > Wetlands > Permafrost | place: Sweden... | reverse complement strand
CGGGGCAACGCGCGAAAAAAAAAAAAAAGAAAAAAGTGGGAATGTCACACAGCCAACCAGGTTCGTGAACGAATCAACCTTCCGAAGAGGATCTGATAAGAACGCAAATTTACTTTCTCCACCCAGGTAAGCCTTTGTTCTGCAATGCTTGTTGTCACATTCAAAAGCTGATCCAGCTTGGCCTTAATCGATCCTACCTTAGTATCGAATCTACAAGGGCCGCCATTTTCATTTTCTCTCAGGCTCGCTCACATCTTTCCTCCTTCCAGGTCGGCTCCTCATCATCGTACCATCACTGCATTACGCCCAGCCGCACTTGAGAAAATCATTTTGACCTGCCCTTTGTCAACGGATCAATTGATCTCAACCCCTGCTCGTGCGTGCCTTCTCTCCTTTGAGACAAAAGACGAGATTGCGCTGAGAGACATTAATAATTGTGTTTTAGTTGTTCTCAGGGTCCCACCCTTTTTTGTCCGTGGAGACTTTTCGCGGCGACGAGACAAGTATCGTCAACCCCGTGATATCAACTCTTGTCTGTCGTGGTAGTCACACCTCATATCATCCTTCCAACAAATGCCAACACACGACTACATTAATAAACACTATTCTTGATGAATAAATGCAGCCATCACAATTTAGAGTCTAGTAGTTTCTTTGGCCCCAAAGCCATTTCCCTGAACTGCACACTTGTCGCGCGGTGGGAATAACCGGCTCGGGATCCTCAGCAAGCTTCATCACCCCTTCATGGATCCTTTTTTCTCGTCCTGCATCTGAGCAATACGCATCGCCGAGCAATCCCACAGTCCCGCATAAAGCGTGCACGCGCCCAACGTCCGTCGAATCGCCGTGTCCCTTGGCCGTTAGACTCTCCATCAGATAACACCATTATCGGGGGCACAGACTATCAGATCAATCTAATCAGATCAAGATTTTCCCAACCAATTCCCTCGGCCCCTCCATCACGAGGACTAAGTTCAAGGATTTCAAGGATTTCAAGATTTCAATATTCCAAAACAAACCTTGTTCTCCCAAGACTGTCGAGCCGTCTCTCGGGTCCGTCTTCGGTGCATCTCGCCTCTTTCTGGCCATCCTCCAGAACTGCTCTAGAAGCCTGTCAAAAAAGAAAGGAGGCTCCCCAGAATTGTCAAGACAACTTCAGTCAAATTCCCTCAAAGATCCTCATGGGAAATTGAGAATATTTCATTCTAACAACCGCAATGGCAATTTCACTATCTTACTTCCCCATTTTATCGGTGCTGCTTCTTGCGTTCGTTCTCGTCGCAGAAGCAGCTACCGTAACTTACGATTTCAACATCACCTGGGTCAGGGCAAACCCAGATGGAGCGTTCGAACGACCAACCATCGGCATCAATGGAAAATGGCCCCTACCAGTAATGACGGCGACGGTTGGCGATCGAGTCATTGTCAATGTCAACAATCAACTGGGCAATCAGACCACAACCCTCCACTTCCATGGCTTGTTCATGAACGGCACCACTGAGATGGATGGCCCAGCTCAAGTGTCTCAATGTGGAATTCCTCCTGGATCCCAATTTACCTATAATTTCACCGTGAGAAAGCTTCACGAGTCTCGCAGAAAGTACTAATTGGTGAACTAGGTCAATCAACCAGGCACTTACTGGTATCACTCGCACGACAAAGGACAATACCCTGACGGCCTCAGGGCTCCTCTGATCATCAGTGATCCAGATTTCCCTTACCAGTATGACGAGCGGTTCACGCTCTCTGTCTCGGACTGGTATCACAAGGAGATGCAGGTCTTGATCCCAAAGTTCATCAACAAGGCCAACCCAACCGGTGCGGAGCCCATTCCTCAAGGAGTCCTCTTCAACGATACCCAAAACCTGACGGTGCCGGTTCAGCCGGGGAAGACCTATTTCTTCCAAATCGTCAACATAGGCGCGTTTGCGGGTCAATATATCTGGTTCGAGGGTCACAACATGACCATTGTTGAGGTTGATGGGGTCTACACGGATCAGGCGGAGGCAGAGATGATCTACCTTGGTGCCGCGCAGCGATGTAGCGTCCTCGTCACAACCAAAAACGAGACGACTTCCAACTACGCGTTTACCTCGAGCATGGACACAGTAAGTCTTATACCGACGAAGCCTAGACTGTTCTGACAAGAACCAGACCCTTTTCGATGCCATTCCTGATGGTCTGAATTGGAACGTGACTGGATGGCTTGTCTATGATGACGCCAAACCCCTTCCGGTACCAACTCTTGTGGACGAGTTCCATGACTTTGACGACTTTGATCTCGTCCCATACGACAAGAAACCTCTGCTCCCGGAGCCCGACCAGGTAGTCACTCTCGACGTGGTGATGGGCGACCTGGGGAATGGCCGACCATAGTAAGTCGAACATTTCTCCCTTGTTATCTGACCCTAACAACAACTTAGTGCCTTCTTCGGAAACATAACTTACGTTTCTCCAAAAGTGCCTACACTTTATACTGTGATGACCACCGGTGAGGATGCCGCCAATCCTCTTGTGTACGGCGAGTTCTCTCATTCTTTTGTTCTTGAGAAGGATCAGATCGTTGAGATCGTCGTCAATAACCATGGTGAGTCTGTTACCTTCCCCTCTCCAATTGCGCCACTAAGCAGCATTTTCAAGATTCCGGAAAGCATCCTTTCCATCTTCACGGACACAACTTTCAGGCTATTGCCCGCTCTGAGAAAGAAGCCGGTGATTTCGACGCTACAAATTCCAGCGAGACCGATTACCCAGCCACGCCAATGCGAAGAGACACTTTCGTCTTACGACCAGATGGTTATATTGTGTTGCGATTCCAAGCTGATAATCCTGGAGTCTGGCTGTTCCATTGCCACATAGAATGGCACGTAGATCAAGGTCTCATTGCAACGATGGTAGAAGCGCCATTAGAGATCCAGAAGACTTTAACGATCCCCCAAAATCACATTGACACTTGCCAAGCAGCCGGAGTTCCATATGCTGGGAATGCTGCTGCAAACACTAAGAACTTCCTCGATTTGAGTGGTGCCAACGTGGCACCAAAGCCATTACCCGCAGGCTTCACTCCTCGTGGTATTGTCGCCATGACATTCAGCGTTATCGCTGCTCTGCTTGGATTGGCCGTCATTACATGGTAAATACCTGTACTCTTCAATAATATTCATTGTCTAATTATTATTTAGGTATGGCCTAGCAGATATGGGAGAGGCAAGCAAGATGGACGAGAAGCGTCGAATCGCCGAAATGAGCCGCGAGAATGTTGCTGAAAGCTCGAATGTGCCAGTGACTGGAAGGGGGGCGAGGAGAAGTTAGAGAATATCGGGAGCTTTAATTGCTTCCCGTTGCGGCCATCATGCATTCATGTATATACGTAGATGACGATGCAGTGCTTATGAATATAATGAATTCTTGTTCTCTTTACAACCACCCATTGCTCGCTCCCGCCCATGCATTCAGATCTCCAAGTAGCGAATTTAGCCGGGATCCCCGATGAAGATCATTATATCCCGAGATACGAAAACTATCCCACTGATACTGTCCGCTTTTCTTTTCTTCGAAGAAGCCATATCAAGACTTTTCTGAATGATTATAGATCAGTCATATTACGATTACTTATCCTTACCGCGCTGTCACGGCCCGAAGAGCCCCACAACTCATCCTTAACCCCGGCGGCGGAATTAGATTTCCCCTCATCACAGCGCGAGTCGCCGCCGTCACTCAATTCTCAAGCAATTGAATCCCCTCCGATGGCCCTACCATTTGTCATTGTTACTCTCTCGATTGGCATTGTGCCAATCTGTTGAGGCTGACGCGGGTGTAATTCTGCCACCTGTCAACCTTCAGGTAAAGCATGGCTGGGATTAAACCTCCAACATGTCGAGGAACATGGTCACTTGCAGACACATATGGTAGGGGTGTTCTCAGATATTACATGACGCTGTTCCCGTACTAAGTTTCACAGACTTCATAGGTACATTCCTGGGCAAAACGGACTCCCGCCGTTCTTGTCTACCTGTTCAATTCCAATCCTCAAATCAAAGACGATCTTTTCGAACTACCCGGTCAGCAAGCTCAGAATACACGTTTGGTTTCGATGTATCCCATAGACCGTCATTTTCACTGCAAAATGCCCGTTTTCATAAACCGCAAAAAGCCCATCATCAGCGTCATTTCCACGACTATTTCGTTACCAATCTACCATCCTCATCCCTACACCCCGACTCTCGATCCTCAACTGGACCCCACCATAAACTTCCCCGATCGGCTTCAACACCTCATACCCCAGGAGCCGGTCCTTCTCCAGCGGCAGCCCCGCCCATGATCGGTGCGTCACGCGAGCTGACGGTTGTTCGAATTCCTCTACGAAGCGCGAAACATCATTTTGGGGTCTCGGTTTCACGCGGAACACGACCTTATAATGAAGACACATATCAAGCTGGCACATTGGAAATTCCTGCGTTTGCAAAGAGGGCGCCTATTAGTTTGATCAGGGGTGGTTCAAAGGTCACTGCAGGTGGAGGCACGTCAGCAGAAAGTGCAAGCGGAGATCCGCAGGTGTTCTATTTTGGAGTATTTGATGGGCATGGTGGGAATGAATGTAGTGATTTTTTGAGGGAGGAGTTGCAGAGCTATGTTGAGAACACAGCAGAAACGTTTGAGCTGGGGTCGAGTCTGAAGAGTGGGAAGCAGAAGGAAAAAGATGTTGGGGGACCTAGGGCCGAAAAAGATGGATACAGTGAACTCTCCTCAAAGGGAAGGGAGGGCCTCGATAAGGTCGATGTTAAAAGTGCGGAATCGGTTGGGGAACCGGCACAAGTAGAGCACGGACAAGATGGAACGCTCAGGCAACCCGCTACTAGTCCTCCTCTCAAAAGTGAGAAGCCAGCGGCAGCACCATCAAATAAGCACAAGGTGGTAGAACTAGAGCAAAAATTAATTGCTCAGTGGAAGGAAACTGTTGGGGGCTACTTTCGGCGTTTCAAGCCAGAATACTTCTCCTCATCTGGGAACGGGTCGCCCGCTGAGACTCCGATCTCGATTGAGACGGTTTTGATGTATGCATTCTTGAAAGCCGACCTCGATTTCGTTACAGCCCAGGCTCGAAAACCAGATCCGGATAACGACGGTGACAAGCCCCTCAACAATGACGATATTCTTGGTGAGCCAGCCCATCTTACCCCATCTAATCACCGCATCGGTGGTCCAACACGGTTTTTAGGTGGCTCAACCGCGTCCGTCGTCCTTATATCGACCCCTACACCAACACCATTTTGGCATCCAGCATCACCATCAACTCTGGTGGTTGCTCACGTGGGCGATACTCGCATCTTACTCTGCGACACCGCCACGGGATTGGCCAAACCCATGACCACAGACCATCACCCCAGCTCTCCAATCGAAGGCACAAGATTACGACGATATGCTGCGACTTTTGTTACCGATTCCTTTGGCGAAGAACGAATGTCTGGTTTGGCCAATACGCGAGCCTTCGGTGACATGCGTTCTAAACGTATCGGAGTATCTGCCGAACCTGAGATCCGGCGTATCGAGCTCGCTCCCGCTGAGTACAGCTTCATGGTTCTTGTCTCAGATGGCGTGAGCGGCACACTCTCAGATCAAGAAATCGTAGATGTAGTCAAAGAAGCGAAGACTCCAGAGCAAGGCGCAAGAGATGTAGTGAGCTTCGCCACAGAAGTCAGCAAAGAAGGGGATAATGCCACATGTCTGGTTGTAAGACTTGGTGGATGGGAACGTAGAATAGAGGGCGGGATGGGGAGCATGGGGACGAAGGAGGTGAGGGATTATAGAAAGGGTGATGCGTTGGATCCCAGGAGGGGGAGAACTTAGATTTGTGGGCGAGAATTGTATATAGAGTGTAGATTGTACATAACTTCTATGAAAGCATTATCTGGTCCTTGTTCTTCATATGCTCGCCTCGCTTACGAAAGCAAAGGGGTGAGTGAACTCGCGTCAACAAACTCCCCAATCCGGCGCCAAAAACAAAAACAACCTCCACTCTCCCACCAAAAAGCAGCCAACTCAGAACCGCTCAGAAAGAACATCTTCTATCTACCGTGTATCAAATCACCAAAACTCCAAGATGCCAGAGGTAATATGGCATCTTATAGAAAACCCAGACGGAACTGAATTTTTAAAGCGAGCAAACCAGAGACTGACTTCACAGGCCAACTCTCCCGAAGAAGCGTTAGAAAGCTACGTGTCCGCATCGCAGAGTGTATTACCACTAAGCCACGCTGTCTCGAATTTAAATACTTTTTGCGTAATTGAATATATAAGCGTATTATTAGTCAAGGAGGGTTTTGGCGAGAAGCTCGCTCGGTGACTTGGGTGAAAACTGCCTAATTCGGCATTCGAAGAAGCGGGAAATAAATTATTCAACCTACAGTGAGGTGTTTATACTTTTATTGAGGGCAGAGAAGCCTTATTCAAGGCTGATCTGCACCTGGCGAAGTTCGATTATGTTTTTTCTTGGCGATACACTACACTGAATTACTTCTCCTAGGTATCCTCAGGCAGATTGGAGAATGAGCCCTTTATGTATATTTCGTATTTGGTCAGCTATTTCTTGATCTGCTGAAAGTACAAAAGGAAGCAACCTTGAAAAGACGGGATTCATGCAGAGAATATTGAAAAGTATGGCGAGCTCGGCTTTCATTTGGATTGGTGACAGGGGTTTAGTCAATCATATCAGACGATTGGGATAGGATGAGATGGATAGAATGGAAGTGCTGAAGATAAGGAGGGAAGCACGCAGTGTGTTCTCCAAAAGAAAGACGAAAATGCCAAAACTCCAAGATGCCAGAGGTAACATGGCATCTCTTAGAAAATCCAGCCCGTCGACCAGTATTTTTAAAGAGGGGTAAATATAGAGGGTGGGGCTCTCCAATCCACCGTCTCCGTGAAGCTTACATGAGGCGAGTCACCTCCATGCTCGAGTGCCCTTCTGAGATGGCCAGTCTCAGGCGGCAGTCGAGCAATGATAGGCTACGATCTCATGTTACCTCGCAATTCGGGTAGATAGATAAGTGGCGTAAGGCGAGTGTGTTACCACTACACCATACTGATCTCTAATTTAAATAATTCTTGCTTAATTAAAAATATACGCGACAAAGTGAAAAGGGGCTTTTGGCGAGGAGGCTGGGTGAACACTTCGACGTCACCTTACGAGCAGACAAAAATGGCAAAAGCTAAGATTTTGACCACCGAATAGAAGTAATAAATAAATGGAAAATGAGAAAGATGACCAAATAGTCAAAAATAACAAAACTCCAAGATGCCAGAGGTAATATGGCATCTCTTAGAAAATCCAGACGGAACTGGATTTTTGAAGCGGGCAAATTAGAAACTGACTTCGCCGAAGCTACGTGTCCGGAAAGTAGAGCGTATTACCGCTACACCATCCTGCCTCTGATTTAAATAAGTTCTGTTTATTTGGGTATATACGCGTGTTAGTGAATAGGGGGGTTTTCGCGAGCGCCCCCTTTTTCAGCCCAAATGACTTGCAATTTTGACAGCCTCAGCGCCATTTGGACAAATTGCCACTCACAATTATACGAGCTCAGAACCTGAAATATGTGCATCCTGGACGCGTTATATGGGAGATTAACGTCCCAGTGTTGATATAAGGTGATGTTCCGTATCAGGTTCATTTCTCGTGATCGTACATTTTCTCTGCTCAATTAGATAAGGGTAGGAGAGAGATCTATATTGTGGAAAGGCTTGATTATGCCGGGAAGATGTCTATCGTAAGATGGTGCTGAAGGGAAATAATATAGATGATGTTGGATGTCATCCAGTTACGTCACGCCATCATTTGTCGACCTCATATATGTCAACTCCAAAACTTCCTTCCTTGAAACAGATACTCACACCTTTGATCAAATATGGCACCTAAAATTGACCCCGCAATACTCAAAGCACTGAGTTTAGAGGCCTCGACGACTACCATAGCAAATCACGGAGGGAGCGGGTTCGCGACGACTTTAAAGATCACAAGCACAGTTGATGGCAAGGAGAAATTATTTTTCGTGAAGACAGGCAAGGGGAGAGATAGTGAAATTATGTTTGCCGGTACTCCAATTCCTCTTTTTTGATTTCCTCTGCCTACATGACCTCAATGTGCAATACAGGCACTTCATCAAGAATTCCCGATCACTTCTCAGCATCGAACACGTGATCACTGCTGACCCCCTTATAGGAGAGCACACATCCCTCAACGCAATCCACGCCACTGTCCCCTCTCTCTGTCCCAAATCCTACGCCCACGGGCCCCTCTCCTCAGCCTCCGGCTCCTTCCTCGCCACCGATTTCCTCAACCTCTCTCCCGCGTCCTCCTCCCCCGGATCCCACCTCTCCCTCGCCCAAAAACTAGCAAAACTGCACTCAACACCAGCACCGACCCCTCAGGGCTACGAGCAGCCAATGTTCGGCTTCCCAGTCCCAACCTGCTGTGGAGATACACAGCAAGATAACGCCTATCAGAAATCCTGGGCGGATTTCTACGCTCATAATCGATTACGGCACATCCTCTCCCAAGCCGAGCGCAACAACGGTAAAGACTCCACGCTCTCCACCCTCGTGCATCAGACCGCCGCCGAAATTGTTCCCCGTCTTCTCCGAGACGGACACCTCACGTCCCCGTCGGGCGGTCCAATCATCCCCGTGGTTGTGCACGGTGATCTGTGGTCTGGGAATCACGGCCGGGGAACCATAGGGAATGGGGGTGTGGAAGAAGTGGTTTTCGATCCGAGTAGTTGTTATGCGCATAGTGAGTATGAGTTTGGGATTATGCGGATGTTTGGGGGGTTTGGACCGGGGTTTGAGAGGCAGTATCATGGGGTCAAGGGGAAGGATGAGCCGGTGGGGGAGTGGGAGGATAGGGTGCTTTTGTATGAGTTGTACGTTCTTCTTTCTCTGTTTTGCGGTGGGAGAAGAAGAGGTGTGGATTGAGGCTAGGTATTGGGAGTGGGAGGCGCTAACTAATAATAGATATCATCATTTGAATCATTATGCTATTTTTGGGAGTGGGTATAAAGGGGGCGCGATAAAGATTATGAGAAGTCTTCTTAAGAAGTATGGTGATTGAGAATGAGCTTCAGCTTGCAGTGAGGGGGAATTGATGGATCAGCTAGATGAGGGGAAATGAAATGGTTGCCCACGGATTCAACAAAGGTCAAATCTGGCCACGAGAAGTCAGGAAAAGACTGCTAAACGTATGTACACGGACAAAAGCCAAAAAGCATTTAATCATGTTCTCATGAATATGCTACCCATACACCAAAACCCATGGCCAGTCATGCAATGAAATCATTAAATAATGCCCATTCTAATTACTCAGACTCCGCATCCTCTTCCTCTTGCTCTTCTCCAACCTCAACCTCGACCTCACAACCTTGCGCGAAGAACAGTCTGGCCGGTTTGCCATAATCGTTATTGATGGCATAAAAGTTTCCTACAAAGCTTAGTCAAGATAGATCATGGGATTCGATGATTGACATACCTCTGGGAACCTGCCAAAACCCCCCCTTCCCAATCCTGAACTTTTCGGCATTGATTTCGACCTCTACCCTCCCATAGAAGACAAAAAAAGCTAGTTGCATTCGTCTCGAGCACTTCGATCTCTTAGCTCCGCCAGAAGGTATATCCACAACCCCAGAACCAAAGAAAGGCATCGTTAATGTCTTAGCAAACTTGAAAGAAGCGTCTTCACCGACATCGCGAGTAATAATTGCTGCAGAAGAAATGGCAACCTCTACCTCCTCATCTTCGGTACCAGCTTCAATCAGGTTATTTGGATCCCAAACTTTCACTTTCTTAATGACAATTCCCGGATCATCCTCCCACGGTTCTCTCTCGTCGTCGTCCAACTCTATTGCTGGACGCTTTTTACTTTTGGTCTTGCCCAACTTATGAGAAGCTTTCTTGGGAAGCTGTTGCTCAATTTCATCGGCGCGAACAACGCCTTTGATCCTGGGCAGAAGAAATCTGCCGTTACTATCCTCGGCTTCCTCTTCTGAATACTCGATTTTTTCATTCTTCCAATATGCAACGGGCTTTACGGAGTTGCGGCCAGAGCGTGTTTGTTTGAAACCCGTTCCATCCATAGGAGTTTCACGTCGAAGAATCATTAGACCACGGTTATTTCTAGGCATTGGAGGTCCACGCTGAATTTCGGGGGATTCAGCCTCTGCTATAGAGGCGAGTTTCGGCTTTTGAGCGGGAGCTTTAGGTTTTGATTCCTTCGCAGCAGTTGTAATCTTGCTGGACTTACTTTTCGGTTTCGTACCGGCTTCAGCAACAGGCACAGGCCCATCGAGAGATCGTCTAGCTTTCTTTGCAGGTCGTTGTTCGACTTCTTCTGTCTCTTCCATTAAGGAAGCCGATTCCCGAGGTCGCGTGCGTCGACCAGTCTTCACTGGTTTCTCCTTTGTCTCTTGTTGCTTGTTTTTAGGCCTGCCTTTACCTCTCTTCGCGGGAAGAGGTTCCGGCTCTGGCTCAGGTTCAGAATCCTCTTCTAGTTCTTCGGCCCGCGGGTCAAGTTGTCCATCGTCTCCAGCATCGACCATCTGGAAAGAGTCCTCATCGTTTTCCATTCCAATATCATTTTCTGTCTGAGCAGTATCGTCTCGATATTCTTCACCAACATCATCAGAAGAATACACTCGCGACTGTGACGCGATTCGGGTGCCATTAATGAGCTTTGTAGATGCAGTTTTCGAATTATTGTTTGTACGCTTCTGTGACGACCCATTCGTGGCCGATGATTCCGACACATTCGCGTCTAGGCTGTCGTTCGAAAAGTCCAATTTTCTCCGCACTGACGCGGATACCGAAGGCAGCCTCGACTCCAGAGGAGAACGTCGAGAGGGGGAGGTGAAAAGGCCCATTGAGGGGTTCCTTCGGGCAGGTGATTGCAAGAAAGTTTTGATGGGCGATTTGGAACGCGGTGGAGGTAGACGCATACCCGATCGTTGTTGTCTTTCTGTGAGGACTGCTGTAGGTTCTGGAATAATGCCTAAAAGGAAGTAAGCAACCTTTCCATTATACCATACGAAATAGACGCACTCTCTAAGTCCATATCCTCCTCACTCGAGATTGTCCCATTGGCATTTTTGCTATAACCATTCACCTTGTTATTCTTGACGGACTTTTGAGGCGAGGAGAATATATTGTCCATGGGTTCTAATCCATTTTCATCTCGAACACCAGAATCAGCAACTGTAAGACCAGTTTTCCTATTTTCTGTTAATCGCATGCTTGTCGCGAAGGGCTCTCAACTCACCTTCCGCGACGCCCCAGATCAAATATGAACTGATTTTCTTTTGGTTTGCGCTTCCCAAGGGCAGGTTCTGGAGCCATAACTTATTTGATTAGAACGCGTCGGCGCGTTATCGTTGGGAGGAAAAGCGAGAATGTAGAGCAAGAAGTATTGCGCAATTGCAGATGAAGAGCAAATAATCTCAAGGAATGGGCAGTAGCTTCAGAAACATGCGTTCGTTAGGGAGGAAGCAATTGGTGGTGGTGTTGACATTGGTTCATTGCAACTTGAAATACCTTTAGTGTTGATGTGGGGTGCACGCGACGATTCGCCCTTTCCAAATTAGAGTTAGTCTGCATGCGATGAAAAGGACGACCTATTTATTTCCCCCCTTGACTGTTGTCCTGAAACAGGTTTACTTTTGCCTTATTATCTGAAAATAATACTTACATTAATGCTCAGTAGCTACTGGTACTTTCGGAGTCTAATTGCCGTCTGCTCTGAGTCTTATTGCATACTCTTAATCTAGTAATTCCCCAATATATATTGTCCCTTCGGAGAAGCTCGTGCCTAGATTAAAGAGTCATACGAAGAATTTGAATGGTCTGTTAAGCGTATTTACTTACGATAGCTAATTCTGAATACTAACGGCTTCGAAATCATATTTTGCCTGTCTTTATTTAACAAGTGAAACTGTACATGATAACAAGTATGCCAAAGCTAAGAGAATTTCGTTTGCGTGGACTATATAAAACAACTGAGCCACTTTTCGTGGGCAAAATCGGTAGTTCAGCAAGATAATACTGTAGAGCAAGATAGTATATCAGTTAGATTGAGGCTCTCTTTATGTCAGCAGAAGTGAGGGCATAGACTTGAGGGAAGACAAGAAGAATCCAAAGAGATCGAAATTGGGGCAACCTCAAATAATAGCAAGACGCCTCGCCTTGGGGAAATGTACTTCTGGGAGACCAGTCACGAAGAAATTATTGAATGCGACATTGGGAAATGGAGGACGCTAGTATTTGAATGTTGCCCGATAGTCCAAAGACTGATCTGGCAAATGCTTGCGCAGAGCGCAAACAAGAATCATGAATGATGAAGCTGAAGAGACAGCCAGACATCTACAAGATCTAGAAGCTTTCGGGTGCTAAATTATAAGATCTTTCGTCCTCAAAGATCGAGAACCTATTTTGCTACGTTTAGGCTATCTTGAAGACTTCCCATTCTCATGATAAAGGGGCCATCGCAAAGGACCAAAAATATCTTTGACATCAATCCGTCAGGAAAAGATGCATTACAATACGTCGGCATCTTAATTACATGAAGAAAAAAAATTGAAATTGAAAAAAAAACACGTTCTGAATAAGTATACCATGAATGTCAGATTTTCCGATCCTATTTTAGACATTCGAGCCTCCGAAGCCAAAACATTGTCTTCAGAAACTAAGGTAGCGTCTACATTGATTCCTCCTAGGCAATCTCATTAACAGATCTCTGCGGGAGGTTCCTGCTGCTGTCTAGAAGAGGAAGCATCTGAAAAGTGATACTACTATCACGTGCTTGGTCACACGAGAAATCGCGTCGCGTCTTGCCATAGATATTGCTCTCGCGCCTCCTTGTAGAGCCTCCATATTCTTAAAATTTTCTTCCAGGGGAAAATGGCGGACTCGCAGATGGAGGAAGATATTATTCTCGAGAAACCTGCCTCAGACGTTTTTATTGCACCGTCAATCAATCACGATCGTCTCTTTTCCGGCGCTTCATACACCCATTTCTCTGCAGTTCCTCCAGCGTTACTTCTCATTTCAAGCCCGGAATCCCAGACTTCATCCAAAGCTCCATTATCCGGACCACCGTGTGCTTTAGGCGTCGACGAAGCTGGTCGGGGACCAGTTCTTGGTCCAATGGTCTACGGTCTCTTTTACCTTCCCATCCCCCTCTCTGATCCCCTACTTCGCAATACCCACCACTTCGACGACAGTAAGGTCCTCACCCCCGCGGTACGCTCAAATCTCATGGAAAAGCTTTGCACTCCAGATACAGATCTACATACACAATGCGGTTGGGCGGTGGATGTGATGTCTGCCCGAGATATTGGTGCCAACATGATGAAACCTACGGGAACATACAACCTGAACGCACAAGCTATGGATGCTACGATTGCTCTGATTCAAGGAGTATATAAGCGGGGCGTCAATGTGAAGGAAATATATATCGACACGATTGGCAATCCGGCGACATATCAAAAGAAACTAGAAAGAGTGTTCCCTACAGCTAAGGTTACAGTTGCCAAGAAGGCGGATAGTTTATATCCATGTGTCAGTGCGGCTAGTGTTTGTGCGAAAGTCACCAGAGATGCTGCGCTGGAAGTCTTGTATGAAAGCTACATAAGCAAGCCTGAGAAGAATGAGGATACCGATATGAGCGGCACCACAGTCGAAGCAAAGATTGCAGAGGAGGAAAGCTGGGGCTCAGGATACCCTTCGGATGCGAGGTGTACGTCGTGGCTTAAGAGAAATATGGATCCTGTTTTTGGATGGGGTAGCGAATGTCGATTCAGTTGGGGGACTGCAAAGGATATGCTAGATATCAAGGGGATTGCTGCGAAAGTGGACTGGCCAGTAGAAGAGGATGATGAGACAACCAAGTTGACGGATTTCTTCAGCGCTGAAAAGGAGCAAGATTCTGATGAGCTTGGTTCATGGTTTGGGCATCCGGTGGGAATAGAAACCTTCTGAAAGGTCCACCTGATCAATATACAGCCTTTGACATGAGAATTACTGTTACAGAGTATTTGGATATGGGATGTGGACAAGGGTACAGGAGCGGGTGAAAACCCTCGAAATCAATGGAACGCGTTAGCAGTTGATCCAATTGGTTTTGTTTGATGTTTACTGTTCTCATATCAAAGCTCGATAGATGCGCGAATAGTAAACTCATGAACTGCAGCTCGATACTCACGTAACTCATTTCGCTTCTAAGGAGACATTGATTTTCTGCTCGATTCTACACTTCCTCTTTCTTTCCCACTTGAGATCTTCCCGTGGGAGCCATTATCTAATCGTGCTTTATAGTTGCGTAGATGTCCATTACCGTAGTAGATGAATTTTGCTTTTTCTTTTTCATATACTATATATACACCTCGTATTTTCCCAAGGAACGTCCGTTGACAAGGTCATCCCGGGCTGTGGCTGGAATTTTCTTTCTGGGGCTTCTGAAAGTGGCGTATTTCCCCGCTAAATATCATCAACTGCGTCTAAGTTAACGTTGAAATACTCCATTCTTTCGTGAGTGAGTATACTTCTGACCAAAATTCGGGATTTTCATAGAATTCTCGAATGCTCATTAACGACTGGTTTTTTCTTCCTTTTGGAAAAGAGCATTTGATCACAGCGAGAAGACAGTGCCAACGACAATTGGATCCTCTGCTGTCTCATGACGAAGTTTCATGAAGGATGAGCTGTATTAGAGTCTTCGATGTAGGACAAAGTCGACCGGGTGCTGAGATCGGTCCAAGGGTCCTTCACAATTTGTGGTAAGTCTCTAGAAGAGCGAGCGACCTTCAACGGGATCAAGGGCTGCTCTAAGCCCCTGAAAACGTACGATTCTTACATCCTTCTTTTCCCTTTTCAGCTGTGGGACTATTCCTTCGTACTCCATAACCTCACAAAGTCTCAGTTGTAGATACTATGGATTAACGATCCAACGTTCTTCATCTTACACATACAGGGGGCACTGTTTAGAGGAGCTTCAATGGCTTCGGGAACAAAGCTCCGTTGCCTTGCTGGTTCATGCAGAAGTGCATGATGCTTATCGCCGCTTTATTTTGCTATACCCATGAAGATCTATGAAAATCCGCGCTTGAGCTTCCGAGTCTCCTGATCATGAATCGCGGATTCACGGAGGCTCTCTCATGTAAAAGCGGCGGTCCCTTCTGTGGAAGACTTTCACCCAAATCCGGAATTCAGCTGCATCTAATCTTATCTTATTCCTGGACTTTGGGAGGCTAGGCTCGCCAATAAATTTCTTTGCTGGCAGCCATCTTCGTCATATCTGGCCTAAAAGGGTTTGAAAACTTGATCAGTAAAGCGAAGATAGAGAGTGACGTCTGAATCCATGGAGACAAATATAAACATCGTACTCTTATCTGTCTCCTCTTCCCCCTTTCTCCTTCTTTCAGTCCATATCATCAGGTGGTCACGTGGTAGCCCACCCTCCTTCTGCGCACAATGGCGAGTGAACTCGAGCAAATTCTCATAGATATTGGCCTCGAACAATATCTATGGACTTTCCAAAATGCAGGATTTAATGACTGGCAAGTTCTCTGCACCATTACGGAATCCGAGCTCGCGGCTCTAGGCGTCTTGCGAGGCCATAGGAGACGACTCCAGCGAGAAAGTAAGTTGTACTTTTAGCCACTACAAGTATATGCTTATTTGCTGATGGTTTGCAGTTGCTAGGAGGCAGCAATGGCCGGATCAACACGCCCTACCTCCAATTAAAGGTAATTCTTATTAGTAGATGAGACCAGCCATCCTGAAAAGTATCGTGCTGTTCGGTTTCTCAAGACGAGGGTTTGGGGCAGCGGTAAGGGGATTGGGGGAGGCCTTGGGTTGACAGATTGCGTAAGTCTTTGAAGCTATTGGTAACTGGAACCCAGTTGACGTTTTTGGGCAGAATGAGGACAGTTCAGTAAACGAGTGGTCAGTCCAGGGTGCGTTGACGCTTTGTTGGACTTTCTTCGTCACGAAGTTGTGATTTCGGATATTCCGTCTCCTACAAACGACCTACTGGGTGCGCTCAGTTATCAACCATGAATCGGGGGCTGGAACTACTATGGCAACAAGGGACGTGAACCTTTAAATTCGAAGTCAGTTGCAACACCGTCTATTTTGCTATTTTGTCCAATAGTATTGAAGTTGGAAATTGACATCCACTTTTACTCAACGAATATGCTCTCACCTATTTATTCTTCCCGTCTCGCTCCTCGCTCGGAAACTATTATCCTTCATGTAAAAAGCCGGAACAGCCCCAGGACTAGATTACATGGTTGTATAACAGATACGGGGTTGATACGGATACTCGAAGAGCTGAGTTTTGACAGTGGGGTAGAGGGTCAGCAGTGTCTTGTGTAAAGTTTGATGGCAGCTTCTCGATTTGGCATGAACATTCTCCAGCATATCAATAGTCGCTGTATTATCCTATTATACCCCGCTCCCAATAATTACCAGCGCTATGCAATGCATCGCCAAATTGTCAAATGCAAACGAAAGTTCTAGATATCGTCATCATCCTCCACGACCGTCTTTCTCTTCCCTCTACTATCTAGGCTGTTTAGACTGATACCGTCACTATCTTCCCTTCCACCCATAGCCATGGCCTGCCTGCCACTGTTGGGACTATCGACAAACTCTCGAAGCTTCTCCTTTGCGATTTCCATAGCTTGTGCAGAAGCCGCATTTGCCATTCGTAACATGGGGCCCCAAAGGTTTAAAGTGTAAGTAACATACGCGCCAACACCTAAGAGAATAAGGAATATGAAGTAGACTGGGTTACGGAGGACTACAGTATGATCAGCGAGGAACATGAGGGTTTTGGGAAAGTTAAAACTTACCAGCAACGATCTCGTTCCACCCCAAGGCCAAAAGTAAGCCATAGAAATACAAGGGAACTTGCGCTACACCACCGATCGCACTACGCTTTGCTTCCACATATACCCCATCAGCCGTTTTTTTGAACCTCACGACAAGATCTTGGCGTTTTGCTTCACTCAGGATTGTCATTTCCTCCTCTAAACTTTTGCCTTCCTCCTCGTCTACGCCACCGATGGGGACCAGATCTTCTTCGTCCTTCGGATCAACACCATCGGGAGCACTGCCAATCCATTCGGGAAGGTCCGGAGGAGCATACGTTTGGGCGAGTCTAAATCTAGATAGTAAAGGAATGAGAGTAAGAGTTGACTCCTTCGCTTTCGTATAAACGCCCTCTATATCATCTGTAGGTCGCCATATCCTCGGAACGCCAGCCTCATCATACCTGAACTTATCCTCGAAATTCTCACGGAGTTTCAGCAAGATGTTGCCTTCCATGACTTCTTCATCGATCCTTGCTCTCAGCACTCCCCAGCTTTTTCGCCTCAGTCGCCAAAGCCCAACTTCAATCTCTTCCTGGCTAGCATTAAAACTTTTTGCTCTTTCCATGAAACGTGTTTCCGCTTCTTTGACAGTAGAGAGGAATAGATTCCATATTCTATCCCAAAGGTCTTTCTCTGTAGCAGGTTTCTCACCAGTCTCAGGGGGACCACTACCACCTCGTCCTGAGCCCAGCTTGTTGAATTCAAGGCCGATTGATTCTCCCAGCCTAGATCGGACCCATCTCTCAACACGAGTGGCCAATCGCCGCATTTCCTCCTTGCGCAGACGAGCACTAACATCGTCCAAATCTTTCTCATAAAGGTTGTACTGTTGTTTGAAATTACTCCAAGGCGCCCCCTCGATTGCCAAACTCCTTGCCTCGGCCTCAAACTGCTTGAGAGCTATAGCTTTTTCACGCTCCACGATGTCGGCAAATTCATATGAAGACCCTTTCTTCTGGCCCGCTTTAACAGCACCTGCGACAGCCTCACTGAAAGACGCTACTCCCGATTTATGCGCCGCTGAAAGCTGTCCATGGTATAATGCCTTCAGTCGCGTATCAAGTTTCCCTTCCAACTCAAGCCGTTTCCTCGTATATACTCCTTTATGATATCTGCTTGCTTCCGTTTCAAAAGATTTGATAGTTTTGGTCCGCGCCGCCCTTCCAATGATACCCAGATCCTTCAAAACTGCGGGCTTTCCCAATCTCACTCCTTCCGCCTGCTGCTCTTCAAGCGGGGTGACGATCTCATCGAAAGCATCCAGGACTTCCCGCGAGATTTCGTCACAGCGGAATTGGGCAAGAAGCTCTTGTTGGGTTGGTAAATCTAAATCCTTGTTGTTGACAATTTGATCCCAGACTCCTTCGGCATATACAGAGAAGCCATCGGCAGGTATCCGTCTGTGGTATTCTGGAAGGAACACACCACCTTCTAACTCTTGGTCAATAGAGGGCCCATGCTGTTTTGAAGCCCTATGTCCAACTCTGAACCTCGTTCCTAACTTTCCGACCTCGGTTATGAACTTGTCCGGTTGCAAGATTTTATGTGGTAAGGCAGCGAAAGCAAAATCGAAGTAGTCTTCTATCCGAGACTTTTCCAACCCCTGTGGTTTTGAAAGGCTCGTCCAAATTCCTGTCAAGTCTGCGATGAGAGTGTTTCGAAGATTGGTCAGAGGAGTTGTTCCAAGATGATCGCGGATTACGAAGAAAAGAAGGGAGCGCGGGTTAGATCTTATCTATCAGCGGTTGTTCTTAGGGCGGGGGAAATCAAAACTCACTGCTTATCCTTCAAAAACAACTGCAAATTTACTTCAAAAACGGTCTTTAACAATCCCATATTCGCTCCTTGATATAATCCCACTTGGTGCTCCCAGATATTGACAATGAGAACCTCGCTGGTAGCTAGGGCAAACAGCGCGCTCTTCCGTTCAAAGTCCTGATCCTCCCCTCGTTCTCGGCCATCAGTCCCCTCCACATCCATAACCAAGATATTATCCGCCATAGCCTGGGCCCCTGAGCCTTCGGCTGCTTCTCGCTTGTTTTTCGACATCCATATCCCTTTCGTAGTCTGCCGCCGCTCGCTCTCAGCCATTACCCCAAACTCCGTGCCAAAAAGATGATTCAGTAGTGTAGATTTCCCAGTTGATTGCGAGCCAAAAACTGAGATGAGGTGATAATTGAATCCGGACTGCGCGGTCTTGGTAAGTTGGAGATAGGTATTGAGGTGCGGGCTGTCAATTTGCGTCAGTAATATGTCCTATTCTCTGCGTATCTCGACTTACTTGAACTCCTTTTCCTCATCAATAACTTGTATTCCATGGTCATACTGCTCTTTAGTTGGCGCATTGCCAACATTTGCGAAATGCCCGTTCATTGTCATCACTGAAGGCGCTGTGGGAAATCTAGATGCGGTGGATGGTCGTCTTCCTGAAGTGCTACTGTGACCATTTGTGGTGGAAGACATGATGACGGGTGGGCGAGGAAGAGTAAAGTAGTGTAATAATAATGGCCTGGGAGAATAGCTTGTGACGTTGAATAGTGGTGTGCCGCCCCCTGGTCTTTGAATAATTTGCTGGCACTTGATCTTGGACTGGAGACTCGACAGAGCAGCTTTAGACGCGCATGACCGAGGGATGAATTTCAAGGGAAATATTTCGCGGATCACGTGTACATATTTAAATAGAACATTCAACGGAAATGTTCACGCCTCATTATTTACAATCACAAGCTGCCCTTAATATATTCATGTTCACCGGGCCAATTTTGCGACATACAAACCATTGCGTCTATATGCCTAGAGTTCCGATCCAAGGAACTGGGCGATCCGCGACCTATCTATATTTCTCTATTCCTAATCAAAATTCCTCGCGAGCCGCATTATAGAAATAACTAAAGTCTGAAACCATTACATACCTCGTCTTTGCGCTTGGAGCAGTACTCACAAACCTCTCAGCTTCCATTGGACATCAACAAGCCCTGTACTTGCTGCACAGAGTTCGGAGTCATGGGTAGTGAGGTTTCCGTATCTCTCTAGCTATGTACCTTAGCCACTCTCTAGCTACCCTATGTATCTCAATCAAGCTCGTGATTAGTATTACGATCATTGCTTGCCGGTAACGAAGGCCTAAGGCAGAGCAAAGTTAAAACCAAAGGTTCTAACGTGACTCCGCTTTTCCTTTCTCTTCCTTTCTCTTCCTTCCTTGTTCCTTGAAACCTTCACATTTTGTTTTGACCCAAGTGCAACCCTCTATCAAATCAGTTCTCTCCCGATATCGACGCGCTACGCGTTATCATCTGAGGTTATTATATAACACGCCTCGTGGACCTCATGCTCTGAAAAGGTACCTCGTTCCCACTTTTTGCTTTAATCTTTGCATCCTTGTAGATAGGAACAGTTCTCCGTAGCTTCAAAAATACATCTTATGAGCAGATTGCTATTTGTACATCCTTTCTCTCCAGCCGAATCTTTGGCCATGGGGACTGATGGACCTTCTCGTGGTGCCTGCAATGCGTCGGAGAATATAGGCTATAAGAGTGAACTTCCGAGGTCTCTCAGTATGATGAGCATATTAGGCCTGTAAGTGAAGTCTCAGTAATAATGCCATTTACAGTTACTAGCATAGATCAGTTCTTTCGCAATTATGGCAGGACCTTTGTATGCATCTCTAATTGACCGATCGTTGCTTAGAGCTGGAAGTGTTCTTAATTTCCCTGCACAGTTAGTTGATAAAGAGTCATACTGAGTTCGAGAAACTATAGTGGACTCTCGACGGCGTTCACCTATTCTTTAACGGATGGTGGCCCAGTCACAGTACTCTAGTACGTAGTATTCTGCCATTGATTCCGCTACATTTCGGGAGCCGAGCTCTTAAAACTTATTTTCACGGCTGCTCAGCTCCTAAAACATCTGGGATGAAGCCATACTGATTTACCTACAACGGTTGGATCTTCGTTTCAGTAATATCTCTCAGTATCGCAGCTTCTCTGGCAGAGATATGCGATGTGTATCCTACTGCTGGCCGAGTCTATTACTGGTCTGCCATGTTATGCACCAAGCCATGGGCACCACTTATGTCATGGACAACAGGAATCTTTTTGCCCCTGAGTCCAGGAAATACAGTGGCCGAGCCCCTTAAAGAACCCTGGGGGCTAATTCAGTAAAATGTCACAAAGACCTTAGTCATTGAGGGCTCGGCGTCTCGGTGTTTAAAACAGTTTATCGGAAGCCTATGCTAATTTCGCCAATAGGAGGGTTAACTTTAGTCGGGAATTGGATGGTGACACTCAGCGTCAGTCAGTGGTAAGTTGTGCTATGTTTCTGGGGTGTCATGGTGGCTGTTTTCTTGGTAAACGTCTTCGGTGCTAAATATCTCGATCTCATCAACAAAATCTGTATATACTAGACTTCAGCGTCGGTTATCGTCATTATCGTCACGGTTTTGGTTATGTCTGACAACAGTCGCGATGCGGAATTCGGTTTCACACATTTTGATGCATCTGCGAATGGCTGTAAGCCAATCAGTCGATCGAGTTGAGCTGCAGCCTTGTCTATCTGCTGGCTTCCCATATTAGGGCCATTTGGTTGGGCTTGGTTTGTAGGTCTTCTTCAAGCAGCCTGTATAGCTTCAAGTTATCCATTTTAGTGCAATTATTGATTCGATTTCAGACACTTCGACGGAGTACGGGATGAAGCCTCCATGTGTGACGAGGTTCAAGCGCCCGAGCGAGAAGTTCCAAAAGCCATGGTTCTCTCTGTTGCAGCGACCGGAGCGACTGGTGTCATATATCTTATACCTATTCTATTCGTTCTTCCCGATGTTTCAATGCTTCTTAGGGTTGGGACTGGGCAGCCCATTAGTCTGATCTTTAAGATAGCCACGAACTCTGCAGCTAGAGGCTTTGGACTTCTGTTTTTGATCCTCGGAATCCTATCTTTCGCTGGTGTTGGTGTTCTGACTGCCGCATCGCGTTATACTTATGCCTTTGCACGAGACGGAGCGATTCCTGGCTCTCGTCTATTCGTACGAATTGATAAACGCTGGAATATGCCTTTATGGGGTCTAGTACTCTAAACATTAGTGGACATGGTATGTAGACACCTAGTCTTTCTCTGCCCCCGAGGAAACTACAACTACCTTGGAATAGCATGACACTGACTGAGGAATGTCTAGATCCTTTGATGTGTGTACTTTGGCAGTAGGGCTGCTTTCAATGCTTTCACAGGAGTTGCGACCATATGTCTAAGTTGTTCCTATGGTTTGTTGATTTTAGTGTCCCTCATTCGAGGACGGAAAGAAGTCCGGCATGTAACTTTCTCTTTAGGAAGATTTGGTTTCGTAATCAACATTATTTGCGTGGCCTGGATTCTGCTAGCTATTGTGCTTTTCTGCGTAAGCCTCCTCCTGATGTCTTTTTCCTTTGAGTGTATCACAACTTGGAACACATCGAAACGAATAAATGCTGACTCGGCTCATATAGATGCCAACTGCAATTCCAATTACGCCCAATTCAACAAATTATGCAAGCGTAGTCTTCGTATTCTTCGCCTCTGTCACTGTGCTTTGGTATGTCGTCAGTGGCAGGAAAAGCTTTACAAGACCCCCTTCAGATATGCACGATGAGCATGGAGGGGTTGCAGGAGATTCAGGTAGAGTGACCCCGGAGCAGGCGAGCGAATTTACAAATCATGGTAATTATGAAGGCAAGATAGACTCTGTCAAATAGGAGTCATTGTTAGCATCAATCAACTATTGCGATCCCCCTTTACCTCCGACTAGGAGCTCGTGAATCACGAACAAGCTAGTTAGTCATTGGCATAATGTCATATTTCGCTTGTTATTCCCCTTCTCCGCTTTCTCTTCTTTAATTTTGTATCTCTATCTATTAGTCTAGCAGCTCCAGCCAAAGCATCATGCCAAGCTCAAAAGATGATACAGGGTACGTGCAAAGCTTAAGTATGAACAACAAACCACCAGCCCCAGAGGATATCGAAGGCAACCTTCGAATTCTTCGAAATGTCTACTCTCATTACAAGACTCCCAGGTGCCGCGAGCCGACATGTCGGGCTTCTTTGCCCCTACCAAATGTCAAGGACCATATCAAGACCTGGATCGCCAATGCCCGAGGATCCACCCCATCACAAATATCAGGGATTCAATGCTTAAGGTGCAGGAAGTTTACCTGCATCGGATGCCGTAAGAAGCCTTCTCTTAACAGGAGCAGTATCTCGACTGACGTCGCTGTCGTCAACCATTGCTGTAATCAAGGACGACTGTTTGGAACATGGGTCCTCCTTTGTAGGTTTGACGAGGTTGAACTACAGCTCCAGCAAAAATCAGCATTGAATGCTGCAAAGAATGCGGGTCGGGTTAAGGAAGACTCAGGTACTGGCTACACGAGAGGGCATAACCCATTTCTTTACAAGTCTGCGGATGACCCCCCAGCAGAGATAATCAACTTTCGCCAGCAGGACGAATTAACAGATCGGCTGATGACGCAGCTGTTCCAACTCCTGACAGCTTTCTTGCCGAGTGTCGATTCAGGCTCATATTCTAAAACGCAATCACATGCGGAATTATGGTCCTTTTTCCGTATAAGTCTTCTTCTTGGCCGGGTGACGGAGTTGGTGAGGAACGATTCCATAACGGACATGACTAAGAGAAGCCAGCTCTACCGCTCGATGTTGGCATTTGTTACAGCTATTGCTAAGGATCCAGCATTCGTCCAGCTTCTCATAGAGAAGCGGGTAGAAAAAAAGGCAAGCCCAGGACTTCAAGCGCTTGGAGAAGAAAGGAACACGAAAGCTCTTGTTTTGAATGCATCGTCGACCGGCCTAATCGCTTCGCTGTTTACTTGCGCGAACAAGACCTACCAGTGCGTATTACAAGCACCCTTATCCTCTAACTCGTGACAGTTCAACATGCAATATACGATCGCTTTTATCAGCAGGATGGTACTGATGCGAGATATAGACAGTGCAAAGTTTTCCTACGTCTCACTGCAAAGGACGCAATGGCAAGAGAAATCCAGAGTCTTGGGAACCGAGAGGCATTGAGTATATGCGAAAGGATTGTTGAGCTGTACGAAACAGTCCAGAGAACCGCTCCAGACGCACGAATTAGCGGAAGAGCTAGAGATCCTTGGATTATCTACACCGAAACGAATAGAGTCACCTTTTCTGATGAAATCTTGCTTGGTCACAGATTCTATGACGACTTTTCTAAACTCAAATCTTCTCCTCCTGGTCGCATGCTGATGCTTAGCAAGGAAATTGCCTCACTAACCACGTCTCTTCCCCCAGGTATATTCCTTAAGATCGCGGATTCTAGAACAGACGTGATGAAAGTGCTTATTGTGGGAGCTGAAGGTTCGCCTTACGAGGGAGGACTGTTCATTTTTGATATTTTTCTAGACGAAAAATGGCCAGTCGAGCCACCGAAGGTCCGGTTCGTCCTATATGAGGGCCTGGATCAAAATGAAAGCATGTTCAGCGTTGCAGCCAAAAACAGCTTGGTATGTTCTACTCCCCCTTCTTTTTCATGTTATTCAGGAAGCCGAGCTCTTGAGACATATCCTGAGAGCCGATTAACTCTTCTACTCCTGAAACATCAGTCAAAACCCATACTAATTCGTTGATCAGAACCCACACGTGCATCCGGACGGTAGAATATGCCTTAGTCTTCTTAACACTTGGGAGGGTCATCCAACAGAGAAATGGCAACCAAATAAATCGACCCTGCTCAGTGTGTTTGTGTCGGTCCAGGTTCGTGGTTCTCAAAAGCTCCCATTCTGCCTAATAAGTTCAAACACTGACTGAGAATCTATGATAAGGCTATGCTTTTCGGTACCCCCTCCCCGGAAGAGTATCCAGCGTCCGGATCTCTATACAACGAAAACGTCCAGTGTAAGAATGTTCTCTACGCCATGTTGTTTTGGCTCCAAAGCGAAAGGGAAAGAAAGGGAATTTGGGGGGGTATAAGCGATATGTACTGGAAATACAATGGGGCTTGGGTACTGCGTAGAGTCCGCGAGTGGGCGAAAGATAACAAGTTGTTAGAGTGCTATGATCCCAAGCAAGTTGACCCAAAATTACAACTACCCGGTCGTGGGCATAATTTAGTGAGAATGCTAGAGAGTTGCTTGGCATCAAGGGGAGTTGGAGAACGACCCAGCAGATACAGATAGTAGGCTTGAAACATCAGGCTAATTTACGATGATGTTCTCGCAGTAAGTCATGATGGCGTGGCGTCTGATATTGGGTGAGATTACTTGATTTGATTGTAATACCATATGTCGTACATTTCTAGACAATCGATTCCATCTTAGGGCCCTGAGAATCACCTCCTAGCCGTGCATCAGAGCTTTCTGTTGCTTCTTCAATAACTTCTTTTGCCTTTTTCTCTCCTTCCGGGCTGCTTTGGAGGCTGACTGCTGCTCCAGCGTTGACTTCGGGGACTCGGTCGTCTTGATTGTCAATGCATCCTGATTGTTCAGCTGCTGGACCTGTTTTTTTGAAAGTAGGTTCTTCAGCCTGGGTTTCAATAGCATGCTTTGGTGGCGTGATCGGTGGGGTCACCAAAGTCTGAAAGCAAGATAAGAAATGCGGTCATGAAATTCGTGAATGAACTTACAGCTGAATCCTTTGGTTGGACCTTGTCTTTTGAATGGATTTTGACCTCTGGATCGGTACTCTTCGCGTCAAGCTTGGTATTCTTCAAATCCCCTTTAGGCTGGAAAGGAGCCAAGGTCTTTTGCTTCTTTGCCTTGCCCAGGGTCGATCTTCCACCTTCATCATCGCTGCTGTCGTCTTGCAATCCCCTCTTCAAACTTGCAGCCTTCTCCTCCTCATCACGCTGTTTGCTAGCCTTCAAGCCCTTGCCGGGAAGTAATTTGGCACGAAGAGATTTCTTCTGTTGTTCAGTGTTGGTGGTTAGGAATTGAGATGGGATTGGAGCGCCAACTCCTAGATATGGAGGTTCACTGCGGAAAAGCGCAGCGTCTTCGACTTCCAACTCTTTTTCGGTCTTTTCTGGTTCTTTTGCGCGAGCAGACTTGGCCGTCCAGGACTTGATAAGTTTCTCGCGCTTTGCGAGAGCGATTTGAATGCGGTTTGAGATGACTTCGAGTTCTTCCTTGGAAGCCTGAATAGATTTATCGGACTCTGCTGGGGCCATTGTGGTTGATGATTGTGATTTGAATCGCAGCTTTTCATGGAAGGAAAATCAAAATGCACAAGTTGTGGTTTTCACAGCGTCCATAAAATGAAATCGCGGCTCGGTGAATTCAGAGCGCCGCTCCACGTGCTGAGACATGGGTCAGGTCTCTAGCCCATGCCTAACCACTTAGCCTCTGAAATTCGCGACTCTATGCGAAGGACAAGATCTCTCACAATCCTTCAAATTCCCTCATTAGTCCATCAATTGACGGGATTGTATACCTATTACGTCCGTCGAGATGTTTAGACTTGCTCGTAGTCAACCTTTCAAGGCTGCTCTTCAGGCCGGCAAGGTACATCCTTCAACCACGGACCTATGAACAACCTATTAACAAGCTTCAGACTTCCACCACATCACGATTGGCTGGCCTTGCACAGCAAAAGAGGAATTTGAGCATACACGAATATCTATCAGCGGATCTCCTGAGAAAGGTATACCTATTCCTCTCAATCTGGGAATAATGAAATTCACAATGCAATAGTATGGCGTTGGCGTCCCCCAAGGCTCAGTTGCAACAACTGCAGCTGAAGCTGAAGCCATTGCAAAGAAGATCGGCGGAGATGATATGGTTATCAAGGCACAGGTCTTGGCTGGTGGACGAGGAAAGGGAACTTTTGACAACGGACTTAAAGGAGGTGTCCGTGTTATTTACTCCCCAACTGAAGCAAAGATGTTTGCGGACCAGATGATCGGCCATAAACTTGTTACGAAACAAACCGGTGCCGCAGGTCGTCTTTGCAACTCCGTCTACATCTGCGAGCGCAAATTTGCCCGCCGAGAGTTTTATCTGGCCATCCTAATGGACCGAGCGTCCCAAGGACCGGTTATCGTGTCCTCATCACAAGGCGGTATGGACATTGAATCTGTTGCGAAGGAGACCCCAAATTCGATCACTACGACATACATTGATATTCACAAAGGGGTTACAGATGATATTGCACGAAAAATTGCAACGGATCTTGGCTTCAGTGAACAATGTATCGAGGATGCCAAGGATACAATTCAGAAGTTATACAAGATCTTCATGGATAAGGATGCCACTCAAATTGAGATCAACCCCCTCTCCGAGACCTCAGACCACAAGGTTCTTGCTATGGATGCTAAGCTCGGATTCGATGACAATGCTGAATTCCGTCAGAAGGAGATCTTCTCGTGGCGGGATACTACTCAGGAGGATGCTGAGGAAGTACGGGCTGCCGAGTCTGGTCTCAACTTCATCAAGCTTGGAGGGGACATTGGCTGTTTAGTTAATGGTGCCGGTCTTGCAATGGCGACTATGGATATTATCAAGCTCAATGGAGGAGAGCCTGCCAATTTCCTTGACGTTGGTGGTGGAGCAACACCTCAGGCCATCAAGGAGGCGTTCACTCTTATTACAAGTGATCCAAAGGTCACCGCCATCTTTGTCAATATCTTTGGCGGCATTGTTCGATGCGATGCCATTGCTAAGGGTCTTATTAGCACGGTCGAGAGCATGAATTTGCGAATCCCAATCATTGCGAGATTGCAAGGTACCAACATGGAGGCAGCACACAAGTTGATCAATGAATCGGGTCTTAAGATCTTCTCTATTGATGACTTGCAAAGTGCGGCAGAGAAAGCGGTGCAATTCTCTAAGGTTGTAAAAATGGGTAAGTTCTCTATCCCAATAACCCAATATTACCTAGACTGACACAAGCAGCACGTGACATCGACGTTGGCGTTGAATTTTCTCTTGGCATTTGAGCAATTGTAACTTGACGCATCTCATTGTTGTTTGATTCCCTCGCCTTTAGAAGATGGGTCGAGTATGTATAATGCATTCTTCAGTTCTTTTAACACGTGCCTACTTTGTGAATCAATCCCAGACATCGTTCACGATATCAAATAGCCTTTATAAACAAGTGAGTCCATTTCATCGTTCAATCTAGAGACTACAAACCATCAAACTATGGGCATGACCCCATGAGAACTCCAACGCCGCATCCCGCATAAAACAACTCACCCTCGCTCCCATTGTCTATATACACTCCTCGCAAACTT